>Ga0208521_1000156_pt1 | contig 46984 bp, 40 predicted proteins | sample ETNtaG_24_FD_185754 | JGI IMG/M metagenome (GOLD analysis project Ga0208521, IMG submission 185754) | Marine microbial and viral communities from oxygen minimum zone, Eastern Pacific Ocean - ETNP201306SV47 (SPAdes) (version 2) | ecosystem: Environmental > Aquatic > Marine > Oceanic ... | reverse complement strand
GAGGAGATCCGGATTCTGGGTCTCGAACCGGCCGACGACGAGGTCGAGCCCGGTCGTTCGGTGTTCGGCGGCGAACCGCCGACCGAGGACCTGCCCCACTGGACCGAGCCGCCGACAACCCCGGTGGTTGTACCGCCAACGGGCTTCGCCTCCGAACAGCCCCGCTGGGCGGACGATGTACCCGAACACCACGAGTCACAGCACCCCGTCGGCGCATTCGACGAGCCCACAGCAGCAGCCTTCTTCGAAGACCCGCCGTCGGGTCTGGGATCCGGCGAGAGCTTTGATCCACCCCTGCTCCCTCCTGACGACCCACAGCCGGTCGGCGCAGGGCGGTCCTCGATCCCCACACCGGCCGAGTCGGGAAGTGGGCGCAGACGCCGTTCGGATCGTGGGGGTGCCGACAGCGGCGGTCGTGACATGCCGTCGGCGATCATCACCGGGCTGGGCCTCGGTGCCCTGGCGCTCGTGGCGTTCAAGGTCGGGGCATCGGCGACCCTGGCCCTGTCGACCGCCGTGCTGGTCCTCGCCGCCGTCGAGTTCTACGGGTCGGTGCGACGCGTCGGCTACCAGCCGGCCACCCTCCTGGGGATCGTGGCCGTCGGATCGTTGAACCTGGGCGCCTACTGGCGCTTCGAGGCGGCGGTTCCGCTGGCATTGGGCCTGACGGTGCTGTTCTGCCTGCTCTGGTACCTGACCGGGGTCGACCGGGACGCTCCGATGGTGAACATCTCCGTCACCCTGTTCGGTGTGCTCTACGTGGGGATGCTCGGATCGTTCGTGGGGCTCATGCTCACCGATGGGAACGGCATCGGGTTGCTGCTTGCTGCCGTGCTGGCGACCGTCGGCTACGACGTCGGCGGCCTGTTCGTCGGTCGCCTCGCCGGCCGTACGCAGTTGGCTGCCGTCAGCCCCAACAAGACGATGGAGGGACTGGTCGGCGGGATGGTCGCCTGCTTCGCCGTCTGTGTGCTGATTGTGGGCCGCATCACGCCCTTCGCGGACGACCTCATGTCGGCTGCGGTGCTGGGCATCGTGGCGGCCGTCGCCGCACCCCTGGGTGACCTCTGCGAATCGATGATCAAGCGGGACCTCGGCATCAAGGACATGGGTAGCGTCCTCCCCGGCCACGGCGGCCTGCTCGACCGCTTCGACGCCCTGTTGTTCGTGCTGCCGGCGACCTACTACACCGCCCGGATGCTCGACCTCTTCGGGGCCTGAACCCGCCCACCCGCCTCCGGGGCTCTCGACCGGCACCGTAGGCTCCGCCGCATGCCGACGACGCGTCCTTCCCCCGAGCGGCGCGTGGCAGGGCCATGACGCGGGTCGCGGTGCTCGGGTCGACCGGTTCGATCGGGACCCAGACGCTCGACATCTTGGCCGCCCGCCCAGACCGGTATGAGGTAGCGGCGCTCGGTGCGGCCAGCTCCGTCGATCTCCTGGTCGAGCAGGTGGAACGCTTCCGTCCACCGGTCGTGGCGATCGCCGATGCGTCGCTGGCCGCCGGGTTGGCCGACCGGGTCCCCGCCGGGACCGAGGTCCTGGCGGGCGGTTCGGCTCTGGCCGAAGCGGCGTTGACGGCCGGGGTGGTGGTCAACGGCGTGGTGGGATTCGCCGGACTCCCGGTCACGCTTGCCGCCCTCGAGTCGGGGCGACGGTTGTGCCTAGCCAACAAGGAGTCCCTCATCGCCGCAGGGCCGGTCGTGCGCGAGGCCCGGGCCACACCCGGCGCCGAGTTGCTGCCGGTGGACAGCGAGCACTGTGCCGTCCACCAGTGCCTGCGCGGTGACGACGGCGGGGACGCCGTGGACCGGGTGGTGCTCACGGCATCCGGTGGTCCGTTCCGTGGCCGCTCCAGCGAAGAGCTGGTCGATGTCACGATCGAGGATGCGCTCGACCACCCGACCTGGTCGATGGGCCCCAAGGTCACCGTCGACTCGTCGACGCTGATGAACAAGGGGCTCGAGGTCATCGAGGCCCACGAGCTCTTCGACGTCGACTATGACCGCATCGACGTCGTCGTTCATCCGCAGTCCGTCGTCCACTCGATGGTGTCTTTCACGGACGGAACGACCATGGCACAGCTCTCCCGACCCGATATGCGTCTGTGCATCGGGTACGCATTGGCCTACCCGGATCGACTCGACCTGCCCTTCGGCACGATCGACTGGAGCGAGGCTTCGCGTCTCGACTTCGAGCCGCCCGACCGCGAGTCGTTCCCGTGCCTCGACCTTGCCTTCGCCGCGGGTCGCCTCGGGGCGACCGCACCGGCCTGGTTGAATGCCGCCAACGAAGTTGCCGTCGAGGCCTTCCTCGAGGGGCGCCTGCCCTGGGTGGGGATTGCAGAGGTGCTCACCGATGTCCTCGAGGACTGGCCGGGCCTTGCGGCCGACAGCATCGAGGCCGTCCTCGACGCCGATGAGCGGGCCCGTGAGGTCACCTCGGCACGGCTGGCCGGTCGCCCGTGACCGGGTCGCCACTGACTGCCGGCGACCGCCGGGTCAGGCTCCTGTTGCTGGTCGGGGGCACGGTGGCCCTCGGGCTCCGGTTCGGCATGTCACTGCTGGTCGTGGTGCTCTCGTTCGTCGGCATGCTGGTCGTACACGAGCTGGGCCACTATCTCGTTGCCCGTTGGACGGGCATGCAGGTCACCGAGTTCTTCATCGGGTTCGGACCACGGGTCTGGTCGGTGCGACGGGGCGAGACCGAATACGGCATCAAGGCGATCCCTGCAGGGGCCTACGTGCGGGTCACAGGGATGACCAACCTGGATGACGTCGATCCCGCCCATGAGCACCGCACGTACCGGCACCAGTCGTACCCGAAGCGGATGGCGTTGGCGTTGGCTGGTTCCGGGATGCAGTTCCTGCTGGCGACTGTGCTGCTGTTGGTCATCTTCACGGGGATGGGCCGCCCGGATGTCGATGAGTGGGTCGTCCGCTCGGTCGTTCCGGGAACTGCCGCTGAAGCGGCGGGGATCCAGGCCGACGACCGGATCCGGGCTGTCGCCGGTCGCCCGGTGGTCGACTTCGATCGCTTCGGCGAGGTCGTCAGGGGGTTGCCGGGTCGGGTCGTGTCGGTCGAGATCGAGCGGGAAGGTGTCCACCTCGTCCGGTCGGTGGCCGTCGGTGAGCGCCTGACCGGCAGCGGCGCCTCCGCATTCCCCGGGCTGTTCCCCGGCGATCGGATCGTCGCCGTGGACGGTGTGGCGACAGACAACTGGTCGGAGGTCGAGGATCTCGTAGAGGTCGGCGCCCAACACCAGCTGCGCGTGCATCGCAGCGATGACGCCACCGTCGTGATCACGACCGTGGCGCGCAGGTTGCCCACCGGGTCGGCTGCGGTGGTCGGCTTCTTCGGGGTATCACCGAGGCATCCGATGGTTCGCCTGGGTCCCGTCACGGCGGCCAGGGAGTCGGTCACGGCGTTGGGTGACCTGTTGTGGATGTCCGGCGACGCGCTCGTCCACTTCTTCACGCCCGGTGGCCTCTCGGGGTTCGTCGGGGGAGCTGTCGAGCCAGGTGGCACACAGGGAGACCTCGGCGTCACGTCGGTGGATCCGGATGACGAGAACAGGTTGCTTTCAATCTACGGCGCCGTTCGGTTCGGTGATGCGGCGTTCGACTCGGGCGCCCACAACTTCCTGTGGTTCCTCGTTCTCGTGAACGTGTTCGTCGGTGTCTTCAACCTCTTACCGCTGCTGCCTCTCGACGGTGGCCACATCGCCATCGCCACCTATGAACGCCTGCGGTCCCGGGGTGGCCGACGCCATGTCGCCGATGCCGCAAGGTTGGCTCCGCTGACGTGGGCGGTCGTTCTGTTCCTGGTCGCCCTCGCCGTGATCGCCCTCTACCGGGACATCGTCGACCCCCTCAACTTCGGCTGAGGGGTCGGGTCGGTACCGTGCCCAGGCCGACGGGGGCGGCTTCCGGCCACCGGTAGCCTTCGAGGCGTGGAGGTCACGGCAGGGTTCCCCCGGCGCAGCACCCGGCAGGTGATGGTCGGCGATGTTGCCGTCGGCGGTGGTGCACCGATCAGCGTCCAGTCGATGACGGTGACGCGAACGGCGGACCATGAGGCGACCCTCCAGCAGATCTACGACCTGGCCATGGCCGGCGCCGACATCGTGCGGTGCACCTGCAACGAGATCGAGGCGGCCGAGGGCCTGGCCCGGATCGTTCCGCGTTCGCCGGTGCCGATCGTCGCCGACATCCACCACCAGTACCGGATGGCGCTGGCCGCCCTCGAGGCCGGGGTGCACTGCCTCCGGCTGAACCCCGGCAACATCCGGAAGCCCGAGCACATACGCACGGTGGCGTCCGAGGCCCGTGACCGGGGGGTGCCGATTCGCATAGGCGTCAACGGTGGTTCCCTGCATCCTGAGCTCTATGAGAAGCACGGAGGCAGGGTTACGCCTGAGGCCATGGTCGAGTCGGCGCTCGAGGAGATCGGCTACTTCTCCGAGGTGGGCTTCGACCTGATCAAGATCTCTGTGAAGGCCTCGAGCGTGCCGATCATGATCGAGGCCTACCGCCAGCTTGCAGATGTCACCGACCACCCGCTCCACCTCGGTGTTACCGAGGCGGGTCCACCGCCGGCCGGGCTGGTCAAGTCCACTGCCGGGATCGGCACGCTGTTGGCCGAGGGAATCGGTGACACGATCCGCTACTCGCTCACCGCCGATCCCGTCGAGGAGGCCCGTGCCGGCAGACAACTGCTCGAGTCGTTGGGGCTGCGCGAGCGCAGGAACGTCGACCTCATCGCCTGCCCCAGTTGCGGACGTGCGGAGATCGACGTGGTAGCCGTCGCCGAGGAGGCAATGGAGGCCTTCGCCGAGCGCCGGATTCCCCTCCAGGTTGCGATCATGGGTTGTGTGGTGAACGGGCCCGGTGAGGCGAGGGACGCCGACCTCGGTATCGCCGCAGGGCGCCGGCGTGGTCACCTCTTCGTCAAGGGTCAGAACGCTGCCGTGGTCGACGAGGGCGAGATGGTCGATGCCCTGGTCGAGTGGGCGGTGTTCATCCACGAGCACGGCGCCGATGCGGCACTGGCACGGGTCGACACCGAGAGGGCCGCCAGGGAGGCGGAACGGGACCGCAGGGGTCTGCTTACAGAGCAGGGCGACGACGCCAACGACGCCGGCACGCTGATCGAGAACATTCGCAGCCGGATCGCCTGACGCGACGATCCTACGTATGGGCTCGGGCCCTTGGCCGGGACGGCGGGCAGGGGTATGCTGCCGCCGCACGTACATCGTTCCGGGACGAGACGTGGGCTTTGCCCACGTCTCTTGCCTTCTTCGGGCGAGGTACGAGGACGAGAGTACGAAAACTAGAGGTGGCCCGGCCGTCGAGGTCGGTGCCAACAGGACCGAGCAGGAGGAGCGATGGGTGTGACCGACAGGGTCGGCTCCCTCGTCGCGCCCCTCTGTGACCGTGTCGGCGTCGAGTTGCTCGACATCGACTACGACGGTGGGGTGGTTCGGGTCACGGTCGACCATCCGGACGGCGTGGGCATGGATGCCATTGCCGCCCTCACCCGTGAGGTGTCCCGGGCGCTTGACCACGAGGATCCGGTGAAGGGCCGCTACACGCTAGAGGTAAGCAGCCCGGGGCTCGAACGCACCCTCAGGAGACCCGGCCACTTCGTGCGGGCAATCGGCTCGACCGTGACGGTCAAGACGCTGCCCGGTACCGACGGTGACCGTCGGGTGCAGGGGATCCTGGAATCCGCCGACGAGGGTGGTATCACGCTGCGAACAGCGGAGGACGTCGTGCGCGTGCTCCGCCATGACGAGATCCAGAAGGCGCGCACGGTCTTCGAGTGGACATCGGCGCCTGAATCGGCCCGAACCTCGCAGGGCCGTCACGCGATCGACGAAAGCGAGGTTGGACGATGAATCCGGAAATGATGGAGGCCCTTCAGGCCCTGGCCACCGACCGGGGTATCCCGGTGGATGCGCTGTTCGCTGCCCTGGCCGATGCCCTCGAGACCGCCTACAAGCGCACCCCCGGGGCCCATGAGTACTCGTGGGTCACGATCGACCCCGACACCATGGAGATCCGGGTGCTCGCCCAGGACCTCGACGAGGAGGGCGAACCGGTCGGTGGCGAGTTCGACGTGACCCCGGACGGCTTCGGTCGGATCGCGGCGCAGACCGCCCGTCAGGTGATGACGCAGCGGATCCGCGAGGCCGAGCGTGACATGAAGTACGAGGAGTACGCCGGCCGTGAGGGTGACATCGTCACCGGCATGATCCAGCAGACGGATGCCCGTTACACCCTGCTGGACCTGGGTCGGGTCGAGGCGTTGCTGCCCCAGGCGGAGCAGGTGCCGTACGAGCGGCCTGAGGCCAACACCCGTCTGAAGGCCTACATCGTCGAGGTCCGCAAGACGGCGAAGGGTCCACAGATCGTCGTCAGCCGTACCCACCCCGGCCTTATCAAGCGCCTCTTCGAGCTCGAGGTTCCGGAGATCGCCGATGGCGTTGTCGAGATCAAGGCCTGTGCCCGTGAGCCCGGGCACCGTACGAAGATCTCGGTGGCGTCCAACGACCCGAACGTGGACCCTGTCGGTGCCTGTGTCGGAGCGCGTGGCGCCCGTGTGCGCATGGTCGTGAACGAGCTGCGTGGCGAAAAGATCGACATCGTGCCGTTTTCCGAGGACCCGGTCGACTTCGTGATGAAGGCGCTTTCGCCGGCCAAGGTCAAGGACGTGCTCATCGACGAGGAGTCGGGGACCGCCACGGTGATAGTTCCCGACTACCAGCTGTCGCTGGCGATCGGGAAGGAGGGTCAGAATGCCCGTCTGGCTGCTCGCATGACGGGCTGGCGGGTCGACATCAAGAGTGAGACCCAGGTTGCCGAGGAGGCCGCCTACGCCGACGTCGACTGGGCGGAAGGGGAATGGATCGTCGACGAGGAGACGGGCGAACAGGTCTGGCGACCCGCCGAGGGTGGTCCGGCCGTTTCGGCCGACCAGTGGGTTGAAGCCTCCGCGGAGTCCGCTGAGGCTTCCGGGGATGCTCCGGTCGGGGATGCTCCGGTCGGGGATGCTCCGGTCGAGGATGCTCCGGTCGAGGATGCTCCGGTCGAAGATGCTCCCGACAGGAACGACTGAGCCGGTCCGTGCCCGAGCGCACGTGCATCGGGTGCCGGCGTCGGGCGCCGTCCACCGACCTGGTCCGGATTACCTGGTCTCCGTCTGAGGGGCGCCTCCTGGTCGGCTCAGGTCATCCCGGTCGAGGAGCGTGGTTGTGTCCGAACGCCTCGTGCGGCGATGCGGCGATGCGGGGTCGTGCGTTCGGACGGGCCCTTCGTGTGGACATACCATCCGAGGTGATCGAGACCCTCCTGGCCGGTGGCATCAACGGCTCGATTCGTCCGCCCGATTTCCACGGGTGACACGGGGTGCCGCCTGCAGCTCTGCGGGTGAACCAGCCACTGTGGCGATAGCGTCGACCAGCGGCCCGAAGGGCCTGAACACCGCGTCACCGCAGACCCAACGACCAGAAACAGGACGTCGACGACACCGTGCCGAAGAACATCCGCGTGTACGAACTGGCGCGCGAACTGGGGATGGAGAACAAGGAGGTCCTGGACCTCTGTGAGGTTCTCGGCATCGGTGTCAAGAGCCACTCGTCGGGCATCGTCGAGGCCCAGGGCGACCGTGTGCGGCGTCGGGCTGCGAAGGAAGGGCTCATCCGCGAGGTGGTTCCGGAGCCTGAGCCGGAGCCGGAGCCGGAGCCGGAGCCTGAGCCGGAGCCGGAGCCTGAGCCGGAGCCTGAGCCGGAGCCTGAGCCCGAACCCGAACCCGAACGTCCGAAGCGGGTGTTCTCATCGAGCGGTTCGTCCGCTCCGCCGCGCCGGAATGCCGAGCCGGAGCCAGAGGTTGCCCCCGCACCGGAACCCCCCGTCCACGAGCCGGACATCCCGGATCCGGCCACCAGGGTCGAGGACCCCGGGGTCCAACTGCCCCCGCCCGGTGTCACGCCTCCACTATCCCCCGGAGGCAAGCCGATCCCACCGCCCCCCGGGGGCAAGCCGATCCCGCCTCCCCCCGGCGCTCGCCGCCGTTCCCCGGGAGCGCCGTCTGACGGGCCCACGGGTCGCCGGACAGCTCCGCCTCCCAGCAGTCCAGGTGGTGGTCCCGGTGGTCCCGGTGGGCGTCCCGGTGGTGGTCCCGGTGGGCGTCCCGGTGGTGGTCCCGGTGGGCGTCCCGGTGGCCCCGGTGGCCGTCGTCCCCCCCGACGAGGAGGACGCCGCCGTCGCCGCCGCGAAGAACTCCAACCGATGGACGTTACGACCTACACACCCGAGGATGCGGCCGTCCCGGAGGGCGAGGTCGTTGTAGAACGCTCCTCGACCGCACAGGACCTCGGCCCGAAGCTGAACCGGACCTCAGCAGACGTCGTCCGGTTCCTCATGCAGCAGGGTGAGATGGTCACGGCTACCCAGTCGCTCTCCGACGACATGATCGAGCTGTTCGTCGCCGAGATCGGCGCCCAGGTCCGACTCATCGATCCCGGCGAGGAACAGGAGATCGAACTCCTGGCCCTGCTCGAGGTCGCTGAGGAGGAATACGAGGACGCACCGATCCGGCCGCCGGTCGTGACCGTCATGGGCCATGTCGACCACGGCAAGACCACCCTGCTCGACAGGATCCGCGACGCCAATGTCGTCGACGGCGAGGCCGGCGGGATCACCCAGCACATCGGCGCCTACCAGATCGAGAAGGACGGCAGTCCCGTCACGTTCATCGACACCCCCGGCCACGCCGCCTTCACCGCCATGCGTGCCCGCGGGGCGGTCGCCACCGACATCGTGGTTCTGGTCGTCGCAGCGGACGACGGCGTGATGCCACAGACCATAGAGGCGATCGACCATGCCCGGGCAGCCGACGTGCCGATCGTGGTGGCCATCAACAAGATCGACCGTGACAACGCCGAGCCACAGCGGGTGCTCACCCAGCTGGCCGAACATGAACTCGTACCCGAGGCGTGGGGTGGTGAAACGGTCACCGTCGAGGTATCCGCCATCGAGGGCCTGGGCATCGACGATCTGGTCGAGAACCTGAGCGTGATCGCCGAGGTCGAGGACCTCCGAGCCGACCCGGAGGGTCGTGCACAGGGCGTCGTGCTCGAGTCGCATCTCGACATCGGCCGCGGTTCGGTGGCGACCATCCTCGTCCAGTCCGGAACGCTCCGGGTCGGCGACCCGATGGTGGCAGGTGCTTCCTGGGGTCGTGTCCGGGCGCTCGTTGACGACCAGGGCAGACAGGTGAAGGAAGCCGGTCCGTCGACCCCCGTCGAAGTGCTGGGCCTCTCCGATGTCGCCGAGGCGGGCGACCGGTTCGTGGTTGCCCCAAGCGAGAAGGTCGCCGGCCGCGTCGCCGAGAAGCGGTCGCACTACAAGCGCCAGGCCAACATCGGCCGTGACGCCCATGCACTCTCCGGTGGTGCCCGCCTCGAGGACGTCTTCGAGCAGATCCAGAGGGGCGAGGTCGCCCGACTCAACCTGGTGGTCAAGACCGACGTCAACGGATCCCTGGAGGCCGTCTGCGACAGCCTCCAGCGGCTTGAGCGTGACGATGTCAAGTTGGCTTTCGTGCACCGCGCGGTTGGTGGTATCACCGAAAACGACATCCAGTTGGCCGGAGCATCGAATGCCACGATCATCGGCTTCAACGTGCGGCCCGATCGCAAGGCCCGCGAGTTCGCCGAAGCCGAGCAGGTCGAGATCCGCACCTACGAGGTCATCTACCAGTTGCTCGACGACATCGAGGCTGCCATGGTCGGCATGCTGGCTCCCGAGTTCGAGGAGGTCGTTACCGGCGATGCCGAGGTCCGTGAGATCTTCTCGGTACCGAAGATAGGCAAGATTGCGGGCTGCTATGTCCAGAACGGCACCATCACCCGTGGCAGCAAGGTCCGCTTCTTGCGCGATGGGGCGATCATCTGGAAGGGCGAGGTCAAGTCGCTCCGGCGCTTCAAGGACGATGTCCGCGAGGTCCAGTCCGGCTTCGAATGCGGCATCGGGCTCTCCGACTTCCAGGACCTCAAGGACGGCGACGTCATGGAGACCTATGACGAGCGGGAGATCCCGCGCTCGTAGCGGACCATGGCACGCAGCCGGCAACGCAGCGGTGGTGCCCCTCGCGGGTTCGATCGCACCGACCGCCTCAACGAGCTTCTCACCCGGATTCTCGCCGAGGAACTCGAACGCATCGACGACGAGCGGCTCGACCTCGTGACGGTCATGGGGGTCGACACCGACCGTGACCTCAGCCAGGCGAAGGTCTACGTGGCCGGGGGGGCGGTCGACGACGAGGTGATCGAGGCCCTCGAGGAACAACGGTCCCGTCTCCAGCGTGCCATCGGCGGTCGTGCCCGTCTCCGCAGGATCCCACCGCTCGTCTTCAGGGTCGACGAGGCCGCCCGGTCGGCTGAGCGGATCGAGGACATCCTGCGTGGACTCCGGGCCGAGGATGGTTGACAGGCCCGGGGGTCCCGACGGGATCGCCGTCGTCGACAAGCCTGCGGGCTGGACCAGCCACGACGTCGTGGCCCGGTCGCGCAAGGTGCTCGGCACCCGCAAGGTCGGGCACTCGGGCACCCTCGACCCGGATGCGACCGGTGTACTGGTCCTGGGTGTCGGCCGTGCGACCCGACTGCTCCGCTTCCTGACGCTGCTCCCCAAGCGCTACACGGCAACGATCGTGCTCGGGACCGAGACGACGACCCTCGACGCAGCGGGTGACGTGACGGCGGTCCACGACATGTCCGGTGTCGTGCCGGGTGACGTGCGGGATGCAGCACAACGACTGACTGGCCAAATAGAACAGGTCCCCCCGATGTTCTCGGCCGTGAAGGTGGACGGGCGTCGACTCCACGAGATCGCCCGGGAAGGCGGGGAGGTCGAGCGTGCGCCGCGCCCGGTCACCGTCCACCGCTTCGACGTGGTGCCCACAGGGGATCCCATGGTCTGGGAGGTGGACGTCGAGTGCTCGTCGGGGACCTATGTGCGCACGTTGGCCGCCGACCTCGGCACGTCCCTTGGCGGAGGTGCCCACCTGACGGACCTGAGACGGTTGTCGGTCGGGTCGTTCACGCTCGACGAGGCCGGGTCGATGGAGTCACCGGAACTGCTGCCTCCGGCGGCCGGGGTTCGCCACCTGGTTGGCGTCGTCGTCGACGATCTGGCCACCGACATCGGACACGGGAAGGTGCTCGGTCGGGAACGCCTGGGTGTCGAGGGTGACGGACCGTGGGCTGTGCACGGCGCCGACGGCACCCTGCTGGCCGTCTACGAACCGTACGGGGACCGGACCAAGCCGGCTGTTGTCCTCGTCGGCTGAGCGGGTGCCACCGGGTGGGCGACCTGCAGCACCCCGGTCGGTAGCGTGGGCGCGGTGGATACCCGCCTAGCGCTGACGCCCGCCGATTCGACCTTGCCGGGTTCGGTGGTCACCATCGGTGCCTTCGACGGGGTGCACCGTGGCCATCGCCAGGTCATCACCGAGGTCTGCCGCATCGCCGACGAGCGTGGGCTGCGGTCGGCCGTCGTCACATTCGATCGGCACCCGGCATCGGTCATACGTCCCGAGTCGGCGCCCCTGCTGTTGACGGACCTGGACCAGAAGCTCGAACTGTTGTCGACCACCTCCGTCGACACCACGGTCGTGGTCCCGTTCGACGAGGCACGGGCGTTGGAGACCGCCGAGGATTTCGTCACCGAGGTCCTGATCGGCTGTCTGGGGGTCAGGGCTGTGGTCGTCGGCGAGGACTTCCACTTCGGCTACCAGCGACTCGGCAACGTGGCGCTGCTGCGCTCGATGGGGGCCGAGCACGGCTTCGAGGTGCTGGGCCTGGGGCTTGTGGGACTCGACGGTGTGCCGGCACGCGACCACCAGCAGGTCTCGTCCACGTTCATCCGGCGGGCCCTCTCGCGAGGTGACCTCAGGCGGGCGAACGCCATGCTGGGCCGTCCCTACGAGGTCCGGGGGGAGGTCGATCAAGGTGACGGCCGTGGCAGGGAGTTGGGCTTTCCCACGGCCAACGTCAGGGTCGACGGGTCGATCCTGCTGCCAGAGGACGGTGTCTATGCCGGGTGGTTCGAGCGTGCGGACGGCTCGGTCCATGCCACTGCGATCTCGCTCGGAACGCGGCCGCACTTCTACGACGACGGCGACCTGCTCCTCGAGGCACACCTCCTGGACTTCGACGGGGACCTCTACGGTGAGTCGGTTCGGGTGCGCTTCGTGGAACTGCTGCGACCGCAGCAGGTGTTCGACGGTCTCGACGGGCTCGTGGAACAGCTCCAACTGGATGTGGCCACCGCACGTTCCGTCCTGGCCTGACCGATGGACCCATCGGACATCGTCCTGTTGATGGTCGGCGGGCTGGTGGCCGGCACTGTGAACACGATGGCCGGGGGCGGCTCGATGCTGACCGTGCCGCTGCTCGTCCTGGCGGGTGTGCCGGGGAACGTGGCGAACGGTTCGAACCGGGTGGGGATCCTCGCTTCCGCCACGATGGCGGCGGTGTCGTTCCGCAGGTTGGGCGTTTCCGGGGTGTCGCGGATGCTGCCGGTCCTCCTCCCGGTCGTCGCCGGATCGCTGACCGGGTCGACACTCGTCTCCCGCCTGGCGGACGAGACCTTCGAACGGGCATTCGGGATCCTGATGGTGCCGTTGCTGCTGCTCGCCCTGCGGCCTCCGAAGGTGCCGCAGGCGGCGGAAGGTCCGGCGGCCTGGCCCACGTCGGTTATGGCCATCGTGTTCTTCTGCGTGGGTTGCTACGGGGGTGCCTTCCAGGCGGGAATCGGGCTGCTGCTGGTGTTGGCGTTGTCCCGATCGGGTCTCGACCTGGTGGTTGCCAACAGCGTCAAGGTGCTGGTGGTCCTCGCCATCACCCTCACGGCGCTGCCGGTGTTCATCGTTGGCGGCCGCGTCGACTGGGGACCGGCGCTCGTCCTCGCACTCGGCTTCGGCGTCGGTGGCGCCGTCGGAGCCCACTTGACGGTCGGTGGTGGCGAAAGGCTGGTGCGCCCCGTGCTCGTAGTGGCTGTACTCGGGCTGGCTGGTCGCCTTCTCGGCCTCTGGTAGGGCGGACAGGCAGTCCCAGGTCGGCGACCGGTAGGGTGGTCGGGCCGGACCACCCGTCCGGCACCGACAACAGAGTCCTCGGGGTTGGGTGAAAGTCCCGACCGGCGGTGAGCCTCCGTCCCGTTTCCGGAGTCCGGATTCGGGGCAATGGCACAGCCCGCGAACCCCCGGCGTTCCCTTCGGGGCAGGTCGGGGGCCGATCAGGTGCAAGTCCTGGGCCGACGGTCAAAGTCCGGATGGGAGAGGGCACAGGAAGCGAAGCGACGACGCCTCGGCCCCACGGGCCGGCATGTCCGACCGTCCCTTCCCGCTGCTCCCGTCGTGTCACCCCGGGGCACGACCATTCGAGGAACCTGCCACATGTTCACCGGCATCGTCGAGGAGACCGGCTTCGTGCGCTCGGCGCATGACAACGGTGGCGGCCGACGCCTCGTCGTGGGCGCCGGCGTCGTGCTCGACGACGTCTCCACGGGTTCCTCCATTGCCGTCGACGGCTGCTGCCTCACCGTCACCGAGTTCGGCGCAGACGACCAAGGTGCCTGGTTCGCCGCCGACGCCGTTCCCGAGACCCTCGACCGTACGACCCTGGGCGGATCGGCAGAAGGCGATTCCGTGAACCTCGAGCGTCCGATGCGGGCCGACGGCCGCTTCGGTGGGCACATCGTCCAGGGACATGTCGATGCGGTGACCGAACTCGAGTCCGTCCACGAGCACGTCGACGGTTCCCGGCGGCTGACCTTCCGGCTTCCCGGTGCCCTGGCGGGACAGATAGTCGAGAAGGGCTCGGTGGCACTCGACGGCATCAGCCTGACCGTCGCTGCGGTCGAGGGTGCCACGTTCGACATCGCCGTCGTCCCCCACACGCTCGAGGTCACCACCCTCGGTCGTCGGGTCGTCGGCGACCGGTTGAACGTGGAGGTGGACGTCATCGCCCGCTACGTCGCAGGGCTCATGGCAGCGGACCGGTTGCCGAACGACCGGTTGACCGACGCGGGAGGTCGGATCTGATGCCGTTCACCCCGATCGACGTTGCCGTCGAGGCGTTTGCACGCGGTGAGTTCCTCGTGGTCGTCGACGACGAGGACCGCGAGAACGAGGGCGACCTCATCATCGCCGCCGATGCGATGACGCCCGAGAAGATGGCGTTCATGATCCGCCAGACGAGCGGTGTCATCTGTTCCCCGATGTCCGACGAGCGTGCCGACGCCCTCGACCTTCCCCTGATGGTGGTCGACAACACCGAGTCGATGCGCACGGCGTTCACGGTCTCGGTGGACCTGGTGGAGGGGACCACAACGGGCATCTCGGCACATGACCGCTCGCTCACCGTCAACGCTCTCGCCGACCCGGATCGCGTCCGGGGCGAGTTCGCCCGTCCGGGCCACATCTTCCCCCTGCGTGCAAGGTCCGGTGGTGTGTTGAAGCGGGCCGGTCACACAGAGGCCGGCGTCGACCTGTGTGCCCTCGCCGACCGGGAACTGGTGGGCGTGCTCTGCGAGATCGTGAACGACGACGGCACCATGGCGCGCCTGCCCGAGTTGGTCGAATTCGGCGAAGAGCACGGCCTCTGCCTCATTTCGATTGCCGACCTCATCCGCTACCGACGCAGGCACGAGAAGTTGGTCGAGCACTTCGCATCGGCCCGCATCCCCACGAAGTACGGCGACTTCACCGCCCACGCATACCGATCCACGCTCGACGGTGACGAGCACGTCGCATACGTGCTCGGTGACCTCGCCTCCGTCGATGCTCCCCTCGTGAGGGTGCACTCCGAGTGCCTCACAGGTGACCTCCTCGGCTCGATCCGCTGTGACTGCGGGTCACAGCTCGATGCCGCCCTCGAGAAGGTGGGTGGTGAGGGGGTCGGCGTGGTCGTCTACCTCCGGGGCCACGAGGGGCGCGGTATCGGGATCGGCCACAAGCTGCGCGCCTACGAGCTCCAGGACGAGGGCCTCGACACCGTCGACGCCAACCTCAGCCAGGGCCTGCCGGTCGACTCCCGCGAATACGGGGTGGGTGCCCAGATCCTGTCCGACCTCGGGCTCACGCAGATGCGGCTAATGACCAACAATCCGGTCAAGTACGGGGGCCTCGAGGGGTACGGGCTCAAGATCGTCGGCCGGGAGCCGTTGCGGACCACGCCCCATTCCGAGAACCTCCGCTACCTCGAGACCAAGCGCACACGGATGGGCCACCTGCTCGACGACGGCCAGCAGGAGGCAGCCACATGAGGGACCTCTCTGTGGCGCTCGACGGCTCCGGCCTGCGGATCGGCATCGTTGCGGCCCGGTTCAACGACTCGATCGTTGTCCAGATGCTCGACGGCACCCGGACCCGCCTGTTGGCGCTGGGTGTGGCCGACGAGGACATCAGCCTGGCCTGGGTTGCCGGTGCCTTCGAGATTCCGTTGGCCGCCCGGGCGATGGCGACGTCCGGCGACGTCGATGCGGTCGTGTGCCTGGGGTGCGTGATCCGGGGCGAGACCCCGCACTTCGACTACGTGGCCGGCGAGGCGGCAGCGGGCATCCAGCGCGTCGGACTCGACACCGGCGTGCCAACGGTCTTCGGGGTGCTCACCACCGACGACCTGGCACAGGCGGTGGAACGGGCAGCGGTCGACCGGGGTGACAAGGGCGCCGACTGTGCAGACGCAGCCGTCGAGTTGGTGCAGTTGCTTCGACGGTTGGGTTGATCGGGCCGGGTCACTCTGGAGGGTTCTCGACAACGGCAGCCACGTCCTGGCCGAACGAGAACTCCACGAGGTTGCCGTCGGGGTCGGCGAGGGCACAAATGTAGCCGACGGGCGGGGGCAGCTCAGCGGGTTCCCAGGCGAGGCATCCGGCGGTTCGGCCCCGTTGCGCCGCCTCGTCCACGGCCTCCCTGCTGTCGAGGTTCCGACAGGGAAGGGCCAGGTGCGTCAGGCTGCCGGCGTGTGGGGCCATGGCCCGAGCGTAGGCGTCGGGCGATGGCCGGCACCCCCGGGTGGTCGTTTGCCGAAGTACCGCTAGCCTTGCACCCTGAGGACGACCCGACCGGGTCGTTCGGGTCGGATCAGGAACCCTCCGGCCCGCCGAATGGCTTCCGGCAACGCATTGCGTGCCAGGAGGCCGGGTCCGACACCCGAGGAATCCATGCCGACCAACCTGCCGCCCAAGGGCGACACGATCACCGAGCACAAGTTGCACGAGACCGATACCGGTTCTCCCGAAGTGCAGATTGCACTGCTCAGCGATCGAATCACCCACCTCACCGAGCACCTGAAGGTCCACAAGAAGGACCATCACAGCCGGCGGGGCCTGTTGCAGATCGTGGGTAGGCGCCGACGGTTGCTCGACTACGTCAGGAACAACGACGTGGAGCGCTATCGGGGGATCATCTCCAAGCTGGGGCTCAGGCGCTAGCGAAGTACCCGCACCGGACGACCCAGGGTCTGTCCGTGATGCGTCGGGAACGTCACCACCCGGTTCAACCGAACCACCGGAATCACGGGACCACCGACAACCTGATCGACGATGCCGGACGACACTTACCGTCCGTCGTCATTGAACCGCCACGGGGGAGTGACCTCCGTGGTTCGAAACAAGACAAGGAAAAACATCCATGAATAACCCCCAGAGTGTCTCGCATACCTTCAGCGGGACCGACAAGACCGTCTCCTTCGAGACCGGTCGCCTCGCCGGTCTGGCCGGCGGTGCCGTGCTTGCACAGCTCGGCGACACCACCGTCCTCGTGACGGCCACCGGCGCCAAGTCGCCACGTCCGGGAGCGGACTTCTTCCCGCTCACGGTCGACATCGAAGAGCGCATGTACGCCGCGGGCAAGATCCCCGGTTCGTTCTTCCGTCGTGAGGGCCGTGCGCCCGAGTCGGCGATCCTCACCTGCCGCCTCATCGACCGCCCGCTGCGGCCGATGTTCCCGGACGGGTACCGCAACGAGGTCCACATCGTCGGCACCATCATGGGCGCCGACATGGAGAACCCCTACGACGTGCTGGCGCTCAACGCCGCCTCGGTCGCACTGAAGCTGTCGGGCATTCCGTTCGACGGTCCGGTCGGCGCAGCGCGGATCGCCTGGTCCGCCGCAGGCGAGTGGATCGCCCACCCGACCTACGAGGAGGGCGCCGACTCGGCGTTCGAGATGGTCGTGGCCGGGCGCATCAACGACGACGGCGACGTCGCCGTGATGATGGTCGAGGCCGGTGGTACCGCCGCCACGTGGGACGTCTACGAGGCCGGAGCACCCAAGGTCGACGAGGCCGTGCTGGCCGACGGCCTCGAGTTCTCCAAGCAGTACATCCGCGAGATCATCGAGCTCCAGCACGAGCTGGTGGCCCTGGTCGGCGCACCGGAGCAGATGTCCTACACGGTGACGACCGACTACAGCGACGAGGTCCTCGCCGCTGTCGACGCCGCAGGCCGTGAGCGCATCGCCGAGAGCCAGACCATTGCCGACAAGACCGAGCGTGGCGATGCCGAGGCCGCAGTCAAGGCCGCCCTGATCGAGGAGTTGGCGCCGCAGTTTGCCGACGTCGACGGCGCCGAACAACAGATCAAGGGCGCCATCCGGTCGATCACCAAGGCCGCCGTCCGTGAGCGGATCCTTTCCGACGGCATGCGCATCGACGGTCGTGGGACTGCAGACCTCCGGACCATTTCGTCGGATGTCGGGGTCATCCCGACCGCCCACGGTTCGGGCCTGTTCCAGCGTGGCGAGACCCAGGTACTGAACTTCACCACCCTGGGAACCGGACGCATGGACCAGATGATCGACGGCATCGACCCGATCACCCGCAAGCGCTTCATGCACCACTACAACTTCCCGCCGTTCTCGACGGGCGAGACCGGCTTCATGCGTGGTCCGAAGCGCCGAGAGATCGGCCATGGTGCGCTCGCCGAGCGTGCCCTGTTCCCGGTCGTGCCGAGCTTCGAGGAGTTCCCCTACACGCTGCGCCTCGTCTCCGAGGTGCTGTCGTCGAACGGTTCGACCTCGATGGGTTCGGTCTGCTCGTCGTCGCTGTCGATGATGGACGCCGGTGTGCCGATCAAGGCGCCGGTGGCCGGCATCGCCATGGGCCTCGTGTACCACGAGGGCCAGTACGTGACGCTGACCGACATCCTCGGCGCCGAGGATGCCTTCGGTGACATGGACTTCAAGGTGGCCGGCACGTCCGAGTTCGTGACGGCGCTTCAGCTCGACACCAAGATCGACGGAATCCCCGCCGACGTGTTGGCGGCTGCCCTGAACCAGGCCAAGGAGGCCCGTCTGGCGATCCTCGAGGTCATGGCCGGAGCCATCCCCGAGCCGCGGCCAGAGGTCGGCGAGCACGCCCCCAAGATCAAGAGCTTCGAGATCCCGGTCGAGAAGATCGGCGAGGTCATCGGCCCCAAGGGAAAGATGATCAACACCATTCAGGCCGAGACCGGCGCCGACATCAGCGTCGACGACGACGGGATGGTCGGCATCGTGTCGGTCGCCTCGTCTGACATCGCCCAGGTCGAGGAGGCCACGCGCCAGATCATGCTGATCGTGGATCCGCCCACCGCTGAGGTCGGGGCGGTGTACCAGGGCAAGGTGGTCAACATCACCAAGTTCGGTGCGTTCGTCAACATCCTCCCGGGCCGCGACGGCCTGGTGCACATCTCGAAGCTCGGTGGCGGCAAGCGCATCGACAAGGTCGAGGATGTGCTGGAACTGGGCCAGGAGATCGAGGTGGTGGTCGAGGACGTCGACCCCAACGGCAAGATCTCCCTCAAGCCCGCTGGTGACGCACCCCAGCGCGAGGAGAGGCGCAGCGAGAAGCGCGCCGAGGCCGCACCCGCCGAGGCCGCACCCGTCGAGGCCGCACCCGCCGAGGCCGCGCCCGCCGAGGCCGCGGACAGCGATGACGAGGCCGAAGAGGCACCCTTCGACGATGCAGGCTCCGATGTGTCGGACGACGCCGACAACGGCGAGGTCGTCGAGGCCAGCTTCGAAGACGCCTTCGCCTCCGAGCTCGAGGCCGTGCACGGCGAGCTGGGCAACCCGGCACCCGCCCATCGCGGCGGCGGTGGTGGCCGTCGCCGGGGACGCTGAGCGTCTTGACCGAGGGGGCCCGCACAGCGGGCCCGATCGTAGGGGCCGTGGAGGCAGGGCAACCCGCTCCCACGGTCCGTACGACGTATCTCGACGACGGTCCGACCGTCGTTTCCGAGTGCTGGGAGGGTGCGCACTCGATCTCGGTCGGTGTCTGGGTCGGCGTCGGGAGCCGCGACGAGCCGGTGGCGGACGCCGGCGCTTCGCACTTCCTCGAACACCTCATGTTCAAGGGGACCGAGCGACGTTCCGCCCGTTCCATCGCCGAACTGGTCGACGGCACGGGCGGCGAGATGAACGCCGCAACCGGCAAGGAGTCCACGGCGTTCTACACCCGCCTTCCGGCCGATTCCCAGGACATGGCCGTCGACCTGTTGGGCGACGTGCTCTGTGGCCCTGCACTGCGTGCCGCCGATGTCGAGACCGAACGTCGCGTGATCCTCGAGGAACTCCATCTCCAGGAGGACGACCCTGCCGACGTGGTGGCGTCGCTCCTCGACGAGGCACTGTTTCCGGACCATGGACTGGGCCGCGAGGTGCTGGGCACGCGCGAGTCCGTCGAGGCGCTCGAACGGGACGGGATAGCCGCATTCCACGATCGCTGGTACCGGTCGCCGAACCTGGTGCTGGCTGCGGCGGGCGTCGTCGACCACGACCGTCTGGCGGAGCAGGTCGCCGCAGCGTTCGCCGGTCGCGGTGGTGGCGAGGTTCCCGAACGATCTGCACCGGTGGAGTTGCCGTGCAGCAACCGGGGGTTGCAACGTCCCACCGAGTCCGTGCACATTGCCTGGGGCTGGCGGTCGTTCCACCGCCACGATCCACGACGTCGGGCGCTCGGCCTGGGCGTGTACGTCCTGGGCGGTGGTCTGTCGAGTCGGCTGTTCCAGGCCGTCCGGGAGGACCGGGGGCTCGCCTACAACGTGTTCGCCGGAGCACACCTCTACAGCGATGTCGGGGCACTGGGCGTCCATGCGGCGACCGAACCGGGTCGGGCCGACGAACTCCGGCAGGTCGTCGAGGCCGAGGTGGCGGCCGTGGCCGAACACGGCATCACCACCGACGAACTCGAGATAGCACGCCGGGGGTTCGAGGGTGCCCGCCTCATGGGCCTCGAGGATTCCGGCAGCCGCATGATCCGCCTGGGCAACGGCCAGAGCCTCTACGGCCGGGTCGAGTCGCTGGACGAGTTCGTGGCGTCGTTGCGGGCGATCCGACTGGACGAGGTCAACGCAGTGCTGGCCGAGGCGCTGGCGCCGGCGGCCACCGTGGCCGTGGTGGGCCCTGCTGTCTGACGGTCCGTAACCACCCCCGGTCGATCACGCACCGGGCGCTAGCCTCGCCGTCATGAGCAGGTACGGGTCCCGTGGTTCCGGCACCCGGCGCGTAGGCGTCCTAGGGGCGGCCGGGCGTATGGGTCGGACCGTCTGCGAGACGGTTGCCGCTTCTCCCGACCTGGTACTCGCCGCCGTGGCCGATCCGTCGGCGGTGGGCGAGGAGATCGCCGGGTGCGCAGTGCTCGGTGGTGTCGCCGACCTGGTCGAGGTCGGTGTCGACGTGGTCGTCGACTTCACGGTCGCTGACGCCTCCAGGGCAAGCCTTCCGGTGCTGGCGACTGCCGGCGTCCATGCCGTGGTCGGTACCAGCGGCCTCGATGACGACGACCGGGCTTCGCTCGATGCAGCCTTTTCTTCGAGTGCCTGCCTGATCGTTCCCAACTTCGCCATCGGTGCAGTGCTCATGCAGCGCTTCGCCGAACTGGCGGCGCCCTGGTTCGACACCGCCGAGGTCATCGAACTGCACCATGACGGCAAGGTCGATGCTCCGTCCGGTACGGCGCTGGCCACTGCCGACCGGATGGCGTCGGCGTCATCCGACTGGGCAGAAGATCCGACGCAGGACGAGACCGTCGAGGGTGCCAGGGGTGGCGCCGGCCCGGCCGGAATCCGACTCCACGCCGTGCGCATGCGGGGAATGGTCGCCCATCAGGAGGTGCTGCTCGGCACCACCGGCCAGACCCTCACGATCCGCCACGACCTGACCGACCGGGACGGCTTCATGCCCGGCGTCGTGGTGGCGGTACTCGGTGTCGACGGCACGGGGTGCACCGTCGGCCTCGATGCCCTGCTCGGCACCTGAGCCGTCGATGGGCGGGTGGCCGGGGGCCCGGCGACTGCTGCGCCCTGCGTGGTTGTTGTCGCATCTGGCCGTCGGCGCCCTGTTGGTGGCCACCATCAATCTGGGCTTCTGGCAACTTCGTCGCCTCGATGAGCGTCGGGCCTACAACGCCTTCGTGGAGGAGCGTGCCGGGGCACAACCGGCTTCCCTCGGGGATCTGCTGGTGGGGGCCGACCCAGGCGAGCTCGCCTACCGGGCCGTCGAGGTTTCGGGGGTGTTCGACGCCGAGCGCGAGGTGTTCGTGGTGAACCGCACGCAGGCCGGCCTGCCGGGTGTCCATGTCGTCACCCTGCTGGTCGGCGAGTCCGGCGTCGTTGCCGTCGACAGGGGCTTCGTACCGCGTCCCGTGTACGTGGCGGGTGACCCCTCTGTCTGGGCGCCGCCGGATACCGAGGTCGTCATGGTGGGACGGGTCCGCAGTGCGGGCACCAACCGCGGGGGCAACGGCGCCGAGGTCGAGCGTGTCGACGCGACCGACCTCTCAGCCCGGTGGGGGGTGGAGCTTCCATCCGTCTACGTGGAGTCCGGGGCCGGTGTCGGGGCAGGAGCGATCCCGTTCGGCATTCCGGCGCCACCGCTGGACGAGGGTTCGCACCTGGGCTACGCGGTGCAGTGGTTCGTGTTCTTCGTGATCGGCCTGATCGGCTACCCGTTGGTGCTGGTCCGCCTGGCGCGCGAGGATCCGGAAGCCGATGGTGCGGACGGCTGAGCGGCGAACCCCCACTGGTACCGTGCGGGGCGTGTCCGTCAACAGCGATCCCGACCTGCGCGTCGTCCACGGGCTCCGGGTGCAGGGCCTCACCGACACGTCGGGGCTCGCCGCCGTGGTCGGCCTGGACGAGGCCGACGTCGGTGACCGGCTCGTCGTCCTCGCCGAGGCGGGCCATGCGCAGCACCGGGACGGCCGCATGCCGGGGTGGACGCTCACCCGGGAAGGGCGCTGCCACGGCGAGGAACTGGTTGCGGCCGAGTTGGACGCTGCAGGGGAGCGGGAGGCCGTTGCCGACCTGTATCGCCGCTTCCTCGGGGTCAACCGGGACTTCCTTGCACTGTGCACCGACTGGCAGTTGAGTGATGTCGAAGAGCAGGTGCTCAACGACCACGGTGATGCCGCCTACGACGCTGCCGTCATCGCACGCCTCGCTGACGCAGACAGGGTCGTCCAGTCGATCTGTAGGGAATTGGCGGAGCGCCTCGCTCGCTTTGACGGCTACGGTCGGCGCTTCAGCGATGCACTCGGTCGAGTCCAGGCCGGCGAGGTCGAGTGGTTCACCAGGCCGATGATCGATTCTTACCACGAGGTGTGGTTCAAACTGCACGAGGACCTGCTGGCCACACTCGGCATCGAGCGGGCCAGTGAGGGGGAGCAGGCGTGACGAAAGAAGCAAGGTTCGGGCGGGTCCTGACCGCCATGGTCACGCCGTTCGCCGAGGACGGTTCGCTGGACGTCGAAGGTGCTGCCACGTTGGCGCGCTGGCTGGTCGAGCAGGGCAACGACGCCCTGGTGGTCGTCGGAACCACCGGCGAGGCGCCGACCCTCACGCACGACGAGCAGATCGAGGTGGTGGCAGCGGTCGTCGAGGCGGTCGACGTGCCCGTGGTCGCCGGTGCCGGCAGCAACGACACCCGTTCGGCCGTCAGGAACACCGAGCGCTGCGCCGAGGTGGGCGCCGCCGCCATCCTGTCCGTCACGCCGTACTACAACCGGCCCTCCCAGGCGGGGCTGATCGACCACTTCACCGCCGTGGCCGAGGCCTCGGACCTGCCTGTGATCCTCTACGACATCCCGTCCCGAACGGGCCGCAAGATCGAGACGACCACGTTGCTGCGCCTGGCCGACGAGGTCGAGACGATCGTGGCCGTCAAGGACGCCGCCGGCGACGTGGCCGAGACCGCCCGGTTCATCGCTGCCGCCCCCGAGGGCTTCGAGGTCTACAGCGGTGAGGATGCGTTGACCCTGTCGCTGCTGGCCGTGGGTGCCGTCGGCACCATCAGCGTGGCCTCCCACTGGGTCACACCCGAGTTGGTGCGAATGTTCGAGGAGTTCTTCTCGGGCGACCATGCCGCTGCCCAGGCGTCGAACCGGCGGCTGATCCCCTCCTACGACTTCGAGTCGGGCGACCTGCGGCCCAACCCGGTGCCGAGCAAGGCCATGATGAAGGTTCTGGGCCTTCCCGGTGGCGACTGTCGTCTGCCGATGGGTCCGGAGCCCGACTACCTCCAGGACGAGGCCCGCAGGCTGTTGGCCGACCTCGGCCGCGGCTGAACCGGACCGGATCCCGACGTTCGTGGCCGTTCCCGTAACCCTCACGTTCCTGGGCGGCCTGGGGGAGATCGGCCGCAACTGTGCGGCGCTCGAGTGCGAGGGCCGCATCGTCCTGCTCGACTGCGGGCAGTTGTTCCCCGACGACCTACCGGGTGTCGATGCTGTGCTGCCCGACTTCACCTGGCTGCTCGAGAGGGCCGACCGGCTCGAGGCCTGCCTCGTGACCCACGCGCACGAGGACCACATCGGCGGCCTGCCCTACCTGCTGCGCCACGTCGAGGTGCCGATCTACGGTTCGCCGTTCACGCTCGGCATGGTGTCGGGCAAGCTCAAGGCTGCCGGCATCCGCCTACCCGAGTTGGTGGCGTTGGGCGACCACGACCGACGGCAGGTGGGCCCGTTCGACTGCGAGTTCCTGCCGGTCACGCATTCGACGCCGAGCGGCCTCATGACGCTCTTCAGTACCCCGCAGGGTCTCATCCTGCATTCCAGCGACTTCAAGCTGGATCCGACGCCCGTCGACGGCCGGGTCACCGACCTGCCCCGCCTGAGGGAGCTTGCCGCCGATCCGGGTATCCGCCTCCTGCTGGCCGACTCGACCAATGCGGACTCGGCGGGTTCGTCGAGCAGCGAGTCGTCGATCGGGCCGGTGTTGCAGAGCGTGTTCGACGACAACGGGGGGCGGCGGCTGATCATCGGTGCCTTCTCCAGCCACGTGCACCGCATCCAGCAGATCGCCGATGCTGCGGCCGCAACGAACCGGACCCTGGCGGTGCTCGGCCCTTCCATGGTCCGCAACGTCACCCTGGCCCGCGAACTCGGCCTGTTGCGGGTGTCCGACAAGATGATCGCCACCGCCGACGACATCGACGAGCTGGACCCCGAACGGACCTGCGTGGTGTGTACCGGTTCCCAGGGCGAGCCGAGGGCGGCCCTGGCGCAGATGGCACAGGGGCGACACCGGCACCTGACGATCGGCGAGGGTGACACCATCGTGTTCTCTTCGCATCCGATCCCCGGCAACGAGGCAGCGATCTCGCGTCTCCACAATGCCCTGGCCCGTCGGGGTGCACGGCTGGTCCACAGCGGCCAACTCGGCATCCACACGACCGGGCACGGCAAGCGCGAGGAACTGCGCGAGTTGCACGAGTCGGCCGACCCCGAGCTGTTCATTCCCGTCCACGGTGAGTACGCCCATCTGGTCGCCCACCACGGGTTGGCCCTTGAGCGGGGGATGGTGCCCGACCGGGTCGTGCGCTGCACCGACGGAGACCAGATCAGGCTGACCGACCACGGCCTGGAGCCGGTCGGGAGGGTGTCCGACGAGTACGTGATGGTCGACGAACGCGGCCAGGTCCTGGGCGAGGCCCTGGTCGAGGAGCGACGCGCCCTGTCCGGCGAGGGGTTCGTCCTCATCCGGGTCGTGGTCGACGGCAGGCGGGGTCGCCTCGCCGAACCTCCGTTCGTCGAGAGCCGCGGCTGGGTGGATGCCGACGAGCGGGAAAAGTGGCATGCGGAGGTGGAGGTTGCCGTCCGGGACGCCGTCGAAGCGGCCCTCGCCGACGGAGAGAGCGATCCCGTCGAGTTGGCCCGTCGTTCCCGTCGGGCCACCGGGAAGCTGGTGTCGTCACGAACCGGTCGCAGACCCTCTCTGGTGCCGGTGGTAGAGGTGCGCTGAGGCCCGACGGGCCCTCGGGCGTCGTCGGAAAGGCTCGCTGACCTGCCGCGACGCGTGTCGGGGCACCCCGATTCGGTCACACCCCGGTGGTACGTTGACGGTGTCATGAACACCAAGTCAGCGCGCCCCAAGGCGGGCGCCAGGACCCGTAAGGGCACGGGGTCCGGGTCGCCACCGAACCGACCCGATAGCGATCCCCTTTCCCGCCGCATGCTGCGTGCGGCGTTCGCCGACCGCGGTAGCGAGTTGCTCGGCCTCTGCCTGGTTCTGGGTGGCCTCCTCGCCGGTCTCTCCATCTACTTCGACAGGGCCGGTGTCGTGGGCCGCCTTGTCGACGACGCAGCCGGCTGGTCGGTCGGCCTCACCAAGCTGGTGCTGCCGGTGGCGATGGTGCTGCTCGGCTTCGCCATGTTCCGCGAGCGCTACGAGTTCGGCGAGATCACCAGGCGCATGCCAGTGGGTGGCATCCTCTGCCTCGCCGGGTTGACCGGCCTGCTCCACCTGGGTCGCGACACGCCCGGTATCGACGATGGTGCCGACGCCCTGGGGGGTGCCGGTGGGCTCATAGGCCTCGGCGTCGGCGGCGGGCTCGATGCCGCTGTGGCCACCTGGGGTGCCGTGCTCATCCTCGTCGGCCTTGTGCTGGTGGGTCTGGCGGTCGTCACCCGCACCACCGCTCGTCAGGCGGCAGCCGGCACCGTCCGGGGCCTCCGACCGGTCGGTCGGGCCATCGCCGATGCCTTCAGGAGCCTGCTGACACCACCCGGCGATCCCGATGCGCCGGTGCTGTACGTGCCCGAACAGACGCCCGTCCCGGAGCCGGTACCCGAACCCGAGCCCGCCGAGCAGCCCGTCGACGAAGCGCCGTCCCCGAAGCGACGCGGGAAGAAGCGACCTGCGGCTACGGATGGCGGCCAGGGCGGAGAGCAGCTCAAGATCGAGCTCGGACCGGCCACCGCCGGTTCCCCCTGGAAGTTGCCGGGCGCCAAGGCGCTGGCGCTTTCCACCACCCACGATGTCGATGCCAGGGCGGTCGAGGCTCGCGGCGAGCGCCTTGTAGAGGCTCTGGCGGCCCACGGCGTCGAGACCCGCCTCGTCGATATGACCGTCGGGCCCACCGTCACCCGCTATGCGCTCCAGGTCGCCGAGGGCGTCAAGGTCGGGCGCATCACCAACCTGGCCAAGGACATCGCCTACGAGTTGGCGGCCGCCGACGTGCGGATACTCGCCCCCATTCCCGGCCAGCGGGCGGTCGGCATCGAGGTGCCGAACGAAGAGCGTGAGATCGTGTCGCTGGGCGACATCCTGGCGGCGCCCGAGGCTGCCAAGGCCACCCATCCGCTCGAGGCCGCCATCGGTCGTGACATCAACGGCCAACCGGTGATGCTCAACCTGGCGACGATGCCCCACATCCTCATCGCCGGCGCCACCGGTGCCGGCAAGTCGTCGTGCATCAATGCCCTCGTCACCTCGATCCTCGTGCGCTCCACCCCGGACCAGGTGCGGATGATCCTGATCGACCCGAAGCGGGTCGAGATGGGTCAGTACGAGGGCGTGCCCCACCTTCTCACTGCGCCGGTCACCGACCCGAAGAAGGCCGCCAACGCCCTCCACTGGGCCGTCAAGGAGATGGAACGCCGCTACGACGTGCTGTCGCAGTGTGGGTTCCGCGACATCACGGGCTACAACGCCGCTTTCGACCGGGGCGACCTCGAGGCCCCGTTGGGCCTCACCGACGATGATGGCGAGCCCACACGGTATGAGCGGATGCGGTTCATCCTCATCGTGGTCGACGAGTTGTCCGACCTCATGATGGTGGCCGCACGCGATGTCGAGGATTCGATATGCCGGATCGCACAGATGGCGCGGGCGGTCGGCATCCATCTGGTGATAGCCACCCAGAGGCCGTCGGTAAACGTGATCACGGGCGTCATCAAGGCCAACATTCCGGCACGGCTGGCATTCGCCGTCTCGAGCCTCGCCGACAGCCGTGTCATCCTCGACCAGCAGGGCGCTGAGCGCCTCGTCGGCAAGGGCGACATGCTCCTGCTCGGCCCCAGTTCCAGCACGCCTAAGCGCATCCAGGGTGCCTGGGTGAGCGAGGACGAGGTCCGCCAGGTCGTGCAGGCCTGGCGTAGGCAGGCCAAGGCCCTTGGTGCCGACGAAGGGCAGGACGGAGAGGTCACAGACGAGGCCCCGGTGGTCGACAGCACCGCAGCCGGCGGCTTCGTGGGGGAGGGCGACGGCTGGTCGACCGCTCCGGCAGCTTCGGCCGGCCTCGAGGACATCACCGCCGAGCATCAGCGGCCGACTGCCGGCTCACCCGACGACGATGAGTTGCTCGAGGAGGCCCGTCGGCTGGTCGTGTCGAGCCAGTTGGGTTCCACGTCGATGTTGCAGCGCAAGCTCCGGATCGGGTTCGCCCGGGCGGGCCGGCTCATGGACCTGCTCGAGGAGGCCGGCGTGGTCGGGCCTTCCACGGGTTCCAAGGCCCGCGAGGTATTCGTCGACGCCGAGGATCTCGAAAATCTTTCTGAGCAGGGCCTCTAGGCCTCGGTCCGGTTGCCGGTAGCGTTGGGGCGTGGTTACCAACCTTCTGCTCCTCGTGCTCAGCCTGGCAGGGTTGGCGGTAGCTGCCGACCGGTTCGTTCTGGGTGCGGCGGAGGTGGCCGCCCGGATGAGGGTCTCTACGGTCGTGACGGGTGCCCTGATCATCGGCTTCGGCACCAGCGCCCCCGAACTGGTCGTCTCGTCGTTGGCGACGCTGACCGAGGGGGCCGAGGGCACGTCGTTGGCGATGGGCAACATCATCGGCTCGAATGTCGCCAACCTGACGCTGGTGCTGGCAATCCCGGTGCTGGTCGTCGGAGGGATCGGTCTGCCGGATCGCTTGAAACGTCAGGTGGCCTTCTCCGCAGTCGGGGTCACGATCTTCGCCGTACTGAGCAGATTTGGTGAGCCGTCGATCTGGAAGGGCATCGGCCTGGCGGTGCTCGCCGTGGCATCCCTCGTCGTCATCGTCGGCTTGCGTGACCACTTCGGAGGCGCGCCGCCGGCGGATACGACGGAGGGTGCGGGGCCCTGGATCCTGACGGTCTTCGGAATGGCAGGGACCGTGGTCTTCGCCTGGCTGGTCGTCCGATCGTCTACTGCGATCGCCGACCACATGGGATGGACCGGCGGCTTCGTGGGCTTCGCCCTGGTTGCGTTGGGTACCTCGTTGCCCGAGTTGTCCACCGTGATGGCCGCTGCCCGGCGGGCCGAGACCGGACTGATCATGGGCAACCTGCTGGGATCGAACCTTTTCAACAGCCTCACTGTCGGTTCAGCGGTGTTCCTGGCCAATGGCTCCAGGTCGTTTGAGCAGTCGGACGGGTTGCTCGGCTGGGGGCTGCTCGCCATGGTTGCGGTCTGCTGGGGGATCATCATCCCGATGGGGACGGGGAGTCGGGTCGTGCGACGGGAGGCCGTGGTGCTGCTGGCCGTCTACATCGGGCTTCTCGTCTTTATGGCCACCAACTTCGCCACCGTCTGAACGTCGGGCCGGGCGCCGCCGCGACGAGCCCGTAGCCTGAACCGATCATGGGCGCCGGGACCTACCACCTCGTCACGTTGGGTTGTCCGAAGAACCAGGTTGACTCGGACAAGCTCGAGGGAGTGTTCGCCGCTGACGGGCTGTCGCCGGTGGGGGAGCCGGGCGACGCCGACCTGATCGTGGTCAACACGTGTGCCTTCATCGACGAGGCCCGCCGGGAGTCGGTCGACACCGTCCTTGCCCTGGCGGACGAGCGCCGTGATGGTGCACGGCTGGTCGTGACGGGCTGTATGGCCGAGCGCTACGGGGGTGACCTCGATGCCGTCCTCCCGGAGGTCGACCGGGTGGCCGGGTTCGGCGTGCCGGTCACGCTGGGTCGGAGTCAGGAGGCCGACGGGTCACCGGTTCCGTCGTTCGACCTGTTGAACCTGCCGAGGCCGCCGTCGAGCCGACCGTGGGCGTACGTGAAGGTGGCCGAGGGCTGTGACCGCTCGTGCGGGTTCTGCGCCATTCCGAGCTTCCGGGGTCCGCAGCGCAGCCGGTCGGTCGGGTCGATCCTCGAGGAGGTCGATGCGCTGGGAGCCCGCGAGGTCGTCTTGGTGGCCCAGGACCTGGCGTCGTTCGGTCGGGACCAGGGTGTGGGGGAGCGTTCGATCGTGCCGCTGGTTGCGAAGGTGGCCGAGCGGGTCGACCGGGTGCGGTTGCTCTACCTCTACCCTTCGGACCTGACCGACGGTCTGATCGATGCCGTGTTGGGCACCGGCGTGGCGTACTTCGACCTGTCGCTACAGCATGTGTCCCGGCCGCTGCTGCGCCGGATGAAGCGGTGGGGTGACGGTGACCGCTTCAGGAAGCGCATCGACCGGATCCGCAGCGCCGAGCCGGGGGCGGTGTTCCGCTCGAACTTCATCGTCGGCTATCCGGGTGAGACCGAGGAGGACCACGATGCCCTGCTGGCGTTCGTCGGCGACATCGGGCTCGACTGGTGCGGGTTCTTCGCCTACAGCGGGGAGGCCGGCACCTGGGCCGCCGACCTCGACGGTACGGTGCCGAAGGGTCTGGTAGCCGAGCGCCTGTCCGAGTTGGGCGAGTTGCAGGACGGCATCACCTCCCGTCGGCGCGACGACCTCATCGGCCGCGAGGTCGAAGTGCTTGTCGACGAGCCCGGGGTGGGGCGCACCTGGCGCGAGGCCCCCGAGATAGATGGGGTCGTCGTGGTCCCGACCGACCTTCCTGTGGGAGGATTCAGCACGGTGACCGTGACCGGGGCGTTGGGCCCCGACCTGGAGGCGGCGTGAACCTGACCAAGCACTTCGGAACGGTGGTGAGTCCGGCCAACCTGGTCACGCTGCTGCGCCTGCTGCTGTCGCCGGTCCTGTTCGCCATGGTGCTGGCCGCCGAGGACCGGGGCGGGGCGTCGTGGGGGGCGTTCCTGTTGGGCGCCGTGCTGGCCGCATCCGACCTGGCCGACGGGATGCTCGCACGTCGCCGTGGCACGGTGAGCCGCTGGGGGGCGTTCCTCGACCCGTTCGCCGACAAGGTCGTCGTGATCGGGGTGGCGGTGTGCCTCGTGATGGTCGACCGCTACGGCTGGCTGCCGGTGGCGTTGCTGGCCGTGCGCGAGGTCGGCATCACCCTCTACCGGCTGTGGTTCGTGCGGCAGGGGCTGGCGGTTCCGGCCCGCAGGTCGGCCAAGTGGAAGACCACCGTGCAGGGGGTGGCACTGCTGCTCGCAGTGGTGCCGCCGCTCGAGGACGCCGATCTGGTGGTCGGGGCCTCGCTGTGGCTGGCCGTGGCGTTCACGTTGGTCACCGGTGTCCAGTACCTGATCGACGGCAGCCTCGCCGCCAGCACCACCGGCGCCTGAGTCGCCGGTCTCGGGAACAAGCGTGCGCTGCGAGGTTGTCGCCGTCGGGACGGAGCTGCTGCTGGGGCAGATCGTCGACACCAACTCGTCGTGGATCGGCGGGCAGCTGGCCCTGGCCGGCATCGACTGCCATCGGCACACCGCCGTCGGTGACAACCGCGAGCGGATGCTGGTGGCCTTTCGGGAAGCACTCGAGCGTTCCGACGCGGTGATCGTGACCGGTGGGCTGGGTCCCACCCAGGACGACATCACCCGTGAGGTGGTGGCCGAGGTCATGGGCGTCGGGCTGGAGCGCGACCCGGGGATCGTGGCCGAGATCGAGCGGCGGTTCTCGGGACGGGGCAGGCAGATGCCGGCAAACAACCTGCGCCAGGCCGATGTGCCCGTCGGGGCGACGGCCATACCCGAGATGCCGGGCACCGCTCCGGGCCTCGTGTGCCCGATCGGCGACCCGGTCGGGGGCAGGGTGCTGTACGCCGTGCCGGGTGTTCCGTGGGAGATGCAGGCGATGCTCGAGGGAACGGTGTTGCCCGACCTGCGCCGCCGGGCCGGCAGCGAGGCTGTCATCCGCTCGCGGGTCCTGCGCACGTGGGGTCGTTCGGAGTCGGGGCTGGCCGAGGTGTTGGCCGGCGAGATCGACCGCCTCGACGCCGAGGGCGGCCCCACCCTGGCGTTCCTCGCCAGTGGCATGGAGGGGCTCAAGGTCCGCATAACCGCCAAGGGGGCCGACGAGGACGAGGTGGCGGCGGTGCTCGCTGACGAGGAGGAACGGGTGCGGGAGATCGTCGGGCCGATCGTGTTCGGGGTCGACGACCAGAACATGGAGTCGGTGGTGCTCGACGAACTGGTGGCCCAGGGCCTCACGCTCGCCACGGCCGAGTCGCTCACCGGCGGGATGATCGGGACCCGCCTCACGGACGTTCCGGGGGCCAGTCGGGCCTTCCGGGGTGCGATCGTCGCCTACGACGGCGACGTGAAGCGAGGCCTGCTGGGCGTTCCCGAGGGACCGGTGGTCAGCGAGGCAGCCGTGGTAGCCATGGCTGAGGGGGCCTGCCGTGTACTCGGCGCCGACGTGTCGGCGGCGGTCACGGGCGTGGCCGGTCCCGACCCGCAGGACGGTGAGAAGCCCGGCACGGTCTGGATGGCCACCAGCGTCGATGGCGTGGTCGAGGCGGCGAAGGTCGAGTTCCCGTTTGACCGCAGCCTGACCCGCCAGTTCACGGTGATCACGGTGCTCGACGCCCTCCGTCGACGTCTGCTGTCCCGCCGGGGGGCGTAGGCCACGGTCCCGTGCGGCTGTTCGTGGCGGTGTGGCCGTCGGACGAGGTGGTCGATGCCCTGGCTGCGTTGCCGCGGCCCGAGGCGCCGGGGCTGCGGTGGACCCGTCCCGACCAGTGGCACGTGACGCTGCGGTTCCTGGGCGAGGCCGAACCGGACGTGGCGGCCGGGGCGCTGGGTGCATTGGCCGCAGAGCCGACCGTGGCGGAACTGGGGCCGGTGACCCGCCTGCTGGGGAACCGCATCATGGTGGCGCCGGTGGCCGGGCTGGACGAACTGGCGGCGGCGGTGGTCGATGCTACGGACGAGGTGGGGGAGCCCCCCGGGGATCGGGCCTTCACGGGGCACCTCACGTTGGCGAGGACGAAGGGTCCGGTCCCGCCCGGAACGGCCGGCACGCCGATCGCCGGGACGTTCCCCGTCGAGCAGGTGTGCCTGGTGCGAAGCCGCACCCTGTCGGAGGGCGCCGCCTACGAGACCCTGGAGCGGTTCAGCCTCGGTTGATCAGGAGTCGCGCGGCTCGAGGGTGAGGCACGCCGAGTTCATGCAGTAGCGCTCGCCGGTCGGCTGGGGGCCGTCGGGGAACACGTGGCCCAGGTGGGCGCCACAGGAGGTGCAGGTGACCTCGGTTCGGACCATGCCGCGGCTCGTGTCCTGCCGGTTGTCGACGAGCCCTTCTGCGAGCGGCTCCCAGAAGCTGGGCCAGCCGGACTTGGAGTCGTACTTGGTGTCGCTGTCGAACAGGGCCTCGCCGCACACCACGCAGCGGTAGGTGCCGGCCTGCTTTTCGTCCCAGTATTCGCCGGTGAAGGCCTGCTCGGTGCCGGCCTCCTGGGTGCAGTGGAACTGCATCGGGGTGAGGCGTTCGCGCAGTTGGTCGTCGGTTTCGGGGTAGGCATCGGGGCTGTCCATGCCGGGACGGTACCGGATAGTCGGAAATGCTTGCATCGAACATCTGTTCGCACTTACACTGGTGTCATTCGGGTCACCGGAGGGATGAGCCGAACCGGCTGTCACACCCCCTTCGTAGGGTCATCCCCAATCGATCAGACAGATCCAGCACGCCAACAGAACCGGGAAGATCCCGGCGAAGGAACGGAGCACACGATGAGCAAGGTCCGCAAGAACACCGGGGCCGCACCCGTCACCAACGTCGACGGCGAGGGACGGGGCAAGGCCCTCGACCTGGCGCTGACCCAGATCCAGAAGCAGTTCGGCACCGGCGCCGTCATGAAGATGGGCGACAAGGGCTCGATGGCCATCGACATCGTCCCAACCGGGGCACTGGCGCTCGACCTGGCGCTCGGCATCGGCGGCCTGCCCCGCGGCCGCGTGGTCGAGATCTTCGGGCCCGAGGGGTCGGGCAAGACCACGCTCGCCACCCATGTCGTGGCCGAGGCCCAGCGCAACGGCGGCATCTGTGCCTACATCGACGCCGAGCACGCCATGGACCCCGTCTACGCCAGGGCCATCGGCGTCGACGTCGACGAGCTCCTGATCTCCCAGCCCGATACCGGCGAGCAGGCGCTCGAGATCACCGACATGCTCATCCGCTCCGGGGCCCTCGACGTGGTCGTCATCGACTCGGTGGCGGCACTCACCCCCCGGGCCGAGATCGAAGGCGAGATGGGCGACTCCCACGTGGGCCTCCAGGCACGCCTCATGTCGCAGGCCCTGCGCAAGCTCACCTCCAACCTCAACAAGTCCCAGACCATCTGTGTCTTCATCAACCAACTGCGCGAGAAGATCGGTGTCATGTTCGGTTCGCCCGAGACCACGCCCGGTGGTCGGGCGCTCAAGTTCTACTCCTCGGTCCGGCTCGATATCCGGCGCATCGAGGCCATCAAGGACGGAGTCGAGGTGGTCGGTAACCGCACCCGGGTCAAGGTCGTCAAGAACAAGTGCGCCCCGCCGTTCCGGCAGGCCGAGTTCGACATCATGTACGGCAGGGGCATCAGCCGAGAGGGCTCGGTCCTCGACCTGGGCGTCGACCTGGGCGTCGTCGACAAGTCGGGCGCCTGGTACACCTACGGTGGCGAGCAGCTCGGCCAGGGCCGTGAGAACTCCAAGAAGTTCCTCGCCGAGAGCCCCGAACTGATGGTCGAGATAAGCGATCGGATCTGGCGCGAGGTGGCCCCCGTCGAGCCCGAGGAGGCTCCGGTCGTCGACGAGGCCACCGGCGAGATCGTCGACGGTGCCTCCGACAACGGTGCCTCCGACAACGGTGCCTCCGACAACGGCGCCTTCGACGACGGCGCCTTCAGCGAGGCCGACGACCTGCCCATCAGCCTCGACGGCTGAAGCCACTGGTCGCAAGGCCGCCCGCCCCCCGACGGGTGGCCAAGGCGCGACAGGGCCCCCTGACCGGGCCGTAGCCTGTTCGGCGTGGATGCCACGCCAACGGACACGCCCGAATCCGTGGACGCCGCCCGCACCTACGCGGTGCGTACCTACGGGTGTCAGATGAACGTGCACGACAGCGAGCACATCGCCGGCCTCCTCGAGGCCGACGGGATGGTCGAAGCCGCCCTGGAGGCCGACGCCGACGTCATAGTGCTCAATACGTGTTGCATCCGGGAGAACGCCGACAACAGGCTCTATGGCGCCCTGGGCAACCTCAAGGCCCTCAAGGAAGAACGTCCGGGCCTGCAGGTTGCCGTGGCCGGCTGCCTGGCCCAGAAGGACCGTGAGCTCATCCAGCAACGGGCCGGCCACGTCGATGTCGTGTTCGGCACCCACAACGTGCACCGTGCCACCGAGCTGCTGGCCCACGCCCGCCGGCACGGACCCGTCACGGAGATCCTCGAAGAGGCCGTGCACAACGACGCCGACGCCTTCCCGTCGGCATTGCCGACCAGGCGGGACGCCGACCACAGCGCCTGGGTCACCATCCAGGTCGGCTGCGACAACTCGTGTGCCTTCTGCATCGTCCCGGCGGTGCGGGGCCGCGAGATCAGTCGGCCCTTCGGCGAGTTGCTGGCCGAGGTCGAGGACCTGGCATCCGACGGGGTCACGGAAATCACGCTGTTGGGCCAGAACGTCAACTCGTATGGCCGTGACCTCACCTCGAGGCTGCGGTCGATCCCGACCGGTGCAACCGACTCCTACGAGGCGGGAGAGCGATGGGTTCAGGAGGGTCGCCGACGTCCCCGTCCACTGTTCGCCGACCTGTTGTGCGAGGTGGGTGCCGTCGATTGCATCCAGCGGGTCCGCTACACCAGCCCGCACCCAAAGGACCTGCGCCCGGAGACCATCGCCGCCATGTCAGGGACCCCGTCGGTGTGCGAGCACCTGCACCTGCCGTTGCAGTCGGGCAGCGACCGGGTGTTGGCCGCCATGCACCGCGGCTACACCGCCGAGCGTTACCTCGAACGGCTTTCGGCCGCCCGGGCCGGCATCGACGACCTGGCCGTCTCGACCGACGTCATCGTCGGATTCCCGGGCGAGACCGAGGGCGACTTCGAGGCGACGCTGGAAGTGGTTGCCGAAGCCGGGTACGACTCGGCGTTCGCATTCGTGTTCTCGCCCAGGCCCGGTACCGAGGCAGCCGAACGGACGCACGAGTTCGTGGACCACGCCGTTTGCGTCGAACGGTTCGAGCGACTCCACCGGGTCCTGCGCCGTTCGTCGGCACGTCGCCACGAGGCACGGATCGGACGAACCGAGGAGATCCTGGTCGAGGGCCCTTCCAAGCGCGAACCCGACAAGGTCACCGGCCGCACCCGCCAGAACAAGCTGGTGCACCTGCCTTGTTCCGACGGCCTGCGCACCGGCGCCTACGCCGAGGTGCGGATCACGGGTGCCGGCAGCCACTACCTGTACGGCGAACTGCTCGAGATCACGGCGGCACCGCGACATCGCCGCCGGATACCGGTCGCCTCGGCCTGAAGTCGGACCGACAGCGGTGCCAGACCACACCAACGGCCACCTGGTCCTGATCGGGGCCACCGCATCGGGCAAGTCGGCGCTGGCACTCGAGGTCTCCCGCCGTCGGCCGGGAGTGGAGTTGGTGTCGATGGACTCCATGGCCGTCTACCGGGGCATGGACATCGGTACGGCCACGCCGGGTACGGAGTTGCGCGCCGAGGTTCCACACCACCTCCTGGACCTGGCGGACCCCTCCGAAGAGTTCACGGTGTCGATGTTCCAGGCGGCGGCGCTGGCCGCCCTCGGAGAGATCGCCGGTCGGGGCAGTCGGGCGATCCTCGTGGGTGGTACCGGGCTCCACGTCCGGTCCGTGGTCGACGACCTCGAGATCCCGGGCCGCTACGAGGAGGTGCGGTCCGAGTTGGAGGCGGATCCCGACACGCTGGACCTGCACCGACGACTCATGGATTCGGATCCGGTGGCGGCGGGCCGCATGGAGCCGACGAACCGCAGGCGGGTGCTCCGGGCACTCGAGGTCACGCTCGGAGCCGGGCGGCCGTTCTCGTCGTTCGGGCCGGGACTCGAGACGTACCCGGAGACACCGTTCACGCAGGTCGGGCTCCGGGTACCGCGTCCGCTGCTGGACCAGCGCATCGCCGAGCGGTTCAACCGGATGATGGACGAGGGGTTCCTCGACGAGGTTGCCGGCCTGCTGGCCGGACCCGACGGCTTCTCGCATACCGCCGCCCAGGCCCTCGGCTACAGGGAACTGGCGGCGCACCTGCGTGGCGAGGTCACGCTCGACGAGGCCGTGGAGGAGGCGGTGGCCGCCACACGGCGTTTCGCCCGCCGCCAGGAGAGGTGGTTCCGGCGGGATCCCCGTATCACCTGGGTCGACGTCGACGACGACCCGACGGCGGTGCTCGACGACCTGCTTGCGGCCTTCGACGGGTGCACAGCATGAGCGGGGCGGAACCGGGCGCGCTGGCAGGTCGCCGGTGGGCGAGAATGGCACCGTGAACCTGACCCACCACCACGGCCTCTGCAACGACTTCCTCGTGGCACTCGTCCACGAGGTGCCGTCCGATGCCTCCGACCTGGCGCGGAGCCTGTGTGACCGCAACGGCGGCATAGGCGCAGACGGCCTCGTCTTCGGCACGCCGTGGGCCGGCTCCGCGGCGGGCCTCACCTTCACGCTGGTCAACAGCGACGGCAGTCCTGCCGAGGTGAGCGGCAACGGTCTGCTCTGCTTCGGGCAGGCCGTCGCACGGGCGACCGGTGCCACGGACCTCGACCTGATCGTCGACACGCCGGCCGGCCGGCGCCGGGTCGTCGTCGTCGGCGGCCCGGACGACACCGAGGTCACGGCAACCGTCGACATGGGTGCAGCCGGCAACGGACCCGACGCCCACGGTCTGGCCGTTGATCTCGGTGGCCCGACACCGGGACGCCATGACACAGTCGACATGGGGAACCCGCACCTGGTCATAGAGGTCGATGACGTCGATGCCGTGGACCTGGGAGTCGTGGGTCCGACCATCGAGGCATTCTTCGAACCCGAGGGGTGCAATGTCCACCTGGTGCAGGTGCTGGACCAGGCCACGATCCGACTCCGGCCGTGGGAGCGGGGCGCCGGCCTCACCAGGGCCTGTGGCAGCGGTGCCTGTGCGGCCACCCACCTGGTGCATTCGTGGGGGCTCGTCGACGAGCGGGTCGAGGTCCGAATGGCGGGCGGCAGCGCCATCGTCGAACTGGGCGGCACGATCCGGCTGACCGGACCGTCGGTCCACATCGGCGACCACGAGGTCGGTCATGGGTGACGATCTTCCTGAGGAGCCCATCGGAGTCGATGCAGAACCTGCCGACGGGGCGTCACACCGGGGCGCCTTCGGTGAGTTCGGAGGCGCAAACCGCGGCCTCATCGACCGTGCGTTCCGTGAACGCATCGTGCTGGCAGGCGTGGCATTGGGCCGAGAAGACCCCGACGAGGTCGACGCCTCGATGGACGAGTTGGCCCGACTGGTCGACACGGCCGGAGCCGACCCGGTGGCCCGGATGCTCCAGCACCGCGACGCCCCTGACATCGCCACGTACGTCGGCAGCGGCAAGGCGGTCGAGATACGCGACCTCTCCCAACAGCACGACGCAGACACCGTCGTTTTCGACAACGAGCTCACCCCGGCCCAGCAGGGCAACCTCGAGACGATCCTGAAGAGGTCGGCGCTGGACCGCACCGCGGTGATCCTCGACATCTTCGCCCAGAACGCCAGCAGCCTGGCGGGCCGCACCCAGGTCGAGCTGGCACAGCTCCGTTACCGCCTGCCCCGCCTGCGTCGCTCGGGCCGCACGTTCAGCCAGCAGGCCGGTGGCATCGGAACCCGGGGCCCGGGCGAGACCCAGTTGGAGGTCGATCGGCGCCGGATCATGCGACGGATCCGCAAGCTCGAAAAGGACCTCGTGGGCGTCCGGCAGAACCGGGCCACCCAGTCGAAGAGGCGCCGCCGCACCAGCAACCGGTCGGTGGCAATCGTGGGCTACACCAACGCCGGCAAGTCGACGCTCCTGAACCGAATGACCGATGCCGGCGTGCTCGTCGAGGACCGGCTCTTCGCCACGCTCGACGCCACGACCCGGCGCCTCGAGCTTCCCGGTGGCGAGGCGGTCTTCTTGACCGACACGGTCGGCTTCGTCCGAAAGCTGCCCCATCAGCTGGTCGAGGCATTCCGTACGACGCTCGACGTCGTGGTCGACGCCGACCTGCTGGTCCATGTCGTGGATTCCTCCGCCCTCGACCCGTTCGGCGACATCGACGCCGTTCGTGGGGTCCTGCGTGAGATCGGCGCCGAAGACGTGCCCGAGCTCTACGCCTTCAACAAGGCTGACACCGATCCGGTGGCAGCGGCCCGCCTGGCCGCCAGGGAGGAGGGTGCCGTGGCGGTCTCTGCGGTGACCGGAGAGGGGATCGAAGACCTGCTGGCCGCCATCGGCCGACGACTGCGGTCCTCCGCCCGGGTCGTGTCCCTGGTGGTGCCGTTCGACCGGGGCGACGCGCTTGCCATGGCCCACCGTGAGGGCGAGGTTCTGGACGAGTCCTCGGACGAGCACGGCTGGCGCCTGAGGGTGCGCCTGGACGAGGGTTCGGTCGGGCGCCTCGCCGAGTTCGCCGAGGAAGGTGGCGGACCGATCGTGCTGGATTCTCCATGAGCAGCGGACGCTCCGGAGGGTTCGTGCCACCGCCCTACCCGTACGACCTCCTCGACGAGGCCCGCGCCCTGGCAACCACCCTCCCCGGTGGCGCCGTCGACCTGTCGGTGGGCACGCCGTGTGACCCGGTGCCCGATGTCGTGGCCGATGCGCTGGCTGCCGCCACCGACGCTGCACGTTCCTATCCGTCGTCGGTCGGGAGCGCCGACCTCCTGGACGCTGTCTGCGGCTGGTTCGACCGGCGCCTCGACGTCGACATCGAGCCGGCACAGGTGGGCGCATGCATCGGGTCCAAGGAGTTTGTCTCCGGCCTGCCCCAGGTGCTGCGGCTCCGCGATCCCTCGCGCGACACGGTCCTGTTCCCGGCGATCTCGTATCCGTCCTACGCCATGGGTGCGGAGATGGCCGGCTGCCGGTCCGTGCCGGTGCCCCTGGACGCCGATTGGCACCTCGACCTGTCAGCCATCGACGAGGCCGATGCCGGGCGGGCCCTCTGCCTATGGGTCAACACCCCGGGCAATCCGGCCGGCACCCTCGACGACCTGGGGGCAGCGGCGACGTGGGGCAGGGAACGGGGCGTTCCGGTCCTGAGCGATGAGTGCTATGTCGAGTTCACCTGGGACGGACCGCCCCGGTCGGTGCTCCAACACGGCTCCGAGGGGGTGATCGCAGTGCACTCCCTCTCGAAGCGCTCGAACCTGGCCGGCCTGCGGGTCGGGTACTACGCAGGCGACGCTGAACTGGTCCACTACCTGCGCGAGGTCCGCAAGCACCAGGGCTTCATGATCCCCGGCCCTGCACAGGCGGCCGGCGTTGCGGCGCTCGCCGACCAGTCCCACGTCGAGGCCCAGGCGATCCGCTATCACCGGCGCCTGGGGTTGCTTGCGGGGATCATGGGCGACCTGGGCATCGAGGCGAGCCTGCCGGCGGGCGGCTTCTACCTCTGGATGGCGGCACCGGATGGCGACGCCTGGGGCCTCATCCACCGGCTGGCCGGGACGCTGGGCATCGTGGTGAGTCCGGGCGAGTTCTACGGCCCGGACGGCGGCGGCCATGTCCGCATCGCCGCCGTGGCGACAGACGACCGCCTGGACCTCGTCGCCGAACGTGCCGGCCGCACCTGACACCGGCAAAGCGTCCCGATCCAAGGGGGGCCGGTCGGTAGCCTTACGACCATGTCCGACATGCAGTCCCGCATAGAAGAACTCTGGGCGAACAGGGATTCCCTGGATCCCGAAGACGCCGACGCCAACGCCGCCATCCACGAGGCGATCGAACTGCTCGACCGCGGTGAGGCCCGCGTGGCGGAGCCGGGACCCGACGCGGTGGTCGTCAACGAGTGGCTCAAGCTCGCGATCCTGCTGCTGTTCAAGCAGGCCAGGATGGAGACCAGCGAGGTCGGCCCGTTCGAGTTCGTCGACAAGATCCCGCTCAAGCGCGACTTCGCCTCCCGTGGCGTGAGGGTGCTGCCGGGGGCCATGGCCCGTTGGGGCAGCTACCAGGGTTCGGGTGTCGTGCTGATGCCGAGCTTTGTGAACATCGGCGCCTATGTGGACGAGGGCACCATGGTCGACACCTGGGCGACGGTCGGCTCGTGCGCCCAGATCGGCCGCAACGTGCACCTCTCGGGTGGTGTGGGCATCGGCGGCGTTCTCGAACCGGCCAATGCGACTCCGGTGGTCGTGGGAGACGAGTGCCTGATCGGAAGCCGCTGCGTGGTGGCCGAGGGGGCCAGGGTGGGCGACGGCGTGGTACTCGGCGCCGGCGCCGTCCTCACCGGGTCGATTCCGGTCATCGACGCCCAGACCGGCGATGAGCTGGGCCGCGGCGAGGTTCCGCCCTGGTGCGTGGCGGTGCAGGCCTCCCGACCGAGGTCGTTCCCGGGCGGCGAGTTCGGGCTGCCCTGTGTGCTGGTGCTGCGGCGCCTCGAGGAGGGGGAGCGCCACGACAAGTCGGCACTGACCGAAATCCTGCGCACCCACGGCGTCACCACCTGAGCAGGCGCCGGAATCCCACCATGACCGATCTCCTGGCCCTTGCTGCCGAACTCGTCGACATCCCGTCGGTAAGTTTCGACGAGGCTGCCATCGTGGCGCACCTCGAGGCCGGGTTGGGTGATGTGCCGGGTCTTACGGTCGACCGGATCGGCGACAACCTCGTCGCCCGGACCGGGCTCGGCCGATCACGCCGTCTGATCCTGGCGGGACACACCGACACCGTTCCGGGGACCGCAGGATCCGACGGCAGGCGTGCGCGCATCGACGGCGACACCCTGTGGGGCCTGGGCTCGGCCGACATGAAGGGCGGCCTGGCCGTGATGCTGGAGTTGGCCCGAAGCGTTCCGGAGCCGGCGGTGGACGTGACGTTCGTGTTCTACGCACGTGAGGAGGTCGCCCGCGAACACAGTGGGCTGTCAGAGTTGTTCGCCGAGGTCCCCGAGTTGCTGGAAGGCGACGTGGCGATCCTGGGCGAGCCGACGGGCGGGGCCATCGAGGCGGGATGCCAGGGCACGATGCGCTTCGAGGTCCGGCTGCGGGGCACAAGGGCGCACACGGCGCGGCCGTGGATGGGCCGCAACGCCATCCACCGGGCGGGGGCCCTCCTCGTGGCGCTCGACGCCTACGAACACCGGGAGCCCGAGGTCGACGGCTGTCGCTACCGGGAGGCGCTGCAGGCGGTATCCGTCGATGGCGGCATATCGGGCAACCTGGTCCCCGATGAGGCCGTGTTGCAGGTCAACCACCGCTATGCGCCGGACCGCAGCGGCACCGATGCGGAGGCCCACGTTCGGGCGATGCTGGCACCGTTCCTCGACGACGGCGACTCGGTCGAACTCGTGGACCACGGTCCGGCGGCTGTTCCCGGACTCGGTCATCCGCTGATGGCGGGGCTCGTGGAACAGTCTGGACTGGAGGTTCGGGCGAAGCTGGGCTGGACGGATGTGGCGTTCTTCAGCGAGCACGGGGTGCCGGCGGTGAACCTGGGGCCGGGTGACCCGACGGTGGCCCACATGGCCGACGAGCACCTGCACCGGTCGATGCTCGAGGAGAGCTTCTCGGTGCTGCGCCGGTTCCTCGAGGGGGGCGTCTGAGCGCCGACTCCCGGAGGGGAGGGGAACCGGCGCTCAGAGCCGGCGCAGGACGGTGACCACGCGGCCGAAGACCGATACCTCGTCGGCCGGGTAGCGCAGGTCCTGGAAGTCGGGGTTGGATGCCCGGAGCACGATGTGGCTGCCATCGCGCCGGAGGTGCTTGACGGTGGCCTCCTCCCCGTTGATGCCGGCCACTACGAGGTCGCCGTCGTCGGCCGTCTGCTGGGACCGCACGACGACGAAGTCGTCCGCGAAGATGCCGGCACCGATCATGGAGTCGCCGCGGACCCTGAGCATGAACAGCGTGCCGTCGCCGGTGAACTCGGCGGGCAGGGGAATCGATTCCTCGACGTTTTCGTGGGCGAGTACATCGGTGCCTGCTGCGACATCGCCGACCAGGGGGACGTGGCGCACGGTGCCCCGTTCGACGGGTGCACCGGAGGTCGGGTCGAAGCAGACCTCGATGGCCCGGGGCTTGCTGGGGTCGCGCTTGAGGTAGCCCTTGTCCTGGAGTGTGCCCAGGTGCGAGTGGACGGTGGAGGGTGAGGTGAGGCCGACCTCGTCGCCGATCTCGCGTACCGACGGTGGGTAGCCCCGCTCCCGCGTATGGCGGTCGATGAGCTCGAGGATCTGCTGCTGGCGGGCGGTGAGCGTGGTCCCGGTCATGGTTGGGGCTCTTTCCTTGGGGTGCTTGAGGGTGAGGTGGAATCTGGTGTCGGGGGTTGACATCGAACAGGTGTTCGATAAGGTGTACTGTATCGAACGGACGTTCGTCGCACACATGTTCCCCCGAACAGGCGTTCCATGTCAAGCACCCTCGCAATGCACCGGAAATCCAGGCGCTGTCACACCTCAGGGAGAGGATGAGAACCATGACCACGACCTTCGTACCCCACCCCACGGGCCGGCCGTCCCTCGGCGCCCTCGGCGCTTTCCGTGCCGTTCCGGCCCGGGTCACGCCGACCCACGTCTATCGCCGCCGCCGCATGGTGGCCGCACTCGTCCTGGCCACCACGATCTTCTGCGGCACCCTGGTTGCCGGCGAGTTGGCAGGCTGGGTCAACGGCGTCCGGGGTGGGGCACCTGCCGGTGCAGCCGGCGAGCCTGTCGTCTACGTGGTGCAGCCCGGTGACACGCTCTGGGCCATCGCCGAGCGGCTCACTCCGGCGGGAATCGACGTGCGCCACACCGTCGATCGCCTGACCATCGCTGCGGGTGGGGCGCTGCTCCAGCCCGGCCAGCGCATCGAGTTGCCGGTAGGCGGCTGACGCACGCAGCGTCAGCGGGCCAGGTAGCGGCAGAAGAGGAAGCCGTCGGCGGTCAGGACATGTGCCAGCCGCAGGGGCATCGGTGTCGGCAAGGGTGTTCCCGCCAGAAGGCCCGATCCGCCGCCCACGATGAGCGGCGACACGCTCAGGCACAGTTCGTCCACCAGTCCGGCCGAGGCGAGTTGGGCGACGAGCCCCGGTCCGCCCTCACACAGCAGAGTGCCCACGCCCCGGTCATGCAGGTCGGCTACCACCTCGACGACATTCAGTACACCGTCGGCCACCACGACCTCGGCCACCCCGGACAGGCCGGTGAGCCGGTCCGGAGCCACGCCGGCCGACGTGTAGACGAACGGTGCCGGGTCGTCAGGATCCTGGTCGGCGAAAAGCGCCGCCGCCGGGTCCAGGTCGGCGCTTCCCGAAACCACGGCCAGCCGGGGACGCACCGCCTGGCCCCGGGTGGCCCTGCGCCCGCCCACGGCGGCGGCTGGCGTCAGCGGCGGGCGGTAGCCCTCGGCCCGCACGGTCCCGGCACCCACCAGCACCACGTCGGCGAGGCCGCGCACAACGCCAAGAAGGCGACGGTCGGCATCGCCGCCCAGCGGACCCGAGAGTCCGTCGACGGCGGTGGCCCCGTCCACCGAGGCGACCATGTTCACCAGCACCCACGGTCGCCCTGCGGGGGCGGGGCGTTCGACATCGTGGTAGACGGCGACCGGATCGACGTCGTCTCCGGCGGAGCGGGGGAACACCTGTTGCACGTCCCGACGGTAGCCGTCGCCCGGCAGGTCGGGACTGGCGGGGTCCTGTGGACGGCTGTGGAGAAACCGGGGGTCATCCACCGCCATTTCCACAACTCATGCCCTTCCCCTCCACAGGGTGGCCTTTCTAGGGTGGTGCGACGAACGGGGACGTTGGTCCCCGGTTCGGGCCATGCCCAGGTCGTAGTGTGGGACAGCCCGGACAGGTGATCGAGCGGAAGATGGTTTCAACGACATGAGCCTGATGCCAGAACGTGGCGTCCTCGGCATCCGGCGGTTGTTCACCGAGGCGGGAGTCCATCCCTACGACGCCGTCGTCTGGGAGCACCGAGAGTCCCGTCTGGTCGACCACCGGGACGGGTCCGTCGCCTTCGAGCAGCTCGGGGTCGAGGTGCCCGCTTCGTGGTCCGTGAACGCCACCAACATCCTCGCCCAGAAGTACTTCCGGGGGAAGGTCGGCACGCCCGAGCGGGAGTCCTCGCTGCGTCAGGTCGCCGACCGGATCGTCGACACCATTGCAGCCTGGGGCCGCGACGACGGCTACTTCACCGACGACGACGAGGCCGACGCCTTCGCCGACGAACTCAAGCACCTGATCGTCTCGCAGAAGGCCGCCTTCAACTCGCCGGTGTGGTTCAACATCGGTGTTCCCGACACCCCCCAGCAGGCATCGGCCTGCTTCATCCTGTCGGTCGACGACAAGATGACGTCGATCCTCAACTGGTACGTCGAAGAAGGCGTCATCTTCAAGGGCGGGTCCGGAGCGGGCGTCAACCTCAGCCGCATCAGGTCGTCACGCGAGGCCCTCAAGGGCGGAGGCACGGCCAGTGGCCCGGTCAGCTTCATGCGGGGAGCGGACGCATCGGCGGGCACCATCAAGAGCGGGGGTAAGACCCGCAGGGCCGCCAAGATGGTCGTCCTCGATGCCGACCACCCCGACGTCGAGGAGTTCATCTGGTGCAAGGCCCGCGAAGAGCACAAGCTGCGGGCACTCGAGGCTGCCGGCTTCGAGGTGGGACTCGACGGTTCTGATTCGCACTCGATCCAGTACCAGAACGCCAACAACTCCGTCCGGGTCTCCGACGAGTTCATGCAGGCCGTAGCCGACGATGCCGACTGGGACCTCACGGCCCGTACCGACGGTTCGGTCATCGACACCCTGAAGGCCCGCCGCCTGTTCCGCCAGGTTGCCGAGGCGGCCTGGGAGTGCGCCGACCCGGGCCTCCAGTTCGACACCACCATCAACCGCTGGCACACGGCCGCCAACACCGGCCGGATCACGGCAAGCAATCCATGCAGTGAATACGTCCACCTCGACAATTCGGCCTGCAACCTGGCCAGCCTCAACCTGTTGTCGTTCCTCAGCGACCACGACACCGACGCCATCGGCGGGTTCGACCTCGAGGGGTTCCTGCACGCCGTCGAGGTCGTGTTCACGGCCCAGGAGATCCTGGTCGGCAACGCCGACTATCCGACGGAACCCATAGCCGAGACCACCCGGGACTTTCGACAACTGGGCCTCGGCTACGCCAACCTGGGCGCCCTGCTCATGGCGCTCGGGCTGCCCTACGACAGCGATGAGGGGCGCTCTGTGGCGGCGGCGATCACTTCGTTGATGACCGGCCACGCCTACCGCACCTCGGCCCGAATGGCCGACCGCATGGGTCCGTTCGCCGGCTACGAGGCCAACCGTGAGCCCATGCTGCGGGTGCTCGCCCAGCACCGCGAGGCGGCCGAGATGCTCGATGGTTCGGTGGCGCCGGTCCTCGTCGAGGCAGGGCGCGAGGCGTGGTTCGAGGCCTGCGCCCTGGCCCAACGTGTCGGGGTCCGCAACAGCCAGGCCACGGTGCTGGCCCCCACCGGCACCATCGGCCTCCTCATGGACTGCGACACCACCGGCATCGAGCCCGACCTGAGCCTGGTCAAGACCAAGCGCCTCGTCGGCGGTGGCACCATGTCGATCGTCAACCGGACCGTGCCCAGGGCGCTCGAACGCCTCGGCTACGACGACGAGACTGCGGCGGCGATCATCGACCACATCGACAGTCAGCACTCGGTGGCCGGATGCACCGACCTTCAGCCCGGCCATGCCGACGTGTTCGCCACCTCGATGGGCGACCACTTCATCCACCACATGGGCCACATCCGCATGATGGCCGCCGTCCAGCCGTTCCTGTCCGGCGCCATCTCCAAGACCTGCAACATGCCCGAGGACGTCTCTGTCGACGACGTCGAGGAGCTCTACTTCGAGTCGTGGCGGCTCGGCCTCAAGGCGGTCGCCATCTACCGCGACAACTGCAAGGTCGGGCAGCCCCTCGCATCAGGCAACGAGTCGCCGGCCGCCGCAGTCGGCGAGGTCGTCGCAGCCGTCTCCACGGCCGAGCCGGTGCGTCGGCGCCTGCCGCGGTCCCGCCGTTCGCTCACCTTCGAGTTCCGGGTCGCCGACTGCAAGGGCTTCGTCACCGTCGGCGAGTACGAAGACGGTCGGCCCGGCGAGATCTTCATGCGGGTCTCCAAGCAGGGCTCCACCCTGTCCGGGATCATGGACGCCTTCGCCATCTCGCTCAGCCACGGCCTCCAGTACGGGGTGCCGCTGCGGGCGTTCGTCGAGGCGTTCACCGGCATGCGATTCGAACCGGCCGGCATGACCGACGATCCCGACCTGCGGATCGCTTCGAGCATCATCGACTACCTGTTCCGGCGCCTGGCCGTCCTGTACCTCACCCCTGAAGAGCGGGCTGAACTCAACATCCTCACCACCAACGAGCGCACCCAGCCCACGCTCCCCGGTGTCGAGGAGTCCACCACCGAGACGACA
>Ga0208521_1000134_pt1 | contig 49853 bp, 48 predicted proteins | sample ETNtaG_24_FD_185754 | JGI IMG/M metagenome (GOLD analysis project Ga0208521, IMG submission 185754) | Marine microbial and viral communities from oxygen minimum zone, Eastern Pacific Ocean - ETNP201306SV47 (SPAdes) (version 2) | ecosystem: Environmental > Aquatic > Marine > Oceanic ... | reverse complement strand
TGCCTTGCTGCCTTGCTGTTAATAACACTGTAGTAAAATAAACTGCCAAATGTGGCCCTCAGGTGAGGAACCAATGTGATCCTGACTACTGTACAAACAAACAGTAACAGGATACTGGTTATTTGTACAGTATTTTATACTTTGAACGACAATGCGTCGTCCAGTTTATCTACTCGAATTCTCTCACCTGCTACAAATCGACCTGCCAGCAATTCCTGTGCGAGTGGATTCTCCAGATATCGCTGAATCGCTCTTTTAAGGGGACGGGCACCATAGACCGGGTCGTATCCGACATCAACTAGAAATTCCATCGCATCTTCGGAAAGCTTCAGACAGATATCGAATTCTTTCAGTCGTTCCTGCAGCACCTGTAGCTGGATCCTGGCAATCCCTAGTATCTGATCCTTCCCGAGGGGATGGAAGACTACTGAGTCATCAATACGGTTCAAGAATTCAGGACGGAAATGTTGCGGAATAATCCCCATGACGGCTGCTTTCATTTCTTCATAGTTAGCCTCACTGGTCAGGTTCTGAATCAGATCAGAACCGATATTCGAGGTCATCACCAATACCGTATTCTTAAAATCTACCGTTCTGCCATGACCATCAGTCAACCGACCATCATCGAGGACTTGAAGCAGGATATTAAATACATCCGCGTGAGCCTTCTCAATCTCATCCAGCAGGATTACTGAGTAAGGTTTCCGCCGCACATGCTCTGTCAGATAACCACCCTCTTCGTAGCCTACATACCCAGGTGGCGCTCCGATCAGTCGTGCCACAGAGTGTTTCTCCATGAATTCTGACATATCGATTCGAACCAGGGCATCTTCCGTGTCAAACAGAAATCTCGCCAGGGCCTTACACAGTTCTGTTTTTCCAACGCCAGTTGGTCCGAGAAACAGAAAGGATCCATTGGGTCGATTCGGATCGGAGATTCCTGCTCTGGATCGCCTGACTGCATTAGAAACAGCACTAACCGCTTCAGCCTGACCAACAACCTGCCTATGCAGTTCACTTTCCAGGTGTAACAGTTTTTCCTTTTCCGCTTCGAGCATTTTTGATACAGGAATTCCTGTCCATTTTGAAACTACCTCTGCAATTTCTTCATCAGTCACTTTGTTGCGAAGCAGTTTCATATCTGTCGTTTCGGCTTGTGCCGCCATCTCCAGTTGCTTTTCAAGACGAGGTATATCACCGTATTGCAACTCCGACATTTTGGTCAGATCACCTGCTCGCCTGGCAATCTCCAGGGCGGCACGCACCTGTTCGAGTTCTTCTTTGACTTGTTGCGCACCATGTAGCGCTGCCTTTTCGGCGTTCCAAATCTCTTCGAGATCGGCAAACTCCCTTTCGAATAAACCGATCGTTTCATTCAAAGCCTCGAGTCGTTGGATAGAACCCTCATCGCTCTCATTCTTCAGAGCCTCGCGTTCAATCTTCAGCTGAATCAAGCGACGTTCCAACCGATCCATATCCTCAGGTTTGGAATCCATTTCCATTCGAATCAGGCTAGCTGACTCATCGACCAGATCAATCGCCTTATCGGGCAGTTGTCGATCGGAGATGTACCGATGTGACAATCTTGCAGCGGCAATGATGGCAGGATCGGTAATATCTACCCCATGATGGATTTCATAACGCTCCTTCAGACCTCTTAAGATTGCGATGGTGTCTTCAACGTTTGGCTCATCTACCTGTACTTTCTGGAATCGGCGCTCAAGTGCCGCATCTGACTCGAGATACTGTCGATATTCATCAAGTGTGGTTGCCCCAACACAGTGCAATTCACCTCTGGCAAGAGCTGGCTTGAGCATGTTGCCCGCATCCATTGAACCCTCTGCCTTCCCGGCACCCACCACGGTATGCAATTCATCAACGAACAAGATCACACTACCTTCTTCTTTAGCCAGTTCATTTAGTACAGCCTTGAGCCGTTCCTCAAATTCACCTCTGAACTTTGCACCTGCAATCAAAGCGCCCATGTCCAGCGACAGTATCTTCTTATCACGCAGTCCTTCCGGTACTTCGCCGTTTAGAATTCGTTGTGCAAGACCCTCGACAATTGCTGTTTTACCCACGCCAGGCTCACCGATCAGCACTGGGTTGTTTTTTGTACGACGCTGCAGAACCTGAATGGTCCGGCGAATTTCATCATCTCGGCCAATCACGGGATCAAGCTTCCCCTGTTCAGCCTGATCAGTCAGATTAATGGTATATTTCTCCAGGGCCTGCCGGATGTCTTCAGCATTAGCGTCATTGACATTATCACCACCTCGAACCTGGTCTATCACCCGCTCTAATGCGCCTTTTTGAATATTGTGTTTTTGAAACAGTTTACCTAGATCGGTTCGGTCCTCTGCGACCGCAAGAATAACCAGTTCGCTGGAGATGAACTGATCTGACCTTTGCTGAGCATATTTATCGACTACGTTCATCAGACGACTGAGCTCAGGAGACATCTGAATATCACCATAGTTGTCCTTAACGACTGGCAGACCGGCCAACAGCTGGTCCAGCTCGTCGTTAAATTGCCCGATATCGACGCCCATCTGACTCAGTAGCGGTCTCGTTGAGCCTCCCTGCTGATTCAGCAGCGCAGAGACCAGATGGACCGGGGTCAGGTAGTTATGATCCCTTCCAACAGCCAGTGACTGTGCGTCAGCCATGGCACTCTGAAGTTTGCCTGTAAAACGATCGATTCTCATACCGGTTCCTTAACTGATGGCCAGCTTGAATTGTTGGTATACACATTTTAATTTGGGGACGTTGTGTCTCGATTCAAGAGACAATCTCACTACGTATCGCGGGTATCCGCTGCCTGGAAGACTGCCTGAAAACGACCCTGCACTAAGGCGAATAGCCAGCATTTCAGTTATTTTGCGTTTTTCCCGGACACCCCTGATAATTTCGCTGCCGGGCTTGCGTCAGGATGCAATCGAATCTGTTATTGACAGATCGGGTTCGAAAAACATCTACTTTCTGTTCGGATAACCAACTACAGCTCATATGCAACCAGAAAGTTACAAGGAAATACTGATTCCAATATCATATCCACAAAAGAGGTTTTCTTGACAAACAAAGTCTACATCACCCCTGATGGCGCCCGGAAGCTTCGTGATGAGCTTAATCACATATGGAAAGTAAAAAGGCCTGATGTAACTCAAAAGGTAGCCGCGGCAGCGGCACTCGGGGATCGATCAGAGAATGCTGATTACATCTATGGTAAGAAACACCTTCACGAAATTGACAAACGAATTCGCTACTTGACGAAAAGATTGGATAACCTCGAAATCGTGGATCGAAAACCAGACGACCTGGAGAAAGTCTACTTTGGTGCCTGGATCAAACTGGAAGATGAAACCGGTACGGTGAAAGTACTCCGTATCGTTGGTGCTGATGAATTCGACCTGGAGAAAGGCTGGATCAGTCTCGAGTCTCCTGTAGCTAAAGGATTGATCGGCAAACAGAAAGGGGACGACGTCATGATTATGAGTCCTCAACGTCAACTGAAAATGACAATTCTTGACGTCGGATACGAGGAAATGTCCTGATGGGCTTCGAACGTCGCAATATCCAGGGAATGGAAGGTTACACACCAGGTGAACAGCCAGGTGATAGCAACACCATCAAACTCAACACCAACGAGAATCCATACCCTCCCTCACCACGGGTCGCGTCCGCCGTAAGGGAATTCTCGAGTGCCAGCTTACGACGATACCCTCCCCCAATGGCAGATCAGTTCCGTGAAATGGCTGCATCACGCCATGGTTTAAACAAAGATAATATTATTGCAACCAGGGGTGGCGATGAGCTGCTTCGTCTCGTTATCACTACATTTGTTGATCCTGGTGAGGTCATCGCCATGACAGATCCGACCTATTCCCTATATCCTGTCCTCGCCCAGATTCAAGACTGCACTACATACAAAATTCCGCTTGAGACTGACTGGAGTCTGCCTCGCGACTTCGCTGAACAGGTGAATGCCAGCAATGCCAAACTGACCTTTGTTGTTAATCCACATGCGCCTTCTGGATATTTGATTGACGGAGAAACAATTCGAAATCTTGCAGAGGATCTGAACGGGATTGTTCTCATCGATGAGGCTTACGTTGACTTTATTGATCCTCGCAGAGGTTACGATTGTCTCTCTCTGGTTACAGAATATAATAACCTGATTTTCCTTCGAACCCTGAGCAAAGGGTATTCACTGGCCGGATTGAGATTTGGATATGGCATTGGGAATCAGGAACTCATTCAACCTATTCTGCAAAAGACGAGAGATAGTTATAACCTGGACGCATTCAGCCAGCGGATTGCCACCGCAGCTTTCAAGGATCATGACTATGCGCGTGGTACCTGGCAAAAAGTGAGGGATGAGCGAGACCGTATCAGTCCCCTGCTGCGACAACTCGGTCTTGATCCAACCGCAAGTGAGTCAAATTTCCTACTGGTCCAGCTCGCCTCAGATTCAAGCCTTACCGCAAAGGAAATTTACGAGGCACTCAAACAGCAGCAGATTCTGATACGTTATTTTGATCAACCACGACTCTTGGATAAGCTGCGGATTACAGTCGGCAGTTATGGAGAAAATGAACATTTAATTGCGGCACTTCGAGAACTTCTCTGAGATCGTGCGTGCCAGTTCAACCAGATGTCTTGTATAAACTTAACCGTCAGGAATTCACCAGCCGTTAGTCATACCAGAATCTTTTCCTGGTGGATCGAGCCGTCTCCATCTTCACGTTGCTACCCTCAACATGTATCAATATCGATCCAGTCTCTGCTGTGTTGAGTACTCGAATATCCCGTGCACGATATCGAGCCAATACCGTGGGGTGCGGATGGTTAAATCGATTCCTGTATCCTGCAGAGACCACGATCGTTGCTGGACGAATCCGATTTAGAAACGCAGGACTTGAGGATGAAAGACTGCCATGGTGAGGTGACACCATCACGTCAATGATCGGCAGATCATGATTTAGCAGTAACGCCTCCGTGTCTTTCTCAATGTCACCAGGGAGTATCATTGAAAACCATTCAGACTCCACAAGCAAAACACACGACCGATCATTTTCACTCTGACCTGATCCACCCAGCAATACCTCAAAGTGGACACCATCCAAAGACCAGCGCTGACCTTGAGAACAACCAATCCACTGCCCGGGCTTTCTAGGCAGTAGTCTGTCGGACAGCAGGTTGCTTGCCAGCACCTGCTGAACTGGAATCTGCGCAATAAGCCCTGCCAGGCCACCGGAATGGTCAATATCACCGTGGCTGAGAACCAGTGTATGGATATCTGCCTGACCCAGGCTGCGCAAAGCGGGTGCAACAATCTGTTCTCCAGCATCAAATCGTGAGCCAAAGGCAGGACCGGTATCATAAACGACCGCATGGTTTTTAGTTTTTATGACAACACTCAATCCCTGACCTACATCGAGCACCTGGACCAGTAAGTCCTCAGGTTGGGTCGCAGGTTTGTAGGGTGCAAATACGGGTAACACAAGAACCAGCCCTAACCATTTTGGTGACAACCCGCTTGGCGACAGTAGTATTAAGCTACCAAGGCAGGCCAACAGAATTAGTAGCAGATCAGTACCTGGTCTCCGATAGACCAGGTCCAGTTCCGCAAAAAACGCCAGCATGTCAATGAACCAGACTAAAAAATAGTGAGTCGATTCAATTAGTGAAGGACCGGGTTCGATACCGATGTACAGAAACGGTAATGCTATCAGCAGTAGAGGAACAATAAGAAAGGAAATAAATGGAATTGCAACTAGGTTGACGACAAATGCAACTAAAGAAACTTGCATTACCCAACATATCAATAAAGGCGCTGTACCAACGAATACTATCCACTGTGCTTGCAACATAGTTCTGACCCGACTGGTGACCCCCTGGTATCCATCACTGCGACCGGAAAAGAAGAAGGTAAGGCTCGCTACTGCACCAAATGAAAGCCAGTATCCAGCGCCTAAGGAAGCAAATGGATTCGCTGCTGTAACTGTAAAAAGTGCATACAGGAATATGATCCACACCGTGACGGTACGACCTGAAAGAAACGCAACAAGACCGATACTCACCATCACCAGAGCACGTTGCACTGGCAAACCAAATCCCGCAAGAGAACCATAGCCAATGGCGATTACTATTGTCAGCACACAAGCGATAAGCTGCCAGGATTTCACAATTCGGCGCAAAATCAAGCGCAGCAAAGTCAGGACCATGCCAGCAATGAGTCCAACATGAAGTCCGGAGATAATCAGCAGATGATTCGTTCCCGTGTTGGACAGAACACGCCAGATCGCTTTGCTGATCTGACCACTCTCTCCGATCAGCAGCGCAATCAGAACCCCGCGAATGTCATCATCCGGAAGAGTTTTCAGAACACCTTCTCTTAGCTTTTCACGAATCTGATGATGCAGAGATCGTAGATCAGCTTTCCGGAGGCGAAGATTTCTATCGTCTTGCCTGATATATCCTGTAGCAGATATCCCATTTGTGAGTAACCAGGCTTCGTAGCCGAACAGTCCGGGATTGACGAAGCCGTGGGGGCGAACCAGGCGGACTACAAATCGCCACTTTTCTCCGGCGCTCGGAAACGAATCCCGATCCGGCGCATACCAGTTCAGCACAACAAGATCTGGCAGAGCGATTCCTTCTTTTTGTAACACCCGGAAAGAGAACCTGATCCCTCTCTCTCTGCGCTGGGGCAGGGAACTGACATAGCCTTCAACAACAAGATCTTTACCCTCAAGCTCTACCGGCAGTCGATGCTTAAGCGACTGATGCCCCACAACTACTGCAAATACGACCCCCAGGCACAATCCGGACAAGCCGCGCAAACCAGAAAAACACAATCCACAGCAACAGATTGGCACCAACAGCAGCATATACTGGAGATAATCAATGGTTGGCAGCAATCCAACCAGTATTGATCCGAGGATAAATGCGAGTATGGTCCGATGCATATAACAGCAGTGTTTATGTACTGTTTAGCGCCAACCCATGCATCCGGCCAGCCGTCCAGGCCAACAGTTGATGTGAGACATCGGCTCTATGGCTGATTATCAGTCATAGACGAGGCATAATGTCATTCGCTTTGACTTCGACTCAATTCAATCGACGTAATGCAATACAAGAAATATCTGCCAACAAAGGAACAACTCCGAAACACACGCTCGCTGCAACTTCTGAGTCACCTGATCTTCGAGCCTAACTTGTGGCATTTTAACCGGCACTCCGTTTCGTATGCGGCACTAATCGGCATTTTCTGTTGCTTTCTGCCGATCCCGTTCCAGATGATTCCCTGTGTTCTCCTGGTGATCCTGGTTAGATGTAATATTCCGCTCGCAATTGGATTCGTCTGGATCAGCAACCCAATCACCATGCCACCGATGATGTATTTCACCTACCGGGTCGGCACCTGGATGCTGGGCAGGCCAAATACACTGACAGAAATTAAAATCTCAATGGAGTGGCTGTCTGTCCAATTAAATGCTGTCTGGCAACCACTTCTGCTTGGATCCCTGACAACCGGCTTTCTGTTCGGATTTTCTGCATTTGGGTTAATACGGCTTTATTGGCGATGGAAGGTCAGCCGGGACTGGTCGATGCGAAAGTTGCGAAAAAGGAGATCAAAGAGACAGTAGTTGGCCCAGAGTGAGGCTATTCGGCTCCGAGCGCATTTGCAGGATCGACCTTCGCAGCCCGGTACGCCGGGTAAAGTGTTGCCAAAATACTAATCAGGAAAGAAACCAGAATTATCACAATGATATCGAATAATCGAACATCACTGGGCACTCTGTCGAAATATGTTCCTGCCAACATTCTCCCGCCAAATACATCTTCGAAGAACCCAACAACTTCCGTTACATTGTAAGCCAGAGGTACCCCGAGAATGACGCCCGCCACGGTCCCAACCAGACCAATGAAACTTCCCTGGATGATGAACACCTGCATTACTCTGCCACGAGACAGTCCCATGGTTCTCAACACAGCAATCTCCGCCTGCTTTTCTTTAACCATCATGCTAAGCCCGGAGACCGTATTAAAAGCAGCAATCATTACAATCAATGTCAGCAGAATAAACATCATCAACTTTTCCATGCGAACAGTTTCAAAGAAGTCGCCGTACTCCCTTGACCAATCGGTGACGTTTACTTCTGTCTCGAGCAACTTCCTGACACCACCCACCTGAAAGATATTATCCAGTGTTAATCTGGTATCATGTTGAACTACGCCGACAATCTGCTTCAGATCCTCAAGATTGATTAACACCAACGCATAATCGAGTTCTGACTGCAAAGCAAAAGTAGATGCCAATTCTACGCGAGCAATTTTCGGTACAACCATACTTCCCTGAGGCGACGGTTCAGGAATCAGTAACGTAATATTGTCACCTGTCCACAGCCCGAGCTGCAATCCCAACGGTTTCCCAATAGCTATTTTGTAGCTTCCTGGCACCAGATCTTCCAGACGACCTTCAACCATATGACTTGGTACCACTGACATCTCTTTTTCCTTCCCTGGATCAATTCCATACACAGCTACCAATCGATTCTTATTGGATTGCACCAACATACCATCGCGTTTTAAGAACGGGGCGCTGGCCCGGACACCATTTATCGGTGTGGTCGGCAGTTCTCCATGGACCACCATATGTGGTACCGCTCCCAGAATCCGATACTTCAACTGACTATCGAAACCATTCATCACGGACACCACAACAATGAGTGCAACAACCCCAAGTGTCAGTCCAATCATCGAGACACGAGTGATAAAGGACAGAAATGCACTGTCTTTCTGACTAACTGAGAACCTTATACCAATATAGGCTGGCAGGTTCATTCCAGCTGACCATTATGCAGCCTGCAGATCCGATCCATCTGAGATGCCAATGTCAGATTGTGGGTCACAACGACAAAGCTTATCGCCAGTTCCTTACTGAGTGAGATCATCAGTTCGTCGACCTGAGCTGCGGTTTCTTCATCCAGATTTCCTGTAGGCTCATCTGCCAGCACACAATCCGGGAGCGTCACCAGGGCACGGGCGATTGCCACTCTCTGGCGTTCACCTCCTGATAACTGACCCGGTCTGTGACTCTGACGATCAATCAAACCAACTCTAGATAACATTTCCTCTGCCGATGAATATGCCGGTTCTGCAGCCACACCGCGAATAAGTAACGGCATGGCAGTGTTTTCCAGTGCAGAGAACTCACCTAACAGGTGATGGAATTGATAAACAAATCCAAGCGAGTGATTCCTCAACCGGCACACTGACTTTTCATCAAGATCATGGATATTCCGGCCATTGACCAGCACGGTCCCCTGATCCGGTGTATCAAGACCTCCAAGCAGATGTAAAAGTGTAGTTTTACCACTGCCCGACAGACCGATGATTGCGACCCGCTCACCTCGCATGACCTCCAGATTAAGTCCTCTGAGAACACGCAGGCTGTTGCCACCTTGCTGATAGCTTTTATGAAGATCACGGACATTCAGCACTGCTTCACTCATAACGTAGAGCCTCTACCGGGTCGGATCTGGCCGCAATGCGTGCCGGATAGATTGTCACAAAGAAACAAATCATAAGTGCCGTCGCACCAATCAGCATCAGATCCTCAACGAGAATCTGTGAAGGTAAATAGTGGATGAAGTACTCATCCATCAATCCCAGCCCGAATATGCCATCAATCGCCTGATAAATCTCAGTAACATAATGAGACACCAGAATCCCAAGACCCAATCCGAGGCAGACACCGATTGCGCCGATAAGCGTTCCGAGCATGACAAATATACAGAGGATCTCTTTCGTCGTAGCACCTAAGGTTCGGAGGATCGCAATATCAGGCTTCTTGTCATTGACAATCATCACCAGGTTGGAAATCACATTAAAGGCTGCCACGACCACAAGCATCAGCAATAACAAAAACAACGTAGTTTTTTGCATCTGAATTGCAGCATAAAGACTGCCTTGTCGTCTCATCCAACTCATCCCATACAGCCCGTCATATCTGCCACTACTGATTAGTTCTCTGAGTATTCTTGGTGCCTGGAATAAGTCTTTTGTGGCAATCCGGATTGCATCCGCATGTTCCTTCCTGCTAAGTCTCAAACCATCTTCGATATTAATTACGACTTGGTTCTTGTCAGCGTCGGATCCAACATTAAACAATCCACTCAGTGTGAATCTTTTAGTTCTGGGTATTGGCCCCGCCATCGTCAGTTGCGCAATGGGCAGTACCAGGGTGACTTTGTCTCCTACCTGGACTTCGAGTCGTGATGCAAGTGTCTCGCCCATTACCATGTTGAAAGAGCCCGCTTGCAGAGACATCAAATCACCTTCAACAAAATGATCTTCAATTATAGAAACCGTTCGCTCCGCTTCAATTTCAACACCAAAATAGCTAATTCCTGAAATATTGCCGTTAGCAACCACTAGTCCTCCACCTTCCAGAAAAGGTGCAGCGGCTACAATTTCAGGATGCATTGTGAAGTCATCAATTGCCTGTCGCCAATCTGTAAATCCAGAATCTTTGAAAACAATCCCATGAGGTAAAACCCCCAAAACACGCAGACGCAGCTCCCTCTCAAAACCATTGATAACCGACAACACAATGACAAGCACCGCGACACCAAGCACTAATCCTAATATCGAAATCATAGACATGAACGACACCAGTCGATCATTTGCACTCGACTTCGTATACCGGAACGCTGTGACTAGTCTCCAATCAAGCATACTCGACTCATCTCAGATTAATGGAACCTGGTTCAAATTATGTTGCCACCCCACCTTTCTGGCTTCTGCCACAGATACCGTGTCAACAACCTTACATCTTAGTCGACGCTTTTACGCTAGAATACATAAAGCACTCATAGACGTTGAATTCAATGGACAGCGCGGACAAAAGGGAATTTTTTCGACTTAACGACAAAATACACATTGCCTACCAACTCGTGACGAAAATCGATCTCGAACAAGGTCAGGCAGCGGATTTTTTCACATCTGACCCCAACTTTCATTTACTTCGGGATATTTATGAGCTCGAGATGGAATCTGTCGAAATACTGCGTACGCTTACGGACAGCAACCGACAGCTTGGGAGTTTCCTGCACAACCTGAATCAACGCATCGAATTACTCGCATTGGGTCTTCGAAATATCAATGAAGAAGATGATGCAAGCGTTAATATTGAAACCCAAATCAGTGAGGGTGGTATCTCTTTTTTAGCCGACGAGTTGATCAATAACGGTGAACTGATGGCACTGAAGTTACTATTTCAGCCCTCCATGGTAGGCTTGACCTGCTTCGCCAAGGTCAGGTATTGCCGCTTGGTTGAGGAAGACAATAAATATAAAATTGGTGCTCAATTCGTTAATCCGGACTACACAACACAAAAACTGCTCAGCCGTCATATTATTCGCAAACAGTCTGAAGAACGTCGCAAGAGACTACACGAATCAAATTTCGGCTGAAGTTTCATTTTGTTAGCCTGTGCATGAACAACAGGTGCTCACCAAACCCAACTGGCAGCGAGAAACTCGATGATCGTCATTTTGAATCCCAATATTGAAGACAATAGCAAAGAATTTAAGGAAACCGTCGACTACCTGCAACAGTTGCCTAACATTGAGATAAAGATGCATGAAGTCCTGGGATCAGAGCAGAAGCTAACCGAAATATATCTGCTGGGCGACACACACAAACTGGATCAGGAGGTGATTGAGGCTCTTGACGCAGTCGATCGGGTTGTTCGCATCTCTCAGGAATACAGAATCCTCGGTCGTCATGCAGACGAAAAGAGGGCCAGTGGATTTACCTATAACGGAGTTGAATTCAGCCAGGATTCCTGTCATGTGTTTGCCGGACTATGTGCCGTGGATACCCCGGAACACGTGGAAATAATGATGAAGGCGCTGGAAACACATGGTCAGATATGCACCCGAATGGGGGCTTATAAACCTCGCACCAATCCATATTCCTTCCAGGGTCATGGGAAAGCCTGTCTGCCCTGGGTATTTGAACTCGCCGGAAAATACGGCATCAAAGTGATCGCCATGGAAATAACTCATGAGAATCACATCGAAGAAATCAATAATGCCCTCGAATCAACAGGACAGCCGACCGGTGTGATGCTTCAGATTGGCACTCGCAATACGCAGAATTTTGAACTACTGAAAGCCATTGGACGTCAACGCACCTACCCCGTACTTTTTAAGAGAGGCTATGGCGTTACTTTAAATGAATCTCTAAATGCTGCGGAGTATCTTGCAAGCGAAGGTACTTCTAATGTCATATTCTGTCTCAGAGGTATGAAAAGCGCTGCTGGTTCACCACACCGCAACATGGTGGATTTTGCGCAGGTACCGATCATCAAACGTCTGACCAGAATGCCGGTGTGTGTTGATCCTTCACACTCGGTTGGCAGCCGCGAAAAATCCTCAGATGAGGTTCTTGATGTGGTACATGCGAGCGCACAAGGTATAGTAGCTGGCGCCAACATGGTCCTGGTCGATTTCCACCCTGAACCTCCAACTGCCCTTGTCGACGGACCTCAGGCTCTCTTGATGGATGAATTGCCCAGGTTCCTGGACGACATGGCCGCCTGCCGCGATTTTTACCACAAAAGGCTCGAAATCTGGCGTCGACCAGGGAATTGATCAGGAGCCGACCGGGCGTCCCCGACTAGGCGTCCCCGACTTCATACGCGGAATTTCGGATGAATGGTTAGCCTTCCATGCTATTTGAAGAAAAACTGAAGATATCTCCAATCTAATCCCATCTTTTTCAAGTCAATCTGCACACTTGGATGTTACTATTAAAATCAACAAGTTAGCGGTGATATCTCATGGGCTTCAAAAATTGTCTCCTAGTAACAACACTATTGGTGATATCAGTTGACGTTACTGCCGAGGAGCTGAATACCCTCAATTTTCTACCCGTGCGATCTTCTCTGAATCTGAATTTCGACCCGATGAAAGCGGGGGGATTTGAACGCAGGAAGATCAGTCAAGATTTTCGTATTCGCGGTTGGCAAATCGGACAGAATAGCTACTTCGGTCAGACTAAAATGGATGATCACTGGGGAGTGGGTTTTGTATTCGAGAAAGGTGATATCGCGTATGGCATGAATCATCGCGGTATTCAATTTACTCGAAAGTTGCGACACTAAATTTCAGTCGTGGGATCAGACTTTTTGTTACTCATCAATCCCCCAGATACCGTTCAAAGGCCGGTGAGTATTTCTCACTAAAACCATTTTCAGTCTTAACGATGACAAGTACAGCAAGATTGTAGTCTTCAGCCAATGCCAAACCTGATTCGGCACCCATCACATTAATTGCCGTCGACAGACCATCTGCCATTGCCGTTTCTTTTGCCAGTACAGTGACCGAGGCAACATTGTGAGTGATGGGATATCCAGTTGTTGGATCAATGGTATGTGAGTACCTTTTGCCATCTACTTCAAAGTAATTTCGATAGTCACCACTGGTTGCCATTCCCATATCCACGAGATCAATTGTTTTGTAGGGCACTCTTTGAAACACGTCTGGTCTTTCAACTGCAATCTTCCAGGGTTTACGACGATCATTTAGTCCACTGGCGCGCAATTCCCCGCCTATCTCCACGAGATAATTTTCAAACCCTTTGGATTCCAGCAGAGATGCTATTTCATCGACACCAAACCCCTTCGCAATCGCTGACAGGTCAACATAAGTTTCAGCAGTTTTAACCACGGTACCATTTTCAAGTTTGAGCCTCTTCATACCAACCTGTGACATCGCCGCTTTGATCTCTTCCTTCCCTGGTACTATCTGATCTCCGAGCTCAGGCCCAAATCCCCACAGATTCACAAGGGGACCAACCGTCACATCGAACTTACCTCCGCTCATTTCAAAAATCTTCCTTGCCATGAGCAGTACCTGAACGGTCTCGTCAGATAACTTAACCACCTCACCGGGTGCGGTTTTATTGAATTGAGACAACTCAGAGTTCCCAAGATAGGTCGACATCAAGTCGTTAATTCTCTGTAACCGCACATCAATCTGTTGCCGCATTGAGTCAGCATCCACATTACCGACTATCTTGACGTTGTAGGTTGTGCCCATCGTACTGCCATGAATGACAACAGGTTCAGATGGCGCGCATCCGATAAGTAACAGAATACTAATGAGTGCAGCGGGTCTCAATTACCAGACTCCATAAATAATTGTGGCCAATGATACCTGCTAATTCTGAAATCATCATTGTGAAACGTGCTTTACTCAGAACATGCAAACAGGTCTCAAATCAATCAAGATTAATTCAGTGAATCATTGCAACGAGCCTATCACGACCCGATTCCAATCAATGCACCCATGGTTATTCATATTGATCAATATGATGGTCGAACACTTATCAAAAGCACCACTGGCGAGCAACATTAATCACCGGCACTCTGCTTTCGGGGGTAGCTTATTTTTGCTGTCCGCTCTGGTGGGTTGGGGGTTACTTCAGCTCAAGCTTACGGTGTTAAACCTGACAGCAAACCCGGTTATCGCGGGAGGTGGCGTCCTCCCCCTCTTCAAATCCTTATCAAAGAATTTCGCAGGCTCATTTCATTGGCCAACGCCCCGACGAGCCTAGAAAAAGCAAACGAACCTAGTAGGGTTCTAATCTACCGGCTAATTCCTAATAGTGCCATATAGAAAATGCCCTGCAGCCATCAAATCATACTTGCAGATATCTCTGAATAGGGCGTTAATAGTTCCTATACTCAATCACCGATTCGCTGAAAATCTGGCTTTCGCTTTTCAATGAAAGCATTTATCCCTTCAACGAAATCCTGGGTGGTAAGGGCTTCTTTCTGCATGCGGTGCGCTTCCTTGAATGACTCAGTCGGATCTCTGAAGATGTCTCTATATATCTGCCCCTTCATCGAGGCTATTGACGCTGGCGAACACCCATCCGCAAGGTAGTCTATATAGGCAACTGCTTCACTCAGGAGATCTTCGTCAGGATAGACACGTGTTGCCAGCTTGAGTTCTTTCGCTTCATCAGCACGAATTTTTCTGCTGGACCACAGAATATCCAAGGCGGTATCAATGCCGACCATTCTCTGCAGCATCCAGGCAATACCAAGCTCAGCCGTCAGACCACGCTTAGAGAACGAAGAAACAACAAAGCCTGACTGTGCAAAGAAACGCATATCGCAGGATAGAATCATGGACATACCAGCACCCGCCACCGCCCCATTTACGGCCGCAATAATAGGTTTACTAACGGCCGCGAAGTAAGAGTAAGCGCCCTTACGAAACCCCTCTGGAACCTCCAGACGCCCTGGGTCAGCACTGAGATCCTCTATAGCACCCTCGTTGCTGGCGCCAGAGCCGGACAAATTACCGGACTCACCGATCTTCTGAAGCTCCTCAACATCAGCGCCTGAACAGAAGACCGATCCAGCGCCTGTGATGACTACCCCGACGATAGCCTTATCATTCTCAGCCCTTTCGAGTGCATGCTTTAATTCCACACCCAACCTGATAGAAATCGCGTTTCCCTTTGTCGGCCTGTTAAGAGTAACAACCGCCGCCGCGCGCATCGGTGCGGCGGCGTGCTTCATACCAAGGAATACGCCACGTAGGCAGACCGCCTGGGTTCGGTCCCACTCTTGGACCGATACATCTTCAAGCGGGCCGATGGCGCCACCTATGCCTGCGTTGTTGAACATGATATCCAAGCGACCAAACGTGTCCATCGCGCACTCGATGAGCGCTTTAATGTCCGGCTCGGCGGATACGTCGGTGTGCTGAAACACAGCTTCGTTACCACTCCCGGAGGCGAGCTGCACAACGTCTTCGCCATCGGAGTCGTTGAGGTCCGCTACCACGACATTCGCACCTGCCTGAGCAAAGAGCAGGGACGCAGCGCGCCCCATACCGCTCGCGCCGCCTGTGATGATGGCGACTTTTCCATTCAGGTCATACATCATCTTTTCCTTCAGTTTCGATACCTCGCTCCTGGCGATAGCGCGACCAACGCTCAAAGGATTCGTTTATTGCTCTATGACGTGCATCAACAATGGGTTGAAGGTGAGGGTGGCTGAAAATGTAGGCATCGTTCGCCAACACAGCCGCAAGGACCATATCACCGACGACGGACGCATCGAGCATGTCCGACAGTACACTCTCCCCCATGGCAAGCTTGCCCATACCAAGCTTCGAGGTGTCTTTAACCAGCTGCAGACTGTCCGGCCGATTACGCCCGGAGTTTGAGACATTTGTAATCACACCGCCCGGGCAAAGCACTGACGTGCCAATGTCGAAGCGTGCCAGATCCGTGCGCATGACCTCAGAAAGACCCACCACCGCATACTTGCTGGTGGTATAGATACTGCCGCCAGGAATAGGCATCTGCCCTGCCATGGAAGCCGTATTCACAAAGTGGCCGCCTTCACCGTGGGCTTTGATACGGTCAACGAAAGTCTTCACGCCGTTGATGACACCGTCTACGTTGACGCTCATCACCCAATCCCAATCTTTGTAGTCCATTTTGTCGACACGACCGGCTACCGCGACACCAGCGTTGTTACACACAACGTGTACTTTGCCAAAGGCATCAATCGTCTGCTGAGCCGCCTGCTCCATGGCGCCGCGATCGGTCACGTCGACCTGCAGGTAAATCAGCTGCGCAGCGGATGATTCGAACTCATTCCTAACTCGATCGAGGGCCTCCTGTTCGATATCTGCCACCGCGACCTTCATGCCTGCGGCTGCAAATGACTGCACCATTCCCAGGCCGATACCGCTCGCCCCACCGGTGACAAACGCCACCTTACCTTTAACATCTTTCATAACGTACCTTCTTCATGGAGACAGTCTTAGCCCGGACTTTGGGTACCTGGAATATCGATACCAAGCAGTCGAGCTGCATTCTCACCCAGTATTTTGGCTCGTTGCGCATCACTCAAACGGCCCATCTGACGCTCGATTGCAGCAGTTGAATGTGGCCATGTGCCCTCCGGGTGAGGGTAGTCGCTGGCCCAACAGAAGTTGTCGACTAAGTCGAACTCCGCTGCAAGCGCCAATCCCGATTGATCTTCACCGAAAGTCGCATAGCCCTGGCGGCGAAAGTAGGTGCTTGGCAACTCGGGAAGCTTCGGTTTGGCCCACATGTGGTGTTTGCGATAGGCCTCGTCCATGGCTTCCAGGCTCCAGGACACCCAGCCGATGCCGGACTCGACTGCCGCGAAGCGGAGTTTCGGGTGACTTTCGCAAATACCCGACGCACACAGTAATACCAGCGGTTCGATATTGGTGACACAACAATGCGCAACGTAGTTGGCTACCGCACCGCCCGGCCCCCGTGCAGTGGCCGGAACACGGCCAGTACTGACATGGAAAGTAGCCGGCATGTTGGTATCTTCAAGAGCAGACCAGATCGGATCGAATTCAGGCAGGTTATAGTTGCGCTCTTTAGGCGGTTGCGGTCCGTAAACTGGTTTGTTGGGCAAGCACACACCGCGGAACCCGAGTTTTGCAACGCGTTCAATTTCCGCGACTGCAGCGGGTACGTCAGTGGTGGTGATAAACGCCATGGGAAATTGGCAATCCCAATGATTTGAATACCAATCCCTGGCCCAATTGTTCCAACCCTCACAGAACCGCATGGCCAGCATGGGATCATCATTAGCGATCTGCGCAGCAAGGAACGCGGCGCCAGGAAAAATAATTTCTGCGTCGACACCATCGCGAGCATTGTCTTCAACACGCTGGTCGGCAAAGCGGCCTGAGTAGAATCGCTCGAGGTCATCACCGGCCATCTTCGAGCGATCAAGCAGGTGTGAGGGTAAAGAAGGCCCTTTATCTTTAGGTTCCCGTACACCTTCCTTGCGTTCCTGGTCCATCTCTTTGTCACGGCGGGCGCGGCGGGCCTGTAGTTGCTCGTTCACCTCGTCAGAGATATAACCGTTCATCCAATCCTTCGGTTCAATCGCATGGCAGTCCACCGAGATCACGTACAGCTTACTCTCGTCTTCTGGCCTAACTGTACGCTCCCAACCTGCGTGCCCTGGCGTTTGTGTACGCCATGTTTGAGCCGCCAACAATTGTTCTTCGATGTCTGCTTGCTCGGTCATGTTATTTCCTTCCGGTTAGTCCTGCGGCTCACTTGAGTCCGAGATCAGTATGCCGGCATCGATGCGCGCATCGATCGATGCATCGGCAAGACCCAGCCAATCATTCAACACAGATCGGTTGTGTTCACCTCGATGCGCTGCTGGACCACGCACACCGCTGGTGGCGTTGGAGAAGCGATAGGGCGAGTCGGCTATGGGACGGGTGCCACCGGCACGATCGTCAATCTGCACGATCATGCCTCTGTGTTTGAGGGTCGCTTGAGCTTCAAGATCATGAGGATCACGCACCTGCCCCCAGGGTAAATCGATGGTGTCCATCAATTCGCCAAGTTGCTCGATGTTTTCACACTGCTTCAGCCGCTCTTCGATGGCTTGATTGCGCAAAGCTATCTTTGTGTTGAGATCTGCTCCCTCGGGAGTCGGGTCCGCCAGACCACCGTGACGGTTAAGCTTTTTGAACAACAGCTTCATATCCGTGGCTATAAACACCTGTCCGAATGGCAGATCAACGATTGGGCAAACCGGCAGGGTGTCGACTGCGTCTTCCATTTCGAAATGCGCACGATCGTCGGTGGCAAAAGTGGCATCCATCATGGACATGTCTATGTGTTGCCCCCTACCTGTCTGGTTACGCATGGTGAGTGCAGCCAGTACAGCTATCACGCCATGCAGGGACGCATTCGTATCCGCAGTGGACAGTGGCAGATCTCCTGGTGGCGTACCGTTACGCTGAGCCATTCTGTGCATCAATCCAACTTCGGCGTGCACTACCGGCGCATAAGAGGGTCGATGTGACTCAGGGCTATCATGGCCGAACCCAGAGATCGACAGCATGATGAGCTTTGGATTCTCTGCGCTCAACACGGCGAAATCGACGCCCAGCCTACTCATGACACCGGGACGATAGTTTTCCAGGACAATGTCCGCCACAGCGGCCAGCTCCTTTGCCACTGCCACCGCGCCGGATTTGCGCAGATCAAGACAGACGTTGCGTTTCCCGGCATTCTGCTGGTTGAACATGCCGGAAATACCCTGAATGTTCTTGCCATGAAGGCGCGTATTGTCACCGTCCGGCGGTTCGACTTTGACCACATCGGCGCCAAGATCTGCCAGCAGTCGACCGGCAAAAGGTCCGGCTACCACACGTGAAAAATCCAGAACTTTTATGCCTTCCAACGGATATTGCATGGATACGGAGCTCCTGGCGATTAAGCGGGTGAAAATACGGGCAGCACCACGTCACAACCCACAATATTGCTTATCATTCGAGGCCCCTCTTCCAACTCAACCACGGCGAACGCAACCACTCACCCGCACCCCGCATCTCCAAACGCTTGGACATCGTGGTTTCTACTGATGGCATGCCTTCTTCCCCTTAGACGGTGTTTGTCTATTCAGTGGATTCAGATCCTCGATAATTGTTGCCGAACGTTTCCTCACGCCACTTGAGCGCAGCCTTTAGACCATCTCGTTCTGACCTGCGCATAAACTCATCGCCGCCCTCACCGTCTTCGGGTCGGGGGGTATACAAGCCCTGGTCACGGAAACTGGAGAGCGCCAACAGATCGACACTGGCGGCAATGCCCGTTTTAAAGCCCATAATCTCGAACTGCCGGTTGATACTGCGTTTAGTCATCATGATCAGGTCAGTCGGTGTCAACGCAATCATCTGCGCAAGCTCTTCGGTGCGTTCTTCGAGCTTATCTTCCGGTACGGATTCGGATGCCCATTGAGCTTGAGCCGCCTCGATGCCACTCATGGGTTCGCAAGTAAACATGTAGTACTTGGCTTTGGTCATGCCCACCAACCATGGAATGTATTGCAGATTCCCCGGCGACCAGTTGCGTCCCACCGGCCAGCCTATCTTGGCATCGTCTGCAACAATTCTGAGGTCACAGAAACCGGCCAGCTCGGTACCGCCAGCAAGACAGGCGCCATGGATCTGAGCGATCACGGGTTTTTGCAGATCGAATAGCGTCATATATACGCGCGCGTGTTCCAGATCGTAGGACTGCCACAAACGATCCCGTTTTGGACTAATGTAGCCCCCGGGTGGCATATTGCGTTGGCGCTCACCTTTCTTGACCGGAGTCATGTCGTAACCTGCGCAGAAACTTGGCCCCTGCCCCTTGATAATGATCACGCGTATCGAGTCGTCGAGCTCCAACAACTTGGCCGCCATCTCAATCTGCAGCAGACGTTCATAGCCCAGCGGGTTGCGCTTCTCAGGCGAGTTCAGCACGATCCTGCCGATCGGCGCATCCCGCTCGATCTCGATGAGATCGAACTCAGGCATCTCGACGCTTTCCCGCCGGTACGGGGGCGACCATTTCACCATGCGCGGCTGTTCCGGCTTTGTGTCTGATGAACTCATATATCTCTCTCCATTTGGACTGATTAACTGCTCGGATCGACGTTGAGTCGCGCTACTTCTGCCATCAGCCGTAACGCCTCTTCGTTACCACTGACGGTGAGTCCTGTGATCCCGCTGTCTTCCCAATCTCTAAAACGATTCTGAATGCGTGCCCTGTCGCCTACCAAAGCACCCTGATCGACAAACTCATCCGGTACTGCCTCAATTGCCTCTCGCTTCTGCTTGGCAAGAAACAGTTCTTGTATGCGTTCCGCCGCATCACCAAATCCCCGACGGATCATCATTTCTTTGTGGAAGTTCTTGGTCTTGTGCCCCATGCCACCAACGTACAGGGCTATGTTCGGCTTTAACCGGTCGAGGGCGGACTGAACATCGTCCGTTACGACAACTGCGGCGCCCCCTTGCGCCTCAAACTGACTGTGCTCTTTGCCTGCCTTGGCGAGGCCTTGCGCAATCCAGGGCTCATAGGTCTTGTAGGTCTCCGGCACCAGCCCCAGCGGTAGCCAGCCGTCAGCGATTTCGGCCGTGAGTTTCACCGTAGACTCCATACCGGTACCGAGCCAGATGGGAATCTCCGGATTCATATGCAATATTGATTTGAGTGGCTTACCCACGCCCAGCGCACCTTCGCCAGTGTAAGGCAAAGAAATCTCCTTCCCTGCGTGCTCCACGGGCTCTTCACGAGCGAGAACTTTCTTCATGATCGTGACGTAGTCTTTGAGCCGGTAGTAAGGCCGGCCCCACGGTTGCCCATACCAGCCTTCGACAATCTGCGGTCCCGATACCCCGATGCCACAGATCACACGGTTGCCACCCGCCAGGGCATCAATGGTGGCGATCGTCATGGCCGCGTTAGCCGGAGTTCTTCCAGCCAGCTGAATGACTCCCGTTCCAAGCCTGATGCGCTCAGTTTTTGCCGCAAGGTAGGCCAACGGTGATAATGCGTCGGACCCATAAGCTTCCGCGGTCCAGACGCTGTCATAGCCAAGACGCTCAGCCAGTTGAACCTTCTCAACTGGCAGACGCATCTCACCACCCGAATACCCGATACTCAATCCAAGCTTCATCGTTCCCCCCTTGTGCACCCCAGTAGAACTAGTATCATAGTTATCGTTCTATTTGAAGTAAACAGGAAGTGTCTTAATGGCCGCAAAGGAACTCAACGAACGGGCTGCAACACGCGTTGCCCGCAATATCGTCAGCGATATCCGCGAGCGCTCATTGAGACCCGGAACAAAGCTCGAACCAGAACACGTCATGGTGGATAAACAAGGCGCTGCACGCGGTACTGTGCGTGAAGCACTGAGGTTTCTCGAGTTTCAGGGCGCGCTACGCATCAAAGCAGGTCCAGGTGGCGGCCCCATAGTAAATGTGCCCGGGCTGGACCATCTGACCAGTGCGCTCTCATTACAGTTACAGTTTGCGAATGCAACTTTTCGATCAGTGCTCGATGCACGAAAATCGATCTACCCGATACTGGCGGCCGAGTCCGCGCGCAACGCAACGCATCAGGATATCGCGGCACTCCACGAAAGCTTGAACAGTCTACGCGCCACTTTTGGTGATCCGAAATCATCGGTACAGGAAGCCCGTCGCTTCTACGAACTGGTGGCATCGGGTTCAAAAAACTTAGTACTGGCTTTTCTCGTGAGTGCATTACACCGTATGAGCGAACATTCAAATGTTGAATACGACGCTGACCATTGGAAGGCGCACCTTCGACAGTCTGAAAAAATGCTGCAGGCCATCGAACAAGGTGACGCAGAAACAGCACAAGCTATTTCAACCCAAACCCATGACGCTGCCATCCGCTATTGGCAGAAAAATTTTCCAGACACTCTGAACCAACCTATATCCTGGGTCACGGCAGAGACGGAACCCACCAATTAGATTGCTATTTCTCGATCAGGAGATACCTATGACTACCCCTATTCATGATGACGTGATTGGTGTTCCACTTGAGGAACTTGATGTCAGCCGGCCAGAGATATACCAGAACGATACCTGGCAGCCCTGGTTCGAACGCCTGCGCAAAGAGGCACCTGTTCATTTCGTAGCCGACAGCGCCAATGGTCCTTTCTGGTCGGTCACCAGCCATCAGCTGATCAAAGAAGTGGATACCAACAACAGCATCTTTTCATCAGAAAAAGGGGGCATCTCGATCGTCGACCTGGTGACACCAGAAGGTCAGATCCAGGGAAAGAATTTCATCGCTATGGACGAACCGGACCACGCCAAACAACGGTTGGCGGTATCTCCATCTGTGGCACCCAAGAATCTGGCGGAATTTGAGCCGCTGATCCGGAAGAACGTCATCGACATCCTGGAAAACTTACCTGTGGGTGAGACCTTCAACTGGGTACAGGAGGTATCGATTGAGTTGACCGCCAGAATGCTGGCCACGCTGTTCGACTTTCCTTACGAGCAACGCCGCAAACTGGTTCACTGGTCGGATATCGCCACTGCCGTGCCTCAGGTGACCGGCGATGACAGCATCGACATGCAGGAGCGCTATGATGAGCTCATGGGTTGCGCTGCCGCATTCTATAATCTGTGGATGGCGAAGGCAGGCCAGCCACCCTCTTTCGACCTCATCTCCATGTTACAGAACAACCCGGAAACGGCGCGCATGAACGAGGATCCCGAGCTTTTCCTCGGCAACATAATTCTGCTGATTGTCGGCGGCAACGACACCACACGCAACAGCATCAGTGGCGGCGTGATCGGACTTAACAAGTACCCCGATCAGTACCAGAAGCTACGCGACAACCCTGGCCTCATCCCCAACATGGTGGCCGAGATTGTTCGCTGGCAAACACCGGTGATCCATATGCGCCGTACCGCACTGGAAGACTACGAACTTGGCGGCAAGCACATTAAAAAGGGTGACAAGGTGGTCATGTGGTATCTCTCTGGCAACCGTGACGAAACTGTGTTCGAAGATCCCGAGAAACTGATCATCGACCGTCCCAACGCGAGAGCTCACGTCGCCTTTGGATTCGGCGTACACCGCTGCATGGGTAACAGGTTGGCAGAAATGCAACTACGCGTCCTGTGGGAAGAGATCATGAAACGATTCCATCAGGTAGAAGTGGTGGGTGATGTCGAGCGGCTGTCTAACAATTTCATCAGAGGCATAAAAGATGTGCCGGTGCGGCTTCATCCAATCTAGAACAGGGGAACGGTATGCAACCAGACATGGAAACACGCGCAACTCAGGTCGAAACAGGTTGGCAGGATCGTGACGGCTTCATTGGTCCTTTCCGGCCAGGCAATGGACCGCGCAGTGATCCCCGCGGTGAGTTCCCTACTGGGCCCGCCGTTGGCGAGCCAATTCCCAACGTACTCTGCAGAACTGCAGACGGCACGCCTTTCAATCTACACGAGCATCGTGGCGAACAACCTGCAGTGTTCATCTTCTACCGTTCGGCCGTCTGGTGACCGCCTTGTCGTTCGCAGCTGGTCGAGCTGCAGAAAGGCATGCAACACTTTGATGAAGCAGGCATTGAGGTATATGCACTGAGCTACGATGAAACTGATGCTCTAAAAGACTTCGCCGATGCTCACAACATCACCTACACCCTGCTCTCCGATCCGGATTCACAAGTCATCCGTTCATTCGGTATCCTGAATACTCTGATCGATCCGACCGATCATCCCTGGTACGGCATACCCTACCCCGGCACCTATGTGCTGAATCAGGAAGGCACCATTACGCATAAGTTTTTTGACAACAACCTGGCTGTGCGTGCGGGTCCCGAACAATTACTTCGAGCCGCTCAAGGTCAGACCCTTCATGAAGCCGGTGTAAGCGAAGCCGCACCACAAGAGGTCCAGGTGAATGTCGCACTGGATGGAGACATGCTGGCGCCCACAGTGCAGAGGGATCTGGTGATCAGCTTCAGTGTTCCAGTCGGTCGACATGTCTACGCCGAACCGGCGCCGCAAGGTTCCGTAGCCGTCGATGTAGTCCTCGATGAACTCGATCACGTCGTGCAACGCCCGCTCGTTCGACCCACCGCCACGCCACACACCCTGATGGGTACGGGCGAGTCCTTCCAGGTGCATGACGGCGTGTTCGAGCTGCGCCTGCCAGTGACCGTCTCCGGTGGACTTGGCAGTGGCGCTACGGAAATTCAAGTGTCAGGCGAAGTTCGTTGGCAGGCCTGTGACGACGAGGTCTGTGATATCCCGACAAGCCAGCGCTTCGAACTGCAGTTGTCTGTAGCAGCGTCACCTCCGGTCGCCCTCCGGGGCAAGCAAGGAGAGGCCTTAGAACCCAACGCCAAGGATCATTTTCGAAAAATGTCGGAGCGGCGTGAGGTGAGCGACTGAGCACCGGGCTACAAACTGCCTCCTTTTAGAGTCAGCCCACTCGTACGCTAAAGAGGGTCGAACCCCATGCCTTCCCGAAGGGACGTAGCAGAACCCAGAGGATGTTCTTCGAGAAGTTTGTCGACGACAACAACAAATCCTTCGTCAAACTCTCCCCGTAAAGAACGATTTCTCCACCATGACCTCATGAACTCGGTGGTAAGTACCGCCGGAATTGCCGTCTGGTAAGTGCGCCACGTTCTCTCGTCAATTACGCCGTTTTGATACTGAAGCCATTGGTTTTCACGTGTTCGGAAAAGTCCGAGAAGACTGGCACTTAGACGAACAAGCTCGTCATCAGATAGATCAGCACCACCTGATCGACCCGTGATCATTATCGGATAATCAAGTTGCATACGTATTATGTCCAAATCATCCACAAGCATTGCCTGACGAACGCTTGCAGTGCCATATAGAAAATGCCCTGCAGCCATCAAATCATACTTGCAGATATCTCTGAATAGGGCGTTAATAGTTCCTATACTCAATCGGCTTGGACCTCATGAACATGCACAACTTCGGCAACTCGCTAATCTGGGGTCACTCCCAGGGGCCAACGGGTTTAAGGACCACCCTCGAGCTGATCGAGAAACTGGTCCACCGCGACGGCGGGCTGGGACTTTTCACTGGCTGCGCCGCTGGCGACACGATGATGATGACGGTCATAAGGGTCGGCGATTGAACGGGGAAGGCACGCTCATAAACCTTTCGGACTGGATCGATAAACACGCAGATTTCACCCCCGACAAGATGGCCGTCCGGTGCGGTGAGCTCGAATTGACCTACGCCGAGATGGCCCGCGATGTCTCCCGCATGGCGGCAGCCCTGAAAGCTCCACTCGGAGTCGAACGCGGCGACCGCGTTGCCCTACTGGCCCAGAACACGGCCCAGACCCTAGTCATCGCTTTTGCCTGTGCACGCCTTGGCGCCATCTTCCAGCCGCTCAACTGGCGTCAGGCGGCGCCCGAACATATCTATGTGCTTACCGATTCCCGGCCGAAGGTACTGTTTGCAGCTTCGTCCCTTCACAATCTGATCGAGGGCATTGTCGACGATTTGCCAACAATGACCTTTATCTCTTTGGATGAAGACGCCGAAACCGACTGGCCCACATATCAAAGTTTGTTGGACGACTCCCCCGAAGGAGCGGGTTCTGATGCTCACGCCAGCCTCGAAGACAGTTTCCTGCTTTGCTACACCTCTGGCACCACCGGGCGACCGAAGGGCGCAGTACTGTCGCAGAACGCCATCTTCTTTAATGCCGTCAACAGCCGCCATATGCACGGCCTCACTGGCGACGATGAGGTGCTGGTGACCATCCCGCTGTTCCATGTCGGCGGCATGAACATTCTCTCCACCCCTTCCCTGCACGTCGGTGCCAGCTTGACCCTGACGCCCGTGTTCGAAGTCGGGCAGACCTTCGACATCCTGGAGCAGCGCGGTATCAATCTCACCGTCCTGGTGCCGACGCAGTTGACCGCCATGCTGGCCCACCCTCGCTGGCAGACCGCTGATCTTTCCCGACTGCGCTGCATCTCCTCCGGCTCGACCCTGGTGCCAACGTCGCTGATCGAGAGGATCCACGACAAAGGCGTTCCGCTCATCCAGGTTTACGGTTCGACGGAAACAACGCCGCTCGCCACCTATCTCACCATCGAGACGGCACAGCGTGGTATCGGTTCCGGCGGCAAGACGGCCCTGCATTGCCAGGTCAAGGTGGTCGACGACGACAACCAAACCCTTCCCGCCGGAAAATCCGGCGAGGTGCTGGTGAAAGGCCCTAATGTCTTGAAAGAATACTGGAACGATCCGCAATCGACCCAGCAAGCCCTGAAGGACGGTTGGTTCTATACCGGCGATATCGGCCGTTTTGACGAAGACGGCTTCCTCTACATCGACGATAGAAAGAAGGACTTGATCATCTCCGGCAGCGAGAACATCTATCCGGCGATGCTGGAGAACATCCTGGCCGATTGCCCGGGCATCAGCGAGGCAACCATCGTCGGCCGGCCGAACGATAAATGGGGCGAGGTCGCCATTGCGGTCGTCGCCAAAGAGAAAGGTGCCGAGCTTGAGGCCGAAGCGGTGCTCCGCCATTTCGACGGGCGCATCGGCCGTTTCGCCATTCCACACGAAGTTATCTTTGTCGATGCCCTACCGAGGAATGCAATGGGTAAGGTGGTGAAAGATGAAGTCAGGGCCATGGTAAGGGATAGGATTGAGGCATGAGCATGAAGATCGGCATCGACGTCGGGGAACCTTTTGTTCTGACAAGCCGGTCAATATTGGCCGCACGGCGGGAATTCGGTGGCATCTGGAAACGCCATATGAACTGCCACTATCCAGCAACGAGCATGATTTTGTTTCCACCCTTCTCGATGAACCGGGCAAGATTGAATTGGAAGCAACTGCTTTCGTACTGGAAAACTAGTACTCCGATTTCGTAACCCGTAGAAGGATTGATGGGAGTTTGAAGCTAAAAAGTTGCCCAACCAACTATTGAGCTGCAGGAACGTGAGCTGCAGAAACGCGGAGCTTGAAACGCTGTATCTTCCCCGTCGCCGTCTTGGGTAATTCATCGACAAAATAAAACCAGCGTGGGTATTTGTAGTGAGCCAGCCCCTGCTTGCAGTGTCCGCGCAGCTCCTGCTCGAACTCCACACCAGCAGCTGCCCCATCGGCAAGTACAATATAGGCGGCTGGTTTGACCAGATCGGCCTCATCCCTTTGTGCGACGACCGCCGCCTCCAGCACATCGGGGTGCTCAATCAGTCGCTCCTCGATCTCAAATGGTGAACACCAGATGCCACCTACCTTGAGCATATCGTCGTCGCGACCACAGTAGTGATAGTAACCCTCATCATCCTCGAAATAGGTGTCTCCCGTTTTTAGCCAGCCGCGTACCATCGTTTCGGCGGTCTTCTCGGGACGATTCCAGTAGCAGCGGGCGGTTGAATCACCGCGAATCAGCAATTGACCAGTTTCGTTCGGTGCGACCTCTGCACCTGTCTCGCCCACTATTTTCGCCTCATAACCCGGTACCGGGCGACCGCTGGTACCGATTTTGACGTCATCGAGTCTGTTGGAAATAAACACATGCAAGGCTTCAGTGGAGCCGATGCCGTCCAGAATCGTCAGGTCTGTTCGTTGCTGCCAGCGCTGAAAGATATCTGAGGGCAATGCCTCGCCTGCAGAGATGCAATAACTCAACGACGATAGATCTGGGGACTGTGATGTCAGAGCTTGCAGCTGCGCGGCGTAGAGCGTGGGCACTCCAAAATACACGGTCGGTTTAAAACGTCCGATAATGTCGAAGGTCGATTCTGGTGTCGGGAAACCGTCGTACAGCACGGTACTGCCTCCCACCCAGAGGGGAAAGCTCATGGCGTTGCCCAGGCCATAGGCAAAAAACAATTTCGCTGCGGAGAAGCAGATATCCTGCTCTCCAAGACCCAGGGTTTCGACCCCGCAATGCTGACCTGTCACAACCATGTCCCGGTGCCTATGCACAGCCCCTTTGGGTCTGCCAGTGGATCCGGAGGTGTATAGCCAGAAACAATCATCATCTGCGGTCGTAGCCGCCGGCGCCAGTAGCGGCGATGCTGCAGCCAGCAGCACTGTCAGAGAATTCGCTTCATCATCCACGCACGATACATGGGCGGGGGGTGTATCCATTTGATCAAGGGCGCGCTCAACCTCATCGCGATACTCTGGTGAATACACGAGTGTGGAACAAGAAGAATCGGCCAGCATAAACGCAAAATCTTCGGCTCGAAGCAGCGTGTTAAGCGGTACTGGTACAAGACCCGCCTTGATCGCACCCCAGAAACAGAAAAAGAATTCAGGACAATCCTTGACGATCATAGCGACTCGCTGGCCTGGGACCGTACCCAGGTCCAGCAGCGCGTTGCCACAGCGAGCGACCTGTTCCGCCAGATGAGCGTAGCTGATTTCAGCTCCGCTGCTCGTATAGATTGCAACTTTGTCGCCGCGGCCTTCCTGCAGGTGGCGATCGATAAAGGGGACGGCAACATTGAAACAGGTGCTGAAGTTGATCCGGGATAGGGCCTGGCTGCTATCGATGGTTACTTGATGATCCGTCATATTATCTCCATTCCTAAAAGATCTCTGACCATCCGGCGCGCCACATTCACTACAACCTTACTACGGTATTGCCCCGGCGTAAAAGTACTGTGCACTGGCTTGGACTGGGAGCGAACCAGTTTTATCAGCAACTTCAGTGTCGCAGCGTCCATCCTCTTGTCCGCCAGTTCAGCTGTACCCTCCAAGATGATCGGCCGCGAATTGGTGCCGGTCAGCGCGATCCGAACATCATCAAGATGAGCTCCACTGCCACGGATTGCCATAGCGACACCGACAAGCGGAAAATCTATGCCTCCACGTACGCGTACTTTCCGATAGGCACTCCGATAGCCGTCGAGTTTCTTCAGGATCACCGATACTAGCAGTTCACCCGGCCTCAGCAGGAGGTGTGCAGCACCGTCCTCCTGATACAGGTCGCGCAGTGCGATGCTGCGTCTTCCTCCCTCTGCAGACAACAATTCCACCTGCGCATCGTGCAGCAGCATCATGGGTGCCAGGTCCCCGTTGTAGGAGGCACGGCAGACTTCGCTCTTATTGGCAACGTGACAGATGTCGCCCCTGTATTTGAGACAATAACCGTTGGTGCTGCGCCACCATTCACTCTGGTTGTAGAACTGGCAGCGTGTGTCAAGACAGAGATTGCCTCCAACAGTCGCGCTGCTGCGGTGGGTCGTACCCGCGATCTCCGTCACCGTGTCGGCTATTACCTTGTATTCCGTCTGGATATACGGATCAGAGATCAGTTGCTGTAACGTAACACCTGCTCCGACGCGCAGGCCGTCTTTTGTCTTTTCGATCTGACGCAGCTCGGCAACACAGGACAGATCGACCAGGATTTGTGGTGCATCGAGGCCGCGTCGCAGATTCGGCATCAGGTCGGTGCCACCACTGATGAAACGGGCATGCTCAAGTGCTCCCTTCCGGGCAGCTTCCTCGACGTTGGCTGGTCTTATTACTTCAAAGTCTGGCAGAAGTTCCATCAGGCGACTGCCTTTTTTGTTGACTGCTGGCGTTTGTCGGACTTTTGCTGCACCAGTAATTTAGACAGGATCCGGTCGGGAGTCAGCGGCGTCTCGGTCATCTCGATACCGATCGCATCGCGCACCGCGGACGCAACTGCGCCCAGCACGCTCGAAAGTGCGCCCTCACTCGCTTCCTTGGCGCCGAAGGGTCCGTTGGGATCGATGGGTTCGATAAGTTTTACTTCAATATCCGGCGACTCCATCATGGTGGGAAAACGATAATCGAGGAAATTGGGGTTCATATGCATACCTTCCTGGTACCGCGTCTCCTCACAGATTGCCTGGGCCATACCCATCCAGACTCCGCCCTGTATCTGCCCTTCCACAGAAAGTGGGTTAATGGCGAAGCCGCAGTCATGGGCACACCAAATCTTATCCACGCTCACCTGCCCGGTATCTTCATCAACGCTGACCTCAGCCACAGTGGCGGCGTAAGAAAAACCCGGTGACGAACCGACCGCAGCGCCGCGATGCTCTCCAATCCCCTGAAACTCCCGCGGCACAAAATAGGTGCCCTTGACGGTAATCGTGCCGGTACCGGCAATCGCCTGACTAATCATGTCCTGGAAGGAAATTGCCATCTCGGGGCGATTCTCGATCTGATAGGCCTCACCCAGACACTCCACCTGTTCCCGGGTGCATTCCAGTTTTTCCGCCGCGGCTTCAATGAAAACCGCTTTCAGTTTTTCTGCTGCGTCCATCGCTGCATTGCCCACATAGACAGTCACCCGTGATGAATAGGAGCCATTGTCCTTGGGTGTAATGGCGCTGTCGTTGGCAATAACACGCAGGCGCCCGTAGTCCACACCGAGCACTTGCGCTACCGTCTGAGTGAGCATGGTGGAAGAGCCCTGACCAATATCGGCAGCGCCGGTGAAGATGGTGATGCCACCATCAAAATCCACCTTCAGGATGATCGTTGCATGGGGTTCTCCGGTCCAATGCACTGGCTTACCGGCTCCACTGACAAAGTGGGAGCAGCCCAGCCCAATACCCTTACCCTGGGGCAGCTTGCGACGTTTTTCCTTCCAGCCACTGGCCTCCTCGACCCAGTCGAGGCATTGTGGCAAGCCATAGCTCATGCTCTTCAGTCCATTGACGGTTTCGAATTTATCCGGCAGCAGATTGGCGCGTCGCACCGCAATGGCATCCATACCCAGGGCCTCAGCCATACTGTCCAAGAGGGCTTCAAAGGCAAAGCGGATATTGACCGTACCGTGACCGCGCATGGCACCGCAGCCAGGGTTGTTGGTAAGTACCCGCAGGCCTTCATACTTGACGTTGCTGATATCGTAAAGGGCATGCAACAGTGCACCGGAATAGAGGATGGTGATGATTCCATAACCGCCGTATGCACCACCGCGCTGGACCACCTTGACCTCTACTGCAGTGATGCTGCCATTGACCTTCATTCCCATTTTTAGCGTGATGTCGGATTCCGGGCGTCCCTTGTGGGTCAGAAAAGTCTCTTCACGACGTAGCTTCATTCGGACCTTGCCACCGGCGGCCCGAGCCAGCAGGGCTGTGATCATCTCGAAGTTCAGGGTCTCGGTGCGCGCACCAAAGCCGCCCCCCACAAAGGGCTTGATGACACGGATACGGGAGGTGTCCATATCCAGACACTGGGCCAGCATCAGGTGTACATAATAAGGAACCTGGGTCACCGACTGCAGCGTAAGCCTGTCTCGCTCAACATCGTATTCTGCCAGCGCCGCATGAGATTCCATGTGGGCATGGGTCACCTCGGCTGAGTGGTAACTCTGTTCCATGACCAGGTCGGCCTCGGCAAAGCCCTGCGCTACATCGCCAAATTGATCTCTGACGGTGCGCTCAATATTATCGGGATGCTTTTCATGCAGTGCGATCGCATCCTCTGCCAGCGCTGCCTCGACTGTGAAGTAGGCAGGCAATTCCTGTACCTCGAGTTCAATTAACTGCAGTGCCTGTTGCGCTGTTTCCTCATCCACTGCCGCCACGGCGGCAACTGCATCCCCCCGATAGCGTAACTTTCCCTTGGCCAACGGATATTCCAGTTCGGATATCGGCAATATACCGAATGGAGCGCCGCAATCCTCACCAGTGATAACTGCCCTGACACCGGCTAACTCGCGAGCACGTGATACATCGATTTTGATGATCTCGGCGTGGGCATAGGGGCTGCGCAGGATTGCCCCAATCAACGCATCCGGCGCATCCAGATCGGCTGTGTATTTGGCCTTGCCGGTTACCTTGTCAATTCCGTCAACCAGTGGCAGACGCGCACCTACTGCCTGGTTGGGGCGTATATTCCCAAGGTCCTTTTTCACCTGTCGTTTCATGCTTCCATAGCCTGGTCGTCATCGCCGACAGCTCTGACTGATTCGACAATCTTCACATAGCCCGTGCAACGGCAGAGGTTGCCTTCCAGTGCCTTCCTGATCGTCTCATCGGAGGGACGTGGATCGGAACGCAACAGAGCCTCTGATGCCATAATCATGCCTGGCGTACAGAAACCGCACTGGGTACCCAGTTTCTCATGAAACATTTTTTGCAGGCGGGAGAGGCGGCCATTTTCTGCCAGGGATTCTATGGTCTCCACATTTTTGCCATCCACCCGAACCGCCAGCTCGATACAGGCAAGATGCGGCTTGCCGTCCACCAGGACGGTGCAGGCACCGCATTCGCCACCGTCACAACCGGACTTGCTGCCCGTCAGCTGCAACTCTGAGCGCAGATAGTCCAGCAGTAGCGTATTGTTGGCGATCAGATTTTCCCGCAGCTCACCGTTCACGGTTACACGAACAATCGTTTTTTTGCTGCTCGTCATTGTCACACCTCGAATAATCCAAATGAGAAACCGGAGTGTAGTATCGCCTCGGTGATCATTTCAGCGGTGCTAACATCGTCATGGCATTGATCTCCCACAAGGGATCTGTCGTAGGCGATGCCCGGCTCTTGGTCATGGTGCCGTTACCACCACTACCCGCGATGGTAATAGAAATTGATCTGTTACTTATTGACTTGTCCACCACAAAGCCTCACGAATCGACAAACTTAATCGGAACCACCTCGCTCGCTGACGGTGGTGTACAGTCGCCCGTTATCGCGCAGGGGGTGGGGGCCGGTAGTGGTTCATGGCCGATCTTGCGATAGTCATCGTTCCAGTCCACCACTTGCGGATCCACGTCTATCGAGGGAAAGCGAGAGACAAGGCCGGTCGTACCCAGGCTTTCATGCACCTGGTAGGTTTCCCCTTCAAAAAGGAGAATGTCTCCTGCAACAAATTCATAGGCTTTATAATCTGCCATCAAAATAACTCCTACCGCCGGTAGCCGTTAATGCAATGACTCATATTTTTCCAGCAGTTGCTCTTCCGTTTCATCCCAATCGGGGTCTTTGACGATGCAATCGTCAACCGGACACTCCAGTTGGCACTGCGGTTCGTCCTCAGCGCCCACACACTCGGTGCACAGCAGCGCATTGATCGTGTAAACAGGTTCACCTTCACTGATCGCATCGTTGGGGCAGTCGAGCAAACAGGCATCACACGCAGTACAGTTCTCCAGTATTCTTAGTGCCACAGTTTTTCTCCTCGATCAAACCAGTTTTGTATTCTCAGGCCACTTCGCGCGCCTGCAGCTTCTCGAAACGGAATGCGCCCCACAGCGCTGCACCTATTGCTCCGGCGTGGATGGAATCTTCACTGGCGCGGAAATCGAGTGCCATCTTCTGTTTTTCTGCACCCTCAGCCAGAGCTGCCAGCAAACCACTGTCCAGGGCCAGGCCACCGGTGGCCATAATCACACCGGATTTCATCTTCAGCGACTTCAGCAATTTGACAAAACGATCCGCCATGGACACGTGAATTCCTTTGAGGATATTGGGACCGGTAATACCGCGGGAAACCATATTGATCACATCAGTTTCAGCCAGTACGGCACAGATGCTGGAGCACACTTCCGGATCATCCGCCTGCTGAGACAACTCGCCAATTTCATCCTGAGCCACACCCAGGTAACGAGCGATATTTTCCAGAAACTGGCCGGAACCCGAGGCACACTGGCTGGTCATCTTGTAGTTCAATACTTTACCCGCCTCCGTCATGGTAATTGCCCTGCCGTTCAAGGCACCGATATCAATCACCGCTCTAGCCTCCGGCTCAAGATAGATGGCACCACGGGCATGAGTAGTCATAGTGTAGAAGTGGCCTGTACTGAAGGTAATACTTTCTGCGTCGCCAGTTGTGGCGCAATAGTCAATATCCTCCCTCGTCAGGTTGCTCTTGGCTAAAACTTCATCATAGGCCTGCTCTGCAAACTTCAGTGGATCACGCCGGCGAATGCGATCCACGCGCTTGTCCAGCCACTCGATGTTGTCACCTTCCACCCTGATAAGCACGGTCTCAATAGCGCCTGTGCCAATATCAATTCCTACAGTGGTCGTCATATTGCTTCTCCTATGCCATCACAGCGCGTTGCGCAAAACTGGCGCCACCCAGGGCTCCGGTATAAATTGAATCGGGCGAGGTATTAATGTGTACATCGCCGTAGTTGTCTTTGACCAGTTTGCGTAATTCATTGACAGCCGACTCGTTGTTGGCGACGCCACCCGTGAATGTAAACTGGTCCTCAATCCCGCCGGAGCGAGCAATGATGGACATGGCGCGCAAGATGATAGAACGGTGCAGACCTGCCAGTATATCCGCGCGGGGTTCACCCAGAGCCAGCCGGTCACGCAGTTCGGCACCGGCAAATACAGTACAGGTTGAGTTGATCTTCGACACCTTTTTTGCCTCCATTGCAATCGGCCCTAACTCGTGCAGCCCGATATTCATCTCGTCGGCTATGTAGCCCAGGTAACGACCGCAACCCGCGGCGCAGCGGTCATTCATCTGGAAATTTTTTACCACGCCATTTTCATCCACCTGGATACCCTTGGTGTCCTGACCACCGATATCGAGTACTGTGCGGGTGTCATTGAACATAATATGCGCACCCATACCGTGGCACAGAATCTCTGAGCGGATACGTTCTTTGGGAAAGGGCAGGCGAACCCGACCATAACCGGTGCCTACTACGTAACTCTCTTCCAACTCCACATCAAGTGTGGTGTTGACGGCACCTCGCAGTTGCTCTTTGTCAACCGTGATATCGGGTTTCTCATTAAACAGATACTCCAGGCCATCAAGAAACTTGCCTCGTAGGTCGCCTTCCGGCGGTCGGTTTTCCACTTCGATAATAGCCTTGTCATAGACATTCATTAGCAACTCGAAGGGAAGATCCGCCTCGCGCGCCATTTCCTCCGCTACACGCATGAAACATGAACCGGCTATGTCGCGGAAAAAATCCGATTTGCGCTCGGCATCGGGTCCGTAGAGTTCATCGGCGGTTTGCCGGATATCGGCAAAGATCTCTTGCATCAGATCCCCGACCGCTTCCTTGACCCCAGCAAAACGGGCACCGGTAACATGTTGGTTACTGGTTTGCTCCAAATCGGACAACTGCTCAAGAAACTGGGTCTTGCGAAAGTTGCGCTCGAGATCCTTCAGCAGCCTGGTCACATCGTCGCTGGTACCGCCGAGAAGGGATATTTCTCTCCCCAGCAGCGTAAAGCGTGTGTTGATAAAAGCTTCCTGTTTCGATACTGCTGCAGCAGTTTCGTAATTGGAACGGGAATTGGTGATACCCCGCCCCAGCACATCACAACTTTCATCCATCACTAGCGCTTTGGTAGTGGTTGAGCCCAGGTCTATTCCTATGAAGCATCTCACTTTTGTCTTTCTCCCCAATCAGGCGGCTTTGCGTTTCTGGTCAATCATCTGGAAATAACTCTCCAGGCGATTTTTAACATTTGATGGCGAGAAGTAGCGCGGATCCACCAGGTCGGTCTCCACGAAGGCCGCCGGTTTGCCGGTGCGGTTTTCGATTTCGCGCATCATCAGCAACTGCCCGGCAGAAAAGCTGTTACAACTCTTGATTGAGTTAATCAGCAATCCATCGGCCTCGTATTCGTTGATATAGTGTTCCAGCATGTCGGTGCGCTGGGGCAGGTTGTAGTTTGTATAGCAATTGAAGCAGTAATCAGCCAGGGTCTCGAGAGGATTTTCCGGGTCGTGGCGGAACCCGAACTCGTAGTTACCGCCAACCTTGGTATAGGTACTGGCCACAACGACGGCGCCTTCATCATAAAACATCTTCCAAAATTCGCGCATACTGGTGTAATTGGGAGGCCCCTCTACTACCAGCCGATAGTGCTCCTTCTCCATCACCCCTTCCGGTGTAATCGGACCCAGGCCGCGTTTGACGCGATCTTCCACTTCAGCGCGCAGTGCCTTGTAATACTCCGTAGCCGCCGATGTGCCGCGAAATGCTGAAAACATGGGGCCGATATAGTAGATGGCGCCAAAGTAGGAGTCGATTGGCGATGGCTTCAGCTTGGCCGTCTCCAGCACCTTCACCAGGTCGTCCTCTGCCTTGGCCGATTCATGCAGATTCTCACGCAGCCGATCAATATCAAACTTGACGCCACTGATCCGCTCCAACGCCGGAATCGTCTCTCTTTTCAGCTGTCTCACAACGTAGTCACGCATAGGCTGGGTGATTTCGCCGTCGCCCTGGTATGGAACATGCAACATTGTAGTTTCACAATCGTACTCATGACGCAGCAATTCGAACCACTTCATAAACGTAAAACAGCCTGTATAAGACAGCAGCAGCAGGTCAGGCTCGGCGACCTTCTGCCCGGTGGGTCCAATGTTACCCCTGCGCATCATACCCAGGTCTGACTTTACATAGGTACAAACGTCCTCGTCCTGACCACTGCGCTCTGCCTCCATGACATAGGTGCCACTTTTCTTCCGCATGGCCGACTGCAGTGCATTGATTTCCGGGTAGTTACCAATCACGTCAAAGCATTGAACCAGTTCGTTCAGGTTGCCCGGCACAAACGTGTAAACCACCTTGTCCTCGGGGTTCTGATCGGCCCGGGCCAGTTTGTCGAAGTTGCCGGCGATCATCTCCTTCTGCAGCAACTGGGAATCGTCCTTCTGGACGTCCTTGGCCAGATCAGCTACTGCTTTCTTTTTCTCTGCGCTCATGGCTTAGCTCCACAGTTTGATCGAGTCGGCAAAGGTGCCTGCCTGCTCGCGAATTGGTTGCATCTGACCGGTATTCTCGGCGTACTTGAACTGGATATTTGGAATGTTGTGATCATCCAATATATCCACCAGCATAGGCTGCTCCAGCAGGGCCGGATCGCAGAAACTGGGGGCGGAAAAAATCACTCCCTCGGTGCCGGTGCTCTTAACTCTCTCCAACAACTGCTGGCCCTTCAATTCTCGACTGGGCTCATAGGTGGCTGAAGTGCGCACTGAGTACTCAAGGAAGGCTTCCGATAAGTTCAACAAGGCGTCACCAGACTCTTCGACGTTTTCACGCAGCCAGCGATTGATCAGAATGAAGTCATCATCCACCACGTAGCAACCCGACAACTCAATAGACTTGATCAGTTTGAGCGGCGGCTGCTCACAGAACAGACCGTTCAGTGTGACTCTGGTATTATCCCGCTTCGGACGTTCCACCTCGGCGACCGCAGCCATGTAGTCCACCAGCATCTGGTTGTGTTCCTCGACCAGCAGCACCATGCCCGCACGCATCAGCAGATAGACCTCGGTTGCCGGAATATTCCAAGGCTTTTCCACTCGTCGCTGGTACAATTCACGGATCAGATCGCGGTTTTGGTTGTAAACCTTGATGGAGTTGAGCAGGTCTTCATTGCTGACCTTGCATCCTGATATCCCTTCGAGTCCTTGCAGCACCTCGCGCATCTCATTGATATAGAATGTTCCACCAATATCCGATTGGTAATTCTGCGGCAGATCCACGTAACGGACATAGATATCCGGGTAGGTAAGCTTCCAGACACCGGACAGGTTTCGGATCACATCACAGATACTTGGGAACAACATCCCATCAACAAAGTCCAACCGACCACTCAGGGCCAGTTCCAGGGTTGAGCGGGGAATACGGCAGATATAGCTCTGATAATAGGCGTCACCCTGGATGACTTCCATATTGTCTCCGCCGCCGTAGATACCCAGCGGTAGCATACCGGCGGCGTGAACCAACTCGCGGGGAACATAAATCGGCAGATGGCCTATTACATGGCGCCCGGGAACCGCCTCTTTCCACTCTCGAGCGGCGTTGAAGTACAGATCTTCGTGCAGCGTCTCGCAATGTTCGATAATTGCTTCAGCACTTACCATTAGCGATGCTCCCATTCTGCGGCTCGTTTTTCTACGAATGCCTGCAAGCCCTCGACAGCATCGTATGTCGTCATCAGATCCTCTAAATAAAGCGCCTCCACTGCGTCCAGTTTCGCCTTGATCCGATCGACAACATCAGAGTGCACTGCCTTAACCGCCAGACGTACCGAATTGGCGCTACTTGTGAGCAGGTGAGTTTCAAACCAGGCCAGTGCAGCGCCGGATGGATCTTCTGCCAGTTCGTTGACCAGACCAATGCGATGTGCCTCGATGCCGTCTACACTGCGCCCGGACCACAACAGATCCTGGGCCTGGGCTGCACCGATGCGCTCGGGTAACAGACAAGAGGCGGCAGGGGCGAATACCCCTAATTTGATTTCCGGTTGCCCAAGTCTGGCCTCTGGATGTGCAAACAACAGGTTACCGCCGCAGGCTACTTCCAGACCGCCACCAAGGCACTGTCCTTGAATTGCAACCAGGATCGGTACTGGGCAGTCCAGCATCTGTTTGAGCAGCCCGTGGAGACTGGCCAACATCCCGGCACAGTGTTGTGGCATATGCTCTTCGACACTGGCGCCAAAGCTGAAATGGGGGCCTTCGGCATCCAGCAACACTGCACTCAGGCGAGCTGAAGCCAACCGGTTGTCTAGTGCCAATGACAATGCCTTGATCATCTCGGCATCGATAATATTAGCTTTCGGGCGTGCCAGTCGCAGCCGTAGCAGACCCCCCTCATGCTCAAACCAGACTTTAATCGGAGACTCCCTCATGGCTTAGCCCTCGGCTCCGGGCAGAAGGCTTTCTATCAGATCAGGGGTCCACTCTATACCTCTGGCCAGTGCCTGACGCAGCGCTACAAAATCAATTTCGCGACCAATTTCCCGGTTGCCCTCATTGAAGGCGCGGAAACCTGTGCGTGCCTCATTCATCATATTCAGCGCCAGCCAGGAACGTGCATCCTCCTTGTTGCGGTTCCAGGCTTCCAGTTTGGGTTTACGAAGCTCCTCGAAACTCTTGGTGAGTACACCGGGAAAGGTTTCCATCAGCTTGCTACACAGTTCTTCTACTTTTTCGTCCAACAGCGAGAGATCAATTTCGCCTTCCTGGGTCAGAGCTTTTCCAGCCGCCCGCTCTTCGCCGGTTTTGAATTCTCCGTGGATGACGCGGCCGAATTCATCCAGCATGCGGTCGGTGACGACCTGCGGGTTGGGAACAAATTTGCCGTCAATTCTCAGCGCTGGTACCACTTCAGCACATACACCCAAGCGTTGTGCCTTGAGCGCTGAGAAGGGTTCACAGAGGGTGCCCGATACCATTGCCTGTTCACAACCGATCATTACCGGCAGAAAATCGGTGGAGCCACCGATGGCCGCAGAACCATGTTTGGGGCCTGCCTGGCCGAAGTTGGCCAGATCCTGGGCCACGGTGAAGTCACAGGCCATCCCGATCTCCTGGCCGCCACCAACCCGCATTCCATTGACGCGGCAGATCACCGGTTTGTCACAGCTCAGTATAGAAGACACCATATCGTTAAACAGCCGCATATACTGGCGATACTCCTCCGGTTTGCCGGAGTAGTATTCGGCATATTCTTTGGTATTGCCCCCGGTACAGAATGCCTTGTCACCGACGGCAGTGAATACGACCGCATTGACATCGCGGGCGACCGAGGCGGAGCGAAAGGCCAGAATCACAGCTTTACACATGTCGGTGGTATAGGAATTGTACTGTTTGGGGTTGTTCAGGATGATCCACGCGTTGTAAATTCCCTCAGCCTCTCGGCCATCGAGGCGTTTGGCGGGGCGCAGTTCGTAACGCACCATCCCATCGCACAACTTCTCAATTTCAACATCCACCAGATTGTGATCATTGAGTTGTTCCGGTGCGAGATCGCGAACAATGGCTTCAGTTATCACGTTCATATTCGACTCCTTTAGGGTATCAGAATGGCTCGCGCACTCAGCTTATGGTCGTGCACGGTCGCAAAAATTTCGTTAATTTGATCCAACGGATACTGCCGGATAAAGGGTTTCATGGAGACCTTGCCTTCCATGACGAGTTTGAGAGCATCGGCGTAATATTCCGGTGAACAACCCCAGTTCCCCTGGGCGCGGGCATGAAATGCCATCAGGTTGGAAAGGCGAAGTTCCAGCTTGGCCATGGTAAATCCCACCACGGCGATATAGCCGCCATAGGTGAGCAAACCAAAGGCCGTATTCTGTCCTGCAGCAGTACCGGAACATTCAAATACTTTCCATTCTGTCTGGCGCAGGTCGTTTTCGGCAGCAAATGCGGAAATGGCTTTCTTGAGTGCCCTGCCATCGTATTCGGCTACATTCAACGCCAGGCTGGCGCCATAATCCAGTTGCTTTTGCAGCTTGTCCGCGTCGACATCTACAGCTACCACAGTGGCTCCCATTGCTGCCGCGATCTGTGCCGCATAACCACCTACGCCTCCTACACCAACGACGACTGCCAGATCTCCCTCGCCCAACTCCGCCTGGTCTACTGCCTGATAAGGCGTGGTCACTGCGTCGGCGACAACTGCGACATCGGCCAGTGTCAGGCCAACTTTTTCCAAGGCCGTTTCGTCAACTTCACATAGGCAGTGGGCAGGCACCGTTATATGGCTGGCAAAGCCACCCTGGATGTCATTGCCAGGCATCTTCTGTTCGCGACAGATAGTCATCTTGCCTCGCTGACAGTGATCACAATACCCACAGGGAATGACTGCGGGTATGATGACAGCTTTGCCCAACCAGCTACTGCTACCGTTGTCAGCAGCGACAACCCGACCACTGATCTCATGCCCTAAAGCAAGAGGCAGAGCGCTATTAGTTCGCACACCGTCATAAAAGTAACCCAGATCCGTATGACAGACACCACATCCCGCCACTTCAACAGTGACTTCATTTGACGCTGGATCCGGCAAGTCAAACGCCACCTTCTCAAACGCCACACCCGGTTCATTCATTACCCAACGGTACGGTGCCACCATATACCATGCCCTCAGTCGATTACGCCCTGCTTAATCGCAGATAGTTGATGTTCCTTATCGTAAGTGTATCTTAATGTATGGAATACCTACAGTCAATCCAGGTCCATTGTAGTAAGTTGTCATAGATCAATTAATTGTGAGTACCAGATGCTTACAGTATTCAGAAGGTTCCCTTATTGTTTGGGATACTGAATTTAAGTAATCACTATGATAGGATCATGCAGCCAAGGGGCGGCCCACGATCGCATGGTGATGATAGGATACATCTGAGGAAACAATATTAATGGCAAGCAATACCAAAGTCTGCCGAAGCACAAGCCCCAACTACCCTTTTGAATTGGGGCAGCTGGAAGAAATCCTTGGCTACTATCTGCGCCGTGCCCAGAGTGCCAATTTTCAGCTATTTGACAAGCACCTCAATGGCCGCAATATTTCTCCGGGCCAGTTTGGTCTACTGTGCAAGATAAGCAACAACCCCGGGATCAACCAGACGGTGCTGGCACGTGCGGATGGCATTGAACGCTCCACTCTGGGCGAAATTATCGATCGCCTCGAGGCACGGAAACTGGTGGAGCGCCGGCGTGACCCCGCTGACCGACGCGTTTACGCCTTGCATCTCACCAAGAAGGGAGAAAAATTCCTAGCCCAAATTACTCCCGAGGTATTGGCGGCCGAAAATGAGTTAACACGGAACCTGACACAGAGAGAATTCAAAACCCTGTTGACGCTTATCAAAAAGCTGGTTAGCAAGCACACAAACTAAAAACCAGGAGAATGAGCCACCCTGATTCTCCCTATGCGAGAGCAATCAGTGCGGCACTCCGGGCAGCCTGTGGTGCCTGTATTAACGAGTGCCCCAATGACGCCATTTCCGCGAGTGAGCCCTATATTGTCGATGCGTTTCGCTGCACGGAATGCGTTGGCGCTGAAGATGAAACACAAGGAGAGCGGGTCACGTTCAACTGCCACTTTAATATATAAAAAAGGTTAGTCATGACCTCAATCATTATTCAGCAGGTATGGGCAGTGCTGTCTGAAATTTTACCTGTTTGAGAGCAAAATTCGAGCGTACCTGGGAGACACCCTTCGCCTGGAAGATGACATTCTCCAGGAAGTCATTGTAGGCCGAGACGCTGGGTGTCACGACACGCAACAAAATATCCGCGTCACCAGATGTTGTAAAACACTCCATAACCTCGGGTAGATCGTACACAAGCTCAACGAACTCCTGGGTGGCCGTTTTAGAATGACGAAGCAAGGTAACATGTGCGAAAACACATTCACCGACTCCAATTTTCTTGGGATCAATAATCGCTGAATAGCGCATTATTACACCCTCATCTTCCAGTGCTTTTACACGGCGCCAACAGGCTGAAGGAGACAAACCCACCTGTTCTGCTAATTGCTGGTTCGTCAGCCGTCCATCCTCTTGCAGAGCAGAGAGTATCTGTATCTCGTAGTGATCCAGGGAAACCACTGGATCAGCTTTTGTCTTTATCATCTGAAATATCCTTTCGATATTATCACTAAATGTGGAATATCATTTCGATAATAGCTTGTATTGCACCAACAAAGAAAGCTCATTTCAGCTAATCAGGTATAGACTGATACTTACACACATCCAGCGTAAACCGGGAACAGGATAAAGAACCATGATTCTAGATGGTGATAGTTTAACCACAGAGATACTAGCCAGGGCGGCCCGGGACCCGAGCGTTCAAGTAGAATTCCCCTCTGAAATGCGCAATCGGGTTGCTGCCTCGAGAGCACTCCTGGATGAATTCGTTGCTTCCGGAAGAATTATTTACGGTGTAACCACCAGCGTTGGCGGATTCGTCAACTGGCTAATTCCATCGTCAATGGCCGGTGAGGTACAGCACAATATTCTACGTGTCGTACAAAGTAATGTTGGCGCTTATCTGGATGATGATTACGTTCGAGCTGCCATGTTGGCCAGGATCAATTCGCTGGGCCGTGGGCATTCGGCGATTTCAGTGGAGAATCTTGAGAAATACATCGCCATGTACAACCGTGGCATTATCCCCTGTATTCCTGAGAAGGGTTCCCTCGGTACCAGTGGTGACTTGGGCCCTCTGGCCTGCATAGCGCTGGTAGGGACAGGACAGTGGCGAGCAAAGTATGAAGGAGAGATTCTCCCGGGTGCCGAGGTGTTAAAACGCGCACAAATAGAGCCGATGGAACTTAGTTATAAAGAAGGGCTTGCACTGATCAATGGTACATCCGTGATGACTGGCCTGGCTGCCTGCCTCATTCATGATGTCAAAAGTCTCATAAAGGCACACACACTGGCAGCGTGCATGAGCATAGAAGTTCAAAGGGGCAAGATAATGCCCTTCCACCCGGCGGCACATAAACAAAAACCTCATCCAGGCCAGATCCGAATTGCAGATTGTGTCTATTCAACTCTGGCAGACAGCAAATTGGTCGTCGAGGACTCTGAAGTAGAAAATTGGCTGCGCAAAATGTCCAGGGATGAACCACAGGGACTGGATGAGCAGATTGAAGATGCCTACTCAATTCGTGCCATGCCTCAGATCATGGGTCCAGTAGTGGATACCACTCTATTTGCGCAACAGACCATCGAAATAGAACTTAACTCGTCCAATGACAATCCACTGGTCGTTGTTGAGGAAGGTGATGCAGTCCACAATGCTAACTTTCACGGCCAGTACATCTCCAACGCCATGGACCAACTAGCCATCGTACTGGTAAACATGTGTAATCTTTCTGATCGACGTAACAACCGCCTGCTTCATCCGAACTTAAATGGTGATCTCCCACCCTTTCTTGTGAAAGAAGACCCTGGTAAACGTCAGGGTTTAATGGGCGGACAATTCATGGCAACTTCTTTGACCGCAGAGATTCGACAGATGTCCAATCCCATGTCCATTCAGTCATTGCCCTCAACAGGTGATTTTCAGGATCATGTTTCCTTTGGACTTAACGCTGCTCGACGCACAAGAGACATTCATCGTAACGCCTGCTACATACTCGCCTATGAACTGATCTGCGCTTGCCACGCAGCAGATATCCGGGGACTGGATCAGGCAAGTTCGGCAACCAGAAAACTGCATGGTCTGGTTCGTACAAAAGTACCCTATCTGGATCATGATGAACCGCTGACAGACCATATTGAAGCAGTAGCAAAGATGTTTCGAACAGGGTCGCTACTGGAAGCAATACCAGACAACGTTGAAGGTTACAACTGGTAAAAGATCGCAGTTATCGAAGCTTGTAGAGCTAGATATAGAGAAAGGAGAACCAATATGGTTGCATCCATTTACGAGACATATCAGGCGCGTACTACAGCTAGTGCTGCAATCCATTCCAGGACTCAGCAAGTTGTGCCAGGAGGCACCTCTCGCCAGGCCGGGTACTGGTCGCCCTATCCACTCACCATTGATCGAGGAGAAGGGATTTACTTATGGGATATTGATGGGCACCGATATCTCGACCTGATCAACAATTATACTTCTATGGTCCACGGTCATGCCTACCCACCAGTGCTTGAAGCGACTAAACAAGCGATCAAACACAGCACAGGATGGGCAGCGGCCAACAAGTATCAATGCAGTCTTGCTGAACAACTTGTTGAACGCGTACCCGCAACAGAACAGGTTCGATTTACCAACTCCGGGACAGAATCCGCAGCTCTTTCCCTGAATATCGCTAGAACTGTTACCGGTCGAAATAAACTCCTGATGGCGAGATATGGATACCATGGCTCGCTTCCTGAATTCGAAACCGGATCATCCGGCAATGAGGGACCGATCACCTATCTAGCAGGGTTCAACAATCTCGAAGAATTCGAGACCATCCTGGAATCTCATGGCCATGAAATCGCAGCCGTGTTTCTGGAACCAGTTCTGGGTTCCGGGGGCGTTAAGACTGCATCGAAGGCCTTTCTATTGGGTGTTGAAAAAGCAGCAAGAAAAGCGGGGGCACTCTTGGTGCTTGACGAAGTCCTGACCTTTCGTTTCGCCCCCGGAGGATCTCAGACAGAGCAGGGCTTGAAACCAGATCTAACCATGTTTGGGAAACTTATTGGTGGTGGATTCCCTGTTGGTGCTGTGGGTGGTGAAAAGGGACTTCTCAGTGTTTTTAATCCCGTAGATATGAGAATTTTCCACACCGGTACTTTTAATGCTAATCCTGTCACTATGGCTGCAGGAGATGTTTCTGTGCGCGAACTCACAGCCCCTAGAATTGCCCATATGGCAAAGCTTTGTAGTAAATTAAGGGATGGGCTCACGGTTCTGGCGGCAGACTGTGGTTTGCCACTTTCGATCAGCCACCATGAGTCCTGCCTGAATTTATATTTTAGTGACTCAGCACCCGAATCTTCTACCGTGCGCGAGGACCAGGAAATCATTACCAGGTTCCATCTCGCAGCCCTGAATCATGGGCTTTTTCTGGCTCCCAGAGGTATGATGGCTCTGTCAACAATAACAACCCAGGAACATATAGATGAAGTACTGGAACTGACCAGTTTAGCTATGAAAGATGTGGCTACAGAACTTCAAAGATAAACACTAGAAAACCACACATCGTACAGATGCAGCAAGTATCGCAATGAACATAAATGAAAGTGACCACAGGGCAATCCCGGAGTTTGCACCAGCGCAAGTGGATGTCGAGCAATTGGCTCAGGGTGGGTTTATTCTGCGTTCTCCCAACAAACTTGCAGCTTACCCGGCCAACATATGCAGTTATCTGCATCGGTGGGCCGAGGAGACTCCTGATCAGACATTCCTTGCCCAGAGAGAGAAGAATGGCAACTGGCGCAAGCACTCATACAAGCAAACCTTACGGGACGTTCGGGCAATTGGGCAGGGGCTGATTGATCGCGGCATCACTGTCGAAAAGCCAGTCATGATCCTTTCGGGTAACAGCATAGAAAGTGGCTTACTGCAGCTTGGTGCCATCTACGCTGGAATTCCGGTGACACCAATATCTACTGCTTATTCCCTGATATCCAAAGACTTCGGAAAGCTAAAGCATGTTTTTGATCTGATCCAACCTGGATTGATCTACACCGACAAGCCTGAAGCCTTCCAGAAAGCTCTTCAAGCGCTGGATCTGCAACGCACAATCCTGCTGGCGAAAGAGGATGGCCCTACAGAGCTCGCGATAACCCGGTTTGATGAGCTGACGAATACTACAGCGAAGGAAGATGTGGACAGATCGTATTCTCAGGTCAATCCCGACACTGTGGCGAAAATTTTGTTTACCTCCGGTTCCACGGGAGAGCCCAAGGGTGTAATCAACACTCAGCGGATGCTCTGCTCTAATCAGCAGGCTATCGCACAGATTTGGCCTTTTATTACAAAACGACCGCCAGTTCTGGTTGACTGGTTACCCTGGAATCATACATTTGGAGGGAACCACAATTTCAATATGATTCTGCGAAATGGGGGCACTCTCTACATTGATGAGGGTAAACCTGCCCCTGGCTTAATTGAAACAACCATTTCAAATATCCGGGCTGCTTCACCTACTCTATATTTTAATGTTCCACGTGGTTTCCAGATGATACTGCCCTTTCTGGAAAAAGATCCCGGACTGCGAGATCACTTCTTCTCGAATCTTGATACGATTTTTTATGCTGCTGCTGCCCTGCCCCAGGACCTGTGGGAACGACTTGAGAAATTATCTCTGGCTGCCCGGGGTGAAAAAATCGCCATGACATCAGCCTGGGGATTAACCGAAACCGCGCCACTTGCTGTTGGTGTACATTTTCCGATCGAAAGAGCCGGAGTTATCGGGCTTCCGATACCAGATATGGATTTGAAAATGATTCCAAATGATGGCCGGTTGGAAATGCGAGTTAAAGGTCCGAATGTGACACCCGGGTACTATAAGCGTGAGGAGCTTACCCGGGCTGCTTTCGACGAGGATGGATTCTACCTGACTGGGGATGCCGGTAAGCTGGCTGATCCTGATGAACCTGCCAGGGGAGTCCTCTTTGACGGTCGTACGGCTGAGAATTTCAAGCTTCTAACCGGCTCATGGGTCAATACAGGTGCTATTCGGACAACGGCAGTTTCTGCCGGTGCACCAATCATAGAGGACGTAGTGGTTGCCGGACATGATCGTGATGAAATTGGATTACTTATATTTCCCAATTTCGCAGCTTGTGCTGGTATTGCCGGATTAAGCAACGATGCCACCCCCACTGAATTAGTCAATAATCAACAAATACGGACTGCTCTGATCAAAAGACTGGCGGACGGAAATATAGATAATCAAGCTTCCAGCAAGAGAATCGCTCGAGCTCTGATGATGATAGAACCTCCCGATATCGATGCGGGAGAAATCACTGACAAGGGTTATATCAACCAGAGCGCTGTTCTGAAGCAACGGCAGAACCTTGTCGAGCAGCTATACAGCGATGATGCAGAAGTTATAGTAATTACGGAACTAAATGGTGCCAGGTAGAACTATTTCCGGTTCTCAACTGTATTGTCCCACGCTTTGCTCCATGCAAAGGGTGGCCCTGCGTTAAGGTTACTGGGCATCGGTGAATCCATTGAAATACTCAGACCAACAATCCTATCCAGAATCGGTTTGACATACATACTTTCACCTATTTGAAGATATGAAGTATGAACTGATGCGGTAATATGATTTCCCCGCTTGCAATCAAAGACCCTAAGTCCCTATGTCGTTTGCATCTTCGCGAGCGTTCTGCCGGTATGTAATGCGTGCAGATTTTTATCACGAAATTTGGACGGGGTCAGATGCCCGACCGCTTCTTCAAGCTCTTCGAAAGTGCAGATATCGGTAAGGGTCGCCAGCGTGCCGAGGCTGATGACATTGGCGACCCGAATGTTGCGCAACCGACGCGCTTCGGATGTGAACGGCAGCCGCGTTAGGCAGAAATCGCCCACCGGAGGCTCTGGCACGAGATCGGCGTCTGCCACGATGACGGTACTGGTATCGATGAATGCCTCGGAGATCTTTACCGCGCTCTGATCCATAATCACCAGCGCATCGAGATGCGTGATTAGTGGGTAATCCGTTTCCCCGTCGCTCACCACCAGATCGGAACGGCTGACGCCGCCCCTGGAAGTGGGCTCGTAGCTCTGCGACTGCGCGACGTACCTGCCTCCGCTCATGCAGGCTTCGGCAAGCATGCGCCCTGCCAGGATGAGCCCCTGCCCGCCAGTGCCGCTCAGGCGCACCTGTAGCAGAGGGCTAGTGGTCATCGCTGCGGCTCTGACTGTTTCCACCGGCCTGCCTGCAGTAGTCCATGTAGGCCTCATAGTACTCGGGCCGTTCGTTTTTCGACAGCACCCCGGTCTGCCATGATCCGGGACGGAATGGCTGCTCCACCGCGTCGACGTCCGTGACGTCGATATAGGTTGGCAGGATGTCCTTCTTCTGGCTCAACACCATCTCCGCAGATGATCCGAGATCATTCTTGCGGCCATAGATCTCAGTACAGTCGGAGATGATCTCGATAAACGCGAATCCGGGATGGCTGATCCCTTCCTTGATCAGGTCTTTTACCGAAGGTACCTGCATGGTGACTTCACGGCCCACCAGCCCCGCGCCGGCCGCCGTGGCCAGTTCGCAGGCATCGAAGGCCGGTTCGTGGTTACCCAGCGGCGTGGTGGTGGTGTATCGATCCAGGCTGGTTGTTGGTGAGCCCTGGCCGCCGGTCATCCCGTAGACCTCGTTGTTAAGCATCAGGCAGGTGATGTCCAGATTGCGCCGACAGGAGTGGATGAGGTGATTGCCGCCGATGGCCAGACAGTCTCCGTCGCCGGTGATGACGATGACGTTCATCTCCGGACGTGCCAGTTTAAGTCCGCTGGCGAACGCCAGCGGCCGGCCGTGGGTGACGTGAAAGGTATCCGCGTCGATGTATGCGCTCAAGCGGCCTGAGCAGCCAATGCCGCTGACGAACGCGAGCCGGTCTCTGTCGATATCGAGTTCGTGGATCGCCCAGAGCAGAGCGCGCAGAGCGATACCGTGGCCGCAGCCCGGACACAGGAAGTGGGGGAAGAGATCCAGGCGAAGATAGTCTTCCACATCGAAGGGCTGTTTGGTAAGTGCACCCATTAGGCTTGCCTCGTCAACGTGGTTCCCGGCTGCATCGTTGTGCCGGCCGCCGTCTCGACAGCAGCGACGATTTGATGCGGCTCGATGGGTTCTCCGTCGATACGATTGACCGGAATGACCGGAACGGCATCGGGGCATAGACGCTCAACCTCGAGACACAGTTGCCCTGCGTTCATCTCCGGCACGATTACGGCCCGGACCCGACTTGCGATGGTTTTAAGCATTTGTTCCGGGAAGGGCCACAGAGTGATGGGCCGCAACAGTCCCGCTTGCAGTCCGGATGCGCGGGCGTCGTTCACGGCCCTTGCCGCCGCGCGCCCGACGATACCAAAAGCCACGATGAGAATCTCCGCATCTTCCGTCTGTAAAGTCTCGAACTGTTCGATGTCGTCGCGATGCTTTTCCAACTTGGTGAGTAGACGCATCATGGTCCGCTCCACCTGTTCCGGCTCCTGGGTCGGGAAGCCCGTCTCGTCGTGGGTCAGCCCAGTGGTGTGGGTACGATAGCCATCTCCGGGCCGTGCCAT
>Ga0208521_1000126_pt1 | contig 52477 bp, 55 predicted proteins | sample ETNtaG_24_FD_185754 | JGI IMG/M metagenome (GOLD analysis project Ga0208521, IMG submission 185754) | Marine microbial and viral communities from oxygen minimum zone, Eastern Pacific Ocean - ETNP201306SV47 (SPAdes) (version 2) | ecosystem: Environmental > Aquatic > Marine > Oceanic ... | reverse complement strand
ATCAAGCACCATAACATATGCAGCAGTAGCTGTAGCTGTTATAGCTATAATCGGAGCAGCAGTACTCTACACACGAAAAGAATAGTTAAAAGAGGATCCTGAATAAGGATCTCTCCCATATTTTTTTAGATAACCAAATATCTTGATTTAAAGTCAAGGTAATGGAATTATGGCAGCTAAGTATTGGACAGCCCAATTTTTTTCCCATTGAAGCGAAGTCCCATGCCTGTGTCCACCTCTAATTGATAACATTTTTTTCTTAAATGTTCATTCATTATGTATTCCATGAAAAACATGTTCTATTGTAATTACATAAAAATCAAGAACAACCTGATTTATTAAATCAAAGTCCTGTCCTCAAAATAATGTGTCAAAAGATATTTTCATACAGCATCAGAGTGTCTTTGAGTGTTAGGTCAAAGTTATCACACAATTGTTTCTTTTTCTATTTTTTCAAATAATTATTATTTATATTGATGAACAAACATTCTTTACTAACAAGAAATAGATTGAGTGCAGCATTTCTAATTATGCCCGGAAGCTTTATGCTAGTAACTGGAACAACACTTCTTTTGATGATTACCGGAAGAATAGAATATCTTTTAATCCTTGGCTCATCGGCAGCGGTCACTATTTTTACAGGCTTAGCAATTAAGCCAAATATCTTAGGAAAATACTTGATTAGAAACGAATGGTCAACACTCATATTTCTGATGATTGGAGGAACAATATTTGCAATCGAAACATCTATTCTCCTAATACTTTTCCAAGGAATCGTACCAGTGCTCTATACTTTCTCTACATTAATAGCATGCACTATTCTTCTCATTGGATTAGATATCTTGTCAGAAATCAATGGTGTGGAAAAGCAGACACTGGGTCTTCTTAATGAAAGAGAACTTATTATTGAGCAATTAACTAGCTAAAAATAATAATAGTTTCTACTAAAAAATCTAATTCAATATTAAGGCAGAATCATAATTCCGGAATTATCGTTTAGTACTGGTATCCCAATTCTGTCCAGATTTCCGATTTAAAGAATATCTTTTGTAAAATGTCTTCTTATTTCGAACCCTTGGATTTGGAGATATTTTTTTCTGTTTTTCAAGCTTAGGAGTCTGACTACGAACTTTTCCTGCCTTCGTTAATGAACCGTGAGTTGGCATCTATTCACCTTTGTAAACATTGGAAAATACGAAAAAAGGTATTTAAAAGTCTTGCTAAAAATATTCAAGATATCTTGGTGAAGTAAACATAAAATCTTTTTATCCAGTTTTTTTGCCTAGTTATATTGGTGTTTTTTCACCGTTAATATTGCGACGTGAAATCCCAAAATCATTTGAGATTTCTTTAAGCTGTTTTGATGAAAAAACGGGTCCATCAAGACAAAGAAGGTATCTACCAATACTGCAGCTTCCACAGAGTCCAAATCCACATTTTATATATCGTTCAAGACTAACTTCGATGGAAATAATCCTCTTTTCAGCTAAAGCAAATATTTTTTTTAGCATGATTTCTGGGCCACAGGTGTATAGCTTATCATATTTTTCATTCTTAAGTAGAACTGTTACATGATCAGATGCTACACCTTTTAGACCATAACTGCCATCGTCAGTGGTGACTATGATTTTATGTTTAGAATTTGAAAGCAAATCTTGTGCATCCTTAAAAAAAGGTATTTCGTTTCGACTTTTACCCGCCAACATAAGAGTCACACGAGCTCCTTTCTTTACAAGAATCTTGGTTAATGGTAATAATGGAGATAATCCTGTTCCACCTCCAACAAGTAAACAATTACCGGATATCGGAGTAAAACCATTTCCATAAGGCCCACGAATTCCAATATGGTCATTTTCTTTCTTATTGAAAAGCGCTTTTGATGTTTTTCCAATTGATTTAACCGTGAATCCACAGGTATCTTTACCATCCATAAATGACAAACTCATTGGAATTTCACCTATACCTGGAACCCATATCATGGCAAATTGTCCAGGAGAAGCTGCAGAACACCTTTTATCTTGAACAAAAAGTGTTAAAATATCATTTGTTTCGTTACGTACCTGTTTTACCGTAGTAATTCGTGGTTTATTGATAAGAATGCGATCTTCCAACTAGTTCACCTATTTCTTTTATTTCATGATTGTTCATATATTTCTTGATCCCATCAACTATTTCTCCCAAAACATCAAGACCTTTGTATGCTACCGCAGACCCAACTTGTACACAGGAAGCACCAGCTAAAAAAAACTCAATCGCATCACTCCAATGGGTTATTCCTCCACATCCGATAATTGGAATATCAACTTTCTGCGATATCTCGTAAACACAACGAATAGCTATTGCTTTGACCGCTGGACCGGAAAGCCCACCTACATTATTAGAGAGTATGGGACGACCAGTTTCTATATCAATAACCATAGCCCGAACTGTGTTTATTGCAGTTACTCCGTCGGCACCTGAATCTTTCGCGGCTGAAACTATTTCTACAATATCCGTAATGTTGGACGAAACTTTTATCAAAACAGGTCTTGAGGAAAACTTTTTTGCAATTTTGACAATTGATGAAACTGCTTCAGGGTCTTGTCCTACTTCAAGGCCAACTTTCTCTACATGAGGACAAGATAGATTTAATTCGTAACAATCAACTGAGCTGGATTCTAATCTTGAAATCATATCACTAAATTCAGTGGGTGTAGACCCAAATAAGCTTACTACTATGGGTATAGGTTTCTCCTTCAAAGTTGCTAACTCTTTTGAGAATGCATTAACACCTGGATTGGAAAGTCCAATAGCATTCACATAACCGCTTTCAACTTCAACAACAGTAGGGTTACGATACCCTTCTCTGGGATTCATACTGATAGATTTTGTCACCATTGCTCCTGCTCCAGCCTCAGCTACACGAGGAAGAATATCTGGATGAACACCCACTACACCAGATGCTAACATAACTGGATTATTCATTATGAAATTCTTCAGCTGAAAAGAGACCTGCAAATCGTTTTGATTGCTCTTTTCATGAAGTTTCAAACATAATCATCCTTCACATCTAGATTTCTCGCTTTAAACGTTTGTCTTTTGGTGGTTAATACTAAATCTGAATTCCAGTATTTTTTTTAGGCACATTAATCAGTAGGTAAGGATTTATGTCAACACTCTCACGGTGGAGGTAGGAGATACATTATGAAAGGAAGGTTATTTCTAACAGAATTAGGTGTTTTGATTTTAGATAAATCAATGAAAACAATGTTAGTAAAAAAATATCCAGCCGGAGAAGATATTCAAAGATTTCGACAAATAGAATTGGGTGAAATTGATGATTGGCTTAGAAGCATTATTTTGGAAGCAAAAGAGAGAGGATTTGATGAATTTTTAATTTATGAAGAAGCGTTAAAGAAAGCATTAGATAAAAATGGGTTCAAAGTAGGAACTCTTTCATATGGCGAGATTAATCGTTTACAAAATAGAAAATTAAGGTTAATTGTAGATGCTGGTTGGTCTAAGAATGAGAAGGAATCTAAAGAGTTAGTTAGAGTTTTTGCACTTGAATTATCAAATGTAAAACTTAGAGAATTGGCTTCCAAGCCTGATTTACAGGTTATGCAATCTGTTCAAGCTCTCGATGAAATAGATAAAGTTGTCAACATTTTAGAGGCAAGAGTTAAAGAATGGTATGGTTTACATTTTCCTGAACTTGAAAGAATCTTGGATAGTCCAGAAGTATACATAAAATTTGTTAATAATTTTGAGAGACGCAAAAATATTACAATGAAAAAACTTGAGGGATGTGGTTTTACATCTGAAAAAGCCGAAGAGATACTTTCTGCAGCACATAGGTCAAAGGGAACAGAACTTAGAAATGAAGATTTACAAAAGATATCCAGTCTTTCTAAAGAAGTAACCCAATTATCATCAGTGAGAGATAGCCTAGCAAAACATGTTGAAAAAACAATGAATCAATTTGCACCTAATATAGCTTCAGTGGCAGGAGAAACAATTGGAGCAAGATTGATTGTGAAATCCGGTGGATTACAAAAGATAGCCCGTCTTCCGGCTAGTACAATACAAGTTTTAGGGGCCGAGAAAGCTCTCTTTAGAGCTATTCGTACAGGCGCAAGACCACCAAAACATGGAATATTATTTCAACATCAAGCTGTGCATGTTGCACCAAAATGGCAAAGAGGAAAAATAGCGCGCTCTCTTGCAGCAAAAATTGCAATTGCTAGTAGGATAGATGCTTATCGTGGAACGCATGAGGATGGTCTCAAAGAAAAGTTTGATCAGAGATTAGAGGAGATAAAGAAAAAGTATGGAGAACCACCAAAACCTAGAAACCTCGAGTTTAGGCAGAAGGAAAATACAAGTGATAAAAAAAGAAGGAAACCCAAGATTAAGAAAAATAAGGCTAGAAGGTAAAGATAAACTTGTTACCTTAAATCTCGTTCCTGGTACCAATGTGTATGGAGAAGCAATTTTAAAGCTTGATGGTGAAGATTACAGAATATGGGACCCTTTTAGAAGTAAATTATCGGCAGCATTACTCAATGGTCTAAATAATTTTCCAATAATCGAAGGAAGTCGAATGTTATATCTAGGTACCTCAACAGGTACAACTGCAAGTCATGTATCCGACATAATAGGTGATGAAGGAATAATATTCGCAGTTGAAAATGCACCTCGTGTAGCCAGAGAATTTATTGAACGTGTTGCACTAAAAAGAAAGAATGTGATCCCAATAGTAGAAGATGCTCGAAAACCAAATTCGTATACTGCAATTTTCACTAAAGTGAATATAGTATATTGTGATATAGCCCAGCGAGACCAGACAGAGATTGCTATAATGAATTGTAAAAGACACTTGATAAAAGGAGGAAACATTCTACTAATTATTAAGTCTAGAAGTATTGATGCGAATATTGATCCTGAGAGAATATTTCAACAAGAAATATCAAAGGTAGAAAAAGAAGGATTTAAAATTCAACAAATCATTAAACTTGATCCTTTCGATAAAGACCACATCATGATAAATGCAATCTTCTAAAATAATTAATAATCCTCTAGGCTTGTAGATTTAATTTTCTCCCAAGTTTTCCAAGATTTCCTTGAGAATGAAGGTGCTTCACCTTGGTTAGAAAACCATCCTTCAAGGAATTTTATTGTTCTTGGATCTGAAGGATAACCACTTCCAAAATATCCATTTTCTTCAGATATCTTTGCAATTTCGGCATCCCGCTCACATTTGGCAACAATTGAAGCAGCCGAGACAATAGGATATTTTTGGTCAGCTTTGTGAGCTGAAAATATCGTAACATCTTTTGTCAGGATGGATCTAATATCATCTGCAAATCTTTTTGGATTAATATCAGCGGCATCTACGTAGATGATATCTGGATCTTGATTCAGTGCTATTTGACCCATTGTTATAGCCTCAAGATAATTTAGTCGTCTATATTTTTTGCCTTTACTCACATATTCATCAATTTCAGATGGACATATTTTTTGAGTTACAACCTTCTTTGATATATTCTTGATTAATTTTAACAATCGATTTCTATTGTTTGGAGTAAGTAGTTTTGAATCTTTGACTCCAATTTTTGATAATTGATCAAGTTTACTTTTTTCAATGACTACTCCTCCAATGAGCAACGGTCCGATTATAGAACCCCGACCAGCTTCATCTAGCCCCATTATTATCAAATCGCTTTTTTTTGTCAATTGTTGTGCTCCAGAAGTTTCTTTGATATTATATCGCCCAGTATAAAACCTGCACTTTTAATATTGTAAATATTTCTAGAAAGACAAGTGATTTTTACTATACCTAGTTTCATATTAATCAAGCATATTCGTGTTGGTGACTTTGGCATTCTCCTCAAACTATGCTATGCTTGCAGTTAAAAATTGAACACCATTATACTTTTTTTAAATAAAAATAAAAAAACTGAAGCTATAATTAAGTAATACAAACATGGCAACGCAATGGTTATTTGAGCTGTTAACAATGGTTTGGCTTAAGTTGCAATCAAAAGATTCTGAAGAAATCGAAAATATTAATCAGAAGATTACATCATTACTTACATATCTGTCAGGGTTGATTAAAGAAATTAAGCTAGCTCATAATAAAAGAAAAGAACTAAATGAAGAAATAAGAGGACTTTCTAAAAAAATTAATGAAACAAGAGAAAATCTTGATGTAGGATATGGTTTTTATCAAGATACGCGAAAAACGAGACGAGAAACTCTTTCTAAGATTAGAGAATTACGACTTAAAATACAAATTATTGAAGAAAATGCAAAAAAGTTTGAAAAAAATCTTCCTAATGAAAATGGTGATAAGATAGCTGAGAGACTCAAAGAGGCAGATTGGAAGATACAAACTGAAAAACTTACAATAGATGAAGAGAAGGAACTAGTCCAATTAATTAAGAATCTAGAATTAGATTTACAAAAATGGAAAAAGGCTTATGAAACAAGAAAAGACATCCATAATTTAAGGTCTGAAATTAATATATTAAAGGATGAGATGGATGTTATTAATCTTTCAGGGGAAGAATTCAAAGATGAATTTGAATCAGGAAAAGATAAACTCGCAAATGACTATAGAGCAAGAGATCAACTTTTCAAAGAAATTAATGAGATTAGAGAAGAGATTTTGGAATTAGAAGAGAGTATCGCAAAGACAGACAAACAACTTGAAGAGATTAAAAGTAAACGTAAAGAAATTATTATCTCAGAAAAAAAAGAAGAAGAAGAGAAATTTAGAATTAAAGAACATAAATTACTTGTAAAAGCTAAAAGTATAGCTAAAGATAAGTTCTCAAAAGGCGGAAAACTCTCATTTGAAGATTTAAAATTAATCTTTGAAGACGAAGTTGAGAAATAATTATTCGACAATCAACAATCAATTAGATTGGGAGCTATTGTTTAAGTAAAACCTCTCTAACATAATAAAACAAGAATTGAGCACTAAAGATATCCAAACCAATAAACTATTGGTTTTATGTGTAGACCGAGACAACGATATTGGAGAAAAGAGCAATATTAAGACCCCAGTAGTGGGTAGAAAAGATTGTCTCTATGCTGCCTCTGAGCTCGCTTTATCTGATCCAGAGGAAGCAGACGCAAATGCTATATTTGCGGCCGTTAAACAATTTGATGAGTTAGTAGAAAAAGGATATCACTGCGATATTGCAGTAGTGGCTGGAAGTAATAAAGGCGGATTTGAAGCAGATAAAACAATTCGAACACAGGTAAAAAAAATCACTAGTAATTCTACAGCTGAAGGTGTGGTATTAGTTTCAGATGGAGTTGAAGATGAAATGGTTATTCCAATTATCCAGAACCTTGTTGAAGTTGTTTCTGTAAAAAGAGTAGTTGTGAAACATAGTAAGAGTTTAGAAGAAACTTATGCAGTATTGGGTAGATACCTGAAAATGTTGGTATATGATAGAAGATATTCAAGAATTGCATTGGGTGTACCTGGCATTTTCTTATTGATTAGTTCTATAGCTTTCTTCTTTGGTCAAGAAAGAATTATGAGTTTTATTGCACTGGGATTAATTGGTGGAACATTTCTAATTCGAGGATTTGATTTGGATAAATGGGTCGAGCTACTTCCACGTCTAAAACCATCAGGATATCTTAGATTATTCTCTTCTATGGCCAGTCTCCTCATTATTGCAACCTCATTCTTTACTGCTTTTGCGGTAGTATCCGGAACAGAGGCATTTCAAAGTGTCCAGATAGATGCTAACACGATATGGATTCATGGAGCCTTTTTATTGGGTAAATTCATTCAAGAAGCACTCTTGATTCTTTGGATAGGAATTGGAGTGTATTTTGCTGGGGCTGTATTGGTTAATTATCTAAAGGGAAGTATTTGGATTCTCAGTAACAGTGTAGGGATCATAATACTGGCACTTCTTTATTTTCCAGTGCTTCAATTTTCCGAAATATTGATGGGATCTGGGAGTACAGCCACATTAATATCCTTTTTATTAGTTGGATTTGCTATTTTCTTCCTAATAGTAACTATTGTTTACACGTATATTCAGTCACGTAAAAAATCTAAAGGAAATGAATACCAAAAATTTGAAAGATAATCATTTTTATTGAATTACTCTTAATTGATAATTCAAAATGTTAATTTGATATTTTTCATCTGATAATTGTGAATAGGTTAAATAAGATATAACGAGAATTAAATAACATATCTAAGCAACATAATTATAAGCGAAACATTACAATGATGCCAGAAGTCAACATTGAGATATTTTGGAATAATGAGGAGTATTTTATACAAACCATTTCTAGTAGGACTGTATAATGTCTATCGAAAGTATTTAGAAGGACAAATAACTAAAGCTACAATTCCCCAGCATATTGGAATAATTTTAGATGGAAATCGACGCTGGGCTTTTATGCACACATACCCTCGAAGATTGGGTCATCGAAGAGGTGCAGATAATGCTGAACATATTCTTGAGTGGTGTCATGATATTGGTATAAAAGCGGTAACACTCTATGCTCTCTCAACTGAGAATCTTGATAGACCACAAGAAGAGCTCGATGAACTTTTTGAAGTTATTGAAGAAAAGCTTAAAGATCTTCTTGATGATGAAAGGATTCACCGATATAAAATAAAAGTAAAGTCCCTTGGGAACTCAGATTACCTTACAGAAGAGATTAGGGAAACACTAAATAATCTTGAAGAAAAAACCAAAAATTATTCAAATCATTTTTTGAACATAGCAATTGCATATGGAGGAAGAACTGAAATACTTGATGTCATACGGAAAATAACTGAAGAAGTAAACAAGGGTAGGTTGGAAATTAATGATATCGATATTAAGACTGTTGATAAATATCTTTACACAGCTCATTTACCGAATCCAGAACCAGAACTAATTATCCGTACATCAGGTGAAGAGAGACTCAGTGGCTTTCTTCTTTGGCAAGGAGCATATAGTGAATTAGTTTTTTTGGATGTATATTGGCCAGATTTTCGTAAAATAGATCTTATGAGGGCAATTAGAACATATCAAAATCGGTTGAGACGTTTTGGCCAATAATATTGAATGAATAAATATGTGAATCATAGAGCAAAGAGATGATAAAGTTGACTATGGTGGTTATTGGTGGTTTTTTTGGAGATGAAGGTAAAGGAAAAATTGTTTCATATCTTGCAATGAAAGACTCTGTAGCAGCTACAGTAAGAGGAGGCGTTGGACCAAACGCCGGCCATACAGTAATACATCAAGGAAAAGAATTCAAGTTAAGAATGATTCCCAGTGGAATATTAAATGAGTCATCTAAACTAATGATTGGCCCAGGTGTTCTTGTAAATCCAAATGTCTTAATTGAAGAAGCAAGAAAATACAAATTGGAAAAAAGGATTTTAGTGGATCCACAATGTGCTGTAATTGAGGAAAAACATATTCTTCAAGATAAACAAGGATATTTGAAATCAAGAATTGGGACTACGGGAACAGGAACAGGACCAGCAAATTCAGATAGAGTTTTGCGTTCCGGTAAGATACTTAATGAAATCGAATCTACATCTAGTTTTTTAGCAGATATTCCACTTGAAGTGAATAGATTAATTGATGAAGGTAAACAGGTTCTTGTTGAAGGTACTCAAGGAACATTTCTATCTCTTTATTTTGGAACACATCCATATGTCACTTCAAAAGATGTCTGTGCATCTGCAATCTGTTCTGACGTAGGATTAGGTCCTAAGAAGATTGACGAAGTAATTGTTGTATTCAAAGCATATGTTACAAGAGTTGGCAGCGGTCCAATAAAGAATGAATTGACTGACCAAGTGGCTTCTGAGTATGGTTGGAAAGAGGTGGGCACAGTAACGGGACGCGCAAGAAGAGCTGCACCATTTGATATGGATTTAGCAAAGAGAGCAGTGATGCTAAATAGTGCATCACAAATAGCAATAACAAAGCTTGATGTTGTATTCCCTGAAGTTGCAGGGGTTACAGAATTTAGAAAGTTATCTAATAATGCTAAAAAGTTTGTTGAAGATATTGAAGTGTCATTGGGCATACCAGTTGTTTTGATAGGAACAGGCGCAGAAGCGTTTCATACAGTGGACAGACGTAAAGAGATTCTAGCAAAAAATTAATGGTCGAATTGAACTTGCTTCTGAACCTACTTGCCACCCGACTATGAAATGGGCTGGTCGAACCTATGGCTAGTCAGGTACTTAACCACAGTATGACATATTGGGATTCTTCAATATGTTGCATTTATTCTAGGTTTTCTATTGATTAAATCTTTAGACTTCCTTTCTAGAAATTCTACTTTAAACAAACATCAAAGGTTTAATTCATGTGGAATGAATCTCCTTTACGAGAGCGTTGACAGATATTCAAGGATATAAAGGAGTATCATATAATCTACTATCAAAATCAAAAGTTTCTATTGGTGATTTTATTGATGTAAAAACCAACAATGAATCAATTCAAGGGTCTCTTATGCCACGGTATGAATATGCTGATGACCAACATATAGTGATCAAAATGAGTAATGGTTACAATGTTGGATTAAGAACTAAGAAAATTATATCTATAAAACTAATTACTAAAAGAAGTGCCCCATCATTTCAACCACCTAAAACACCAAAATTAGATCCAAAACTTCCGAAAGTAGCTATTATTGGAACTGGAGGGACTATTGCTAGTAGAGTGGATTACCGAACTGGGGGTGTTCATCCTCAATTTTCTACTAATGAGCTTTATGCTATTGTTCCAGAAATTGGAAAATATGCTCAGATTCATACTGAGCCGCTCTTGAATATCTATAGTGAACATATCAATGCAGATCACTGGAATATAATAGCTGAAAAAACCGTGAAGGAGATCACTGAAGGATTTGATGGAATCATCATAGCTCATGGAACTGATACTATGGGTTATACATCTGCAGCGCTTAGTTTTGCTCTCTCAAACTCACCCGTTCCAATAATCTTGGTTGGGTCACAGAGGTCAACTGACAGACCATCTTCAGATGCAGCATTGAACCTTATTGGTGCGGTAGCAAGTGTGACGAGAATCCCTTTTTCAGGTGTTTATGTTGCAATGCATGGGAGTGTAAATGATAGTACTGTTGCAATTCATCGGGGTACTCGAGTTCGGAAAAATCATACAAGTAGACGAGATGCGTTCCAGTCAATAGATATTTCACCAGTAGCTTTTTTCAAGGATGAGAAAGTTGAGGTTCTTACAGAAGATTTGCCACTGAAAAATTCATCACTACAATTTAAAGCAAGGTGCCAATTCGAAAAAGATGTTGCTCTAATTAAATTTTATCCAAGTTTCAATTACAAGATAATTGATCATCTCGTAGATTCAGGATATAGAGGGATAGTTTTTGAAGGAACCGGACTAGGTCATTTAGGTGAGGATTGTTACCAATCTATTGATGATGCTGTAAAAAAAGGTCTTCTAGTAGGAATGACTTCTCAATGTATCTGGGGGCGAGTCAATTTAACAGTGTATGATTCAGGAAGAGACCTTCTAAAAATTGGCGTGATTCCTCTAGGCGATATGCTTCCAGAAACAGCATTGGTGAAAATGATGTGGGCTCTTGGAAACGCTCAATCTGGTAAAGAAGCCGAAATATTAATGCATGAAAATATTGCTGGTGAATATCTGGAAAGATCTACTTTCGAAAGGAGAAAAAAATATGAGTTTATTTGAACCTGAAGAAATTGGTTTGAAAGTTGGACTGGAAATCCATCAGCAGCTCAATACTCCGACGAAGTTATTTTGTAGATGCAAGAAATTTGAAGATAGCTTTGTAAACACAATGTATAGAACTCTCAGACCTACCCAGAGCGAATTAGGTAAAATAGACCCAGCAGCACGCTTCGAGTTTGAAAAGAATTTAAGAATAAAATACGAAATTGGAGAAAATTCATCTTGCTTAGTGGAATTAGATGACGAACCACCGCACTCAATAAGCATGGAAGCTGTAAAAACATCATTAATAATTGGTTTAGCACTCAGCTCAAATCCCATTAATGAGCTTCATGTTATGCGGAAAATAGTGATTGATGGTTCCAACACAACAGGTTTCCAGAGAACTCTAGTTGTATCCACTGGAGGTGAGTTAAAAACAAGTAATCGATCAGTACCTGTCCAAGCAATATTCCTTGAGGAGGATGCAGCAAGGTTATTGGGGGATTCAAAGAATAAACGAAATTATGGTTTAGATCGATTAGGTGTGCCATTGGTTGAGGTTGCTTTAGCACCAGTAACAACAACTCCAAAAGAAGTTCAAGAAATAGCTTACGCATTGGGTAGATTGATGAGATCAACACGACTTGTATCACGTGGACTCGGAACTATTAGGCAGGATGTTAATATCTCAATTTTTGATGGTGAAGTTGTGGAAGTGAAAGGTGTTCAAAGGCTCGATTTATTAGAGAAAATAATCAATTTTGAAGTTTTAAGACAGAAGAGCCTAATTAATCTTAAAGATGAGTTGATAAATAGAGGATTAATACCTGAAGATTTTCAAAATAAACCTAGTGATATCACGGCCTTATTTCAGAAAAACAACAATACAATTCTGAAAAAAGTTTTGAAGAAAGATATGAAAATCTACGCTGTAAAACTTAAGAAGCTTTCAGACATTCTTAGTTTTGAAGAATTTCCAGATGTAAGATTTGGACGTGAATTAGCTGATGTAGCACGATTTTATGGAATCAGTGGGCTGCTTCATTCAGATGAGATTCCAGGACATGGAGTTACTTCTATTGAGGTGAAAAAAATTAGGCAAAAATTGCATCTGAATGAATTGGATGGTTTTTTGCTTTTATCAGGTGAAAAAGGAAAGTTAGAGAAAGCTTCAGAAGCAATTCAAAAAAGAATACAATCTGCCTTTAGCGGTGTACCAGCTGAGACTAGAGGACCTACGCCTGATGGAAAAACCAGGTTCATTAGACCCCGTCCTGGATCAGCTAGAATGTATCCTGAAACGGATATTCCCCCAATAACAATAAGTTCAAAACTTGTCAATGAATTAAAACGAAATATTCCTCAACCATGGGAAGAACAGATATTGGAATATATCTCAAAATTCTCTTTAAGCCGTAAACTCGCTATCCAAATATCTGATTCATCATTCATAGATATCTTTGAAGAATTAGCTAATACCACTAATGTTCCATCAAGTTTAATCGCGGCAACGTTAACAGAAACTGTGGTAAACCTATCGCGTGCAGGGCTAGACACCACAATTCTTACGGCTGCTATGATTAAGTCATTATTTACAACGCTTGATAATGGAATAGTTTCAAAAGAAGCTATTCCTCAGATTCTTGAGCTAATTCTAAAAAGGGAAGTAAAGAATGTTGAAGAAGCCATAGAAAAAATTGGATTGACTGCATTAACAGATAATAAATTATATGTATTAGTAAAAACAATTATAGATGAAAATAGAGAATTAATTGACGAAAAAGGTATTGCATCCTTCAGTAACCTTATGGGGCAAGTTATGTCTGATGCAAGAGGTCGAGTTGATGGAAAGAAAGTGAGCAGTATTTTGAAATCTGAACTAAATAAAACACTTTCATTGGACAATAAATAGAAATTCCGATAATTTAACGTTTAAAAATTATGGATATAATCTTACCCCTGGAAAAAACAACTAACAATATCATTTCAATTGAAATAAGTTTTATCTAAGTGTCTGTATTTATAAGAAGTTTATCCATGACTAGATTAAGTAGTTGGTTCTCACCATCTTTTATATTGATTATTGGTATTTCTTTGATTGATTTACCCTTGTGTATATTGGATATCTTTCCTGTAATTGCTAAGATTGGTGGAATAGTTCCATTCAGTCGTTTCTTGGCATCTTCTACATCTTTTGCGGTTATTATCTTCATCACCTCATTTCTACTTGAAACAATCCAGTGAAATCCTTCAAGAATAATTAAATCAAACTCATCATCTTGATAGAGTTTTAATATGTCATCAAGTTTGTATCCAGGTCCTTTTTCCTTCCGTATGATTGTAACCTCATCTTCAGATAAACATATTACTCTTTTAGACCCTGCGTTTGCATGTCGCCATGTATCTTTTCCTTCTAAATCTATTGAGAAATCAGGGTGATGAACATGTTTTGCAGAACCGATTCTTAATCCCTTTTTCACTAGATTTGTGACAAGATATTCTACAGTTGAAGTTTTTCCTGATTTACTGGTTCCAATTATGGCTAATATTTTCCTCAAGAATGTTCAACTCACTATATTAAAGAACTCTAACCCACCAAATATCTTTACATCTATAATCTCATTCTTTTTCTTTTCTGTACCTGCAGGAACAAACGCGTAACCATTAGCTTCGGTTAAGTTTTTCAATATTGATGGATGTTTCTTTAGTGGTACAATTCGGTATTTATCGAGTTGTTTATACACTTTAACCGGTAAAACAAGGTCTATTGCAGGTTTTGCAGTGACTTTTTCAGCTAGTAATCCTCTAATATTTGGAAGGAGATCGCAAAAACCTAAACCTAGTTGCATATTTAGAATTGGTGTTACCAACAAGTAGAACGTAGCAACAGTTGAACCAACATGACCCGGGAGCATGATTATTGGCTTTTCTTTAGCCACAGCTACCCCACTACCTTTTCCAGCACTAAGTGATATTCCATGAAAAATAATCCCTGGGTCACCTATTTTTTTTATAACATCTGGCACATAATCTTTGAGTCCAACTGAACATCCTGCAATTGTTATTATAATGTCAGCTTTTTCTAAACTAGTTCTTATCATATGTTCTATACTATCTATCTTATCTTTTGCGATACCCATGATGATTGGTTCGGCATTGAAGTATTCAACTAGACTAGAAATTATGTAAGCATTATTGTTTACAATTTTATTTGAGGGTATTCCGAATGGTTTTGATAACTCATCTCCTACAGATATTATTGCCACCTTTGGTTTTTTTATAACACTGACAAATTCCAAATTCATTGCCACTAAAAGCCCTATGTCTTGAGGTCTTATGATGCGACCTTTTGAAAGGACTATCTCATTCTTCTTTATATCTTCACCGATTTTAGCAATATTTCTATTTTTTTCTATTTGTTTCATTATTATTATTTTTTCTTTATCTCTTCTAGTGAATTCCACTTTGACTACTGCATCAGCTCCACTTGGAATGGGTGCACCACATGCCACATATGTTGCTTCAAATTCTTCTATAGCTACTTTAGTTGGATGATCTGGAGGATATAGCTCTCCTATACTATTGAGTTCTATGGGATTATTTTTCGAAGCATTTTGAATATCTTTGGTTTTAACTGCGTATCCATCCATAGCCGCAAAGTCATGGTCCGGTAGTGCTTTTTTAGCAATTATATTTTCCGCTAAAACTCTACCCAAAGATTTTACACTCTTTATTTTTTCTTCTTTAAGTGTTCTATTCGGGATAGCTTTTTTCATTTTAGATAAAGCTTCTTTATATTTAATCAAATTAAAAAATCTCCGTTGTTGGCTTTTCATCCTATAAATTTCTCCTCTTACTTATCAATTCTAAAGTATTTGTTATCCTAAAAAAAACTTCTTGTTTTTAAATTCCTATTATGGTTGGTCTAATGTTGAGACTAGTCTTTTTTGATGTGCTCTTCTGACCATACTTACAGACCGATATGACTGTTTGTGTATACTGTATACGTGTTTTTTTGGTATAATCATTTCTTACTTTGTTGAGTGTTTTCTTCTCAATGCTTGTTTAGCATTCTTAAAATCCTCAGGTGTATTGATATTAAAAAAACAATTAAACTTTGTGGCTGAGTCCGTAAATCTTTCAATTGGAACGTAATTTATGTGACTTAGCTTATTAATTACATCTTTTATTCGGACTTCACCTTCTTTGACTGCATTCCTAACTGCCACAAGAGTCGTTGCAACATTATAAACTGCAAATAGTGGCTCAATATTACCGTTGGACCAGATTGGAATAGCGGTATCAAACCCTTGAACTTCAAGATGTAATTGTTTGATCACATTGATGTTTATGAATGGTGTATCAACTGCAAGAATAATTGCGTAATCAGATTCTATTGCTTCGAGACCAGTAAGCATTCCATATGATGCGGCTTTTGTTTCCGTTTTGTCATGGATTATTTTCACAAATCTTGGGAGGATTGATGCGTAATCTTCTTCTTTATCATATTTTCCTATTGCAACTATAATATGATCGGAAATCTTAGATGTCTCTCTAACTACATGCATTAATAATGGTTCACCATTAATTTTGAGAAAAACCTTATTGGATTTCATCCTGCTACTTTTGCCTCCTGCAAGAATTATTACTCCTAGGTTAATCTTATTAGGTTCTGATGTTTTTTCTAATATCTTTGAATTCAAATGCACCTATGACTGGTAAAGAAGGACCCTAATATTTTCTTATGAAAAAATTCTCTGAATTATCGTATATCTTGATCTGATTCATATTAACTTAATGTACCTGCTTGAGTCTATTTTGCTTGAATTTCATCAAGCTATTAATTTTACCAGAAGAAATCTTCTAATTTTGTTGCACCAACAATCTCGTCAAAATCATAGCCTAGTGAACTTAATATTTGATCAAATGTGCTTCGCATATAATTTTCATATTTTTTGGTATCAACATCGTGGATATTTGCAAGTGCTACCGGTTTTACTCCAGTTGCATTAGTTGTCTTTACAAATGAGATTATATCTCCAGCTTTGATCTCTAGACCTTGGTCCACTAGGATTTCGGCAGCTTTTACGTGTTGGGGTCTTGTCTTAGTATATGATTTTGGAGATTTACTCATTACGATATTAAATGCAAGATCTTCAATAGGTATCTCTTTATTCTTCAACAACAGATACTTTTCTCGAAGGTATGTTTTTATCTCTTCCCTTGCACTTTCGAAATCTTTCTCAGTAATTACTTTACTTAGAATATCTATTGTTTCATAGAATGCTTTTCGGATAAAGGCTGGTGTATGACTTTTTTTTCCTGTAAGTCCCTTAACATCAACACTACCATCAGGTAGCACTCCTAAGTAATTCTTTTTTCTCTCACTAAACGCTACATATCTGTATACCTTCTCAAGATCAAGTTCAATTCCCAGGTCATTTTCTGCCCATCGAGTGATAGTTTTAACTTGGTTTTCTGTAGGACTCTTGAGAAACAAAGAATCAGTATCTCCATAGATCACATTTATTTTTAGTTCCTCACACTTCTCTATTGTGTGAGTTATCGAGTATCTTCCCAATGCTGCTGTTGCATCAGCTGCTGGAAGATAATACAGTGGATAAATTTCTGCCCCCATAACACCGTAGCTAGCGTTTAAGATTACTTTGAGTGCTTGTGAAACAACTTTAGCTAATTCTCTTTCTTCTTTCGTTAAACTCAGTTTCTTTGAGAGAGGTTTATAATGGTCAACCCTGATATCTCGCAGAGAACCAATTATATTTGAAGTTAGTCCTCTTCTTTTGGAACAAGCCCAGTGTTTAGTCTCAGGTATCATATTCAACTTACAATTGGAATGTTTGCACCTTACTGTTTCGTAAGAAAGATTATGTACTTTAATTAGACTTGGGTAAAGGCTTGCAAAATCTAGAACTGCAACATCAAAATAGACACCACTTTTAGGCTCAACAACGATTCCTCCTTTATACTTCTTTCCTTTAATAATAGCTTCAGATGCCACTGACTGTTCTTTACCTTCCAGGTCTCCTCTTCTAGGGATTAAGGCATTCTGTTGTCTGTGTTCAAAATACATCATACTTCTTATCCAGTTTGACACTGAAAGCCTTGCTACATCATCAATTGGCATCTTTGCTACTCTAGAGATAACTAGAAGGAGTTTCATGAGGAGGTCATCACTGAAACTTGTCAGCCCATATGTTATCTTAGAATCCTGATAACAATACTTGGCTAATTTGTTATATGACAAATCTCCAATTGTACCTTCAAATTGTATCTTTCCTTCGTTGAGTAGAGCTTTACTTACTCCATTCAAAGTGTGATCAGTATATCTATTATTGAAGGCGTAACCTTGTATTGAACGGTTATTGAATGTCTTATACAAGTCGATATGAATGCCGGGTCTTACATATGCTACATTATTTCCTAAGGATATTGGTATTTCTTCTGACTTGAACCCATTTTTTAATTTCAAAGCACGGTGATATAGATAGTTAAGATCAAAGTCATCACCGTTGTATGTTAAAATAAAAGGGTACTGAACTATGTGCTTAAAGACTTCGGAGAGAAGATCTTTCTCATCATCAAAAAATACGGTTTTAAAATCTTCATTCTTATTTTTTTCGTTTTGTGTACATTCCTTCCTTCTAAGGACCAGAACCTTTCCAAGACCATCACTTCCTACCAAACTAACTGCAATCACTTCTTGACCAGCTTCGTTTGGGTCAGGTATCCTGTTTTCCTCTTCCGGTACTACTTCTATATCAAGTGCAAGTCGCCTTAATTCTGGAAGAGGTTGACTTAGGAGTCCTGCCCATTCTTGAATACTTTTTTTGAGATATGACTTAGCTTTTTCTAGTGTTTTTTCAACTCCTTTTTGCATTTCCTCAGGAAGTTTATGCTTAACAGGAACTATTTTTGATTCCTTTATTCTATAATGTGCACCAATCGGAAATCCTTTATCATAAAGATAAGTTTCGTAATATTTGATATCGGCTTCCCATGATTCTACTGTATCTCTTATACTTTTTCTATTAAAACCTCCTCCTATGGCAAGCGGGTCCGTGGCAATAATTTTGAACATGTCTATCTCTTTATCAGTTATGAGGTCATTTTTTTTAATATTCTCGATATCTTTTATATCTGGTCTTTTTTTAATATCATTAATTGTTTCATCAGATATCGATTCAATTTTAACTAAACAGTATGGTTTATGGTCTGTATTATCGTACCAATAATGAATTTTTTTTGTCTCGGTGTTGTAAAACTTTAGTGCAGCCACTTTTTTGTTTCCGTTATATGTAGCTGAAACCAAAATGGATTCGCTAAGATTGATGGTGCTTTTTTCTGAGCTTTTCATCTCAGAAACATAGTCTTGTGTCTGTTCTGTCTTCAATACTTAATCCAATACTGTATATTTTAATGATATATTTGCTTTGGATATTGTTTAGCACTATCTTTAATATGATTATTATGTAAGTAAAGTATTGATTATTTTGATTTTATGAGAGCAATGGTTAAATTCTGATATCTTGAACCGTAATTAGCGAAACGAATATGACAGGCGAAAGAATCTCAAGATTTTCACAAATTACAGCATTATTGTTCTTAGCGGCAAGTATATTTTGGTTTTCAATTGTACTATTGCAACAAGGTGATTTGCTACTGGTTCTACCGGGTATTGTCAGTTTATTTTCTGCAGTGTTAATTTTTATGCGAAAAAAAGTAATTGTTTTAAGAAGTATAGCATTAGCTGCAGGTTTATACAATCTTCTAATATTTGCATATCACGCTTACTCAGCATTTTCACTTATAGGTTCAGGTTTTACCTCATTTGCTTATTTAGCAATATTTGGTTATTCCTTAGGGACCGCTACATTTCTTTTCTTACTTCTTAAGGTGCAGAGTGACTCAGATGTCTTTCGTTTATCTTAGACTCTATTCTTTGAAGGTAGTAAAAAGAATATGCTGAAATAATTGTTAAAACTGTGAACAGCTTTGTTGCAAAAACTATGTTCCAAGGTGTTTCAGGGTTAGGAAATGTGTTTTTAATAATATCGACATTTAATTCTCCCAATATTGAGTCGCTTGCGATTAATCCTCCCCATAATGTGAAATTAAATAACACTTCATAGGTGGCCATAGCACAAACAAAAAATGCGAAAAACTTGAGGATATCTCTATGAAACTTTCGCCATTGCATAACCATATCTTTTCCTAACTCTAGTGATGAGAAGTAAAGAGCCAAAATAGCTGCAGAAAGCCAGGTTATTGGTTTAGAGTAGAAAAGTGGAAAAACTTCAATTGGTGGGACCTCTAATGTTACAAGAACTTCTCCAACTACATTCCCACCTTGGATTAGTGTTCCTAGAATTCCATATATTGAAGTGCTGATGATTACCACTAATGATATTAAACTAATTAACTTGAAGAATGTTCGAATCTTCTCTTCTTCGTTAGAGAGATTAATTATCTTCATGGCCTTGTTCTATTATGTGTCATGCTAAAGTATTTTGTGTTTTTACCCATTTGTCTTATTGGATGTAAGTGTACTTAATGATAAATGAAAATATCATCATAATTAATTCGAATTATTTTCTCTATTTAAATTAGTTAAATGATAACTATTTTTGCAGTCATATTGTGGGTTGATTTATAAATGCTGAATCAAGAAGAACAAAAGGTGAAGGTATGTGGATATTGAAGGCAAAATAGATCTTATTTCAAAACCTCCAATTGAGGAAATTGTAACTGTACAGGATTTACGGGACCTTCTTGAAACCGATGCTCATCCTTCCCACTACATAGGTTTAGAAATATCTGGTCTACTTCATCTTGGAAGTCTCATGTTAACAGGTTTCAAAATAAATGATTTTATTAAAGCAGGAATAAAATGCAAAATTTTTCTTGCTGATTGGCATAGCTATATCAATAATAAGTTTGATAGCGATTGGGATAAAATAAAAAGCGCCTCGAAATATTATGCTGAAGCTTTCAAGTTCTTTTGTCCAGGAGTTAATATCATCATGGGTTCTGACTTGTATGCTGATTCTAAAAGTTACTGGGAGAACCTTGTACGTTTCTCAAAGCATGTAACACTTTCTCGAAATACAAGATGTCTAACAATCATGGGACGAAGCGAGAAGGACCATCTCCATTTCGCTCAATATTTATATCCTCCTATGCAAGCAGTAGATATCGAAACCATTGATGCATCTATAGTACATGCAGGAATGGATCAACGTAAAGTCCACATGCTAGCACGAGAAGTCTTTCCAAAGATGAAGTGGAAGGTTCCTGTTGCTGTGCATCACCATTTACTTACTGGTTTATCTGAACCAGTGAACTCTATGTCTCAATCTAATGATAATGCCAAGATATCTAGTAAAATGAGTAAGTCAAAACCTTGGACTTGTGTTTTTATTCATGACAGTGAAAAAGAGATCCATGATAAATTGAATAAGGCTTGGTGTCCAGAAGGTCAAGTTGAGAATAACCCTGTTCTAGAAATAGCAAAATATATTTCGTTTCATGAAACTAAAGAATTTAAGGTAGACAGACCAAGGAAGTTCGGCGGTCCTCTATCTTTCACAGAATATCAACAACTAGAAACTATTTATCTTGAAAAGAAACTTCATCCAGTTGATCTCAAATCTGCTGTAGCCGATTCTGTTAACCAAAAAATCCAGCCTATTAGAAAGTTTTTTGAATCTAAGACTCATCTTCTTAAGGTTTATGAATCTGAAGAGTGACCAGTTTTGATACCTATTAATATGCCCATTATTGGTGATGAAGAGAAAAATGAAGTTATGAAGGTCATTATGAGTGGTCAATTAACTACATCATCAATTGAAGGAGGACAATACACTCAGAAGTTTGAGACTTCCGTAAAGTCATTTTTAAATGTAAAACATGTTTTTGCATTAAATTCAGGTACATCCTCTCTATATGCAGCTTTGTTATCCTTAAATATACAAGAAGGTGATGAAGTTTTGGTTCCCTCTTTCACCTTCTTAGCTACAGCAAATGCAGTTCTTCTCGTTGGAGCAAAACCAGTTTTTGTAGATATAGATTTGACTCATTATACTATTGACCCTAAAGATCTGAAAAATAAGATTACGGTCAGAAGTAAAGCGATAATTCCAGTTCATCTATTTGGCCACCCAGCAGATATGGATAAGATTATGGAAATTGCACAGAAACATGATCTTCGAATAATAGAAGATGCTGCACAATCTTTAGGGGCCAAATATCATGAACATCAAACTGGGAGTCTCTCAGATATTGGTTGTTTCAGTATGTATCCTTCAAAGATCATAACAAGCGGAGAGGGTGGGTTTGTTTCAACTAATGATGATGCTTTGGCTGATAAATTGAAATTGATTCGTAATCACGGAATATCTCAAAGCTCAGATGTGAAAATACTGGGATCCAACTTACGCCTACCGCAGATGGAGGCTGCCATAGCATATATTCAGATGTCTAAACTTCATTCTTTTCTGAAAGTTCGACGGAGGAATGCAGAAATTTTGAATGACCTACTTTCAGATTTGAACGGAATAACATTACCAAGTGAAGCAGAGGGTTGTTTGTCCAACTGGTATCTTTATACAGTGGCTTTAGAAAAAAATAGAGATAAGATACTGAAAAATCTCCTCTCCAATAGGGTGGGTGCAGCAGTTTATTATGACCCCCCGATTCAAAAAACTCCATTTTATATAACGGCAGGATACGATAAACTCATTCTTCCAAATACTGATAATGTTTCAAAGCGAGTGCTTTCGTTACCTGTGCACCCAAATGTTTCTGAAGATGATTGTGTTCATATAGCTTCTACCTTTAAGACTGCACTTGAATCTGCAAAATAATGGGAATTTATTGGAGGAATAAAAAATAGCTTCTATTCTCGTCGTTATCCCTACATACAATGAAGTGGAGAATATAATCCGCATAATTCCAAGTATTCGAGAAGTATTAGTCAAGAACAATATTTCTTATCAAATTTTAGTTGTTGATGATAATAGTCCTGACGGAACAGCAGGAAAAGTTGAAAATATGAAAAAAGAGGATGATCAGATTTATTTGTTAAAGCGACCAGGAAAACTTGGACTTGGTTCTGCATATATTGACGGTTTCACTTTGGCATTATCTAATCTATCCTTTGATATTATTGTTCAAATGGATGCAGATTTCTCTCATCAACCTATAGATATTGTAAAACTTGTAAATGCAATACAAAATAATGTTGATGTAGCAGTGGCATCACGGTATATTGAGAGTGGAAAGTCAAATAAGTGGCCTTGGCATAGGAAATTGATTAGTAGAGTTGCCAATTTCCTCTCACATATAATGCTGGGGATAAATGTTAAAGACATAACTAGTGGTTTTAGAGCTATTAACAGAAAAGCGGTTCAAGAATTATTGAAATACAAAATTAATAGCCGCGGATATTTCTATCAAGTTGAGAGTCTAGCAATATACCAAGATATTGGTCTTTCTATAATGGAGGTTCCATACGTCTTTGAAGCAAGACTATCAGGTAAGGCTAAATTGTCTATTTGGGAAATCTTTCGTTTTGCTGTTTTTCTTGTAAAATTGTCATTGTCAGGAGTAAATCCAAAAACAAGTAAGATAAAATGAGAAAGACTCAAATACTGTTCTAACCGCGAAAACGAGACGATATCTAATGGATGAATCTAATGAAATTACAGAAACATCTGAACCTGCCGAACCTTCGGCAACTATTGAAAGACCATTTGGAGAAATTGAATATGAATGTATAAGATGTGGTACAAAAGTAACTTCTGAAGAACTATCACAGTTGCCAGAAATTAAATGTATTTGTGGTTACCGTATCCTAAAAAAGACAAGGCCGCCTGTAGTGAAATCAGTAAAATGCATCTAATTCTTATCCAGTATAATCACAATTCTTAAGGACTTAATTCTTGAGTTACATTCTTTGCTATATCTAAAACCTCTTCAACCTTAAGCTTCCGTTTAACAATTTCTATTCTCTGCAAGATAATGGCCTCTTGCGCTGCGATAACTAGAAATTGGTTTCCAGTCTTCAAACCCATCTTTTTTCGAAACTCTTTTGGGATAACGACTTGTCCTTTCTCAGATAGTTTTGTAGTTTCCACTAAAATATCAGACAAAATTTCTCTATCTATAATCTCTTACTTTCCCTATTTAATGATTCTGTAAGAATATTGTGGTTGTATAAAATCTTGAACAGTCTGTTTCCTCTATAAACGGTGTTTTACCTTTTGAATACCGTGGATTCTTCTTAAAATGAGTGCACCCCTGCAAGAACTATGAAATAAGATGCAGACATACATTCTGGCAAAGTTATCATAATTATTGTTGCTTCAGCTTCTAATAAACTTCCGTTTATTGAAAAAGAAAAGGATGATTTCAGTTATTACTTAAATTAACTTCTATAAACACATCTTCTGGAACTTGAAGTTTCATTAATTGTCTCATAGTTCTGTCGTCGGCATCCATGTCAATAAGTCTTCTGTGAACTCTCATTTCATATCGATCATATGTGTTTGTTCCTTGCCCTGAGGGTGCTTTTCTTGTTACTATCTTTAGTTTTTTAGTTGGGAGTGGTTGTGGTCCTCTTACTTTGACACCAGTTTTCTCTGTCATACCTTTTATATCGTCACAGACTTGGGTAAGATTTTCTACGTTTGCACTGGTAAGCTTGATTTTTGCAATCTGAGGCATTTAAGTCACATCAGCGCTTCTTGATGCTATTATTTAGGCTTTCAGAAATTGTTTTCTCTCTGACGTCACAATTATAGACAAGTCGGTTAAATTTTTTCACTAAGAAACCTTAAAGGTTAGCTTTCTAAATCGAAAAATAGATTACTAATGACAGCTAAAGTACTTCATTTAGCTCGTAGTGGTAGGCTTATTCTTCAATCTAACGAGGATTTTAAAGCAAACACTATTCTTTTTGATGATAAAGAACGTAAAGTAGCTAAAGTTATTGAAATATTTGGACCAATAAAATCACCATATATTTCTGCTACACCTTTGACAGATAGAACCAAAAGAATTGTTGGTCAAAATATTCATACTTCTAAAAGGACTTCAAAAGTTGTTAAACCAAGAAAGTAAAACCAATTCAACCAATGTTTGCCCAAATTGTGGGACATCATTGATTGGTGATGTCTATAAAGGTGAAGTTGTCTGTCCATCTTGCGGGTTTGTAGTATTAGAACAACTAATGGATCATGGCCCTGAATGGAAAGCAATAGGCGAACCAGGAGATAAGGCAAAAAGAGTACGAGTTGGTGCTCCTAGAACAATTGCACTCCATGATTTTGGTCTATCTACAATGATTGGATCTGATATGAAAGATTCTCAGGGCCAATATCTTGATGGAAAAGCTAGAAACCAATCTTATAAGCTACGAAAATGGCAAAATAGAGTTAGGACAACTCCAGCTGAGCGTAGCCTTCAAGGTGTATTATTTAAAATTACAGAAGTTTCTAGAAATCTTAATCTTCCAAAAAATGTTCTTGAGACCGCTGCTCAGATTTATCGAGATTGTGTTCGATTAAAGGTTTCTAGGAGTAAATCAATTATTGGAATGACTGCTGCTTCTGTTTATCTTGCATGTAGAAAATGTGATGTAGGACGTTCAATAAAGGATGTTGCTGAAGCTGCAAATACAAATCAGCGTACTGTAGCGAAATATTATCGCCTTGTTCTAAAAGAGGTGGAAACTGATTATGTTCCTCCTCCATCTATCTGGAAATATATCTCAAAGCTTGTAAATATGGCGAAGATAAATCCTAGAGTGGAAAGACTTGCTCTATTAATTGCACGTAAGACTAACGACAGCAGAATATCTAGCGGAAAGGCTCCTGCTGGTTTAGCTGCTGCATATGTCTATATCTCTTCTGTAATGCTAGGGGTACACATTCCTCAAAGAGAGATTGCTGATATTGCAGAGGTAACTGAGATCACTATACGAAATAGGTGTCGTGAAATTTTTGAGAATTTTACTATTACTCAATCACTCAAAAGTTTAGAATAGCCGTAAAAGAAATATACTGATGGGAAGAATAATATATGTGAACTATTCAACGAGATAATAAAATGAAAAAACGATCAACAATAAAAGATTCTAGTGGAGAATTTGAGTTAACTCCGGTAGAAAAAGAAGAACCATCTTCTGAAACTGAAATTAAATCTAAACCAAAGAATCCGGTAGAAAAAGAAGAACCATCTTCTGAAACTGAAATTAAATCTAAACCAAAGAATCCGGTAGAAAAAGAAGAACCATCTTCTGAAACTGAAATGATATCCGATGAAATCGATAATTCTGACGAAGAAGATGAACTTCTTGACTTTACATCAAGAGTGTACAAGTTGGTTGTGGAACATGGAAAAAAAGGCGTTCTTCAAAGTGAACTGTGGAAAAAGTTGAACTTGACAAGTAGGGATGGATCTAGACTTGCTATAAGGTTAGAAAAAAGAGGTATGATTAAAAGGGAAAAGATATTGGAAGGAGGAAGATGGACTTATGAGCTCTCTCCGTTGAGACTTCCTGCACAAATAAAGTCTATTGAAGAATCTCCTTGTATAACTTGTCCTGAAGAGTTGAAGTGTTCTACCGATAGTGAAGTTAGTCCACATATATGTTATTATCTTGCAGAATGGGCTATACGAGAATATCTTAGATTTCAGAATATAACTGCCACTCCAGAAGTAATCTATAAACAAATGTTCACAATGAAAGCATAACCTTAAATGAATAAGCAATTTCATAATTATTTTATTAGATGTGAGTTGTACTGAGGTACACAGATGCTAAACGAGATCTTTACCGTAGACTAGCTAAAAAAGAAGGATATAAGAGTCGTGCAGCATATAAACTGATCCAGTTAGACAAAAAATACAGGATTCTTAGGAGAGGTGATATTATCATAGATTTTGGAGCTGCACCTGGGGGCTGGATGCAAATCTCTTCTGAGCGAATAGGATCAAATGGGATAGTTCTTGGAATTGATTTGAGACGAATAACTCCATTTGCTGAAAACACTAAGATCCTGACCCATGATATATTTGATCCAATCATTTGTGAAGAAATTCTACGCATTCTTCCTAGAAAGGCTAATGTGGTTCTTTCTGATCTTGCTCCTGATATTATTGGTGTATGGCAAGTAGATCATCTAAAACAGATAGATATGGTTTTGAAGGTAGTGGATCTTTTACCACAAATTCTACAATTAAATGGAACTGCAATACTAAAAATATTTGAGGGTGAATCTACACAAAGTTTTTTGAATAGGGTAAGGCGTATTTTTCATAAAGTGCATATCTCTAAACCTCCGGCAAGTCGCGGAAAAAGTAGCGAGTTGTATATTGTGTGTGAAAAATATCGTTTAAACTAATTTTCAGAGAGCGTTTTTACGATTTTTTGAAGTACCATGTTTGGTGCATCAGTTTTGATTCCTTTTGAATTTAGTGCAGTTCTTGATGCTCGGTAACCTTTTTTCTTGATAGACTGTATTATGGAACTTAAGCTTGGAGTAGTGACTCCCATTTTACTTGAAATTTTGTCTATTGTAAAATAAGTTGGTGGCATATCGATTTCTTGAAGCGCTATAGATGTAATCTTTGTACCTATTTTGATTAAATGTGTTTCACAATCCTGAGCCAATTCTTTTAGAAATTTCTTATTATGAATGGGTCCTGTCCATAGAGGTCCAGCATGTTTCATTAAAGTTTTGCAGATAGAACATTCCATATTTGAAACAATATCTGTAGCTCGATGGCCACATTTAAAACAATGCAGAATGTATCCTATTTCTTTGTATGTTTTTTCTTCCCATACAGCCCCAGTATGAATTGTCATATAAACTCTAAAATAATGACGTGCTCTATAAGCAAATACAGGTTTTATCCCTAATTCTAGTCTCATTGCATTATGGGCCACAGACCCGAAAAGTAAACGGACTCCAATTTCATGGCTGTATTCTGTCCTAAGTGAATGTCCTTGATATTTTCGGTATGATACTTTGGGATGAACTCCACATAAGACCGGCATATCCGTTGCTGTGATAGAAAACAGTCCATTATTATCTATAGATCTTAATGCACAGTCAAGATATGGTGCAGGAGAACCAAATGGATCAAGATCTAAAATACTGAATCTTTTTTTTGGACCAGAGTGTGATGCCAGAAATTGGCAAATATCTAAATTTGAAAATTCGCATTTCTCAGAAACTTGATTTGATTGTGCTGATTTCTCAGCTAGATTTATTGCATACGGATTACCATCATTTATGAAAACTTCTTTTACATCTGGTACTTCAACAGCAACTCTTATTCCTCTTGCTCCTACTCCAGCTAGCGAATCCGCCATAATCATTGATGATGCTTTATTTTTGGAGAATATCCGATATGCTGCCATTGATATGTCTCTGTTTAATTCTGCTTTAGGATTGAAAAAAGCTGGTGTTCTTGGGGGAATATTTGATTGTAAGCTAGATTCAGGTACTAATAACTCTGTTTTTCCTTCGATTATTTTTTTTACCAGCTCGATTCCGCCAGTTCTACTCACTTTCTTTCAGCTATCCAAAGGACTTTGAATACATAAATTCAGTTTCTTTGTTTCTTTGATTCAAGTCTCTGTTCACCACGAATCATAGATAAGCGTGATGCTAACTCTTTGATTACTTGAATCTTTGGTTTATTGTGCTCAATTGATATGTACCCTGAACTGATTTGCATTCGTCTAGGATATACCGCTTCTTTTGTTTCAGGTTTATATCCTGCTTTTTTTGCTGCTTCTTCAAGTTCATTAAGTGTGGGATTTCGTACTGCCATATTAAGTGGTACTCTTCTTCCTTCTTCTCTGCTGAATCCTGAGTTAAAATAGTCTATCCAGATTACGAGTCTATCGTAATCCTTCATAGCTATATACACTACTTTTGGAGGATGGCGTTTACCACTCCATCCTGTCCAGGGCGTGATGAAACTATTGCTTTTCCTTTTTCAGTTTCTAAAATGCAACCTTTTGTAATTACGCCGCGTCTTTCATAATCTCTATTTGCCGGATTCTTAATGACTTTCAATATTCTTGTTTTCTCTGTCTTCTTAGTTGAAGGGTCAACAACATTTGCAAATTCTGCACTTTTTAACCCTTTTTTTATTCCTCCACCCCTAACGTTTTTAGTAACGACTTTATTTTCACCTTTTACGCTTTCAATTGCGTACCGACTCTTTTCATAGGCGCGACTACCTCTATATGCTATGCGCCTACCTCCGGTTGCCTTTCTTTTAGTTAAATTCTTAGTTGGCTTGATCAAATGGCTACCCTTCATTCGTGAAAAAAGTATATTTTAAACTTTGTTAGATGTTTATTTAGAGGTTATTTTTCGTTTTGTTGATAATTTTTGTTTAATCTTTGTTGGTTCTTTGCTTAGCCCAAAGTAATCAGAAAATGAACTACTTGTTCGGTACATACTGCTTCTTCCAGATCGTTGTGAATCAACAAAACCGAGTTTACGAAGTTCCTTTAAGTGACTATATGCTTGAGACCCTCTTCTTGCAGCAATATCTGTACTCGATACAGGTTGCAGATACGCTACATGGGTGAGAGTATTAAGGACGGACCTGGTCATTAGAGGTCTGAGAGAAAACTTTCTTGCTACTTTTGTATATTGAGGCTTTAATTGCATTACAAACTTTGGTCCAGGAAGTTTACTAATTTCTAGTGCAACCATGTTTTCGTTAAAGCTTTTCATTATATTCATTACTATCTTCATTGTTTTTCGTTTAGAAGTTATTCTTGCAGCTTTTGCTAATTCTTCAATTTCTAAAGGTCTGCCGTATGCATATAATGCTGATTCAATTCGTGCTCGTATATTATTATCATCACTTATCGTCATTTTTGAATTGCTCCTATTATCAGCATGTCTTCTTCATCCTGAATTATTCTTATCAATCCATCATTGGCAATGAAAAGGAGTAACAGAAATGTTCTTACTCTATCTAAGGTATTCATGTTCATAACATATTCACTGAAAAGGATCCTTTTCTTCTCTCGAAGGATATTTCCAATGTCTCTCTTGAGTTCTTTAAGCGCCTTTTGAATTTGAACAGAAAAAATATCCACTTCAATTATAGGTTCTACTTCAATCACACTGGTCTTTGGTTTCTTAATTTGTTGAGAAATCATTTCATCAAGAATATTTTCTAAGGTGCTTACAAGGTCATCAAGATTTGTTGTAGATAATTCATACCTGTAAGGAATCTCTAACATTTGAGGTGGATCTAATCTACCAGTAATCTGCCGTTTTATCTTCAACTTTTCAAAGAGAAATAAACTTTCTACTTTCAACCTATAAATTAGTGCTGAAGATAATGCTGCGGATCCACATAATCGAAGATCTGGTGTTTCCATTTGTTCAATAATCTTGATAAACATCTCTAGAAGTTCTTGGAGATCAATTTCCCAGGGTTTTCTGGTTTTCATTTCAGTGGGATTAATGAGAATATTTAGTGGGGGTTTTGATAAATCAGACTTTTCTTTAACCACTTCTAGCCACAACTCCTAAACCCGTTTTATACTTGAGAATCTTTGATGTACCTTTCTCCTTATACAACCCATAGATTAATGATGCACGTGTTAACATTGTATCTTTCAAAGTTACTGCAATAATTTGTGAATTAACAGCTTTTTCTTTTAATAAATCTGCTAATTTTTCTACATACCTTACATCCAAATGTGCATCAATTTCATCAAAAAGGTAAAATGGTGAAGGATAAACTGACTGTATAGCTAAAATTACTGATAATGCAGATACTGTTTTTTCACCACCACTAACTGCACTTGATTCCCTAGGTTTATTATCTGGAAATTGTGCCATAAGAAAAATACCTTGAGAAAAAATATCATTAGGATTTTCAAGTTCCAACCAAGAGGAACCCCCAGTGAGTTTTGAGAAAATAATCCGAAGTTCTTGATCAATCTTTTTAAAGCCTTCTAGAAAAACTTTTTTCTTTTCAGAGTCTACTTCTTCGATAAACTTCACAATTACATTGCGTTCTTCTTCAAGCTGATTTCGCCTTATTGACAGATTCTTGTATCCTGCGAATATTTCCCTATAGGAACTGACTGCCAATAAGTTGACCTGATTCTTGAGTCGTTGGTATTCAATGTTTAGTTGCTCATTAAGAACTTCTGCATTGTCAAATATCTCAATGGGTTCAGTATACCCATAAAGAGTGAGTTCACCTTGGAGATTTTGCTCAGTTTGTTGTAACATTTCAATACTTTTTGAAGTGGATATCATCTCTTTTTCTATATTTGTTATCGATTTTCTAAGACCATCCCTTTCCTTAGTTATTCGTCTCAGTTTAGTTTCATATCTCTCAAGAATTGGTCTAGATTTTTTTGATTTTGTTATTGTTCTTTTTACATCTTGCTTCTGAATTGCCAAGTTTTCTGAAAGTTTTTTGAGTTCTTCTATTTTTTTTTCTGTGAAAATCCTTTTTTCCTTCAATATTGATTTGGATCCTTCTATTTGTTCTTCTAATCTAGCATAACTTGGTTCCAAATTATGTTTAAGATTACCTTCATACCTCAAGAGTTGAGATTCAGTTTCCCTTAGTTTGTTTGTTATTTCTTCAATAAATAGGTTCTTGATTTTTTTCTTTTCTTGTAAGTTTCTTATCTCTTCAGATATATTTTTGGTTGATATTTGGCTTAGTTTAGTTTCATATATAGATATCTTGTTATTTGCCCTAATTTTTTTATCATTAAGTTTACTGATTATTTTATTAGTACGCTCAAAATCTCTTTCTGTCTTTCTTAAACGTGCTTGAATTTCTTTATTTAGACTTTTATATCTTTTTATGAATGCTCTTACACTGTCTCGCTCATCTTTTATTCTTTCTAAAGACGACCTTAACCGTATTTTTTCCTCTGTTAATTTCTTAGCTTCTGACTGTAAATTATCAATATTTGACTTTCGCTTGGTTATAGTACTTTTAAGAGATGATAATGCTTCTTTAATCACCCTTAATGATGCTTCATCTTTGACAAGTTCCATTATTTCATCTAATTTGGCAACATAGCCAGTCTCGAATGCTACGCTTCTAGGTTCAAATAAATCTCCGGATGGTGTAACACTCTTGAATCCCTTTGTAGAAACTAAGTATCCATCTCTGGAGTTATTTACAAGAATTGTATCTCCAAATAAGAAATTTATCAATCCTTCAAGTCTTTCGTCACAATTTATCACATCTGCGAGTGTACCAATTATTCCATCATCTTTTGGTACATTAATTTTCTTTGAACCCGTTATTTCAGAAAGAGGAATAACCGTTATATTCCCGATTTTTAAACGCTTTGAAATTTCAATAGTCTTTAGCATGGTGTGAAGGTCACTAACGACTGCCGCATTCATCCACCGTTTACCCGCTGCTTGGACCGCAGCTTTATATTTTCCTGGGTATGATACTAACTTATCGATTCTACCAATATAACCTTTGATTGCTCCAGTCTTTGCGAGGTCCTCCAATCGTTTTAACCCCAGTTCATGAGCAATTATCTTCTTGGCCATATTTTTTTGAATTTCATATTTTAAAACTACATCACTCGCTTTGCTTAATGTGGCTATCGCCTTGTCAATTTCACCTTGAAGATTTGTTTCTTGATCTGTTAATCCAGTTAGTGATGATCCTACTTTCTTAAATGATGATTTCTCCGTTTGTTCAACATCATAAGATTTCTTTAATTGGTCTTCAAGATGGTGCAGAGTTTCTTGGAATGGCTGAGCTTTGTCGGTTTGCACCGTTAAACTTTCGTTCATTAGTTCTCTCTTATTATTTTTAATCTCTAATTGATGTATGGTTGAGTTTAATGTTTCTTTGTACTTTGAAATTTGTTTAGCAAGATTATTAGTTTGATTTCTTTTCTTCTCTTTTAAGTTTTGAAGGCGTGTCAATTGTGCTTCAATTTGTCTTATTGTAGTCTCTGACTCTTTTTTATTTTTTCCAATTTCTACAAACTTAGTTTTTTCTTCCTTTATTTGAGTCTTGGTATCATTCAATACTTTCATTTGTTGGTCTTGCATCTTTTTTAGATGTGGCGATGAATTTTCAATCTTTTTAATTAGATTTTTTGCTATTGATACTTCTTCCTTATATCTTGTAATATCACTTTGAGCTTTTCCAATTGCAAATTGAAGTTCGACTTTTTTTCCTCCCGAGGTGTCCATAACTGTAGACACAAATTCCTTTCTTTCGTTTTCTGCTTCTATAATCTGTTTATCTATCGTATCTAAATTTTTTTGAAGTCGTTTTTTTCCATTTTCGTAATCCCCAAGAAATTTTTTTTTATCTTCAATTTGCTTAATGTTGGATGATAATAGTCTAGACGTTATTACTGCATTCAGCCATCTGATTTCGTCTTCGAGTATCTTCAATCTATTTTGATCATTCATCTCATTTTCAAGTGAGTCTACTCTATTCTTCATCTCGTCTATTCTGGCTAAAGCGATTTGGAGTTTAGTGTCTGCATCGTTAAGTTGTTCTTGTGCTCTTTTCCTTTTATCATCAAACTGTGAAACTCCAACGATTTCTTCAATTAACTCCCGTTTTTCATCTGGGTTAAGCTCTGATAGACGGGTTATGACCCCTTGGGGAACCATGTTTAATCCTTCTGGAGAAATAAGTGCAAGGTTCAGCAGTTCTGAAAGTGCACTCTTTGTGACCCTTTTTCCGTTAAGGAAGTATTGATTTTCTCCAGTTTGCCTGAGTTCTCTTGTTACCAGAACATTATTTGAATCAACAGGTATCCTTCTTGAAATGTTATCAAAGGTTACTGTAACTCTAATTACTGATGGTCCCTTAACGCTGGTTCCATCAAATATCAGAGAAGTTAATCTATCTACCCTAAGCTTTTTAGAACTATTTTGACCTAGACAGAACATAATTGAATCCATAATATTTGATTTTCCAGAGCCATTAGGGCCAGTAATTGCCGTAAAATCTTCATTGAATTTTATAGCAACTGTTTTGTTTCCAAGGGACTTGAATCCACGTGCTTCTACCTTCTTAATGAAAACCATACATTATCACATTAAAGAATGATTTATGGTTTCGGTAGAGGCAGTAACCATTTTGCATTAACATATGAAAAAGGGATTTATAAGCTTGGTGAAAAAATAAATTATCCATCTAAAGTATTGTTTTCCCAATATTTTGGGCAACGAACAATTAAGATGTGAATTATCGAGTATTCTTTATGATGCGTCGTTTCAACGGTGGATTAGTCTTGTGATCTTTCATGTGGAATGTATTTTCTTCAGCTGGAAATTTTCCATTAATAACTTCATCTCGGTAAGATTCGAGAGATTTCTGTATCTCTTCACCTAAATTCGCATATTTTTTTATGAATTTTGGAGTAAACTTGTCATATAAACCAAGAATATCGTGAAACACAACTATCTGTCCATCGCAATCTGGACCTGAACCTATTCCTATAGTAGGTATACTTAGCTTCTCAGTAATTATTTTCGCTACTTCGCTAGTGACCATTTCTAATACTACAGCGAATGCACCTGCTTCTTCAATTGCTATAGCGTCCTTAATTACCTCTTTTGCGGTTTTGTCTGTTCTGCCTTGAACTCTATATCCACTCCATAATGGAGATGTTTGAGGCATAAGACCAACATGACCCATAACGGGAATTTTAGCATTGGTTAGAGCTTCAACTCTACTTTTCATTTTTATTCCCCCTTCAATTTTAACTGCGTCTACGCCTCCTTCTTTAACGAATTTTCCTCCATTTCTGACTGCGTCTTCATCACTGGCTTGGTAACTCATAAATGGCATATCTCCTACAATCAAAGATCCTTTATTTCCTCTTGTAACGGCCTTACTGAAAAGTATCATTTCATCTATTCCTACTGGAATAGTTGTCTGGTATCCAAGTACAACCATGCTTGCTGAGTCTCCTACTAATATTAAGTCAATTCCTGACCTACCTACAAGAGCAGCTGATGTATAATCATAAGCCGTTATGCATGTAATTTTTCTCTCTTCATTTTTCATGCGAAGAATTTCTGCAATGTTAATCTTTTTCATTGAGCATTAACTCTGATAACTGAATCTTTTTCCAACCTTTTTATGATATAACTTAGACTTTTACCTAGATTGACTTTATTGTCAAACCTTTTTATCATATCTTTGAGAATATCGTTTTCAATATTTTTTAATTTTTTTGTTTCTTCAAGAAGAAGTGGCATAGCTCTAACAATATTATCCACAATAGTTAGTGAAGCAGTTTGGGCTGTCCGAGATAGTGGGTTAAGGTCAATTGTGATGACTGTTTTACCTGCCTTTCTCAGTTCTGCTGTTCTATCTCCATCTTCAAGAGGTACTAACACAGTGTCTGAGACCATTATGCCATTAGGGTCCATCCATCTGCGAGAACTCTCCAATCCATTCATCTCAAAAGCTGCTTCCTTCCCAATTCCAAGAACATTTTTTGCACCAAAAGACTTCAATTTTTTCATTATTGCTTTTTCTCTCTCAAGAGTTCGATGGAAAAGGTTTACTTCTATTTTTGCACCTACATTTTTTGCTAATTTTACGACTTCTTTAGGAGTTAATGTTGCAACATTACCATTAACTGAAATGATGGGATTTTTAGAGATTAGAAGTGTAGCAGCTGCCACTTTGATTGCTACAGTAGCCTCAGAAATTGTTATTTCACCTAGGAGATAATCAAAAGCTTCTCCACGACCGTGAGCTATCAATCCCTGCTCTGTCATTATTCCTTCAGAATAACCTTCGTTTACTTTCTCTCGTACTTGCAGAGATTTTGCCCTAGGATGTGTTTTCGGTATTTTTGTTTTTGTCAAAGTAATCTAGCACCTCTTTTTTCGATTTGACTTACTATTATATTCTCATTATGTACTTTATATTTAGCGAAAACTCTCTTTAATTCCTTTACTTCGTTCTGTCTTACAAGAGAAAATAATGTATTCCCGAATAATGCAATTCCACAAACAAAACTTCTATCCTCTGCTTCCTTTGCAGCATTTTTTAGTTTATGATGTGTATTGATCAATTGGGAAAATCTTTTTGAGAGGTTTAAAAAATTCTTGATTGATCGATTAGCAAGAAAAAGACTAACATATTGTTCACCAAGTTTGGTTAGATCATTTTTTCTTCTTAGTTCCTTAAGCATTAGCTCTGTAGATTGAGTTCCAAGTTCAAGTGCCACCATCCAATAATCTCCATTGTATGGAATTTTGGAAATCTTACCAATACCTGGTGCACCTTGTTTTTCTCTCACCTCAAAACCCCCATTCAACTCAGCTAATACGGTTCCAAGTCCAGTTTTACAAACTACCTCGGCAATATGAGCCACTTTCGCAGATTCAATTCTTGATAGCCCTAACTCCAGAACCTGATTAAGTGCTAGTGCCAAACTTAATGCAGCTGCTCCACTAGTTCCAAATCCAGATCCAGTAGGAATATCAATTTGGTGTTTTATTCTGATTTTTAGGTTTCTGTTTATTTTAGATGTAAAGGATTTTGCAACATATTCAGAGACTACAGCATTATGTGCTATTTGATTATTAATTTCTATTTTCAGTTCGCTAATTTTAGATGGTGAAATATTGACTTGTGTTGTTACTCCTTTTTGAATCGAGAAACCTATGCCTTTAGATCCGGATTTGATTGGGTCATCAAGGTATTCGTAAGGTTGAACTACTCCAGTTATATGTCCTGGAGAGTAAGCTATAGATTCCATTATTGTTATTAATCAATATCTTTTTTATATAAATTATCCAGTTGTTATACTTAATTCTGGGTAATGGATCTATAATATATTTCACAAACTCTTGCGAGTTATATGATAAATTACTTCATCCAAACCTAAAAATTTGTTAAAGAAAACTTAGAAAGATTAATAATCTGCTATCTACTTGGTTAAGTGTGCCTGAACCCAGAAAACCAAAAATAATTTTTGTAACCGGTGGCGTTATGTCCGGCTTGGGAAAGGGTGTTACATCTTCTTCTATTGCTAAGCTTCTTCAACATACCGGACTTAAGGTTACTTGTGCTAAGATAGATCCTTATCTTAATGTCGATGCTGGAACAATGAATCCGTTAATTCATGGAGAAGTATTTGTCACTGATGATGGAGGTGAAACCGATATGGATTTGGGAACATATGAACGTTTTCTGGATCAGAATCTTTCATCAGATCACAATATTACTACTGGCCAGATTTACTTAGAAGTGATTAATCGTGAAAGAAAAGGTGATTTTTTAGGTGGATGTGTCCAAATAATTCCAAATATTACAGATACAATTAAGAAAAAAATAATCGATTTAGCAAATAAATCTAAAGTTGATGTCTTGATTGTTGAGTGTGGTGGTACCGTTGGAGATATAGAAGGTCTTCCATTTTTAGAATCTTTTAGACATATTCGGAATCAAGAAGGTCTCCATAACACATTATTTGTACATGTGACTTTGGCACCTACACTTGACGCAGTTGGTGAACAAAAAACTAAGCCAACCCAACATAGTGTTCAAGAGCTAAGGAGAATTGGTATTCAACCAGATATTCTCGTAATTAGAAGTCAAACTTCACTACTCCAGGAGTCAAAAGAAAAGATATCTCTTTTTGCAAACATACCGGTAAGTAACGTGATTTCCAATAAAGATGCAAAGTCAATATACGCTGTTCCACAGATTTTAGAATCTGAAGGAATAGTCGACCCTATCTGTGAACATCTAAATCTTGGTGTAAGGAATTTAAGGTGGGATTCTTGGCCAAAAATCTCAATGTCTTTTCTAAACACCATTGATGAAGTGTCTGTCGTTATGGTGGGTAAGTATGTATCCCTTACCGATAGTTATGTTAGCGTTAATGAAGCACTTGAACATGCTGCTGCAGAGAAGGGCTTCACATCTCGAGTTGATTGGGTAGATGCTGAAAAATTTGAAAAAAGAGCCAGTACCACTAGACTCCTTTCAAAATATGATGCAATGATTATTCCAGGAGGTTTTGGGGCCAGAGGTAGTGAAGGTAAAATGGTTGCAGCAAACTTTGCACGAAAGAATGATATGCCATACCTGGGATTATGTTTTGGTTTTCAGCTAGCAATTGTTTCGTTTGCACGATACGCTTGCAATCTGTCTGAAGCTAATTCAAGTGAACTTGAATCCAAGACTCCTCATCCCGTTATAGATCTACTTCCTGAGCAGAAAGGAATTAAGAATATGGGTGCAACAATGAGACTTGGTGGTATCGATGTTGATATTGTAGAAGATACCTTGGCCTACAAACTATACAACAGCTCACAAATAAGGGAACGTCATCGCCATAGATATGAATTCAATCAGAAGTATATTGATCAATTCCGTACTAATGGTATGATCTTCTCAGGAAGCAGTGATAATGGAAAAAGAATGGAGATCTTGGAGATTCCATCACATCCATTCTTTGTGGCAGTTCAATATCACCCTGAATTTTTAAGTCGCCCAGGTTTCCCAGAACCGGTATTTAGAGGACTTGTATCTGCTGCTATGAATAGGCGTAAATCAAGAATTCATAGACCTGCCTAGTGCTGCAATAGTCTCCAGATTTCGTCTATAACATTATGTTGAACTTCTTCTGTTAAACCATTATTTTTTATTATCTCTTTTTTTTCTCCACCAAATTTACCTATTACTGATCCTTTAATATTATGTTTGCTTAACTCATTTATTACTGAATTAATTTCATCAGGTTTAACTGATGCCAAAAGACTTCCTGAACCTAACAATCTTGATGGATTTATCTTAAGAATGTTGCAGATAGTATCTGTTTCTTTTGCAACTTCTATGCTTTTCTCGTTTAGTTTGAATCCAATGTTGGATGCTAATGCCATTTCATGTACCCCACCTATTATTCCGCCTTCAGTTGAATCATGCATAGCATGAACTTTTCCAGTTCCAAATAGGATTGCAGCGTCTTTCACTATTGATATTTGGCTTATCATCTCTGAAGCTCTTAGTGTTGTTTCTGTATCTATTGATTTGAGCCGGTCTTTGAATATTCTGGCAAGTATAGATGTTCCTTCTATTCCCGCTGTTTTCGTCATTAAAATGTAATCTCCATCTTCTACATTTGCGGCTGTTATATATTGATTAGTTATGCCGAATGCTGTTGTTACAACTATTAGTTGTTTCAAGTTAGGAGTAATCTCGGTGTGCCCTCCCACTATAGTCATTTGGAGGTTTTTTGCGGCATTATCCATTTGTTTTGAGATATTTTTAACTTGTGTTTCATCTGAACTTTCAGGAAGTAAAATTACTGAATTTAAAAATCTTGGTTTTGCTCCACTTGTCGCAACATCATTTGCACTTACATTGACGGCATACCACCCAATATCTTCTTCAATTCCTGTGACTGGGTCTGAGGAAATAATCAAATATTTCTCACCTAAATTTACAACTGCAAAATCAACCCCAATCTTTGGGCCAACAAGAACTTCTGGAGACGTATATCCTTGGAACTTCAAAACATGCTTCTTAAGTATGTCATAAGGTATTTTGCCTAATGGAAGCTTCAAATCTTAATTTCACCAAAAATATAGATTAAATTGCTTCTATTTAGGCTCAACCGTTTAAGTTTGATTTTTTCTTATTCTGGGCATTATTCTATTGATACTTCTGGATAGTGGGATGGCAACTAATAACCCAATTGTAACTTGACCGATGTTAACAAACACTTCTGCGAATGCCAATACATGTCCAAGGACCATTGTCTCATAAATGTAATAACCAACAACCATTTCTACACCACCTATGAGTATAGCTATTACAAGCCATCCTATTTTTGGGTCTAGGTATAACCCTGCTGACACTGTGAGTGTCAATGACAATATTGCCAATACAACCCAGAAAATCGCAGGAATTGTAATTATCCACGTTATGGTACTTGGTGCAATTCCAAGTGTGAACTCTAAACTTCCTGTGAAATATTCTGTTCCTCCCCACCAAACTAATAATGCAAGAATTGACCCTGCAGCCACAGATAGTGTTGTCAATATTTTTTCCGAAGATGGCCTAAATCTATATTGAGCTAGATAACCAACTATGAACCCTTCAATTCCTTTTATTACAAGTGTGCCTGGTGCGAAAACTGTGTAACCAAGAGAAACATCTGCAATCATTGATCCTACACCCCCTGCAAAACTACCTACAAAAGGTCCCATGAGGATTGCGGATGTATACACCATTATTTCTCCAACATTAAAGTAGCCTCCAGTTGCAGCAACATATGCATTCACAACCATTGTGGCTGCAGCAACAAAAGCTGTAAAAACCCCCATAGCTGCAATCTCTTTACTATTCAATTTGTACTCCATAATGCTATCTACACTTTTTTCCACTAATCTATTCATCTATATAAGCACAATCTTGTTTTATTAGATTTGTGTAGATTCTTTATGAATTGTAATCATCTGTTTTTACAGATTTACAATAATAAAAATTCTGTTAAGAAACAATTCTGTCTAAAGTGAATTAAAGAGAATGGGAAAGGAAATCTTTTCGGCCTCCATCAACTGTGATGATTTGACCCGTCATGAAATTGGATTTATCAGATGCCAAAAAGCAAGCTACATTCGCAATATCTTGAGGTTCTCCAATTCTGTGCAACATACTTGCATCTTCACAATATTTAATGAAATCATCAACTTTACTAGGTTCCATCCCTTTGAGAATAAGGTCCGTTTTCACTACTCCAGGTGCTATGGCGTTTACATTAATTCCGTAAGAACCAAGTTCTAATGCAAATCTCTTTGTTAGAGTATCGACTGCAGCTTTGGTAGCTGCATAAGTTGTTGTTCCTAAAGTAGCTATGCCCACTCCTGCTATAGAAGAAATGTTGATTATCTTCCCTGACCCTTTCTTAATCATTTCTGGTGCTATTGCTTTTGTGCAATTAATTACCCCTTTAACATTGGTCTCCAACATCGCTTCTGTTTCTGTGTCAGTAAAACTCAAAGGTTTGGCACGATACATTATTCCTGCATTATTTACAAGTATGTCACATTTACCAAATCTATCAATAACTTGCTTTACCATTTGACCTACAGAAGTTTGGTTAGCTACATCGGCTTGTATTGATGACCCTTTTCCACCTTTTTTTTGAATCTGTTTAACGACTTTTTCTGCTTGTTTTTTTTGCTTTAGATAATTTACAATCACCTCTGAACCTTCTTCACCAAAAGTTTTAGCAATTGCTTGACCAATTCCTCTGGATGCTCCAGTAATAATTGCTACTTGACCTTCAAGTTTTCCCATAATGCCCCTTACATAATAGAATCCTTAAACCTATCTTGAGATAATCTTTAACTTTGATTATGAGTTAGTTATGATTATTAGATTCTGTAAATATTTTTTTTATTCATTATTCGAAAACTTGTATATCTTTTTTCTTGTATACTAAGTTTCCAAATTTTCCATCAAATCTCGTAGCTCTGATTTCAGTGTTATCAATGTAATGATAATTTCCACCCCTTGGTTTGCAAAATAATAAATTATGGTATTTGAATTCATGTTGATCTAGCCATTTAGCCGTTATTTCTCTGAGATCTTCTGATCTAGATGTGAAGAAAGTGATAATGTGTCCTTCTTCATACCATGAGTTTATCTTATCTTTGGACCCAGTTATTTCTTTTGCATTAATCATCCTTTCAGATTCTTCATTTGGAATATCTTCGCTTACTACTCCATCTATATCTATAATGAAATTCTTTAGACCCTGAAGAAGTTTGGGGCTTTTGGTTTTTCCATCTTGCCCAATATATGTTTGAAGATGGTTTTTTGACTGTTCCTTATTCACCATGATAGTGGCCTACCTTTCACCTATCATTTTAAGGCTTGTTGAAGTCATAATCACTTCGTATTATGCCTGATTAATCCATTACTTAAGCTTACAATTTAAGGGATATTTTTGATACAAATAAAATTGTTTACTAAGGGCTGACTATGTGGGTAGCGCAGATGCCTTCAACAAAAAAATTCAAAGTAAGGCTAAGTAAGAGAGGGGTAATCAATATTCCGCAATCCATCTTGGATTCTTCAGGTATTTCAATTGGGTCACCAGTCTGGATATTTTCAGACGGTGAAATAATGGTGATTAAGAATATATTTCCTAAATCTAGTGGTGCTCCTAAACCTATTTTTGGTCGTCTTAGAGGTGCTTTCAAGAAGCTTATTGCGAGGTGATTAAATTAATCAGAAATTCTTTTTGTTTAAGATCTTTGGCTCTTATGCTTTTTCTGTGTTATCAATCGTTTTATCAATTTAGATATTTTTCATCATATATCGTTGGTAGGCCATAAACTCCTTCTGAATACTGGTATGTTTTCTTTTGGGTTTTAAGCATAGTTTTCATTTCATATTTTTGTCTATTATTTCAAATTTTTTTGGTTTTTATTATTGATATATTCAATTATTTTTGGAAAAGTTTTTTTTAATCCACCTACTGAAGAAATTTATCTTTAGTTGATTCTGCTTCGGATTTAAATTAATTCAGTGAAAGATAAGTGCGCAGAAAGTCTTTATTAGCCAAACCAAATGCGTCATCAGATAGGGAAACTGATTTTGAATAAGACATTAAGTGAGAAAATTTTAAGTCGAAAGGTGGGAAAAGATGTTTCTGCAGGAGAGATAATTGTAACTGATGTTGATTATATGTTTGCTCACGATGCATCAGGTCCACTTACAATAGACCAGTTAAGAACAATGGGTATTCAAAAACCAGCTTACCCTGACAAAACTATAATCATAATAGACCATGCAGTCCCAAGTCCAAACAAGACAATATCAAATAATCAAGAAAAACTTCGAAAATGGGCCATAAAAACAGGAAGTCGATTTTCTGAAGCGGGAAGAGGAATTTGTCACCAAGTATTAGCAGAGGATTACGCCAGTCCTGGGCAGATAATCCTAGGTACAGATTCACATACCGTAACAGCAGGTGCCTTAGCTGCTTTTGGAACTGGAATGGGAGCTACAGATGTAGCAGTAGCTATTGGATTAGGTAAAACTTGGTTGAGAGTCCCAGAAACTATAATGATAAAGTTAGATGGAGATTTACCAACTGGAGTATATTCAAAAGATGCTATGCTTACTTTTATTGGAAAGTTAACTATGGAAGGTGCTACATACAAAGCTCTTGAGTTTAGTGGAAGTGCAATCAATAATATGCGTATGGATGAAAGATTAACACTATCAAATATGGCAGTTGAAGCAGGTGCAAAAGTTGGACTTATTTCTTCGGATGAAACTACAAAGAAATATCTTGAAAGCAGAGGAAGGGGCGAATTTTTTCAGAAAATAATGCCTGACAAGAAAGCTGAATATACAGAAACCTTGAAGTTTGATGCTTCTGAAATAGAGCCAACAATCGCTTTTCCAGACACTGTTGACAACATAAAAACTGTGAGTGAAGCAGCAGGAACAGAAATACAGGAAGTTTTCATAGGAAGCTGTACCAATGGTCGTATTGAAGACCTTAGAATAGCAGCAGATATATTAAAAGGAAAAAAAGTTAACCCAAATACAAAACTCATAGTAACGCCTGCCTCTAGAGAAACGTTACTTTTAGCAGTTCAAGATTTGACACTTCAAACTCTAATTGAATCTGGTGCTACAGTTACTCCGCCTGGATGTGGAGTATGCTTCGGTGCACTTGGAGGAGTTCCTGCTGATGGTGATCGAATATTAACAACAAGTAACAGGAACTTTAAAGGAAGAACAGGTAATCCATTATCTGGAACATATCTTGCATCCCCTGCAACAGCTGCCGTGACCGCAATAAAAGGTGAAATAGCTGATCCACGGGAGATGCTATGAACATGGAAGGAAAAACATGGCCATTCATATCCACTGCGTGGAAATTTGGAGATTCAATAAGCACAGATCATATTAGCCCAGGGCGATACTTTCATCTTAGAACAAATCTTCCAGAATTAACTAAACACACATTAGAAGATGCTAGGGAAGAATATGCTTCAAATGTCAAATCTGGAGATTTTGTTGTTGCAGGAAGAAACTTTGGAATGGGTTCAAGTAGAGAGCATGCAGCAATTATGATAAAGATGTCTGGAGCAGGTGCAGTAGTTGCCAAATCTTTTGCTAGGATTTTCTACCGAAATGCAATAAATGTAGGTCTTCCAGCGATAATATGTAATACAGATAAAATTGCGGATAAAGATCAACTTTCTATAGATCTAGAATTAGGAAAACTAAAAAACGAAACTAAAGGGTTTGAACTAACCTTTTCTCCAATCCCAAAAGAAATGATGAAAATACTTTCAGAAGGCGGGCTAGTTCCTTACATTAAGAAGTATGGCGACCTGAAACTTTAAGAAACGTGCTACAAACATAACAATAAGATATTGTCTGAAAAAAGGTTACACATCTATGTATCAGGTATAGTACAAGGTGTATTCTTCAGATCCAATACGGTACACAAAGCAAATTCTTTACAAATTAAAGGATGGGTCAAGAACCTTCATGATAGCAGCGTCGAAATTTTAGCTGAAGGAACCGAAGAAATGTTAGATAAGTTCTTGGATTGGTGTGAGAAAGGGCCACCAAATGCAGAAGTAGATTCTGTAGAAGTGGTAATGTTACCATTTAAACAAGAATTCAATGAATTCAAAATAGTTTATTGAAATTAGCCATCAGATAGTAATGAGGGTATAACTAGATGTTTGATATTCTTGAGAAATGTAAGAATAAATAGTGGTGAATCAAGTCATGATTGAGGATATAAAATAATGACGATTAGCCCAAGGGTTAATTTATCAAGGAAGTGGAAAAAATGGGATTAAAAGAATGGCTAATCCCTCAAGATAAGATCTTCTTTGAATTGCTCGAAAAGCAATCAAAACTCGTTCTTGAAGGATCTAATTCACTACATGATTTATTGTGTAACTACAAAGATGTAGAACAAAAGCGGCAAGGCATTAAAGATTTAGAGCATAGTGGAGATGATGTGGTACATGAGATTCAAGATAGACTGTCTCAAACTTTTATTACACCTATAGATAGAGAAGATATCAATGTATTATCATGTCTATATGATGATATTCTAGATTTTACATACACTATTGCAAACAAACTCTGTGCTTATGGAATCAAAGACATTCCACACCCGATGATAACATTCTCAGAGATAATCTTAAAGTCAGTATTAGCATTGAACAAGTCTTTCAGTAATATGCGTAATCTCAATCAGGAAAAAATTGAACAGCACAACATAGAGGTCCATTTTCTTGAAAATGAGGGCGATGAGCTTCTAAGTAAAACTGTAGCGGATCTTTTCAGGCAAAAAAATATTATCACGATAATTAAATATAAAGAACTATATGAAGACTTAGAGAAGATTACTGATATTTGTGAGGACGTAAGTAATCTTCTTAGGGCTATAGTTCTCAAACATTCCTAGAAAAAGATTAGATGAAGAATATCGTTGAATTAATCCAAAAATGTAAAAGCTACTGAGAAAAAGAAGAAAAATGGCGTTTCTAGATCCATTCACTATAACTGTAATAGCTGTAGCATTTCTATTTGACTTCTTTAATGGATTTGATGATGCGGCTAACTCTATTGCAACAGTTGTTTCAACACGAGTTTTATCACCTATACAAGCAGTCGCAATGGCTGCATTCTTTAATTTTGTTGCACTTTTTGTATTCGAAACTGGTGTGGCTACAACAATAGGAAAGGGAATAGTTGACCCACTTGCAATTTCTCCATTAATGGTTCTTGCTGGATTATTAGGTGCTATATTTTGGGTTCTACTTACTTGGTGGTTTGGGTTACCAATTAGTGCATCTCACTCACTTATTGGTGGACTTATTGGGGCTGCAATAGCTAGTAACGGATTTGGAGTCATTCTCCGTGGAAAAATCGAGATTATTCTTGCATTCATAGTTATTTCACCTATACTGGGAACAATTGCCGCGTTCATCCTTATGACATTAGTTATCAAGATATTCCGAAAACACAATGCTACATACGCTAACAGATATTTCAAACGTTTGCAGCTATTATCCGCTGCAGCATATAGTCTAAGTCATGGTGGCAATGATGCGCAAAAAACTATGGGAATAGTTGCAGTGCTTCTATTTAGTTCAGGTTACTTAGGATCTGAATTCTATGTACCATTTTGGGTGGCGATGATGGCGCATCTAGCTATAGCACTAGGAACTTTATCTGGAGGTTGGAGGATCATCCGTACAATGGGAGGTAAAATAACAAAACTTGATCCTATGCATGGTTTTAGTGCTGAAACTGCAGGAGCAGCAGTTATTATGGGCTCAACCTTTTTTGGTATACCGGTGAGTACTACTCATGTTATAGCTGGTTCAATAATAGGTGTTGGTGCAACACGAAGACTTTCTGCAGTAAGATGGGGACTCGCTAGACGAATTATGTGGACGTGGATCATAACTATCCCAGCGGCAAGCGGAATGGCTGCACTATTATTCTATATACTCTCGGCATTTATGCAACTATCAATATGAAGTCTTCAAATATGGCTTTGAAAATTGTGGTTGACAGTCGTGAACCAGATCTTATTGTTGCATTACTTATGGAATTGGGTATTGACATAGAAAAAAGAACAATTACACCGGGAGATTACATTGTTTCATCAGAGTGTGGGATAGAACGGAAAACTGTAAAAGATTTTATCAATTCAGTTTTCAGTGGTAGAGTCTTTGAGCAGGTTAATCGCCTTCGGGAAGCCTACGAAAAACCAATACTTATCCTTGAAGGAGAAATTGAAGAGGAGTTAGTGTTGATGAATAATCCAAGATCTTTCTGGGGAGCTTTATTGAAAATTCAATCAGATATGAGCATTCCAGTTCTTTGTACTCCATCCATTCTTAATACTGCAAATCTTCTTTATACATTAGCCAATAGAATTCAAAAGAAGAAACAAGATAAAATTTCAATTCACCATAAACCCAAATTAATGACTCAAAAGGATTGGCAAGTATATGTTGTCGCAAGTTTGCCAAGCATTGGAGGAGAGCTTGCAGAACGATTACTTATCCACTTTGGAAGCGTTAGAAATATTTTTCAAGCAAATCTTTTAGATTTAATAGAGGTAGAAGGGGTAGGCAAAGTAAAAGCTAGAAAAATCAAAGATATTTTAGATGAGAAGTATTAAGAAAAGGAAAAAAAATATTGTTCTCGAATATTATAAATGTGATTCACGAACATTAGATGTCGCCCTTTTCATTCATCTTTTTGTTTTCATAAGCTGCAACTTCTCGTCTATAATACTCTAGCTTGACCGATTCCAATACTCCAATAGCTCTGTTATAGTTATGATAACTTGGTTTGTAAAGTCTTTTTAATATCATCGATATTACATAGTTAAGTTCTCCATCGACATTCTCATCTGGAACTTTATTCAACATACTTAGAACTTCTTTAAGCCCTTTATCATATTTGATTCGTTCTTTTTTATTGATATACGGCATTCAAGAAACCAATCTCAATAGACCATTAATAATATTGTTGTTTTTTCCTACAATTTTTACAGAAATTATCATTAGCAGATATTTATCCACTTAGATTTATTGCTCTGGATTACTGTTTCATCTTTCACGTCCTCTCATACTGAGAAAATAGATAACTATGAAAAAGTAAAGAATCGATTATAAAAAAAGAAAAATAGATAATATGTTCTGCGTAGTTTTTAATCTAATTATTGACTATAATACTTGTTTTTATTAATTTTAGTGTGCACTGAAGTATTCTGTGGCTGCATTTGTTGCTGCTCCTTTCTTAATTGGGTGACCTTCTATACGAAATGCACGTTCTATCGCATCTAATGCGAAGATTACATTTCGTTCACTTGAGTTTATTCCCATTAAACCTATCCTCAGTACTTGGTTCTTAAGTTCACCTAGTCCTGCCCCGATTTCTGTGTTGAAAGTATCAAGGATTATTTGTCTTATCCTCATATCATCGACATCTTTTGGTATTCTGACTGCGTTTAGAGTTGGTAAAGTGTATTTTTTTTCAGTATTCATTTCAAATCCAGCAGCTTCCACGCCTGCAACTAGAGCATTTGAGTTCTTGAGATGTTTTGCTATTCTTGCTTCTAATCCTTCTTCAAGGGCAATAACTAATGCTTCTCTAAGCCCATATACATTGATAATTGGTGCTGTATGGTGGTACATCCTGCGTTCACTCCAATATCGTTCAATTAACACAAAATCAAAGTATAAACTTGAAACAGGTTTCCGCCTATTTCTTATCTTTGTGAGTGCTCGTTCATTTACAGTTATTGGAGATGCGCCTGGAGGACAGTTAAGGCATTTTTGTGGGCTGCTGAAACATATGTCTATCCCCCAACGATCTATCTCTAAATCAACACCTGTAAATGAGGTTACTGCATCAACAAGAAGAATGGCGTCGTTTGATCTTGTTATTTTTGCAATATCTTTAAGAGGCTGTAAAGCACCTGTAGATGTTTCCGCTTGAACTAGTGCCACAATTTTAGCATTACTATTCTTTAAGGCATTTTCTATTTCTTCTTTTGTGATAATATCCCCCCATCTTTTCTTTATTGGTATGGTTTTTCCACCCCATCTTCGTACCATCTCTTCCATTCTATTTGCAAAAAAACCGTTTACACCTACAACTACTTCGTCACCTTCTTCAACTATGTTTAATATCGATGCTTCCATTGCAGCGGTTCCTGTTCCAGAGATGGGGAGCGAAAATTTGTTTTGGGTTTTGAATGCTTTAGATATTAGTTTCTTTGTTTCATCCATAACTTCAAGAAAATATGGGTCTAGATGTCCTACTATAGATGAGCTCATAGCTTGTAATACACGTTGATGAATGTTGCTTGGTCCTGCTCCAAGTAAAAGTCTATGCGGTGGATTAAAGCCTCCCATTATGCAACGCTTAACTATTGGGTACCTAGATAATAAATAGATATCTTGTGCCTATATTTCATAGATATTATTTTCTCTGATTAAATGTGTTATTTTTCAAGAAAAGGTACCCGTGGATATTATTTAGTTGAATATGCGTGGATGGTTTGTATGAGCATAAATGTTGTGAAGGTTTCAGGTGAGATTGGGAGAAGTTATGAAACGACTTACGTTTCTTGATGTAGTGAATAGTTTTTACTCGTTCTACATAATTCTTATTAAAGTATGGTTTGGCTCTTTATTTTATGGAGATTTCTCCAGATGTACATTGGGTAGGAGTTAATGATACTGAGAGTAAATTCTTTGAATCTTTATGGAGTATTCCAAAAGGAGTTAGTCTGAATTCTTATCTTGTCTTAGGAGAAAAAAAGAAGACATTAATCGATACTGTTAATGACAATTATTTTGATGAATATATTGAGAATCTCAAACGGTTGATTGACCCTGAAGATATTGATTATATTGTTATTAATCATGTAGAGCCAGATCATGCAGGTTCACTTTCAAAAATTCTGTCTATTGCATCAAAAGCCTCTGTTATTAGTTCAAAGATGGGAATCGACTTTGTTAAGTATTATCATCAGGTTCCGTTTAACGATATCTCTGTAGATGATGGTGATAAGGTAGATCTTGGTGGAAAAACTCTGAAGTTTATTATGACTCCATGTATTCATTGGCCCGAAACCATGTGTACTTTCTTGGGAGATGATGGTATCTTGTTTTCTGGTGATCTTTTTGGTGCATTTGATTCTATTGGTGATGAGATATTTGATGATAAAATAGGCAAAGATTCTATTTATTCTGCCAAACGATATTTTACTTCAATACTTTCACCATATTATGGTTCCATAAATTCGGCATTGAAGAAATTAGGCGATCTTCAAAAACCTTGTAGAGTAATTGCCCCTAGTCATGGTTTAATTTATAGAAATGACCCCTCTTTTATTACAAAATTGTATGCTGATTTATGTTCTGGTAAATTTGAAGAGAAGGTTGTTATTTTATATGGTTCAATGTATGGTAACACAAAGGTTTTAGCTGAAGCTGTATCTGATGGTGTGAAGGATAAATGTGTCAAAGTTGCTTTATTCAATGCAACTTATGATGATCCGAGTGAAATCTTAACTGAGTTATGGAAAGCTCCTGCTATAGCTGTAGGAAGTCCAGTGTATGATTGCTACATATTTCCTCCTATAACAAATTTGTTGGAGTTGATTAAAGTGAAAAGGATAAGGCAGCGAGTATTCGGACTTTTTGGTGATTATACTTGGGGAGGCGGACCTTTGTATCAGCTTCAAAATAAAATAAAGGAGCTTGGATCAGAAGTAATTGGATCATTTGTAAAATCTCAAGGTTCACCCACTGCAAACAATATTGAAAGTGCTATAGAACTAGGTAATCTTTTGGCGGAAAAAGCTATTAAGAATACTAAGGAATCAAGTGCATTAGCTCCTGTTCAAGATCCATTTTGTCCTACATGATATTCTAATGTTATTGAAAATGTGAACTATCATGCGTGAAAATATACTGATAGCATATACTGTAATTATAGAAATAGGTTCATATCACTAACTTGAGTGAAACTTGAAAGAGATTGTTGTGAAAGTGAATCAAATTATTATTACTGGTTTAGAGGGAATACCTACCGTAAAGAATGGAGATGATATTGCTGATATTATCATTAAAGCAGCCTCAAAGCAAGGGGCTGTTCTTGCAGATGGAGATATAATTGCAATAACCTCAAAAATAGTATCAAAAGCTGAAGGACGGATTGTTCATCTTGAAGATGTTGAACCATCTGTAAGTGCTTTGAAATTTTCAAAAGTTCTTGGATCAGACCCTAGGAAAGTTGAAGTTATTTTATCTGAAGCAAAAAGAATTGTTCGAATGGTAAAGGGTCTAGTAATAGTTGAGACACGTCAAGGTTTTGTGTGTGCAAATGGAGGGATTGATGCCTCAAATATTGAACCTGGAACTTTGGTTCTTCTTCCCAAGAATTCCGATAAATCTGCTAGGCGTATAAAACAAACTTTGAAATCAAAAGCAAATGTTGATGTTGCTGTGATAATTACTGATACTTTTGGACGGCCTTGGCGTGAAGGTCAAATCAATATTGCAATTGGAGTTGCTGGTATTATTCCACTGTTCTCCTATGTGGGTTCTAATGATACCTATGGTAATGCATTGAGTGCTACCAATATGGCTGTAGCTGATGAAATAGCTTCTGCATCTGAATTAGTCATGGGGAAATTGAACAAGATACCTGTCGTAGTTGTTAGAGGTTACAAATATGAGCCAGGCAAGGGTTCTGCCCGTAAATTGGTAAGAAAGGTCTCAAGAGATCTGTTCAGATAATTTTTTGGTGAAATAAAGAATGTTAGCTGTTCTAGCTGGTGGGACAGGGTCAGCTAAACTTGTTCGTGGTCTTGTCAAAACTGTGACTGACAATATTACTATTATTGTAAATGTTGGAGATAATATAAAATTACATGGACTCCATATTTGTCCTGATATCGACACCATTCTGTACACATTGTCAGACCAACTTAATTCTGGTCAGGGATGGGGCATTAAGAATGATACCTATAATTTTCTGCATCAGGTATCGAAGTATGGATCTGATGATTGGTTTAAATTAGGTGATAAGGATCTTGCTTTGCATCTTGTACGAACTAATTTGCTTAATGCCGGATGGACTTTATCTGAAGCTACTAATGTTATAGCAAAAAGAATGGATATTGCTCAGACGGTATTGCCTGCCTCTAACGATCATGTTGAGACTCTAATAGATACTCCTCAAGGGGAAATGCATCTTCAAGAATTCTGGGTTAAGCTGAAAGGAAAACCTGATGTAATTGGAGTAAAATATGTAGGTTCCAAGAAATCTCAACCTGCACCCAATGTAGTGAATACCATACTTGAGGCTGAGAAAGTGATTATTTGCCCTGCTAATCCCGTTTCAAGTATAGGTCCCATGACTCATATTTTGGGGATAAAAGAAGCATTGATACGTGCCCGTGATCGTGTTGTTGCAATTAGTCCTATAATATGTGATAATCCTGTGAGTGGGCCTGCAGATAAGTTTCTACGGAGCATTGGAGTTGATGTTTCACCGAAAGGCATTACTGAACTTTATTCTAGCTTTGTTAGTAAAATGATAATAGATGAGAATGATAAAGCAATGATAACTGATATTGAAAAAATAGGTGTTAAAGTTTCTGTTACAGATATTATGATGAGGACAGAAGATGATGAGCAAAAGTTAGCTAAATTTGTAATTGGTGTCTAACAGATTTTCATTACTCTATTTTACTTCAACAGCCTAATGGGATTATGCAATATATCATGTCAGCGTTTAGAACATTTATTCAGAAGTTAGAACAGTTATCTCTAATCGGTTATTTGTGCTCGTCTAAATGCAAACCATCCAATCACAAAAAATGTTATCATATACGTTAACCCCACTGCTAAACTTCGCAACGCCACAGTTGAGATTGGATCCGATAATAATTGTATTGCTGATGGAGGCCCATCACTAATGAAACTCATTCCACAGATATCTATTATTCTATCCGGTTCTTGAACCCATTCAACTAGGAGTCTGCCTAACTCATTTGTTCCTGTTCTTATTCCATCTCCCATTCCAGAAAGTGAATCACAACCTCCGCTTATACCGACTGCTCCATCTCCAGGTGTATACAGAAGTATCAATGGCTGACCGAATGACGCAAGAATGGTTCCGACCATTAT
>Ga0208521_1000124_pt1 | contig 52652 bp, 42 predicted proteins | sample ETNtaG_24_FD_185754 | JGI IMG/M metagenome (GOLD analysis project Ga0208521, IMG submission 185754) | Marine microbial and viral communities from oxygen minimum zone, Eastern Pacific Ocean - ETNP201306SV47 (SPAdes) (version 2) | ecosystem: Environmental > Aquatic > Marine > Oceanic ... | reverse complement strand
GTCACCCGCTAGCGCTGCCGAAAGAAAACGGCGGGGCCAGCAGGCGCCCCCGCAGTACAGGCCGACGCCCTCTGACCCGGCGGGCCCTATAGGCGCTCAAGCAGGGCCTGCCGTCTATCGGAGCACTGGGCGCAAATAATCTGGAGCGTGTTTGCAGTTGTGTGGGTGTTATGCGATCAGACTGATCAAAAACTGTCATTAAGACCCACGACGGCACGTACAGAGCCCAGCCAGGGACCATCCGTTTGAGCAGATCTCGGTGGTATCATCAAGCAACGTCTCAACACCTGTAATCGTAGGCCGACACTTTGCCTATTGTTATAAGCCGTCGGTCTTTTTTGGAGTTCTACAGTGATGTCAACAGTCTTGTTGGTGTGATCGTGTTGTGAACTTAGGTCACTAAGAAATAATGGCAAGCGACCCAAACTGGATAAAAACTACCTGCCCCAGGGACTGTTATGACGGGTGCGGTATCCTCGTCCATAAGCGAGACGGGCAAATATTCAAGGTTAAAGGCAATCACAAACATCCTACAACACTGGGACCGCTTTGCCCCAAATGTGCGATCGGTTATAACGGCGTATGGCTTGACCAAAACGCCCGTCTACTGCATCCGCTCAAACGAACGGGCCGTAAGGGGGCAGGTGAATTCAAGCGTATTTCCTGGGATGAAGCACTTAAGGAGATAGCTCAGCGGCTCACAGACATTGCTCACCGGGATGGCGCCGACCGGATTTATCACACCCACTACACTGGGACATGCTCGGTCATCGCCGGGAATTTCCCGAAGCGCTTTTTTGCCCGCCTCGGTGCAACCGAGGTTGACCCGGACACAGCCTGTAACGCTGCAGGCCACACCGCACTGCGATACGTTTTTGGCGACTCCGTTACGGGCTTTGACCCCCGTACGGCAAAATATAGTGGATGCATTCTGGTCTGGGGTGCTAATCCGTCCCATTGTGGACCTCATGTAAACAAACACTGGTTGCAGCAACACGGCGCCAAGGTCATCGTCATCGACCCGGTCCGAACCGAAACTGCCGAAGCTGCCGATCTGCACCTACAGCTGCGCCCGGGAACCGATGCCGCCCTCGCTTTCGCCATGGCGCACGTTATTCGGCGCGACGGCCTCGTCGATAAAGAATATGTCCACGATCACGTTCAGGGCTATCAAGAACTTGTGCCATCAATCGAACGCTGTACACCGGAGTGGGGAGAAGCGGCCACCGGCATACCGCCGGCCCTGATCGAACAGGCCGCACGGTCGTATGCAGACGGGCCCTCGCTGCTCTGGCTCGGGCAGGGATTGCAGCGCCAGCCGCTCGGCGGAAACATCTTCCGTGCATGTGCCATGCTGCCAGCACTGACCGGCAACATTGGCAAGCCCGGCGCGGGCTTTTACTACCTGAATGACACCAGTGGTATCGGTGGGCGAGGGGGAACAGCACCCAGCTATGAACAGCCACAAGCCGATGACGGGCCGGCCCCGGTCAGCCAGATGGATATGCCGCAGTTACTACAGGATCCTGCCGCGGTCCAGTCGTACCTGGTATGGAACTGCAACCCGCTCGCTTCGAATCCGGACCAGGCCCTGATCCGGCAAGGACTCACCAGGGAAGGCCTGTTCACGGTAGTGATTGACTGCTTTATGACGGACACGGCAGATTACGCCGATATCGTTTTACCCGCGGCGAGCTTCCTGGAGTTTGATGATCTGTGTGCATCGTATTTTCATCTCACGATCGGCCCGCAGGTGCGGTGCCTCGAGCCGTTGGGCGAATCGTTGCCCAACCAAGAGATTTTCAGGCGGCTGGCCAAGACCATGGGCTTTGCCGAGCCAGCCCTCTATGAGGATGACCGGTCAATTATCGAGACGACCCTCCGTGCCTCCGGCATCCGCAGCACCTGGCAAGACTTGACCGAGCGGGGCTGGGCACATATCGCTGAGGAGCCTTTGATCCTGTGGGCTGAAGGGCGGTTTCCCACCCCCAGTGGGAAAATCGAGATTGCCAGCGCCCGTGCCGAAGCTGACGGCCAGCCGCGCCTGCCGCAGGCCACCATAGACGCGGCACCAACAGCCGGAAAAATGCGCCTGATCTCGCCAGCGGACAAATGGCTGATGAACTCAAGCTTTGGCAATGACCCCGGGGTCATCAACATGATGGGCCCGGCAACTGTTGTCATCCATCCACAGACCGCGTCCAGTCTGGGCATTGGCAACGGTGAGCGGGTGCGTTTGTCTAACGAATCGGGAGAATTAGAACTCACGGTGCGTGTGTCAGATATGATCACACCGGGTGCCCTGCTCACCTATAAAAGCCGCTGGCTGAAGACGGAAAAAAGCCGGGCGAACGTAAACGTTCTACACGTGCCGAGAAAAACCGACATGGGCGAAAGCACCTCGGTACATGCGACCGAGGTCGCAATTTTGCGGATTGGCTGAGAACTAGGCATGAATTGGCCTAAAAAGCCCAAGGCGTGCAATCGATTAACCAAAGATTCGAGCCCTGCCGGGCCCCCTACTAGATAATTTATTCAAAATATTTTTAACACCATCCTGGAGAAATGAACCCGTGATATCCGCCCTCAAAGCCTGGCACGACCTCGTCCGTAACAAAGACGCCAGCGCTCTCAATGACCTAATTGCTGAGGATGCGGTCTTTTATTCCCCGGTAATGCATACCCCGCAGGTCGGCAAGAAACTCGTCATCGGTTACCTGACAGCAGCGGCCCAGGTCTTTCTAAATGGTAGCTTTCATTACCTAAGAGAGCTCATTGGAACAAACGAAGCGATGTTGGAATTTAAGGTTGTAATCGACGATATCGAGGTCAATGGCATTGATCATATCCAATGGAATGACGACAATCAGATCGTGTCATTCAAAGTATGGCTGCGGCCACTTAAGGGCATACAGATCATTCAACAAACAATGGCTGCCCAAGCCGGATCATCGTCACCAGTGCTTGATTAATTCAGCCTTTGCTCTCGGTTGCATGGAACCGGTGCAGTCTAGTTTGCCGATACTTTAACGATAACCATTCATCCCTCCTCGAACTACCCAACCCTATTGCCAAGTTGAGCCCTTATTCCAACAATGACTGGTGAATGAAAGAAAACTCGTAGCCGCGCTCGGAGATATGAAAAATGCAAAATCCTCTTTTACGCAAACTGGAAATGATAGTAGTAAACTGCTTAAAGGATATATTCGGATCGTTGTAATGAAACTCAACGAGTAGCTGACCGATGCCGTGTTCTGTCGAGAGAATATCTGGCAAGGCATCCATTTCTCCACCTTCGATATCCATTTTAAGAACGTCAATTGTTTTGTGGCCAAGCATGGCAAGCAGTGTCCCCAATCGGTTTACCGTGCAACTCACCATCTTCGCGCCACGTTTGCCTCGCCTGTAGTAGCTGAAGTTAAACTTGTGCTCTCGCGTGGGGGTATAAAAATTTTGTTCACCATCAGTGTCTGATAGCCCGATGGGATGAAAATGAAATTCATCGGGCAAAGATTGCTGGTCAATCCACTCCACTGACCGCGGTGTCGGGTCGAAAGCATGCAATTCAACCCCGTGATTGCGAATCATGCCAAGATCCCATTCAATGTTGTTACCGACTCCGAAAGAATACACTACACTTCCCGGCAAGAGCACATCCGGGAATATTGTCCAGATTCCGGAGCGGGCCCCATAGGCGACTGAAATCAACTCAACGTCAACCACTATACCGTGGGTTCGAAGCTGGCGATGCCGGTATCTTTGTTTCAGTCTTTTAAAAACCATAGACGCCAAGGAGCAGACTCAATATTGAATAGGTAGGAATACTTTTCTGCAGCTCATATTGAGTCAGTGTGGCTCACAGACGAAGATCGGAATGTTCCGCGTGGTGCGCTTCCGGTATTTTGCATAGTCTGGCCAATAGTGGTCGCAGGTTGACCAGAGCAGGGTTTTCTCCGCAGCATCCGCAAGCCGTGCACAATACTTTTTCCGCGTACCCCGGTGCTCCACCTCGATATTCGGGTGCTTGACCAGATTATGGTACCAAAGCGGGTTCCTGGATGCGCCGCCTTGTGAGGCCACCAGCAGCACGCCCTCGCCGTACGGCAGGTACATGAGTGGAATCATCAGTGTGCGCCCGCTTCTCGCCCCGGTCATCGTGACGAAGCAGACCTCCTTGCTGCTGAAGGTGTTGAGGCTCCCGGTTATGCGGTGCAAGAGCACGTGAAGACGGGTAACGAGCACGATCCCCCACCGGGGAGGCGCCCTGCCAGTGTCCTTAGGGGCTGGTGATGCGGTAGTCATGGTGCTGCGAACGTGCTCGGCCGGCACCCTTGCCAGTGAGGGCAGACCGGATATCTATCCGCCATCCCTGCAACGTTTCAGCAGGAAGATATCACTGCAGAGGCGAGTAGGAAGTAGGGCTCAAAAAAAAGTGAAACTCCCTCGATACCATTGGTTTCCCCAGTTTCTTTACTGCCTCCCTTCTGCCCATTTTCCAGTCGGAATGGCTGAAAAAGACATCCCATTTTTCGGCTCGCTCGTTCATACATTCCCAGGCCAGCACATAGGTGAGAACGTTGCTGTAATCGCCCACCAATGGCTCCCAAGCGCCCACCACTCGCATTCCCACCTTTTCGAACACTGGCATGGCTACGTTTGCCATAAGTTCGTGAAGAGCCGGCATCATGCCAGGCATTGTTTCGTAGCGACGTACTTCATAAATCATGGGATACCCTCCCGCTTAATCAAGTTTAGTCATAACCTCATCGGCAAACATCTCCATCTGCTCTAACATCTCCTCCATAGTATCTGCGGCAACGTGCAAGACATTAAAATGATCGATTCCCTGTTCTTGCACTTTAGTTATCTTTTCCACTACCTCCTCTGCAGTGCCGATCCAGTTACTCGCTACCACAGTCTCTAGGTCCACCCGTCGGATCCTGAACTGACCCTGGCGGCTGGCACTATAGCGTTGGACGGCTGCCTCGTGGGTTGGGGCCAGGCTCAACTCACCTTCGGCGATTATGTCGATTTGCGATAGGTCGCGGCCGTGCTCTGCTAGTGCGGGCTGTAAAGCAGCCAGCCGCTCCTGGATTCGGGCCGCCGGCACCATGCAGCCCAGGCCCCATCGGGCTATCCTCTGAAGAGATTCTGGACTGCTCCCCGGGACATATATAGGCAGGGGGTTTTGTACCGGCCTAGGGTGTAGATTCACACCGAAAAATTCTGCATATTGCCCCTGGAAATTGCTGTCCTTTTGCTGGTGACTAAGAAGCATACACAAAGCCTCGATGTATTCATTCATCATCTTTCCTCGATGAGCTTTTCGCCGGCGCGGCCGTATTGCCTCGAACTCATCGCGGAATGCACCTAGGCCAAGCCCCAGAAGCAGGCGCCCACCACTGAACTGATCCAGTGTGGCGGCTTGCTTGGCCAGGATAACGGGATCTCGATAGGGAACCAGGATAACGCCGGTTCCCAGCTTGATTCGCTCGGTAACAGCGGCCGCATGTGCCAGACAAATCAGCGGCTCATACCAATTTGGCGGTTGGGTATCTGGAATCCCGTAGCTCTTGGTGGGGGTTATAAAATCAGTTCCCCAGACGGCATCAAAACCCAAATGCTCCGCCCGCTGGATCATGCCGATTATCTCTTTCGGCCCGGCGAATGACGTCGGTACGAAAACTCCTTCTCGACAGGTGGGCACCTCCACATCAATTTTCATGGTCTCTTCCCGATAAAGTAAGCATAAGAAGAATAAACACCCTCTCTCTTAGGAACAACTGCCAGTAGTGGCCCCGCCAGCAGAGGGACACGGCTTGATTCTGGCCCTGCCTTTAATATGTTGGAGCTACCAAGATAGATGAGGGGTCTGAGTCGCATCGGCCTTGTCCATTATCGTGGATAAGTCCACTGACGCTCGCAAATCGCTGGTCAAGATTATGTCGCCATATCGTGACCTGCGGGGCCAATGGCTGCACTTTGCACGCTTGATGCCTGCAGGAATGTTGTCAAATGCTTGCGTGTTACCACTCGACTCTCATATTATTTCGACCACCCGCAAGCCTCGGTGAAACAGGAAACATTCTTTCGTCTGATTGTTCACAAACTAAAATGCAGTCAGAAAGTGTCCCCACCCTGCCTACCCTAACAGCGTGGTACAAACTTAATTGATGAGGAAAGTGCGATGATATTTAGTAACATGGAAATGCAGAGCCGAATTGAGCGCTTACAGGCAATTATGGCTGCGCAGGACATCGACGTAGTCATCGTTTCATCCTATCACGGCAATCTTTACTACGCCGGATTCTGGATGCTGCCTATGGGTCGTTTCAACTTCACTGTGGTACCCGCTCAGGGGTCGGTCGCGATCGTTGCGCCCATCATGGAGTGTGACCGCGTTCCCACCTACAGCTGGATAACAGACGCACATTTCTACAGTGACGCAGGCACTTCGCTGGCAGGGCTGGTGCAAACTACCAAGAAATTACTGGTGGAACGCGGCTTTGCACTCGACAGGATTGGCGTTGAGAAGGATGTGATGCCAGTTGGTGTGCTCGAAACGCTCCAGGCCAGCCTCCCTGGATCTGATTTCACGGATGTTTCGACAACCCTGATGGAGCAACGGCTGGTTAAATCAACAGAGGAAGTGGATCTGTTGCGCACCAATGGCCAGATCTCTGATGTCGGGACCGAAGCGCTCATGGCTGCCGTGGCAGAGGGAAGAACGGAGCTGGAGATTTCCAACCAATCCCTGCTGGCGACCGACCGGGCGCTAACAGAACGATTTCCGGATCTTGAAAGTTTCGGCACCATCATTACCTGCGCATCCGGACCGAGAAGTGTCATCCCACACGCCGTATCTACCGGTAAGAGGCTTGAACGTGGGGAGATCGTGAACTTCAACATACTGTCACAGGTGAATGGCTATTACATTTCACAGGAGCGTACCCTGTCCATTGGACCGCTACGTGAAGACGCCAGGAAACCCTTCGAGACTATCATCGAAGCACACGCGCGCGGCATAGCGGCGGTGAAACCCGGCGTCAAGTGTGGTGATGTTGCCCGAGTCTGTATCGATGTTCTTGAACGGGCCGGGTACGATCAGTATCAGTTGCACGGCCCTGGCCATTCATGCGGGATTATGGGTGCATTCTGGGGTCGAGAGGAGAAAGGCGAAATCAGGCCCTATAACGACAACATGCTTGAACCAGGCATGGTGGTGACTATTGAACCAGCAGTGTACCTTCCTGGGGTGGGAGGCTTCAGGCACTGTGATGTACTTGCTGTCACCGCAGACGGTCACGAACTATTGACCCATTACGACAGGGGTCTGCTGGAGGTCCGCTGAGCCTCCCGGGCGCTTGGTAGCTGCAGTTGAGTCTTATTTAGCGAGCAAAGGAGAGAAAGATGTTCGTTCGTAGATTATCCGAGGTGATTGGAACTGAACGCGACGTTGATTGGGGCAGCGGGCAAAGCCGACGGCTGTTGATCGAAAAGGATAATATGGGATTTGCCTTTTTGGATACGATTGTCAATGCCGATACCGATGTCTTACTGCAATATCGGAACCACTTGGAGTCCGTTTATTGCATTGAGGGCGAGGGGGAAATCATTGACCAGGTTAAAGACGAGAGTCACACAATCGTGCCCGGTACACTTTACGTGCTGGACAAGCATGACTTGCATCGTTTGCGCGCATTCACAACACTGCGACTTATTTGTGTCTTTTGCCCGCCGATCGAGGGTACCGAGCGTCACGATATGACAAGTGACAGTGGCTCAGCTTATTAGTTTCGCGGGAAAACCAGCGACATCAGGAAAGTCTTTGGTGCTATCTATTCCAGCCCTCTCTTAACGCATTACATACAGGACTTGATATATTCCGTGCCGATTTTATTAGCGTTCCCGGTGGGCAGGCATGCCCACGTGATCACCCCGGAAGAGTTTACGGTTGATCTTAACTGGAACCGTTTTCCAGCAATCAGAGCGCTTACGCCATTGGCTTCCGTATCGAAAGTGATATTAACGCGGCCGTTATCTCCTACGGCAATTCTCGTAATATAATCGCCGCCGAAATCATCCCTTCGGGGGATGCCAAGCAGGTCATGCTTGGCAGCCACACTCCCAGAGGGCCAGTCACCAGCCTCCTGGTGATATAAAACCAGTGCACTTTTTACCGGCGCAATCAGGGCAAAGGCTTCTGCAACTTGGGTACGTGCGATATATTTGTTGTATTGGGGAATGGCTATAGCAGCGAGAATACCAATGATCGCTACTACGATCATCAGTTCAATAAGCGTAAATCCTTTTTGTCTCATTAATGTTCCTCCTATCTATGCCTGGTTGTTAGTTGCAAAACCTTCTTTGTAAACCGTTAGCCGGAGCCCTAAAAACATGCTGGCGATACTCTTTGTGCACAGGGTCTGGCGACTTATTGAAAACATACCCGGTTACGACCGCTTTCCTTTGCTTTATACAACGCCTGATCTGCCCGGCTGAGCGCCTCCCCCGGCTGTTCTCCTGACCGGCAAGTAGTTACGCCAATACTTGCGGCTAAAGCAATCTCCTGCCCGTTAAAGTTAAGCGGTTTTTCTGTGATCGACTGGCGAATCGTTTCGGCCAACTGCTGGATCGGGGGCTCTTCGGGAGAGTCGCCCACATTATCCTGGATAAGAAATACCACGAACTCTTCTCCACCGAACCGACCTAATCGAGCATTCGCCGTTAGTTGCTGGCGAATTTTGCGGACCACGTGCAATATTCCTGCATCACCAGCCACATGGCCATAGTTATCATTGACCTGCTTGAAATAATCGATATCCAGCATTGCAACTCCGCAGCACTGGCCTGGTTGAAGATAATCCAGCCCATCACAGAACGCGTCATACCAGGTACGACGGTTAAGGCACTCGGTCAGTGGGTCGTGCTCTGCAAGCCAGGTTGCCCGCTCCAATGCTGTATTTTTTTCCTGCTCTTCTGTATTTACCCGGTTAAGAACCGCGTTATAAAAAGTTGCAATGTGGTGGGCTTCGGTCTGGGTATCAACCGTTACAGGTCTTGAAAAATTACCGGTACTGGCCTGATAACTCATCTGTCGGATGAGGTCGAGCGTGGACGTCTGCGCATCATGTTCAACAATATTGAGACCCACGATCTCGGCCTGTGAACTGACCCGGTAACCCACGAATCTCCCGCTGACATAGAAAAACAGCATTGCCAGTGGAAAAACATATAGGGCTACCACGGCAACCCCCAGAAGCTGCACACCCAAAAACGAGAACATATCAAGGCCATCAGGTGGTGAAACGAAAAAAGCTACCGCGACGGTACCCCATATGCCAGCACCCAGGTGGACCGGAATCGCCCCCACCGCATCGTCAAACTTGAATCGCTCAAGCAAATTGCCGGTGTAGATGACTACTATCCCTCCGACAAAGCCGATAACCGCAGCCATCCATGGCAGTACCGCATCACAATTTGCGGTGACCGCCACAAGCCCGCCAAGACTGCCGTTGAGAATATCCAACGCACGTGGCTTACCGTAGCGTATCCGAGTCAGGACCAGGGTCGAAACAATCCCGAAGACCCCACCGACGATAGTATTGGTGAGAATAATCGGCACCCGATCCGATGCCGCCAAGGTACTACCGCCATTGAATCCGAGCCAACCAAACCAAAGCAGAAATACTCCTAACGAAGTCAGTGTAACGCTGTTCGGCTCTATACCCTTGTCATCGTCGAATCGGCCAATCCTGGGCCCGATATGAATGATCGCGGCCAGCGCAACCCATCCCCCGACAGAATGAACCACCGTGGAGCCGGCAAAATCATGGAAGCCCATATCGGCAAGCCAGGCCTCGGAGCCCCCTGAAAAAAAGAGCCCTCCCCAAACCCAATGTCCCACTACCGGGTATACCAGCAACACCATGAAAATAGCGACAAAACAGTACCCATAAAATGACATGCGTTCTGCTACGGCGCCTGAAAGAATCGTTGTAGCCGTCGCACAGAACATCGCCTGAAAAATGAACACCAGGTAGGTATAGGGATCTGACGAACTTATCAAGGAGAACGGCTCGCCTATCCAGCCGCCCAGAGAAGGTCCAAACATCATACTAAAACCCACCAGAGCGAAACCGACCACGCTGATAGCGAAGTCCACGGTATTTTTGATTACGACATTGATGGTGTTCTTCGCCCGGATCAGGCCCGCCTCCAGGCAACTGAATCCCGCCTGCATGAATAGCACCATGCATGAGCAGATCAGGATCCAGACCATGTCAATCTGATTCATATTGATCATCCGGTGTGAATCCGGTGGGTGGGACGAGAACAGTGCATTGTTTGGATGTTGACCCTTCTTGTGAGTAGCAACAGGAGCTTGCAGCGGGCTAGCCGGCCACGACTACCCGGTTTCGCCCTGCATGTTTGGCCTCGTAGCAGGCAACATCGGCACGATGGTAAAGATCATCGAGCTTCTCACCGGCGACCATTTCTGCAACGCCAAACGATGCCGTCACTCTTAACGGCTTAGCCCCGGTATCGACCTCTGCCTTCTCCAGAGTCAACCGCAACCGCTCCGCCACACTGTGTGTTTCCTCGAGACTGCTCGTTAAGAGCAGGATTCCAAATTCCTCTCCACCGAGCCTGCCGACAATATCGGGCTCACGCTCACCCACTGTGCGGATCGACCCTTGCAGGAGCCGGCCGACAAGTTCCAGCACCTGGTCACCGATGCCATGCCCATAGCCGTCATTGACCTTCTTGAAATGGTCCAGATCAATCTGTATGAAATAGAGTCCTTGGTCATATTTATTCAGGAGTGTTTCTCCCCTGGCAAAAAACGTCCTGCGGTTCAGGATGCCTGTCAGACCATCGGTATTGGCGAGACGCACCAGTTCAGACTGGTACTCCCGGATACGGCCCAACAATCCGTTGAGAGCATCGGTCAATTCACCGATTTCGTCGCGGGTCAGTCTCTTGATCAACTCCTGCTTGCTCAGATCCTGGGAGATATCGCGCAGGCTTTTGATCAGAAACCCTACTGGGTGCCCCACCACACGGTGAAAAACTATGCCGCTGCCAACTAGAAATATCAGCAGAAATATTGCCATCGCCAGAACACCGACCTGGACCTCTCGTGCAACCTCTTCATTTACCCACTGATGGCTTACATAAATGCGCAGGTCACCCCCACCCGCAAGCACATCCTGGTAGTCCAGCGAATATTTTTCTTCCTTAATTACGCTGCATGGCAGCGGCGGCCAGCGGTACGACGTCCCGATTCCAGTGGTCATCTCGACACACAGTAGGAAGGGAAACATGGCAAACATCCCCAGGGCGTCTTGCACTTCCTGGTCGCCAGTAGCGGTGGCCGCATCCAGGGCACCCGCCGCCCCAACCACTGCTGTGGCCAACTGTGCCGACGCTACCCCCTCGTAATAACCCTGACGATAGTTCTTGTAGGTTAACAGGCCCCCGACTCCCAGTATCACCGCCATAATGGCGAACAGGAGCACAAACTTGAGAAATATCCCAAGCTTCATTACGGGACTAACTACTGATCAAGAATTTTTGCGAAGGGCAGTGTCGTGCCTGAACTACATTCCCATCATTTTTTTCACAGACGAACGGTTGTTCATGATGACTTCGACAATCTTGTAACCTTCGCCTACTGGCACGGTGAGAAAATCTGCGGTAATCCGATCACCTTTCTCGGTTATCACCTCAGAGCAGACGAAAATGGAACCATCCTTGTAGGGCACGATCATCGGATGCACATTGGCACTGTACCCTGCAACCAGTTCATTAACTTGACGATCAACAAAATAGAATTTACCCGAAGTGTCCGCGCGCTCCTTCATCCACTTCGCCAGCGTCAACTGGGTTTTGGCTTTGATTTCTGCCGAAACTTCCTTCCCAGCCAGTGCTCCTGTCGGCACTACCAGAATCAGGGCGATTACAACACTTGCCACCCCAAAAACACGAACAACAATTCTTCGAATCTCCAAAAAGATATGCATAACTCTCTCCATTTATTTTGCACTCTAAACTGACTCATGGTGTTTCGTAGAGTTGAGGATTTTTTTGGGAGATTACCTCTTCAAATCTCCCGACGGGCTGGAATTCGGACTAACCAATTGCTATCTCGAAACCAGCGTCGCCCTCACGCCACCTAGAATCAGGCATGCTTTTAATTAGACAAACAGCGGGCTACATAATCTATCGCGTCCCTCGTTACAAATTCCCCACACGGACACGGATAGATTGCAACAATAACCTATGCCGCCAGCAACGTTCAACCATATAAAATGCGTGTTATTTTTACTTTTTTCGTTACCAGGCATTTAAGGGGGCATGGCTGCCCTCAGTTGCATGTGTCCAGGAAAAATCAGGCGCCCCAGAAAATCCGGGAACTAGCGACTGCAAACCGCCAGCACCTGCTTCAAGTCAGTCAGGCCCTGTAAGCATTTCGCTGCCCCATCCTGCAGCAAAGTGCGCATTCCGGACTTCTCGGCGAGTAAGCGCAACTCAGCGGTGGTGGCCTTCTTCTGAATCGCTTCTCGAATCTCATCGTTATTGATCAGTAACTCATGTAAGGCCAGCCGTCCACGGTATCCTGTGTCATCACATTCAGCACAGCCCCCGGCATGGAATAGCTTCAGCGGACCCGGGCCACCCAACCGTGACAACACGCCATCGCCCAGGTAACCGCTGAGCTCCTCTTTTTCAATCTCACTCGCTTCATACTCTTCTTTACATTGATCACACAGTCGCCTGCAAAGGCGCTGTGCCAGGACCGCAAGCAGTGCGTCAGAAAACGAAAACGGCTCCAAACCCATGTCGACAAGGCGGGTAATGGTTTCCGGCGCGTTATTAGTATGCAGTGTCGAGAAGACCAGATGACCAGTCAACGATGCCTCGATCGCCATGTGGGCAGTTTCCTCGTCGCGCATCTCACCGACCATTATCACGTCCGGATCGGCCCGTAGAAAGGAGCGCATGGCTGAGGCGAAAGACAGGCCGATCTGCGGATTAACCTGCATCTGGCGGAGACCCGCCTGAGTAATCTCCACTGGATCCTCAATGGTCCAGACCTTTTTTTCCTGCGCATTTACCTTTCCGAGCATCGCGTGCAACGTGGTCGTCTTACCAGAACCGGTTGGCCCAACTGCTAACACCATGCCGTAGGGACTTTCGACCAGATTCTGGATCGCCCGAAGATAATCGGGGCTGAGATTCATGTTTCCAAGCGGCTGCGCTCCTGAGCCGGCCAGTATGCGCAGCACCACATCTTCGTTCTCACCGGCGGTTGGCAGGGTCACAACCCGCAGCTCGATCTCGCTCTCGCCCAGTTTGAAACGGATTTTGCCATCCTGCGGCATCCGCCGTTCCGCAATATTCATTCGCGCCATGATCTTGAGTCGCGCCACCAGTTGCTCGCGGTACTCGGCAGGAACCCGTCGATATTCGCGGCATTCACCGTCTACGCGAAAACGAACCAGCAATTCCTGGCGATCCCCGTTAGGCTCAATATGTATGTCGGAGGCACGATCTCGAATTGCATCGAGAATGATCTTATTGGCAAGGCGTACCGCAGCTGCATCCTCGCCTGCAGCCGCCTCACGGTCGACCTCCCGGCCCAGGGAGCGCAAAAAGTCCTCAAAATCTTCCTTGCTCTCCGCCACCGAGACAGAGCGGTCAACAAAACGTTTGATCTGGGTTGGAGTTGATACAACCTCGACTAACCGCTTGCGACAGGAGAAACGAACACTATCGATAGCCTCCATGGCCAGAGGGTCACCGAAGGCCACCGTTACTGACTCGGTGTCACAAGCAATGGGGAGTATGTTTTGCTCGCGCATCAGCCGTGCTGGCAGCTCTTTGAGTGCGGTTTCAGAGATCTTGATCTGATTCAGATCTACGAAAGGAAGGTCAAGCCTTTTCGCCAGTGTCTTGACAATAGTGACCTCGTCTACCAGTCGCATATCTACCAGCACTTCGCCAAGGCGCTTACCCTTGCTTTGCTTCTGCGCCGCCAAGGCTGATTCAACCTGGGCCTCGCTGATAATGCCCTCTTTGACCAGCACCTCGCCAAGACGCAAGCGGCGACGCACATCGACGGTGCTTGGATTTGAGATATCGTTATTTGAATTGGTCGGAATACTCTGTGGGTTCATGAGTCGTCCCCTTATGGTCAGCGTATGCAGCGTACCGGGAAAACACCGGCCGTTTTGTGTTCAAGAAGTGATGCCGCTAGCACAATTATAGTCACAGCTTTTCATACCCAAAAGAGTCCATCACTTCGGCCATATGAGCTTCAAACAAGGCCTGCCATTCACACCTTGGCTTTTCTTCCAACTCGCGGCTGTAAATGCCGCACTCTACCGTATCCAGAGCAGGCAATCCGTGCTCCTTCGCGTTCAGCAGGCAGATCTGGCCCTCTTGAAATAACTTTTCTTCAGCAAGTGATTCCAAAGGTAAAGCCGTTACCCCGATATTTGACGCCAGGGCATTGATAATTCCCCGCAACGCCGGAGACTGATAAACGATCTGCCATTGACGGTCCACCAGTTTGAGTGCATCGATCATCCGCTTGCGAAACGGTGATCCTTCCGGATGAGCCAACAGGGGTACCGACCCATCTTTATCCAATGACACATCGGAGCCGGCAATCCATACGGGGCTGTCATACCAGATCTGTACAGGATCGATATCGATCGGACCGGAAGTAACTGCCAGCACGACATCCAGTTCACCCAACGCCAAAGCCTCTATCAGCCGGTCACTAACATCGCACTGAATCTCCAGCTGCATATCCGGGTGCTCTTTCTGGAACTGCAATGCAGCGCGCTGCAACTGGTTAATTGCGGCAAACGTTGGTAAGCCAACGCGTAATATAGGCCTTTGCCTGCTGGACTGGTCGTGCCCCCTCTCCAGGGTATCGTGATTGGACAGGTAGACACCAAACTCATCCTCTGGCAACGGCCTGCTGTAGAAATACCCCTGAGCCAACTGACAGCCAATGCCGCTCAGTACGTCGGCCTGTTCCGATGTCTCTACTCCTTCGGCCACGATAGTCAGTCCCAATGAGCGAGCGAGTTGGGTAACCGCACGAACGATGGCCCAGTTGTGCTTTTCGGTACCACGCACGAAAGCCTGGTCGATCTTCAACGTATCAAATGGCAGTTTCGTCAGGTAGGCCAGACTCGAGTACCCGGTACCGAAATCATCAATCGCGAGCTTGATGCCAAGTTCTTTGAGCTGTCCAAGAATATTCCGCGTCACGTCCAGATCATCGGCAACGATCGATTCGGTGACCTCAAGTTCAAGATATTCCGCCTTCAGTCCTGTTGCCTCCAGCACTGATCGTACCTCGTCGACAAAGCCTTCCTGGCGAAACTGAACCACTGAAACATTGACTGACATTACCATCGGTGGATGCCCGATCTCCTGCCATCGTTTCGCCCGTACACAGGCCTCATACAGCACCCAACTACCAATCGGTACAATCAGTCCGGTCTCTTCGGCAACGGGAATAAAATCCAGCGGTGAGATAATGCCCTGCTGTGGATGATTCCACCTGATAAGCGCCTCGCAACCGTGCAGGCGGCCTCTGTGCAGCTCTATCTGGGGCTGGTAATTGAGAACGAACTGCTTTTCTTCAACAGCCACGCGCAGATCGTTTTCCAGGCTGATACGGTCACTCGAAAACTGACGCCTAGTCGACTTCCAATCAAAAAACCGGAATGTATCTCCACCCTGTGTGGCCGCATACTGCATTGCCAGCCGTGACTTGTGAGTCAGATCTACAAGGTCTGTGCCATTTTGCGGAAAAAGTACAATTCCACCACTTAAGGTAAAACTTACCTTCTGCCTCTTGCCTTCACTTGACCTAAAGTAAAAAGGAGGCTTCATCACCCCTTTCAACGCTTTTACAACTATATTTGCAATCGAGGCTCCGTCATCCCCCTCATCTACCAGTACAAACTCGTTCCCGCCGGCCCTCCCAAGAAGTGCGTGATTGCTGACAATGCCCCGAATACGTTGTGCGATCTGCCTTAAAAGCTGGTCACCAATGTCCTGACCGAATACCTCGTTAATCATCCCAAACCGGTCTACCTGCATTCGCAATCCCATAGCCTGATTGCCTGATTCAGAGATGCCCGGAAAAACTTTTGCAACGTTTCTCATCAGGGACTCGAGCGTTGGCAGTCCGGTAACAGGGTCCGTACTTTTTATTTTCTCAACGGCTTTACGCTCCTTGGTAACATCGCTGTGTACCAAAACGACGCCGCGTCTCAGGGGATTCGATCGTATCTCAATGATTCGGCCATCGCGTAATGATAAATCACGTTTTTTTTCTTCTCGTAAAGAAAGTACATCTATGACTTTTTGCACTTGTTCTTCGATAATACCGTCTCCATAGGCACCACTCTCTGCGAGGAAGCGGGCTAGCAACACCGCAGGAGTGCCCTGTCGGGTCAACTCTTCTGGAAAACCATATAATTCTGCATGAACCCGATTAGCATGGATGAGTTTCAGTTCATCATCATATACAGCCACACCAACACCAATATGGTCCATCGCCTCAAGGTGCAGAACAGACTCTAGCTCCTTTATTTCTTGATCTTTTTGCTCCCCATCCATCCGCTCTTTTGTGACATCCGTATAAACGGTGATAAATCCGCCTATACCTTCGTCAATGGGTGTACCAAAAACATGGATGACAGTGCCATCCTTACGGATTCGCTCAAACTCGTGTGGCTCAAACTTTCTGACCAATGCCAGCCTCTCGCTCACCTGAGTCTCGATATCCCCGTCTCCATATTCTCCGCGTCTGGCGTTGAACCGCAGCATCTCATCAAAGGGTGTACCTGGAATAGAAAATGAGTCCGGGAATTCCAACAAGTCAAGAAACGTCTGGTTGGCACTAAGCAACTTAAGATCCCGATCAAAAACTGAGATTCCTTGATTAATAAAATCAAGAGACTTCAGGGAGAGTAAACTCTCAAGAAGGGAAATCTGCTGTTCTTTTTCCCGAATTTCTCTTAAATCTCGGATGCTGGCGACAATAACCTGCTGCTCATCTTCGGTAGTTTCCGACATACTGATGCCAATCGGAATTAAAGTTCCATCTTTATGCTTGCCATCGATCTCGATAAGTTCATCCGCTGTCTGAGCAATGGGGCTTTCATGATCAAACAGCACTTTTAGTGCTTTACCAATCAACTCATTTTTTTCATAACCGAACATCGACACGGCCACCTGATTTGCCGACCGGATAATCTGCTCAGAGTCAAAAGTCACCACTCCGTCTACAACAACACTCTTAACGCTCTGGATCACCTTTAGACGTTCCTCAGCAAGCGCCATACCCACCTGGCGCGCGACCGAGCCTGGGGGTTATTGAATATTCCGGTGTTCATCTCGCTGCATAACTGTCTGGGTGCGGTGAGCGAGGACAAAAATAGCGATAAATACTAATGTAAGTCAAATTAGTCACTTTCAGTGACTTTTTCAAGTAATCCAGATCAACTTGGAGAATTTTTCAGAAGTCAGCTTACTGGAATTTTGCAGGCAAAAATTATTTTTTTATTTTATTTCAATATCTTATTTATGTTATCGAAAGAAAAATAGAAAGTATGGGAGTTCTCGCCACAAATCTGCCGCCACCGGGGTGACAACTTTGAAAACTTGCCAAAAATAGTTGCAGACCGACCTGGCCCAGTTTAAGACACAACGCAATTACGACCCGCTGACTTGGCGCGGTAAAGGCACTCATCTGCCATTCGCACTAGATCGCCTGGTGTGGCTTCTGCCGTGGCAGCAGCGGTCGCGGCGCCGATACTCACGGTCACTCGGGTCGCACCATCTGGAGTCCCTGCGTGTTCAAGCTGTTCGTCATCGATCGCCCGGCGTAGCCGTTCGCCGATGGCTTGCGCCGCCTCCAGATCGGTATCGGGTAACAACAACACAAACTCCTCTCCACCGTAACGAGCAACGAGATCCTCATATTCTTCAGCATTACTGCGAAGAATAGATGCCACCCGTTTCAGGCAGGCGTCCCCGGCAAGATGCCCATAAGTATCGTTGTACGCTTTAAAAAAATCGATATCGATAAGTAGCAGCGAACAGCATCCGCTGCCTTTTTCTATAAGCCGACGCCACTCCTGCTCGGCACGGGCCTGGAATTCGCGCCGATTTGCAATCTGTGTCAGACCGTCAAACTTGGCGTGCTGTTCCATGGATATGGTTTTGCGTCGCTCTGCAACCAATTTGTCAAAACGTGCAGTTAGCACACCGACGCTCCTATCCAGCGGCAGGTACTCTGCCGCGCCAGTTTGCAAGGCGCGCATCTCGGCTTCATCGGATCCTTTCTTGGAAGCCACGATTCGGGTTATCCCCTGTGAAACAGCGATATCAGAAAGCAAAGTAAAATCCGATTCCGTAACAAATTCGTGCTCTATCAGGAGAAAATCCACAGACTCTTTCTCAGTCAGTATCTCTCGGCACTGCGCAGTATCTGAAAAATGCAATACTTCACAGGAATTGCGAATGATCTTGACCAATGGCCAAAGGTTCTCAACTGAGCCGAAAACCAACGTGATAGGTCTGGGCTGAAAAACACAAACGTCGTCGTTGGTATAAAAGCTGCGGCTACCGCTCAGAAAATGATACAACCCTTCCTCGGTAGGCAGACCCAACAACAGGTTGCCGTTTGATCGATGCTTGATGATCGGTATACGCCGGTCAAATTGCCCGTTAGTCTCCCACTCTTTTTGCCACTCCTCGAATTTTACGGCCCTTGGTCCCAGCATCTGCCAGAATTGCCATACCGGAAGGTTAGCAATAGGGTCTTTGTTACTCTCATTTCTTGCGGAATGATTCTTAGCCTGGCTCTCGCTGGTATCTGTTCCCAGCTCTTTCAGTATGTCAGACAAACCTGCTTTATCGATCACACCCTGAAGCGTTGCGGCGTCCGCGATATCCTCACCGTCCACCCACAACGCCCGGTAAAGTGCAACCCGCACTGCCGTCTGGCGCTCTGTCGACAAGCCGTCAAACGCCTGCATCAGCCGGGTTGCCATTTCACTCCCGGGGCGGGTTCGCGGCAGGTTAACCGGCACATCAGGCGCCCGGTGATGAATCGAGAAAACTTCATTGGCTAACAGACTTTGATCCTCCATCGAAAATTTTGACGGGGACAACTCAGGCGCATGAACTATCAGCCGCCATTCGATACGGTCCAGCAGGTCCCAGGTCAGCAGGCGCTCGTGCAGCGCGAAACAAAAGGGGCAATTCAGATCACCATAGGCAATGAACTCCCCCGGGCCCATGGCCTGAAGATCCTGAATCGAGTTTGTGGCTGGATCGCTCATCACGCTGTTACCTTGATCGTTATGCTCCACCCTTTTGGTTAACTATCCGCATTGCGAGTCTTTCGCCGTCGTTCAAGTCCGGCTGCTGCAGGTGGTAGTTGCTTGGCATCCTCGGGCAAGCCATCGACGATCGACGCCATGATCACCCACGAGCGAATTGGTTCACGAAAATGACGCGGCAATGCGGACCAGGCACGGGCAAGCGCCAACGCTTCTGCAGGCAAATCATCAGCAGATTCCCATTGCTCTGCTGTGTGCCGCGGCCCGGTACCGCTGGCCAACCAGTCCGGGTTTACATTGAGCCACTGGGCAATTCGTTCAAGGCGATGGCGCCGGGGAAAGGCATGGCCCTCGAGGTATTTTCGGGCCGTAGTCAGGCTCTTTGCCTGAGCTTCGCGGCGCAGCGGCTCAATCTCGACCGGGAGACGCGACCAACTCCCCTCGCGCGCGCCGTGACCTGCATCGCGCATCGCATCAATCAGCCGCTGTGCAAAACCCTGGTAGGGTGCTGCGCCTTTTCGATCCATGGCGTATCGGCCCCGGTTAGCCCCGTTGGGCGTACGCTCGGAAGCCGCGTTTCTCCGATTGCTCCTTTCAAGAGACTACTATATCACTTTTGGTGATATTTCTTTTCACTATATTCAAGGTACACCCTGGTGTCGGATTGGTCATGCTGGCACGGCCACCGCGTAACGATCAAGGTTGTGTTCAAACTCGTGCAGGCGCTTCCAAATCGAGCGCAGTTCGGTGATGGTGGTCCAGTTGTGCAAAAAGAGCGAGAAGCCACCGTGTACCCGGGAAAATGCGTTGGACACCTGTACCATGACGCCCAGGGTAAGCGCTCCGGTAAAAAGGCCAGGGCCCATGGCCAAATAGGGCACGATCATCATGAACTGGTCGTAGGTAGTCGACCAGGCATCGAAATAGCCGTAGTGCAGATACAGCCGGTGGTAATTGCGCCGAATGCCGGCAAAAAAGCCCTGCAACGTCTGTGGATCGGCATGGTTAGCTTTGTCATCTTCACCCAGCACCAGATCCTTCCTGAAAGCCGCCTCTACCCTCTGGTTGTTGTACTCAAGGCCCGGCAACTTCCAGCCAACAAACCAGGAGATAACCAACCCGCCCAGGGAGATCACCAGTGCACCCCATACGAGTGACCCTTCGATATCGCGCAGTACCGGCACGTCGACCTTGTCCGACAGACTATAGAGCACCGGTATAAAGGCAATCAGGGTCATCAGCGCGCGTACGATCTGCAGGCCCAGCGACTCGACGATGCGGGCGAAGCGGTTGCAGTCTTCCTGGATACGCTGAGAGGCACCTTCAATCTCGTGCTCGACCGAGCGCCAGCGGGGGATGTAATCGAAGGTTATCGCCTCGCGCCAACGCAGGCCGTAGATGCGGGTGAACCAGCCAGTGAAAATAGCAAGGAGTACGTAAGGAAAGGCGATCACGGCAAACGATGGGCTGCCTTCAAAACCGGCAGTAATATAGTTCAGCGAAATCAGTTGCTCAAAAAACAGGCTAATGCCCTCGGCCGAGTTGTCCTGGTAACTGGCAGCATTTTGCAGCAGGTCGTAGAAGCGGCCGTACCACTCGTTGATGGCCACCGTCATCTGCACTTGTAACCACAACGAGGAAAACAGCAGTGTCCCGCCACCATAAGCCCACGGTGCCCATCTGCTTGAGTAGAAGAAAGCCTTGATCATTGCATCGTCTCCGTCTATCCATGAACGATCCCACCAGCGACAGTGTGACCGCTAACAAAAGAATTATTTCCTGATCATAATAAGTTCAAGTCCCGGGACAAGCCGCCATTGCCGATTCAAACGCCTACCAATCGCTCCCGGGCACGGCGGCGACTCTCGGTGAAGATCATGATCATGCCGCCGGCGGCAATCAATCCTATGCCGGCAAGCGCAAGGGTGTTGGGGAAATCTCCGAACACCAGGTATCCCCACAGCAGCACCAGCGGCAAGTTGCTGTACTCGAACGGGGCGAGGAAAGATGCTTGCGCACTGCGGTATGCCGCCGATAACGACAGGGCGATGACCGCAGAGACAAGTCCTATCATGACGATCAAGCCCAAGTCGTCGACCGCCGGCCAGCGCCAGGCCCGCAACAGGAATTCGAGATTCGGATTGCCGGTGCCCGCGAAGCGCCCGTCGCCAACAAAAATGCCCATCAACAGGCTCGTTACAAAAAACGAACCCTGGGCAGATACCGCAAGCAAGGCGGCGCTTTCGGTACGACCCAGTGAGCGCGTTAGCGTGGTAAAGCCCGCATAACCAAAGGCAGCAGCCAGCGGCCACAAGTAAGCAGATTCCAGGTTAGCCCCGAATGGCTGGACCACCAACACCATACCCGCGAGTCCGACCAGCACCGCTACCCAGCGCCCTACCCCAAAGCGCTCGCCCAGCAGCCAGAACGACAGCAGCGTGATGATGACCGGTGCCGAAAAGATCACGGCCGAGCTCTCGGCCATTGGCAGCGAGGCCAACCCGGTAAAGTACGTCATGTTAGCGACGACCAGCATCAGACCACGCAGGGCATGCATGCCCGGCCGGCTGGTACGCAGAGCGGTGATGCCACGGCGCAACAGCACCGGCATCAAGAGGATCAGGCTGATCGCGGCGCGGATGAAAACCAGTTGGTGCAGCGCGTAGTCCCCGCTCAGCATCTTGATCATGGTGTCACCGATCGAGATGCCGAGCATACCCAGCAGCAGATAGCTGATCGCCCTGAGATGCATGTTTCTCCTTGGCCCCGTCAGGACGGGGCAACCTCAAAACAACTGATGGTATCCGCGAGCGTGGTGGCAGCGCCAGGCGCCGGGTATAACCCTCAGCCGACGGTCAAGACACCCGCACCCTGGAAACGCCCGTGACGCAGGTCATCGAGCGCTTGGTTGGCCTGGGCCAGCGGATACTCGGTGACGTGGGTCCGCATTGGCACCCGGCCGGCGAGGTCGAGAAACTCGATACCGTCACGGCGGGTGAGGTTGGCGACCGAGCGCACCACGCGCTCACCCGGATCAGGACCTGGCCCGGGCCGGGCTCCGGACACGCCAGTTGCTGCGTGGCGAGTGGTTCGCCGCTATGCTTGAATTGCATGGCCCGCATGGCCGTCACCCGTGTGCCTGCCACCTAGAAACTGTAGCGGGCCTGGAGAAAAACCCGGTCGTTGTCACCGATCCCGCGCGTCATCAGGCTGTCGCCGCCGCGATAGAGCACCACCCCACCGCTCAGGGTAAAGGCGTCTGCAATGTCGTACTGGACCTGGCCGCGGGTGAAGCCACCACTACCGCCATAACCGCTGTACAACACGGTCCAGTGCAGGGTGTCGTGCAACTGGTCCAGGCTCAGGCGAATCACGCTCTGCCAGCTGTCTTTGTCATAACCAGCCTGGCCATGCCGGACGCTGTAGTCGAGCAGCGACTGCCAGGCCAACTCCAGCGCTATTACGACATCTGCCACACCGCTGTACTCGATAACGCCCACCAGATGGCGCCGGTCCGAGGCCAACTGGCTGGTTTGCCTGGCACCACGTACCTGGGCCAACTCCCCTTTGAGCAGCCAATTACCGCTGGCGAAATCAAGGGCAACACCGGCCAACTGGATGCGGGCATGGGCCAGCGAGGTTGGCAGCAGGTTCTGCCCCTGCAGCGTCAACACCGGATAAGGCATGTTGTCGACCAGGTCGGCCCAGTAGAACCCCAGGTCCCAGCCACTGAACGTGCCCTCGACCGCGGCCGCCCACTCGCTGTTGCCGCCCCCGTGATCGGGCACCTCATCGATGAGTGGCATCGGAAACGGATAGAAATCAGAGCCGTAAGCCGGGAACTCGTTGACCCGTATCTCCGGAATCGCCAGGGCACTGATGCGCCAGGTGCGGTCCGGATAGTAGTCGAGTCGCGCCATGGTGAGCGGCAGACGCAGGTCGTCGATATCCGCCATTCCCGGCTCGCGCAGGTCGAGCGGGCTGACCAGGTCCACCACAGACAGGGTATCAGCCTTGCCCCAGGCCAGGACCTGGCGCCCCAGTTTGAGATCAACGGGCCCAAGTGAGCCGGCCAGGTAGGCCTCACCGAATTCCGTCTCCGCCCGCATGGCGTCGACCAGGACCTCGGGATAGTTGCGGGCAGCACGATCGTAGGCCGCATCATAGAAGGTGTAACCCTCCACCCTGGCACGCCAACGGCGGGAAAATTGGCCTGCCAGTTGCAGACTCAGTTTGCCGCGGGCCGACGACAGATTGCGGTGATCGACCTGGCCAGCAACTGGCGCAGCGTGCGCGGTATTAAAGGCAAACCGCAAACTGGCGGCACCCGCCAGGTGCCAGTGGGAAGGTTCGCTGACTTGCTCAGGCGGCGGCACTGGTGTGCTGCCTGGCTTCTCATCGTCGAAACCTTCCAGCAGGTCGTCCAGCAGCACCCCATCCGTGGCCAGGCCGGCCGGGGGGGCGGCCAATAATAACAGCGCAACTATCAGGCACCAGACGCTACAGGCGTACATGGCCAAGCTCAGGCTTACAGCCCCTGCTCCAGGCGGCGGACTGTAAACAAACCCTCATCCAGGTCCTGGCCAAAACCCATCTGCTTAAAACGCAGGATGGTCCGGTGCAGCGTGGCTTTGCCCTGCTTGGTGGTCATGGTCATGTACCGGGCCACCCAGATGCCGTCCACCTGTTCAATGTGGGACGAAGCATCCAGGTACTTCATCCGGCCACCACCCTCCTTCATCCAGTGAATAGCCCGCAGCACCAGGAAGGTAGCCTGGTCCACGAACAACAGCGACCGGGTATAGCCCGACTGATCGATCTCCTGAGGGCTCGTGGGAACCGCCTGGATCAGCCACGCCTTGCGCTCAGCCACCGTTATCTCCTTGAGCAGTTCGTAGGTATAAAGGTCCAGGTCCTTGCGGGTCATGTCGGCGTAGTTGAAATCCGAGCCCATGAAACTGCCCGACTTATCGGCCGCGGCGATACGCCGGGTCTTGGCCAGGGCTGGCAAGTACAACCACTGGTCGTCGTCTGCCCCGGGGTCGTCGTAGTCGTAGGTGAGAAAACCGGTGCCGCGCACGTCCGCCGGTTCCATGAAAAACATCAAGCGATACCTGTCGTCACCCTGATCTTTGCTGAAGGTTCGGAGCGTGCGGCGGCGCTCGTTACCCTTCTTATCGAACAGGATCATCTCCATGGTCGCGGTGCCATAATCACCGTCGTCCCGGGCATCGACCCGCTGCATGATCTCACGGGCATTGAGGGCGCTCGCGGCCGGAGCAAACAACAGGCCCGCGACGGCGGTCATGACAAGAGTCAAACTAAAAAAGCCTCGCTTCATTCCAGTTACTCCGGGAGAGGTAGTTGGTAGCCCGGTTCAGGTCGTGATGCGACGCTTGTGCAGCTGGTGCATCAGGGCCGGGGCAAGCAGGAAGTTTGCCACCAGAGCAATCACGATAGCACTGCCAGTGAGCGAGCCGAACAGGATGAGGTTATTCATATCCGCCAGGGTGTAAGTATAAAAGCCGGTTGCCAGAACCATGGTGGTAACGGCCATCGCCCGGCCGGTACTGAGCAGAGTTTCGCGCACCGCCTGGCGGACGTCACCGGACAGATGGTAGTAGCGCCGGTAGTTGTGCATGAAATGCACGGTATCGTCCACTGCCAGGCCCAAGGCGATGCTGCCTACCAGCATATTGAACATGTCCAGCTGTATTCCGGCCCAACCCAGGTAACCCATAACCAGCACGATCGGGAGCAGGTTGGGCATCATGCTGACCAGGCCGATCCTAAGATCGCCGATTAGCAGAATCATCATCAAGGTGATGACTAGGGCCGCGATCACGTAACTCTGCTGCATCGATTGGATGGACGCTCTGAGAATACGGCCAAAAAGCGCTGCCAGGCCGGTAACCTGGATACTGGCAACGTCCTCAAAGGCAGCGTTGAAGTGCTTCTCTAGGTAGGCTGTCAGGCGGGCATAGGCGATGGTATCAGCCCACGGTACCTTAACTGTGACCCGGGTTTTCTGGAATCTCGAATCAACCACATCTTCCAGATCGTCCGATCCGGAGTTCTCGAACAGTAAGAACTCCTGGGCAATCAGTTCACGGTCCTGGGGAATTGCGTAAGCTTCGCTCTGATTGTTGTTAAGCGCCTGGTTGATTTCCTTGAGCATGTCCGACAGGGAGAAAATCTTGCCGACGAAAAGATCCGGGTCCTGGTAGCCGTAGAGCTCGGTGGCCAGCCGGTCCAGTTTTTTCATCACAGCCGGCTCGTACAGCCCGTTCTCCTGGCCGGTATCGACCACGACTTCTGCCACGCCGCCGCCCTTTAGTTGCTGGTCGATAAACATTGTATTCTGGTATATCGGCTCGTCGTCCGGGAACCACTCCAGCGGGTTGTGGCCGAACTGAACCATTGCGGCACCACTGATGCCGGTGATGGTGAGTAGTACCGACAGTGCCAGTACGCTGCCCGAATGATCGATGGAAAAATCGGTAACCCAGGTGAACAAGCGATCGATCACGGGGCCTCGGGCAGACCGCGGCGACCGAGTCACCGGCTTGATCCGGACCAGCGCCAGCAGCGCCGGCAGCATCACCAGAGTAAAAATGAGCGCAATCAGCACACCGATAGTGGCGGCAAAACCCAGATCACTGATCGGAGCAACCGGCGAGCCGGCAAATGAGGCCAGGCCTGCGGCCGTGGTCAGGCTGGTCATGACGATGGCGAGGCCGGAGTGGCCAAGGGTGAAGGCGATCGACTCGCGCGACTCGTTGCCCTGGTCGAGGTAGCGGTAGAAGATCGCCAGGATGTGCACCGATGCCCCGACCCCGACTGCCAGCAGGAACGAAGGCAGAATCTGGGTTGGCAGCTTGATGGACATCCCCAGATGACCCATGAGGCCCAGCGTCGAGAGCAGTGACAGTACCACCACGGCCAGTGGCAGCAGCACACCCGAGAGGCGCCGGAACATGAGCGCCAGCAGCAGGCTGATAGTGCATAGCGAAATGATGGTAAACCTGGGTAAATTGGTCTCCATTGAACGCTTGAGATCATCAAGGATGACCGGCGAACCCGCCAGCCGAATGCTGAAGCCGTCACGATCGAAGCGGTCGATCACCGATTGCACAGCCCTGACCAGTTCACTGTTCTCCGCATCGCTGAGCACAACGCGCTGGCCGGCCGGCGCGGCAGCACCGGTTGAGGCACCCTCCCCCGGAGCCTCATCAAAGCCCCCTATGAGGGTGTCTGTAGCCTCATCAGTTGTGTCGCCCTCGAGGCCGGCGAGCACATCATCGACACTGAACTCGACCCCTTCACTGGAGAAGGCGCTGGAGCGGATCACCAGTGCGGTGGTGGTGGCATCCTCTGACAGGATCATATTGCGGTAGAGCGCGCTGCCCATCGCCTGGGTGCGGATCTGGTCAAGACTAGCACCGCCATCGGGCCAATTCTGCAGCAGTTCCTCCACCCGCAGTGTGCCGCCCTCACCGCGAGTATTGCGAACATTGATCAGACTGGTGATATCTTCAAGGTGCGGCGTCTCGGCCTCAATGGCCTGGTGCAGCGCCCGCAACCGGGAGAGAAACTCCGGCGCAAATATGTCCGAACCCGTGACCGCTACCAGAATCAGTTCCTCGCGACCGAACTGTTCGCGGAATTCGTTGTATACCGAAAGGGTCGGATCCTGTGGGTGCAGGAAGCCTTCGGTCGAGGTATCGAGCGAGAGTTTGGGCAGTCCAGAACCGCAACCGATCACCACAGCCACGATCGCCAGCAGTATCTTCCAGTGATGACGGAAGACGAAACGGCCAAAGCGCTCGAAGTGAGCCTCGATACGGATGCGCCAGGGTGCGCTCAGGGGCCGGGTCGGCGGCGGCAGTATATTTTCCTGATTCGGCACCCGTTACTTATTCTCGCTTTGGATTTATGGTCTTGGCCGCCTGCCCACGAATTCAGCATCGGTGACTGCAAACGACAGGTAAAGGCTGGGAGGCTATGGTAGCACTCGACCACCGGCCGGCGCTCTACCACCAGCGCTGCAAATCGTCTTGCCGTTTATGGCCTTGGGCATTGTTGTTCAACCTGCGCCCCCTCTGGCACAATGAAAGCATGGTGACGATATGAAAGCCCAAAGAATCAATGGTATTGAGCGTGGTGAACCAATCACGATCACCGTAAATGGAAAGGAGATTCAGGCTTATGCTGGTGAGAGCATTGCCGCTGCGCTACTGGCAGCCGGGCAACGCAACATTCACCAGAGCGTCAAAGGTGGCGCCCCTCGGGGTTACTTCTGCGGAATGGGCATGTGTTTTGATTGCGTGGCTACCGTAGACGGCAACCCGAATGTGCGCACCTGCGTAACCCAGGTTCACCCCGGCTGTATTGTTGAAACCAGTTCATGACGCCCCAAAAACCAGATACCACAGAGATTGCCATTGTTGGCGCAGGCCCAGCAGGGGTAGCAGCTGCCGTAATCGCGGCCCGGGCGGGTGCAGCAGTAACCTTATTGGATGAAAACACCAATGCCGGAGGGCAATATTACAAACAGCCAACGCTCACTGAGAGCGGGCACAAGTACCCGAATTCCCTGGCATCAAATATTCAACAAGGGCAGGAACTGCTGGCCGGCCTGAATCACCCCGGAATTGATCTTCAGTGCGATACGCTGGTCTGGAATGTCTCGCCAGAAGAGCTTGTGCTTTATCTGTGTGGCCCCGCTGGCGCACGAGCCCTGCAAGCGAAACGCATCATTTTCTCTGCCGGCGCCTATGAACGGGTGATGCCTTTCCCCGGCTGGACATTACCCGGTGTGATCATGGCTGGTGGGGCCCAGTTGATGCTGAAAGCGCAGGGGTTGTTACCCGGGCGCAGGTTCTTGCTGGCGGGAACCGGCCCTCTGCTGCAACTTGCAGCCGTCCAACTGCTGGAGGCCGGCGCTGATATTGCGGCGATTGTGGAACTGCAGCCGCGCGCAGAATTCCTTCGAACCGCCAGCAAGTTATGGGGACATTGGGACAAACTCGGCCAGGGGATTGCTAACCAGAAAAAATTGCTGCAGGCCAAAGTTCCAATTAAGTACGGACACACCATCGCCCGGGCCCTGGGCGAGAACGAAGTCTCCGGTGCAGTGATCATGAAAGTTGATGGGGATGGTCGGCCAATTCCAGGCAGCGAAACGACCTTGGAGGTGGACAGCATTTGCCTGAACTATGGATTCATTCCCGCCACAGAACTGCCCGGTATTGCGGGCTGCGCACAGTACTTTGATTACAACTTTGGTGCTTACGCAACTAAGACCAACGAGAATCTGGAAACCAGCGTTGCAGGTATCTTTGCTGCTGGTGAGACATGTGGCATAGGAGGGGCGGATGTGGCACTGCTCGAAGGCCAGTTGGCCGGTGCCGTGGCCGCACGGCAACTGGGCCTTGACCCGGACACTGACGAGGCCACGCTGTGCCAGAAGCAGTTGCAGGCGCGCACCGTGGCTGCATCATTGGGGAAAATGTTTCCAGTCAAGCCGGGGTTGTGTGCGCTCGCGACCGACGGTGTGCCGGTCTGTCGCTGCGAAGAAATCAGTGCCGGTGAGGTGCGAGCCGCTATCCGTATGGGGGTGGTACAACTCAACCAGTTGAAACCCTGGACCCGTGTGGGTATGGGCCGTTGCCAGGGCCGTATCTGCGGGGAAATCCTCCGCCAGATCGTGGCCCATGAAACCGGTCTGGCTCTTCAGGAAATCCAGCCATTTACCGCGCGGGCACCGGTCAAACCTGTTTTGCTGGAGGAAGTTGGCGGCGCCGTGGCCGACACGGGCGAGCTAACCTGGGAAGACCACGTCGGCGGCTATGGTGTGGCGAGGACCTGACGATGGCAGATTACCAGGCTGACGTTATTATCGTCGGCGGCGGCATCGTAGGCTGTGCAACCGCCTACCACCTGACTCGAGCCGGAGCCGATGTCCTGCTGTTGGAGCGCGATGGTATTGGCAGTGGCGCCAGTGGGCGTGCAGGCGGGGGGGTCCGACAATCTGCCCGGGTTTCTGAGGAGATTCCGCTCGCCAAAGCAAGCGTTGCGCTTTTCCCCGGTTTGTCCGATGAACTTGGAATCGATATCGAGTATATCCAGGCTGGCAACCTCCGGTTGGCAGAGTCGGCCGACTATCGTCGCCCAATGCAGGTAGATGTTGCACGTCAGCAATCACATGGGCTGGATGTTTCCTGGCTGGAGGTTGCCGATGTGGTGGAAATAGTGCCGGCACTGCGTTGGCAGAATATCGTTGGCGCAAGTTTTTGTGCGGAAGACGGTCACTGCAATCCGTTCCGGCTGGTAACGGGATTTTTTAATAAGGCGGCCCAGGGTGGCGCTCGGGTACTGCTCAACTGTGAGGTGCAAAACATCGTCCAGACCGACAGTGGGCAGGCACTGGTCGAAACCCCCTCTCATACTGCCCGTGCGCCAGTTGTGATTCTCGCTGCAGGCTTCGGCTCACAGGCGCTCTGCTACCAGATCGGGTATGACCTGCCGCTCGCAAATGTCCGTTACGAGTCGATGATCACCGAACCATTGCCCCCTCTTTTCCAGCAGATGTTCGGCGTTGCAAGCAGTGATCTGTTTTTCCGACAAACGAGTAACGGGGGCGTGCACTTTGGTGGGGGAATTCTCGAAGAGACAGGCCAGGAAGACATCCGTACTACCAGCGACAACCTGCAGATGGCCGTGGCTCATATCTCACAGCTGGTAACAGATCTTGAGAGAGCCAAGTTGCTGCGCACTTGGGGTGGCTTGGATCCAAGCACCCCCGATGGCATGCCGATCATCGATTACCTGAACGAAAGCGTGCTGCTTGCATCCGGTTTCTGTGGGCATGGCTTGGCAACCGGGCCTATTGTGGGCCACCACCTGGCACAGTGGGTACTGGAAGGAACACGGCCCGCGGCGCTGGCGGCCTTTAATCGCGACCGCTTCGACGGATGGTTGCAGACAAAGTGGACACCGTCAGGCTCTTTTGCCGCAGTGCTGGCAACCGAGGACACCCAGATCGCTGGTAGTGGAGCGCCCGGCGAGGGCATCCCTTTTATGACGCCGCCACCATACGAGGATTCCGATGAGACGAGTGGACAACGGAAACTCGCGATCAACCCGCAGATGTGTACCGGCTGTCGGATGTGTGAGGTGGCCTGCTCAATCAAGCATGAACAAGCGGCAACACAGGTTCAACTGCGCATCCAGGTTGTTTACCCCAGTGACGATTTCTTCCTGCCAATCGTCTGTATTCACTGTGAAGAAATGCACTGCCTAAAGGCCTGCACGCATGAAGCGATGGAAATAAATGAGCAGGGTGTGGTCAGTGTTATTCGCGAGAACTGCACCAGTTGCATGGAGTGTATTTTTGTCTGTCCTACGGGAGGCATCACCCACTCCCCGGCAAAAGCAGCCGTAGTCAAGTGTGATCTGTGTGACGGGGATCCCGCCTGCGTGCGCTACTGCCCCACCCAAGCTATTACTTTCCGCCACATCGATACGCCTGCTTACGAAAAATTGGCGACCCTGATGACGGATTACCTGCCGGCACGAGAGGCTAGATAAAAGAGCGCAGCCATGTACAACGGTTATACCGGAACAATTCTACGGGTTGATCTGGGCACTGGCGCCATCACCAGGGAGGCGCTGGAGCTGCAAATGGCCGAAGACTTCATCGGCGGTCGTGGCCTGGCTTCCCGCCTGCTGTGTGCGGAACTCGACCCTACAGTGGATCCGCTTGGTCCGGAAAATCCCCTGATCTTCGCTACTGGCCCGCTCACTGGCACTGGCGCACCAGCGACATCCCGTTATGTGGTCGTTTGCAAAGCACCGCTCACCGGAACTATTGCCTGCTCCAACTCAGGCGGTTTCTTCGGACCGGAGCTCAAATTTGCGGGATACGACGTGTTGATCATCCAGGGTGAGTCCACCGAACCCGTCTACTTGTGGATCAACGACAAGACGGTAGAGATCCGCTCAGCTGAATCGCTCTGGGGAAAGTTCCCAGTTGATACCGAAGCAGCGTTGCGCAAGCTCACCCGCCCAACTGCCAAGGTGGCCTGTATCGGTCCGGGCGGTGAGAACTTGTCGCTGCTGGCCGGCGTAGTCAACGATGGTTACCGTCTTGCTGCACGCAGCGGTGTCGGCGCATTGATGGGCAAGAAAAAGCTCAAGGCCATTGCAGTTCATGGCACTGGCAGTGTCAGCCTGCATGACCCGGAACAGTTCTGGAAAGCCACCATGGACATGCACGAAAAAATAACAGCGGATCCGGTTTCGTTTGGGAGTTTTCGTGCCTACGGTACCGCCAGCCTGGTAAGCCTGATTAACGAGATGGGCGCATATCCCACCCGCAATTTCCAGTCTGATACCTTTGCAGGTGCCGCTGCTACCAGTGGAGAGGCACTGGCAGAGGATGTTCTGCAACGAAACCGCGCCTGTTTTGCCTGCCCGATCGCATGCACTCGAGTCTCTGAAGTCAAGGATGGCCCCTACCAAGGTCGCGGCGAGGGGCCAGAATATGAATCAATCTGGGCGCTTGGCGCGCTGTGCGGCGTTTCTGAATTGGCGGCCGTAGCCAAAGCCAACTTTATCTGCGGGGACTATGGCATCGACACTATTTCCACCGGCGCTACCGTCGCCTGCGCAATGGAACTGTTTGAAAAAGGCGCTCTGCCAGAAAAAGATATTGGCTTTCCACTGAAATTTGGCGATGCAGCCGCCATGGTGCGGGCAGTTGAAATGACCGGCCAGCGGAAAGGCTTTGGTGAGATCCTGGCAGATGGCAGTTACCGGCTGGCAACGCGTTACGGACACCCCGAGTTTTTTATGGGGGCGAAAAAACTGGAGATGTCGGCCTACAGCCCACGCGTCTTTCAGGGCATGGCCCTGCAATATGCAACTTCGAACCGCGGCGCCTGCCATGTGCGGGGCAACACCGTCGCTGCCGAGCTATACGGCATTCCCCGCTATCTGGCGCCGGAAGTGCTGGAACAAAAAGAAGAAATGGTGCGACGCCCTTTCCAGAATTCGACCGCCTTCGTCGATTCCACCGGTATTTGCCTGTTCACCAAGTTTGCCATCACCCACCGTGAAATCTGTGCATTGCTGGCACCTGCTACCGGGCTCGATTTCACTTTCGATCGCTCGATTGAGCAGGGCGACCGGATCTGGAACATAGAGCGGATGTTCAACCTGCGCGCGGGTTTCACCAGCGCCGACGACACACTTCCACAACGTGTAGCCGAACCGTCACCCGATGGACCCCGGGCCGGCAGCCGAGCCGTGCTGCATGAGCATTTGCAAACTTATTACCAGTTACGAGGCTGGGACGAGTCAGGCCGACCGACGCGGGCAAAACTCGACGAGCTGGGTCTGGATGACTGGTGGGGTGTATGCAGCGAGGCGTGACAATCGCCCCGAATAAAAAATGATCGAAGTCACTGTCAGATTAAATGCTGGCCTGCGCCGTCATCGGCCCGCCCTTGGCATTGGTGAGGCACTACCACTGCGTGTGCCCGAGGGGACAGATCTGCGCGAGCTGTTGAACCGAATACTGCAGATCCCCCCGAACGAGGTGGCGTTTCCGATGGTAAATGGCGTTAAGTGTGATCTGGACAAACCGCTGGTCGGTGGTGATCGCGTCGCTTTCTGGCCGCCAGTGGCTGGCGGTTAACCGCCAATACCCTATGATCGATGAGGAATATCCTTCTGGAGAGTGCTCTCTGGCGGGCCCTCTCTGGCGGGTGCATGGGTCAATAAGAAACTTGACAGGCATGAGCCTGACAATTACCTTGAGCGCCGTACGGAAAAGCAGCAGACGCGGCTGAGGAAAAGGCAACCACCGGGCAACCGGAGCAACAAAATCAAGCCCGCTCAGCAAGCATAACCCGACTACCAGAGGAGCAAGATGATGAAATTAGTTATTCGTATGATCGCGTACGCAACAGCAGCAACACTGCTGATGTTTGGCACAGCCCATGCGGGTTCGTTCGATATCGATGCGGCACTCGCAACCAATCTCAACGCATGTAAAGCAGCGCCAAATGGCGCGCCGCTGAAAATCGGTTTTGCTGCCGATTTTTCTGACCTCGGAGGATTCGCCGATAAGCCCGCAAGTGAAGCAGCGATTTATTTCGTTGAGCTGGTCAATTGCGCCGGTGGCGTCAATGGGTCTCCGATCGAATTCGTTGTCAAGAATATCGAAGGTAACCCGGAAGTGACCCAGCGGGCTGGCCAGGAACTGGTCAGTGCCGGTATGTCGGCCATACTGGGCCCACCGTTCCCGGATTTCGGTGAACCACTACTGCAAGTTACCGCCGGCAAGGTCCCAACGCTGTTTGTTGCCTCGACCGAGCCAACACTGGCTGACGCATCGGCGATGTCTTTCCTGGTTGCCTTCGACGACACGGCCCAGGCCACCGCCGCAGCCAAGTTTGCGCTTGATCAGGGCTGGAAAACCGCCGTTACATTCTCGGCTCCCGGACCTTATTTCGGCTATAACCCGGTGATCTTCACCAAGGTCTTTCAGGCCGGGGGTGGCAACGTAACAGCTGATTACAACTTCGTGCCAATAGAAGATATGGATTTCTCGGCCCAGGTAAACAAGATGGCCTCAGCCGGCTCAGCACCGGATGTTGTCTACTCGGCCATGTTGTCTTTCCAGAGCGCTAACCTGCGTGGCCAGCTCGACGGCGCAGGGGTAGAGACAAATCATCTTATGACTGATGCCTTCGAGGCGACCGGCGGCTATTTCACCGAGGGTGTAGAAGGCTTCTACCATACGACCCATTCATTCCCAGCCGAGGGCAGCCGTATTAAAGCGCTGGCCGATGGCTATGCGGCAGCCAGGGGTGCACCGCTGGAAAATGCCTCTTTCGGCGGCCTCGCCGTTGATGCCATTGCCGTAGTCATCCAGGCGTACTTAACCACCGGCTCGATGGATCCGGCGGTGCTCGGAGCTGCCATCGCCGGGCTGGATGGTGTCGCTGGCGCCACTGGCACATTGTCCTACTCCGGCACTAACGGATCACCGAGCAAACCGGTATACGTTCACCGGGTCGTAAACGGAGCACCTACGCTGGCGGCGACTTACGACTGATCCACAGCGGCTGCCAGGGTGCTCGATATCGAGTCACTGGTCACCCGTTACGGCACCATAACAGCCGTTCGGGACGTCGGATTGACGGTTCGGGCCGGTGAGGTGGTATGCCTCATCGGTCCGAACGGCGCCGGCAAGACCACGCTGCTGGCCACAGTCGCGGGCCTGCTGAGACCCTCGGCCGGCCGGGTGACCCTAGATGACGCAGACGTCACCGGCTGGGCACCCGATCGCATGCTGCGGGCGGGGCTGGCACTAGTACCCGAACACCGCCGGATATTTTCCGACTTCACGGTCCGCGAGAACCTGCTGGTCGGCGGCATCACCCAGCCGGCCAGCCGCCGGCACGAACTGCTGGATGAAATGGTCTCGCTGTTCCCTATCCTCAAGGAAAGACTGTCCGCTCCGGCCGGCTACCTCTCCGGCGGTGAAGCACAGCAACTCGCTATCGGTCGCGCACTGATGAGTGATCCGGCTGTATTACTTATGGACGAGCCGTCGCTGGGCCTGGCCCCGGTGCTGGTTGACCAGGTATTCGACCTGATCGGCAGGTTGCGCGAAGGCGGCCGCACCTTGTTCGTGGTAGAGCAGAACGCAAAACGAATGCTGGCCGTGGCCGACCGTGCCTATGTCATGCGCTCGGGTGAGATCGTTGCCGATGGGCCAGCCGCACAACTTGCAGCCAGTGAAGACCTGTTTGAGACCTACCTGGGTCAGTCGGGAGGCACAGCATGATCGAACTTATTCAACAGATTATTGACGGCCTCGGCCGGGGCGGCATCTACGCCCTGCTGGCCCTCGGGATTGCTGTAATTTTCGGCGTGATGCACTTGATCAATTTCGCTCATGGTGAACTGATCACGGTCAGTGCGTACACCAGTTACTGGCTTTTTGCCAGCGGCCTCAACTGGTGGTTCATCGCACCTACGGTGATCGTGGTCGCAGTACTGACCGCGGTAATCATCGAGTTCGTTGCCTTTCGCTGGGTGCGCGGTGCACCTGATTTCACCATGCTGATGACTTCCTTTGGTGTGCATTTTCTGGTGCAGGCACTTTTCGTCATGTATGTGTCCGCCAACTTTCGGCAATTCCCGCGGCCCGGCTGGATTTTTGATACCTGGCGCATCGGCGGCCTCAGCCTGGAGGTATTCGACCTGGCGGTTATTGCTGCCACCCTGGTGACGCTGCTTGGCACCTACTGGCTGCTGCAACGCACCATGTTCGGTGTTAGCCTGCGTGCCGCTGCCGAGGATTTCGACACGGCCCGGTTGATGGGTATTCGCAGTAACCGGGTGATTCGAGGCGCCTTTGTGCTTTCTGGTGTGCTGGCCGGGGTCGCTGCCGTGTTCTGGCTGATGCGCAGCGGCCAGGCGGGACCAACTGCCGGTCTCAATCCAATGCTCAAAGGAGTGCTGGCGGCGCTGATTGGCGGGCTGGGCAGCCTCAGTGGTGCCGTGCTTGGCGGGATCACCCTTGGCCTGGTCGAGGTGTTGCTTATCTCCCGCCTGCCGGGTGGAACCGCCGGCCTGACCGACGGCATCGTGTTTCTACTCATTGCGCTCTTGTTTGTGTTCAGGCCACAGGGCTTGATCACGGTACGCCGCGTCGAGCGCGTCTAATGCAAGCCGACCGCGTCCGGCACGCCGTCGCGCCTGTACTCGGTTCCGGCCTGCTGTTCCTGTTCCTGGTCGCCGGCAGTCTGTTGTACGCCGCCACTGGCGATGCCGCGGCCAACAGCCTCGTCACCCAGATGCTCATCAACGCCGTGGTGGTACTCGGCATCCAGATTTACATAGGCAATACCGGCGTGCTGTCGTTCGGCCATATTGGGTTCGGTGCGATCGCCGGCTATGCTTTTGCTATCTGTGCTATCTCGCCGGAACGAAAACTCCGGCAGATTCCGAATGCGCCGTTCGGCCTGGCCGAGGTTGACTTTACTCCGCTGCAGTCCGGACTGATTGCCGTAACACTGACCGTCATTGTCGCTTTCCTGATTGGGCTGGCGTTGTCGCGGTCGGGGGCCCGCTCCGGAGCGGTGGCGGCGGTCGTCATCACCCTGGCGCTGCTGTTCGTAGTCCACGAAGTGGCTCGCAACTGGATCGATCTGACCCGGGGCGGGAAAACCGGTCTTTCATTCAGTCCGCTCGGTAACGCCACCCTGCAAGGAAAACTGCCCATTTACCTGATCCTGTTAGGCGCAATTGGACTTGCCCGGCTATTCAAGGAAACCCGTGCTGGGCGCCTGGCGCAGGCCGCTCGGGAAGATGATCTGGCGGCAAGGGTCATGGGAATCGACCCCGCGGTACAGCAGATGATTGCATTGCTATTGTCCGTGGTCGTAGTGTCTGCCGGCTCTGCCTTGCGCGTATTCGAACTTGGCAGCATCAATCCCAGGCTGTTCTTTTTTGACTACACCCTGCTGACCCTGACCATGCTCATCGTTGGAGGGCGTAACAGTGTAGTCGGTGCGCTAACTGGCGTACTGATCATCACTGTCGGCAGCGAATTGACCCGCAATCTCTCCGAGGTAGATATCCAGGGTATGAACTGGCTATTACGGGACGGGTTGACCGACATTTTCCTGGGCGGGGCAATGCTCGGTTTCATGATCCTGCGACCAGCCGGGCTGCTGGGTGACTGGGAGCTCGACCACTGGTCGTTGCGACGATTACGCCGCACAGAACCACCGCCAGTGCCACCACCTTCAACAGATGGTGACCAAACCCCAACCACGGTCCTGAAAGTGACCAACGTCACCGTTCATTTCGGTGGCTACCAGGCGCTGGCTGACGCCGGGCTGGAGGCCGCGTCCGGAGAGATCGTTGGCCTGATCGGTCCCAATGGTGCCGGCAAGACCACACTGCTGAACGTAATTACCGGGCTAGTCGAGTCAGATAACGGGCAAACCGCGCTTGGTGGCGTCATCCTGACCGGCGTATCACCGCACGTTATTGCGCGTTCTGGTCTCGCCCGCACCTTTCAGAATTTTCGCCTGTTTTCCGCCCTCAGCGTACGGGAAAACATCGGGGTTGTGCGCCTGGTGGCAAAGCACTTCCGCCGGGACCGCCCACTGCCGCCAGTTGGCGCGCTGATGGCCCAAGCCGGACTCTGGGAACAGCGCGATCGGCGAGCATCCGAACTGGACTACGGCAACGCCCGACGGCTTGAGCTGGCCCGTGCGGCGGCAGCTGGACCGGAATTCCTGTTGTTGGATGAGCCAACCAGCGGCATGAGCGACAGCGAATCCAGGGCCATGATCGACCAGGTGCGCTCGATGGCAAAACTAATTGGCGCCGGGGTAGTGGTTATAGACCATGACCTCAATTTCATTACCGGGATCTGTGACCGTGTGTACGTGCTCGACCAGGGGCGGGTGATCGCCGTTGGAACGCCAGCGGAAATCGCGGCGAACCCGGCAGTGCAAACAGCTTACCTGGGCACTGCCGAATAGATGGCTTTTCTGCAACCCGATTACAACAGGAACCAACAATGCCCGGCCCAACCGCATTAAGCCTCGTGGAGGCTGCGACTGCCGTACGAAGCGGCGAGACGACGGCGGTCGCTCTGCTCGAAGCGTGTCTCGCACGTATCGAGGCGACCGAACTGGTTGTTTCAGCCTTCGCGTCGGTGCAGGCTGATGAGGCTTTCGCAACGGCAGCGAAACTCGACAGGCGCGATCCCATCGGGCCACTGCATGGCGTGCCGATCGCGCTCAAGGATTTGTTCTTCACCAAAGGCATCGCGACCGAGGCGAATTGCGACGCTTTGAGCGGTTTCGTGCCGGACTGCGATGCCAGCGTCGTTGCCCGGTTGCGGGCTGCGGGCGCCGTCATCGTTGGGAAAACCAATACCCATGAGTTGGCCTATGGGGTGTCATGCCCGGCATCGCACAACCCGTGGAATCCTGAGCGAATGACCGGGGGCTCCTCCGGCGGTAGCGCTGCCGCTCTGGCTGCCGGGCAAGTGTTTGGCGCCCTCGGGACCGACACCGGCGGGTCCATCCGTATCCCGTCCAACTACTGCGGGACCACCGGTATCAAGACGACTCGAGGCGTGGTGCCGCGCGACGGTTTACATCTGATTTCCTGGACCTATGACACCGTCGGGCCGATGGCGCGAACAGCGGCAGACTGTCTGGCTCTGCTCGAGGTGATTGCGGGCCAGTCGAAACTCGACCCGTGGTCATCGAGGATGACCCTTGCCTCCGCTTCGGCGCCTTCTGAGCTTGTTCTGGGTGTCCCCGACGAGAGCTTCTTCGAAGGCTTCGACACTGACGCTGAGGTGCGGGCCGTCATGGAAGAAGCAATCGACGAACTCGGATCGATCGTGTCTGAAGTAAGGACCGTGAAGGTGCCAAACAACGCCGAACACTTTGCGTCGGGCGCGTCCATCGTATTTGCTGAATCAGCCGCACTGTTGGAAGAGCTTCGGGCAACCAGCAACGACCGGATCGGCGAGGAGGCCAGAGCGATTTTGGCCGATGGTGCGGCGATCCCTGGTACGGCACTGGCCGCAGCACAGGCGCAGCGTGTCGTCTTCGAGCGGGCCTATCACGACGTGTTCGAGCACCAGGGCGTGCAACTCTTCATCGCCCCCGTAAACCCCAACCAAGTACTCCCTCACGGTACGAGCGACATTAGCGGTGTGCCGCTGATCCCATCGACCACACAGTTCACCTTCCCGGTCAATGGCGCAGGACTTCCCGCAATTTCTCTGCCTGGAGGATTTGCGAAAGACGGGCTTCCGATCGGCTTCCAACTGGTTGGTCAGCCGTTCGACGAGCGCACCCTTGCTGCGGTTGGTGAAGCCTTTCAATCCAAGACGGAGCATCACCACAAGTTCCCAGATCTGTCGTCGACTGCCACGGCGGCTGAGTAGTAACACCGGTGCTTGTTGGGAGAACAAGATTGGAAAACAGTTGTGGCTAGTCAAAAGATTGAGATTCCGGGCTATCAAGGGCGGGCAGTCGTCGTCGGGACGGGTGCCGCGGTCCGTATCACCGATGTCGAAGGAGCACAGATCGGTGATCTCTTTCTGCTTGCGGCTGATGATCTCGAAGAAGTGTTCAGCGCGGCAATGACCCGTCTCGTCACGTTCCACCTTTTCCCAACGATCGGTGAGAGCTTCTACAGTAACCGGCGACGGGAGATGCTGACGTTCACCGGCGATACCTCGCCTGGCCGCCATGACATGACGTTTGCGCCATGCGACTCGGAGTTTTACGAAGAGCTTGTGGGCGAAACCGGGCATCCCAATTGCCACGACAACTTCATGAGCGCCGTGGCACAACTGGATTTCGATGGCAGGTTGCCACCTGACCCGATCAACCTATTTCAGAGTTCGATGCCCAACACCGAAGGTGGCTTCGACATCGAGCGCTCACCCTCCGGGCCGGGCGACTTTGTCGAGTTTGAAACGCAGATGGACTTGCTGTTAGTGCTCACCGCATGCTCGGCTGACATCAAGATTGAGGACGTGGATGTTATCGGTGGTCGGTCGACACCTCTGCTTCTCGAGATCGGTTGAGATCGACTGACTTTTTCGCCCGGCTACCTGCCGGCGGACAGTAGCACTACTTGCAAGGCGAGCTTTACCGCCACTGCTTCTCCTCTGAAATCCACTTTCCACCAGGCAATGGCCCGTCCTTTGAGAAGGCATCGACCAGATTCGACAGCAACTTAGACACATTGTTGTTGAACCCATGACTGGGAAGCGCCTGACCAAAAGCGATTGAACCACTTGAGAAAACAGCGCCATTATTGGATGAAGTGAAATACACCATGTCTGCTCGAATCCGGTGATCATAGGTGCCGGTCATTCCCGGAAATGCATATAAGACTTCCTCGCAGACCAGCACGTAATTATCCGTATGCCCCCCGGAGGAGGCGATGATCTTGGCGTGCGGAGGTGTGCCCCTCTCCAAGTCGTAGCGATCCATCTCAATACCGCCGGCAGCCCGGTGTGCCAGGCCAAAATCGCCAATGATCTCGCCCTCGATCCCCTCGGTGATCCAGGAAATTGTGCGGTGCCAACTGTCCGGCATGCGGCGAAACGGCCGGCAAGACTCGAAACCCTGGGAGATAAAGCCAACACCCAGAGCTTTTTGCGGGGGTCGACCCAGGTTCTTCCAAAGGCCGCCTTTTTGCCCGGTGGTCTGCATATAGTGCTCGCCGGGGCGGGCATTCCAGGCTCGCATGCCCGAATCCAGTTTGCGAACTTCCATACACCAGGGCTCGTCCTGACAAAAATCCACATTCCAGTAATACCCATTGCCCCCTATGTAGATCAGCCGCCCACCGTCCGCAACAAAATCTTCAGTCGCATCCAACATGGTCTCGGAGTAGTACTCCGGGTGGGTGCCGGTTATCACACACTTATAGGGCGAGATCGCATCGACACCTTCCTGGTGCAGATCCTCATCGGTCAGCACCTCGTAGTCATAATTGCAGTGCTCGAGCCAACCAACAATGGAAAGATCTGCCGAAAAATTCCAGGTAATTCCGTTCATCGCGTTGCGGTATTTCGGGCGCATCCCAACAATGGGCCGGCGGTATGATGAGTAACAAACGCCCGCACCATCGTGATGATGGTCGTAAGTAGACCGCCCAAACTCCGGGCTCTGATGGATTTCGATATCGGTCTCGGTAACGACCGGTGTCTGGCCAACGATCGGTTGGGCCATCTGTGCTTCGAAACTCAGGTGATCATTGGCGTACGCCAGGTAAGTGGCAGTGGGGACAAGGAATGCGATCGGGGCACGCGGCGTCTTGGCGCGGACGAAAAACACCAGGTATTCTTCACTTAGCCCTGTTCCATCACCTGCCCGCAGGCGTACCGCATAAACCCCGCTTTTAAGATCCTCGGGGATCACTAAAGACTTGGTCACATCCCAGCCGCAGTCGATGACCGAATCCTCATGCAGTTCGATACCACCGTATTCCTCCGGGGCCAGACGAAAACAGTCATTGCGACCGTTCCAGTTCCAGCCGGTCTGTGCGCGGACGGGTTTGTTGATGCCGATGGCATTCAAGCCATGGGGTCCGGTGTCTATAACGGTGTCACCGATACCGGTGTCGGTATATCCTGCAGTCGTGTCCCAGTACGCCAGAATGTCTTTCTCTGGCGGCTTGCCACCGGAACAGATATGGTCGAACTCTTCTCGCGATAGCACACCCGAGACGATCCCGGGCCGGTCGATCTTGCCGGAAAACAGCTCGTTGACAAACTTACCCCGCGTTAAATGGTAGTCCCAGGTTCCGCCGAGAAGAAAAGAAATATCCGGGGCGTGCTCTGGTTTGAAACGAAAGGTCTCGCAGACGTGTGAGTCGTAGTCCATAGGGGTGACCTTGCCCCAAAGTGAGTTGTAACGGTTTACTACACCGGCCTGGTAAAGCGTCGCCTTACCGGTGCTGGCATCATAGGAGGCACCAACGAAGTACCAGATGTGACGCTGCAGGGGCACTTCAGCCTCAACATGATCAATCTCTTTGCCATCGGCAACGGTAAAAAGCAGCTTGCCGTTGGGATCAATAGCGATACCGTATCCTATGCAGTTGTAGTCGTCGTAGCGGGTAAGGACAGCCTGTGCGCCAACTTTTGAGTGCAGCGAAGGCCAGATATATGCAAACATCGAAAAACTGCCATCGGGGCAAAGCCGGTTTTGCGGGTCTGGCACCTGGAGGTAGGAGCCGACCTGGGTGTACTGCTTGTTGACCTGCCAGGCCCCGTTGATCTCACAGTCCACTTCTTCTTCTACGAAGCCTGGACCATCCGGATGCTGATCGCCGTGGATGAGACGTACTAACTGGGCCTCGGCCGTGTCTGTGCCGTCAGCAGTAACGTGGAATGTCTGTTCATCCCCTGGTTTTACAGAAATATTGTTGCAATAACCGAACAGCTTAACCTCTGCCATGTCTTATTCCTCGTTATTCGCCTGACAACGACCGTGCTGATTCAGCAACGATAACTGACTCGATATTTGCTCACTACGATTCCAGCAGATCCTGGATGCGCCGTGTGAAGACACCCACCCAAGCGTCTTCCGGGCTTGAATAGATCTTGTCCTCCACCAGCCTGGGCGGGACGCCTGAAATTCCCGACAGCGCCACAACCTGATAGGCCTTAAATGGTTCGACACATTTGATTGCATACTTTTCGACCATTGGCTGTCGTCGAAAGTAAGTCAATAATCTTTCCAGTGCCTCGCTGTGCTGGCCCAGCGGCTTGTTTTTGAATTCCTCGATCACTTCATCGCTGACCAAAGTCTTGAGGAAATCACGCTGGTTCTTGTCATAACGTCGCAACGCGATTTCGTCTTTGTCCCGAACTTCTGTTGATTCTTCAGGCAGCATTTCGCCTCCTTTCTCGGCACGTGCCGATCGGTGTTCACTTTTCTTTTTGTTCCTCCACGCGCGGAACTGGGTCTTGATACCAAACACACCGCCGCGCAGGAAGACAACGACAACCAACATCAATACCCCAATCAGTACTATTCTCAGCGGTCCCAAGTCGATCAGTACGCGATCGATGAATACCACGATGAGCGTGCCCACCACGGCACCTTCAGCACGACCCAGGCCACCGATAACCAGCATGGCCAACGCCATTGATACCGTATCAAATCCAAATAGGTTGGGGGATGCCCCGCGAAAGTGTGTGGCATAAAAAGCGCCGATCACGCCCAACGCCGCAGAGGAAATCAGAAATACCTGGATGCGTGCAACGCGATAATTGACCCCGGTGGCCTCAGCAAAAGCCTCCCGTTTTTCCGGTGCCATACGCAGGATGCGGCCCAACCGCTTGCCATTGATAAAACGGAACAGCAGCAGTGCACACACCAACACAGTGGCGGCGGCATAGTATCCCAGCCTGAGCTGTGCAAATTCATCCCACGCCTCGGGAATATAGGTGGCAGCCCCATAGAGTCCACCGATCTCCGAGCCAAACGCTTTAGATTGGATGATGTAAACCCGGCATAGCTCGACGACTCCCAGGGTCAGTAATGCATAGTAGAACCCCTCCAGGCGCACAGCGGGAATGGCGATAAGAATTCCAAAAATCAGGCCAACAAGGCCGCCGGCAAGAAACATCAGTGGAATCGGTAACCCGAAATGAATCGAAAGATAAGCAGACCCGTAGGCCCCAGCCCCGACGATCGCAAAGGTCGCGAGTGAATAAATACCCGCTGTCCCAATCACCAGCGTCCAGCACAGATTGATTGCAGCGTAAATCGAGAACACTGCTGCTGCCGACAGCAATACTCGTTGATTGCCTTCGGGCATTACGAACGGCGCCAGCATCAAAGCGATAAATCCAAGCACCCACCAGATCGGCCGCTTGTCAACGATGGTTTTTTCGCGACGCAGTGTCTTGGGGTTGTATTCGCCTCGGAAACGCAGCACGGTACGCCGGGTCGGATAGTAGCGCAGCCGGTTCCACAGCCTCTTCCCGTGCCCGGGCCACTTGTAGTAGTAACGCAGCCGCCCCACCAGATGGGTAGGTACCTTGTATTCGCGAGCTGCATCCCAACTGCTCTCGGGGGAGCGCCACTCGTTGGTGGGGATCTCCTCAATCGGGCCCGCCGGGTCCCAGCTCGAATAGGGGTCTTTCCAGGTGGCCATGCGGCCTAGGCCTCCCGGGCCTTATCGAGAATCCCGGCAATGCCGCGAGGGCGGATCAACAGTATCAGTATGATCAGCCCGAACTGGGTGATCAGCACATACTGACCGCCCCAAAAACGGGAGGTCATGGCTTCATTGACGCCTAGAATTACAGCGGCGATCACTACGCCCGTGACCGAACCGAGCCCACCACACAACGCAACACTGAGACCCTTGATCATTGGCGTAATCCCTCCAAAAGCCTGCAGGTAATAGGTCTGGGAAAGCAACACTGACGCAAGACCTGCAAGACCACCGGTGATTGCCATGACAGAAAAACCCGTTTTGCGTACCCCAATGCCGACAATCGAGGCAGCGTGAGGGTTTTGCATCATGGCGCGAATCTCAAGGCCCCGCCGGCTCGACTTCATCCACAGCAGCACTGCGGTCAGCATGAGAATGGACGTGACCACCGCACCGACCTTGTCGTAGGTCATGGTCGACCCAAAGACCTTGATCGAACCATAACCAAACACCGGTGGGATGTTCTTTACCCGGGGACCGAAATACCACAACAGCGCTTGTGTTCCGAACAAACTGATGGCAAGCGTCGCAATCATGCCCCGAATCGTAAAGTTCGGCTTGTCGTGCAACGGGATAAAGGCCAGTGCGCACACAATCACACCGCCGAGTGCACCCGTTAGTATCCCAGATGCCAGAATAACGACCCCGTTATGAGAGATATGCTGCGCGACGAGCCAGGCACCGTAACCCGAGAAAGAAAAAATAAAACCAAAAGACATGTTGATCAGTCCCAGGCTTGACCAGGTAATAGAGACGCCGATCGCCAGGGTCCCATAAATACAGGCCAGAACCACAGCGTTAATGATCACATAACTCCAATCCATGCCTCATCTCTCCCGTTTGGTCTGATAGGCTAGCGATGCTGCGGCCTCACCCTTGAGCTTGCCCACGTGCATCCCAATAATCCGATCCACACGACCATCGAGCAGGGCGACGTTCTGCTCGGCGATCACCATTGCGGATTCACCGAGCTGGACGTCGAATAAAGCCTCGAGAACACCTTTTCCTAATTTAGGAGCCAGGCCCAAAGTGGGTTCATCCACAAGGTAAAGAGACGCCTCGGCCATCAGGCCCCTGCCAATGGCCACCATGCGCCTTTCTCCACCGGACAACCGTCCGACCGGAGTATCCATGAGTTGTTCAAGTGCCGGGAATATCCCGAGAATCTCTTTCCTCCTGTGGGCGCGTTTGCGCCAGGCCGATTTTGTATACGCACCACTGTCGAGGTGGTCCTTCACGGTAAGTCCCTGAAAGATCTCATCGCCCTGCGGAATTAAAGACAGGCCCTGGTGGACGATCTGGTGCGTGTAGCGGCCAGGCCCCTGGCTGCGGTTGCGGCCAATCTGTCTGGCATTCAGCCTGATCGAGCCACGCTGCCAATGGGTCAGTCCGGCAATAGCCAGAAAAAGCGTTGACTTGCCATGACCATTGAGGCCCACCAGGCCGACCTTTTCGCCCGCGCTGACTATCAGATCCAGGTCGTGGATCACCCGCATTGGGCCATATCCGGCTGAGAGGCCTTCTATGTTTAGAACGGGAATGTCACCGGTCATAACTTATAGACACTCACTCAATCAACATTTTCAAAGTAAGCGGCACGGACTTGTGGGTCCTTGAGTACCGCACCCATATCACCTTCGGAGATCTTCTCACCAGCATCCATGACCATGACCCGGTCAGCGATGGTGTCCAGCAGTTCGATTCGGTGCTCCACGATCACAATGGCAAAGTTCAGCTCTTTTGCAAGAATTCGAATCAAGTCGTCGAACTCATCAATTTCTGAGTTGATCAATCCTGCCGCGGGTTCATCCATCAATAACAATGGTGGCCTGCGCATGATCAAACAGGTCAATAAGAGCTTGCGTCGATCGAGCGTATCCAACTGTGCCGCCGGCATGTCTGGCTCTGCAGAGAAGCGCACCAGCCGCATGGCCCACAATGCATGCCAGCGATTCAAGTAAGGCTTATGAGCCTGCCGCGCCGCTTTGAACACTTCATCGACGGTCAACTCCTCGGGTACTACGGGAGTCTGATAAGTCCGCCCAATCCCGATTCGGGCCCTTTGGTAGAGCGACAATGCACTGACATCCTGGCCTTTGAAGGTCACGCTTCCGGATTTTGCAGGGAACCGTCCGCACAAAACCTCGAACAGGCTGGTCTTGCCGGCCCCGTTGGGGCCGATCACTCCAAGCACTTCCCCGCTTTGTACTTCCAGCGAGATATTTTTCAGGATTTCTCGACCCCCCAGGTCCAGATAAATCCCACTGCAAGAAAAAATAGGGCCAGGTGGTGGGTGCTGCGAATCCGCAGCACCCACCGATACTCCTACCATTGGAACGGGCGTAGTTCAGATTCCTTGAGTACGTCAGGATAGACGATCTTGTGTTCAACATCCTGGACCTGGACATACAGTTGGCCCATGCCATCTTCCAGGGTCTTGGCAGTCACCGGATGGCCATCATCCGGATAATGAGCACCCTCCTGCCACTTGTTGTTCATATCAAGCAGCCCACAAACACCACGATACTTCGTCGTTCTGACGTAATCACATACCTGCTCGAACTTATTCGGGTCGCCGACATGCTCCCACGCTTGCTTTAGGAAATAAACGGTGTCGTAGGCGTTACCGGTGTAACAAAGACCCATCGTACCCGGCCAGCGCTTTTTGTATTTTTCACGAAATGCAGTGCCCATCTCGTCTGCATACACTCCGAGAACCGTACTCCAGATAAAGCCTTCGGCTGCCGGTCCTGCCAAATCCAGGAATTCAGGCTGTGACGGACCGTATTGCATGTAGATCAGGGTGTTTTCGAGCGGATCTGCGCGCCACTGTTTACAGAAAGCGGCATATTCAGCCGCAACCCAGTGATCAAGCATGACTGCACCGGCACCTTTACGTTTGATTTCCTGTATCACGGGCTCCCAGTTCTGAACCGGGAACTGGATATCCGTGATACCGGCCAGCTCAAAGTCGCTGGCGGGAATCGCTTCCTGAAGCGTTCGGGAAATAGTCTGGCAATACGCGATCTGTTCCTGAACGATGTGAATACCATTGTTGTTGGGCGTCCACAGACCACGATCTTTCATATCTTTAAGAAATATCGGGAAGGTATATCCGTAGTGAACTTCCGATGGATCAGTCTGAAAACAATGACTGTATTTGTCCGGGTGAGCGGCGACGTGATCGGTGTAATTCCGTTGGGTTACACCCCATAACAACGGGGCCTTGTACTTGACCGTTGCATCTATCGTTGGGATAGGGGCCAGCGTAAACGGTGTCGTCATAGCATGGACTTTTTCATCCACCAGTTTGAGCATGGAGGCCTGGCAGCCTTCCGGTGAAAAGATGTCTATATCGACCACCTTCAACTTGAGTTCACGGCCCATAATGCCGCCGGCCGCATTGATCTCCTCCTGCGCCAGGATGGCGCCCTGCAGATGATCCAGGTGGTCGGCAACACCGCCCGCTGTACTCTGAGCAAGGGGCATCCCGAGAACGATTGGCTCTGCTGCGAATCCGCTACGGGCAATCCACGGCATGGGCAGTGTTGAGGCTGCTGCACCGGCAGCAACCCCCTTCAGGATTTTTCTACGCTTTTTATTAAATGACATGATTATCCTCCTCTGGTCTGATTAACATTAAGCTACACGGCACGCAGCCAGCAAATAATTGCCTGGCAACTAAGTCTAACCCGGTACTGCCATCTCATCACGCACATTTACATCCAACAGAATGATTATCAAATTGCCGGTTCACAATAACCGAGAAATTGTTTGAACACAAACGATTAATCATTCGGTGCCGAACCAACTTCTATTACACTAATCAGGTACCCCTGACGGGACAACATAGACTCTAAGAACTGGTTAAATGGTCAGACCACAACCCTGCACCTACCGACGCCGCGGTTGGGCCACCGGTTGCGCACAAGCCGGGCTCAACCTCACAATGCCACCTGGGGGTGATACTGCAGCCCATCGTTACCGATCAGTGCGGTCAATTCATGGTAGCCAACCGGCCCGACAGCAGGAGGGCCGCATCAAAACGATACGGAGAATAGTGCAATGGCAAAACTGACTCCCTGGCAAATGGTGGTCGAAGCTCTCAAGGCAGAGGGTATCGACCGAGTTTTTGGGCTTCCCGGAAACCCGCTCCACTTCGTCGCGGATCTCAATCAGCACAGCGATATCAAGCCGGTCCTTGTCCGCCACGAACATTCCGGCGCGGCACTTGCTTATGCCACTGCTCGAATGACGGGGCATCCCGCTGTCTGTTTTGCAAATCCAGGACCGGGAATAACCAACCTCGCTACTGCATTGCTGGAGGCAACCTGCGGGTCACTGCCAGTCATCGCCTTGACTAACGGCGTGCCCCTGAGCACTGATGGCATGGGTGCTTTCCAGGAATTAGACTCGGTTGCACTGATGCGGCCCGTAACCAAGTGGGCAACCCGTGTGGTCGATCCTCAAACTACTCCCTGGGTTATGCAGCGCGCTTTTTCTCTGGCGAAGAACGGTCGACCCGGGGCTGTTTTCATAGACCTGCCGTCCGATATCGCACTGCAATATTGCTCGATGCCGGCTTACCGGCCATCCATAGCGCGACACCGCAGTCGGCCTGATCCAGAGGTCCTGGCCGCTGCGGCACAAATTATCAGCTCGGCCAAGCAACCGGTCATCGTCTGTGGGTCTGGTGCTGTCAGCGCGGATGCCGGCGCATCGGTTATCGGTCTTGCGCAAGCACTGGGCGGAGCTCTTTTTACGACCCCGGGCGGGCGTGGCACCTATCCGGAAGATCACCCGCTTTGCCTGGGCCAGATCGGCCTTTATTTCACCCAGGCAGGCAAGCAGTACTTTGACGAGGCCGACCTGATCGTTTCCGTCGGCTCGCGGTTGGAAGACTTCTCAACCGGGGGCTGGACACTGTGGCCCAGAAAAGCCAAGTTGATCCAGATCGATATTGACCCAGCTGCGGTTGGCCTGAATATACGGCCCGACGCTGCCCTGGTGGGGGACGCTGGGCTTGCTCTTGCGGACCTGCTGCAAGCGCTATCTTCAACCAGCCTTAAGGGGGTACAAGAGCGCCGGAAAAATATCAGCCAACTGCATACCAATTTTGTTTCGAAAATCCAACGGACCGCCGGCAAACAGAAAAAACCTATTTCACCAAAGCAGGTGGTCAACGCCATCAATAGAATATTCGGCAAAGACACCGTCATGGTGCATGAAAACGGCGGCGCTGATCTCTGGTCGTACTACTGGCCTTACTACCAGGTGCTCAATGCAGGCGACTGTATTCCCATGGCCGAACAAACCGCAATGGGTATGGGCGTGATTGGGGCTATCGGCGCAAAAATAGCCCGGCCTGACAAAAAGGTTGTATGTGTCACCGGCGACGGCGCCCTGCAGATGGCAATGATGGAACTGGCAACTGCCGTTGAGCAACACTGTGGCATCACCTGGGTGGTGCTGAATAACCAGGCACTGGGGTGGCCACAGTATATCCAGCGGCTCGAAAAACAGCCTGATATTGCCACCGGGTTTTCCCATTCACCGGATTTCGCCAAGCTGGCAACGGCGCAAGGCTGCAAGGGCATCAAGGTCACAGACCCGGCTAAGGTTGATGCGGCACTGAAATCGGCGGTGAAGGCAAACCAGGCCGGAACCCCGGTCCTGATTGATATTCACATTGCCAAACATGACTATCCGCCGCACTTCACGACCTTCCATCGAGAAGTGTGGGACATGGGTAAAAAGTAAAGCAGCGGCAGTTGCTTTACTGGGCGATAGCCAGTCATTCAGTCGCAAGACCGGGCCGACTCCGGCGGCCTGCCTGACAGAACTACGCGAGGAGGGCTGATCGGGTTCTCATATCCGCTCAGGCCACCGTGACATCACCAACTGGAACTCAATTGACAAATAATTCCGGCGTCTGGAAAAACCCAAAGATCTGGTCCCTGGCCATCGGTCAGGTCCTGGTGTGGGCCGGGCTGTTCTATCTTTTTCCGGCCCTGCTCACCCACTGGGAGGCTCATTTCGGCTGGAGTCGCGACTTACTCACATTCGGCTTCTCCGGGGCATTGATAACCGCTGCTGTTGCCGGGCTTGCGGCGGGCAGAATTATTGATCGAGGTCACGGCCGTATTCTCATGGCAGGCAGTGCGCTGGCAGGTGGGGCACTTCTCGCGGGGCTGCCACAGGTATCTGCGATCTGGCAGTTCTACCTGATCTGGCTGGCACTGGGTGTGGCTATGGCTGGATGCCTGTATGAGCCCTGTTTCGCTTACCTGACCCGCCTATATCAGGCCCAGGCAAAACGACCCATCGTCATGGTTACGCTGGTAGCCGGTTTCGCCGGGACCGTCTGTTTTCCCGTGTCCAGTGCAATGACTAATGCCCTCAACTGGCAAGCCAGCATATGGTTGTTTGCTGCCCTTAATTGCTTTTTCGCGGCACCCTTACTCTGGTTTGGCGCTGGGGGTGAGAACGTCACAACGCCCGGGCAAATCAAGCCAGCGCCAAGCCCTACATTTGCCATGACCATCCGACCGTTGCTCCGCCAGCCCACATTCTGGGCTCTTGCTATTACATTCGGATCGCTCTCCATCAATCATGGCATGATCATCAGCCATATCCTGCCACTGCTCGAAAGTCGTGGCGTGTTGCCGGCTCAAGCTGTGATCGCAGCGTCCCTGATTGGCGTTGCCCAAGTATTGGGCCGGCTGTCGCTGTTGCCCCTGGAACAACACATATCCATGATCGTGGTTTGTGGGCTCTCCCTGGTTGGCTTATCTCTCGCCAGCGTGGGTCTCGCCTTTGCCGGTATCTCGGTAATTTTTCTCGGCGCCTTTGTACTTCTGCAGGGTAGTGCTATTGGCGTCGCCAGTATCGCCAAGCCGATCGTAACCGCCGAAGTACTGGGCCGAACAAACTTCGGTACCATTTCAGCAATGGTTTCGATATTGTATGTTTGGGGGTTCGCGCTTGCCCCGGGACTCGCCGGTTTCATCTGGATGTCTTCCGGATATGATGTATTGCTGAAGAGCACTTTCGCGCTCGCACTACTTGGCATCATTAGTTTGTTTGCAGCTTCCAGATATCAAAATAAATCTCACACGCGCTGACAGATCAAATGGGTAAAGCACAAACCAACGACTCAAACATATTCGCAGCCAGGATGGCTTCGTTGAAATCCCATCTGGCCGACACCGCCATCGATGTTGCACTGGTCACCGATGACGACAGTGTTTATTACTACACTGGTTTTTACGATTACCTACACATGGAGTTTGGTCGGCCCACATTGCTGGTTGTACCTGCAAACGGCGGCAGTGTGCTGATCACGCCAACCATGGAAAAAGACATGGCGGAGGCTGCGGCCAAGGTCGAGCATATTGTTCTATGGAATGACGGACTCGGTGAAGAATGGCGTGAAACTCTTCCCACACTACTGAAAAATGCCGCATCTGTGGGGATCGAGCCTGACCAGATGCCGCCGGTGGTGCGCAGTTACATCAACAACCTGGTTGCGCCTGACCGTCTGGTGGATGTCATACCTGTAGTCAGCGAGATGCGCATGATTAAATCTGATGAGGAACTTCAGATTGCGCGTCATGCCGGCGAGGTGGGCATTGCCATGATGGAAGCGGGCCGCAATGCCATCAGCGATGGCGTACCCGAGTACGAAGTGGCTCTGGCAACTGCCGAAGCCGGTACGCGCAGGGCAGCCGAACTGCTTAAGGCACACTACCAAGATAGGCGCATGTCCCCCAGCATTCATTTCATGCAGATCATGGCCTCTGGAAAAGAAATCACCATGACCCATCACCGGGCAAGCACCAAAAAACTAAAATATGGAGAACCCGTATTTCTGTGCTTTTGTGGGATGACCAGCTTTCACCGCTTTAAACTGGGCTTTGACCGCACCTTCTGGCTCGGGAAGATCGCTGATCGATCCCAGGAGGCCGCCTACCAGGCAGCCGTAGATAGCCAAGCTGCAGCACTTGGCGTTCTGGGCCCCGGGGTTATGGCCGAAGAGATACATGGTGCTTACGCCGAGGTCATCCAGGCTGCCGGCTACGAATATCCTTTCCGTTGTGGGCGGGCAACAGGCTTTAGTTTTCTGGAAAAGCCCCAGCTGGTTTTTGGCGACAAAACAATTCTACGCCCCGGTATGGTTTTTGCGGTAGATGGCTCGGTCACCGTACCGGGCAAATTCCGCGCCCAAGTTGGTGATAGTTTTATTATTACTGAGGGGGGTTACGAGCAGATCACCTCACACCCAAAAGCGCTGGCAGAGGTGATCGTCTGAAAAAAATCATTATATTTAAACCAGGCACCTCAACTATGGCCTTAACCATTCGACAGTTTTGAGATAATTCGATTTACGGACGCACAACCACATCATCTTATCCGGGACAACTACAGTGCGCACGAGAATTGCTACAAATAAAGAAC
>Ga0208521_1000110_pt1 | contig 54591 bp, 56 predicted proteins | sample ETNtaG_24_FD_185754 | JGI IMG/M metagenome (GOLD analysis project Ga0208521, IMG submission 185754) | Marine microbial and viral communities from oxygen minimum zone, Eastern Pacific Ocean - ETNP201306SV47 (SPAdes) (version 2) | ecosystem: Environmental > Aquatic > Marine > Oceanic ... | reverse complement strand
GAGCACGCTTTTCAAAAACTTTTGATATTTACACTGTTGCCAAAAGCATCGTAAGCAACCACAACCAAGAACAGCAAACAGAAGTAGTATTGGAATGGGTCAATGACCCAAGAGACTTAATGCTAAAGTCCTATCCAACCGAACCCCAAGGCTGGACAAGATCAAGTGGCACTCCAGAAAAAAACCCAATTCTAAACTATGACAATTTCTCCAATCCTGTGATCAGTGATTTGAGATTAGCACAATTTCAGGTGGGGGGGATTGAAGCCAGTTTTAATACCAAGGTACCTGTAAAAAATACAGGAGTATTGATGGTTAATCATGGTATTCGATCTATGGATCAGGTATTCGATCCAAAAATCAATGACACGCTGTTATTGAATAGAAATATTAAGCAATTACTGCTGGAAAAATATCCAACCATGAACCCAGATAATATTGTTGGTGGTTGGTTTGGCGACATGGTTACCAACACTGAGGTTCGAGTTGGACCGCCTGCCTTTTCACAGTTGGAACGCAGTAGAGAAATGCGAGGGGAAAATTTAGGATTTATTACCTTACACGATACCAATAATCAAATGCCGGAAGGCGAATGGAGGTATCGGTATTGGGAAGCTCTAGAGCAACTCAAAACCAATGGGGTGAATCACATTGTCGTTGTTTTTCCACAAATTATCGAAGACTCGGTGTTAAATTTAGTCGAGGTGCCTAATCAAATAGCAAAAGAGATTGGTTTTAAGAGTTGGCTCGGCTTTGAGAATCTCGATTTTGAAACCTATCCAGAAATCGGACACCCATTTGCTGATTATTGGGGAATTTGGGCCCGAAAAATGTGTAAAGTGACTCTTAATAATGGGCAACTCGAGCCGTGTTGTTTTGAGATGGGCGGTTGTCCAAATGGTCAACCATATCCACCTCCCAGACAGACACCTCTAGATGAGAGGCGTGATGATTTGGATCCTTCTTTGGTTTTTGATGTATCGCATTTTGGACATCTGGGTTATGATGCTGATGCTGGAGCGCCCAGTGATCTGGAACCGGTTCAAAATCAGTACACCGGGACCTGGTCGATGTGGCAGGTAACCAAGGATTATGAAAGCTTGGCAAAATTTCTGGCAAATAAGGTGATTGAACACATACAAGATAAATCGTTAGATAGAGGAAAAACATGACGGTTGGAATTTTAAGAAGAGAATTCTTACTAGGATTGGGAGCAGTTACGATACTTGCATCAGAACAGTCCTCCGCAATAGTACGAGGCACACCTCCAGTAGCAGCCCCAGATCTTTCTTTGCCATTAAATAATTTGACCAATTTAATCCGTATGCAGTCAAGTCTGGATACAGTTGATCAAACGCCTTGGCATTACAACGGAACTTTGTATTATCAGAAAGGTTCAGAGCAACCGATTCCAATGGTGAATATTGAAGGCATGGAGAGCTATCGGATTCTGCCTCAAGAAGATGGCTCTTATGAAATACTTGGCAATATGCTGACTTTTTTCAGAGACATTGAAACTGGGAAAATGATTAGAGAATACAAAAATCCATTTACTGGAAAAATTAATGAAGTACAGCCCAATATTAGAAGAGCGAGCCCCGGTAGAGGATTGAACATGTCCACAATGGGAGTCAGGCCCAAGGCTTTTATTGATCAAATGCCGGATCAACCCTTGATTTTGGATTGGACATTCGGTCCAAAAACAGTTTGGCTGCACAATAATACCAATTACCCTCCAGGATTATCAGCTCCAAGAATGCAGAGAATGACGATGTTTGCACCACTCGATCAATTTCTGGATCAAAATGTTAAATCTCTTCCCAGTCTATTCAGTGCAACTGTGCTGATGCCATGGCTGTCTTGGATGGATATGGATGAGGTTGAAGGCCATACTCTTTGGCATGCCTCAGGTGTAAAACTTGATTCAATCGATCAGCTTCCTAAAGAATATTACAATAGGATGATGAGTGAACACCCAGATTTGTCATCTTTTGATCTTGAGAATGACAGTGGTCCGGTCATATACGAATAAACTAATAGTATTTCTTTTTATTTTCTGTGTTGGTTGCGCTCAAGACGACAACGACAGAGCAACGCAAGACGAACCAGTAATCAATAGTCCCTCTCAAGATATACAAATGATCAGGGCGGAGAATATTAATGGTAATCTGGACAGAGGCAGGAAACTTTATCTCCAATGCAGAGCTTGTCATTCCTTAAAAAAGAATGAAAGTCATAAACTAGGACCCAATCTTTTTGGAATCTTTGATCAACAAGCAGGAACACAAGAAGGTTTTACATATTCTCTACCTTTAATTGAATCAAACCTAATCTGGGATCAAGATAATCTGGATCGTTGGCTGGCAGCACCTTACGAACTAGTGCCAGGAAACAAAATGGTTTTTTCTGGGATGAGACAAGAAAAAGATCGAGAAGATTTATTGGCCTATCTTTATGTTGAAACTTTTGAACAATAAATATTGAACTGTAATAATTAATCAGTAATATCAGCCAATAACAAAGTGAGGTAATCTATATGAATAATGACTCTTTCCTGAGTTTGCTTGCTGAGTCGCCTTTTTCCGGGCTTCAGGAACACATGGAGGTTGATAACAAAGCCAGCGAGGCACTAAAAAGTTTTATCAAATCTGCAGTTGAATCTGATTGGAAAACTGCAAAAGAACACAGAGAAACTATTGTAAAACTTGAACATCAAGCAGATGAAATAAAGAATAATATTCGCAACCATCTTCCAAAATCATTATTTATGAGCGTCTCCAGGCAAGATATTCTTGATCTGGTTTTTACAATGGATGGTATCCCCAATGCCGCCAAAGATATTTCTGGGGTAATGATTGGCAGGAAGATGGTGATTCCAGAACACATGTCTAAACGATTCATCGATTGTACTAATTCTGCAATAACGGCTACTCATCAAGCTTGTGATGCAATAAAGAAAGTTAATGAAATGCAAAGAAGTGGATTCGGTGGAAAAAATTCGAATCAATTACATCATCTGGTTGCTGAGATAGAACAACTTGAACAAGAGAATGATGAGTTGGAAATATCATTAAGAAACGAATTATTTAAAATTGAACAAGATTTGCCACCTGTTGATGTCATTTTTCTCTATGACATCATAAATAAAATAGGGATCCTTGCAGACATATCACAGACATTGGGCCATATTTTAATTCGATTAGTAGCTAAATAATAATAAGGATAAATGATGTTTGAAATCATAGCAGAGCATGGACAAACCTTACTGATTATTGCTTGTATTGTCGGTTTCTTCATGGCTTGGGGTATTGGCGCAAATGATGTAGCCAATGCCATGGGTACTTCTGTCGGTGCAAGAGCATTGACTTTAGCTCAAGCTGTGCTGGTTGCATGTATTTTTGAATTCGCAGGGGCTTATCTGGCAGGAGGAGAAGTTACATCCACTATTAGAAAAAGCATTATTGATTCGGCAATAATAGGTCAAACTCCAGAATTGCTAGTTTTTGGCATGATTGCTTCCTTGCTGGCTGCGGGCATTTGGTTACTGGTTGCTTCATATTTTGGTTGGCCTGTTTCAACAACACATTCCATTGTTGGTGCAATTGTGGGTTTTGCTTCAGTTGGTATTGGCTTTGATGTTGTTATGTGGCCAAAAGTTGCTTCCATAGCATCCAGTTGGATTGTGTCTCCCGTTTTGGCAGGAACAATATCGTTTTTGTTGTTTACCAGTGTTAAAAGATTAATTCTACAGAAGCAAGATCCATTTGCGAGCGCCAAGCGATATGTTCCTTTTTATATGTTTTTAGCGGGGTTTTTAATGTCGATGGTCACTTTCTTAAAAGGATTGAAGCATGTGGGTTTAAGTTTTACTTTCTCACAAAGTATTGCTTGGTCTTTAGTTTTTGCCTTAGTGGTCACTCTTATTGGCACACTTCTATTACAGAGAATAGACAATACAATAAGGGAAAAAAATGGAGCTATGTTTGATGGGGTAGAGCGAGTATTTGCAGTGTTGATGGTTTTTACAGCATGTTCGATGGCCTTTGCCCATGGATCAAACGATGTAGCTAATGCCATTGGTCCTTTGGCCGCTGTGGTTTCTGTAGTACAAAGTGGAGGAGTAGTCGCCGCTCAATCAACAATACCATCATGGGTATTATTGATTGGTGCTACTGGTATCGTCATTGGTCTTGCCATGCTTGGTTTAAGAGTCATGATGACTGTAGGTAGAGCCATCACTGAGCTGACCCCAAGCAGAGGTTTTGCTGCAGAGTTAGCAGCTGCTGGAACCGTTGTCATTGCTTCGGGTACTGGTTTACCCATATCGACAACCCACACACTGGTGGGTGCTGTAATTGGCGTTGGTCTTGCCAAGGGTATAGGAGCAATCAATCTAAGTGTTGTGGGTAAAATTATTTTGTCTTGGATTGTCACTCTACCAGTAGGAGCAGGCTTATCAATTTTATTCTTTTATGCTCTAAAAGGCTTCTTTGCATAGTTTAAAAATTGTGGAGTCTCATCAATAAATAAAAGATTAGATCAACAAAGGAAGAGTGAATGATTAAATTTATATTTACCCTTTTCGTCTTGTTGACGTGGTCTTTTTTAGTAACAGTCAATGCAAATGAGAATCCCATTGAATTCAAGGGTGATTTTCGTTATCGCTACGAGTTTATCGATGATGCAAGCAAGGACTCATCCAGCAGAAAAAACAGGATCCGAGGTCGCTTTGCTGCAATTGCTAGAGTCAATGAAAAACTAAAGATTAATTTGAGATTTGCAACGGACGAGGAGAATCCTACCGGAGCAAATCAAGATTTAGGTCATGATTTCTCACTTAAGGACATTGGTTTGGACCAATATTATTTTGCTTACTCTATTTCCGAAAATACTAGTATCTGGGGAGGTAAAATAGAAAATCCCTATTTTAAAGCCAGCAAGAGCGAATTGATTTTTGATGGAGATTATAATCCAGAGGGTTTGGTTCTTCAGTTTAAAAAGGGAATGGTATTTGGCTCACTAGGAGCTTTTTCGATGGATGAACATGAATCTGTTGATGATATTTCCATAGCAGGTTTTCAAGTTGGGATTTCCAATAAAACATCAACAGGAGCTAAATATAAAATTGCATTGGCACGATACAGTTTCGATGATATTCGTGGCAGGCCTGCATCAGAAGTAACATGGAATGGGAAGATTTTTGGTAACCCAACTGATGCAAGTCAAAATTATCTTAATGATTATATATTGAACAATCTTACTGCTGAGATTAGCACCAACATGGGCTCTCGAAAAACTCCAACGGTTTTTTTTGTTGATTGGGTGACCAACAATGACGCAAGCAGTGATGATAAAGGCTATCAAATTGGCTTTAAAGTCTCACTCACTGATGCATGGAAAATAACTTATCTTTATAAAGATGTTGAGAAGAATGCAATTTTTGGTGCTTTAACTAATGCTGATTTTGGTGGTGGTGGTGTAGGACATAAAGGTCATGTTGTTAACTTAGGTTATGCGTTCTCAAAGAAATTTAGCTTTGAGTTTACTTGGTTCGAAAACGAAAAAAATAGGACAACCGACTATCAGAGAATGTTTCTAGATCTTAAATATAAATATTAAGAATAACTGGGTGGCTGTTTTCGAAACACGATCTTGAAACCCTTTAGGGGAATAGTCTCTGAAAATTAACATTCAAACACCAACGAATGTCTTATACTAAGCCATTCTCAAATTATAATTATCTTAAAGATGGAGAGAATTAAAATTAGTAATAATTTGAAAACACTTAGATGGCAAAGACTACCGATAGATCAATAACAATTTTTGATCGAAGAAAATTTATCCAATTTTTTGGACTAAGCTCAGCACTATTAACGTCAAGTTATGGTTTGACAAACTCTTTTTCTGGCAATGCGAAAGAATTCCTTAAGCGAATTACTAAAGAATTATCTTGGAAACCCATAACGTTGGCAATTCCTCAGATCTCAGATGGCTTGATTCCAGATGAACAAGTTGATTTCTATGCTCAGCACGAAACACAGGACGATTTGATCCTACCAGAAGGGTTCACCTACAATGTGATTGCATCCTGGGGTGATCCTGTAGGCGATTCCCGTTATGGCTATAATAATGACCACATCGGAGTCGTTGAGACAAGCAATCATCAAGCGTTCTTAGTCGTCAACCATGAGACCATTGATTACGACAATTTTGAGACCTATTTGGAGACTTTCCCAATGGTGATGGGCTATAGCTTACCGGATGAAGTGTTTGATTCAATCGAGGGAGACTTCATATGGAACTTTCCCGAGATGAGTGAAACAAATCCTGCTAAGGCAATGATCAAAACCATTGCCATGGAAGCGTCAGACGATATGGGAATCTCGGTTATTTCTGTTGAAAGAAAGAGCAATGGTGATTGGGTTAGAACTTATTCGGATCAAGATAGAAGAATTTCAATCACCCAGGCACTTAAAGATCCTGCCAAATTATCCAAATCTAGTGGTCCTGCTAGGGCTATTTTCATTAAAGAAAATAAAATTGGTTTTGATGATGGTTTGGGTGATAAATGCGTTGGAACCTATTGGAACTGTTCTGGTACAACCACTCCTTGGGGGACGGTGATCAGCGCAGAGGAACGATTGGACAGTCATGTTTATGAACCGGTTAAAGCTGATGGTAGTTCATTTCCACCAACGACCATTCCCTTTCATCCAAAAACGGCCAATGGTTTGGGAAGTATTTTTGAATTGGCAGCCAATAAGTATGGTTGGGCTGTTGAGGTGGATCCAGCTAACAAAAGTGATTTTGGTACCAAGCACACCATGTTGGGACGTTATCGTCACGAAGCTTTCGCAATCAATTGTAAGGAGAACAAACCATTGGCTATATTCTCAGGCTGTGATCGCAAAGGGGGTCACATTTATAAATTCATCAGCACAGACGATGTTGTCGATTGCAAGTCTAAAAGTAATTCAAAGTTACTGGAAAAAGGAGTATTGCATGTAGCCAAGTTTGCAGCTGATGGAACAGGATACTGGATCGCGCTGACACCAGATACTGATATTGATCCAATACTACCCAGTGGTGTGATTGGTAATACAGTTTCTCTTCCAAATCCAGACCGGGTAGAAGGTGGAGTGAAGAAATATCAAAAAGATGAAGATGTCAGAGCTGATTATCAAACTCTGGGTTCTAAATTAGGTGATTTGTACCAGGGTAACGACAAAACTGAGCTGCAGGGCGCAATATTAATCGATGCACACTATGCTGCTAATGCGGTTGGTGCAACAGGGTGTCCCAGACCAGAAGATTGTGAGTTTGATGAGAAAAAAGGTGCCGTCTATTATGCGCTTACTGCAATAACCGATGGATCCTCAGACAGCCCCACTAAAGAGATTTTTGCCCGAGACGATTATAAAGAAAAGGAAGCCAATTTGGCAGATAGTCAAAAGGATCACTATCGACCTGGAATGATTATAAAAATTATTGATGATGAGAATGGTGATCCCGAATCTTTGACTTTTCAATGGACAACATTATTGATGGGGGGTGAGCCATCCGATGACAAGGCGGGTTGGGTTAGTCCAGATAATCTTGAGATCGATGGGAAAGGCAATCTATGGATGGTGACCGATATTTCTACAGAGACTCTGAATGTATCGGTGGTTAATAGAGCTGAGGTATCACGAAATGCAATGCGAGGGATTCATGGTAATAACAGTGCTTGGTTCATCCCAACTTCTGGTGAGTTTGTGGGTCAATCTTTACCCTTCGCTATGGGACCTACGGAATCAGAATTATGTGGATTAAAATTTAGTGCAGATCAAAAAACCCTTTTTCTCACCCCACAACACCCTGGATTATTAAATGGGATGAGAAAAAATATGGCTTATGAGGAAAGAGAATTTACAATCAAAACAACCGAAGGTAAGGAATTTACCCAATCTCGAAAAGTCCCAATTGGCTCTAATTGGCCCTCTAAGAAACCCAACCAACCCCCAAAACCATCGATTGTTGCTGTTCGTAGACTAGATAATAAAAGAATTACTTAAGGAAATAAGAAATCTAGCAATAGATCGATTTATCTGTCAGATTTTTCATATTTGATATAGATCAATTACAAAATTATCACATATACCTATTATCTAGTCTCTATCTAAGGGATATCCTCTTTACTATTTCTGTCAACATTAATGGAGTTTTTTATGAAAACACTTAAGAGAAAAAATTGTATATTAATTCAATTAGTTTTACTGATTTCTATATTTATAATTGCACCTGCTTGGGCACAAATAGAGGAAATTATCGTTACGGCAGAACGACGATCAGAAGGTATACAAGATGTTCCTCTCTCTATTAGTGCATTCTCGAGTGACGCAATGGAAAAAAAGCAAATAGATGTTACTAAAGATATAGCGTTTCATGTCCCAAATCTTCTTGCCTATACTCTAACTGCAGGTGGTGATGCTATTCAGGTACACATGCGTGGCGTTAGTGTTCAAAATGGTGGCATGATGACATCTGAAACTCCAGTTGGTTTCTATGAGGACGATATTTATAGAGGAAGAATGGCTGCTATAAATACACAGTTGACTGATATTGAACGTGTGGAGGTTCTAAGAGGACCACAGGCCACTCTTTATGGGAGAAATACTATTTCTGGTGCAGTAAAGATTATTTCAAGAACGCCAGGAGATGAGGCTTGGAAAAATTTATCAATAGGCTATGGTAATTACGAAACATCTCTCATTACCGCGTCTCTTGGTGGACCCATTGAGGAAGGAAGTCTCTCAGGTTCTATAGCTTTGGCCTATGGTGACCGTGGTAAGGGTTATTTTGATAACACTACGGGAGGGCATCCAGGTGAATATGATAGGCATGCCTTTAGAGGCAAGCTTCATTGGTATGAAAATGATGGGGTAGATATTGTTGCCAGTGTATTCAGTTCAGGGGGTAAGAATGATGGACTTAACGCAGTCCCTTATGGACCAGATTTTGATCCACCAACACTTCCAACTGGAGAACCTTTGGCAGGTTTCTACTGTGCTTGTTCAGCACATCAATCCACAGGGGATTCGGATCATTCTGGAGGAACACTTCACGTCACAGTTGATTTAGATACTGGGGCTATACTAAAGTCAATTACAGCCATTACAGATCTGGATGATCATTTCAGCTTTGATCTGAATGGAGGTGGCTACCAAGTTGCACCTGGTGTTGCCATCACTGGTATACAGGGCTTTACGCTTACAAGCAATGGCGAATCAGATCAATTTAGTCAGGAGTTTCAGCTCTCTGGTAAAGCAAAGGATGATCAACTGGATTGGATAGTTGGCCTGTACTACATGGAAGAAGAGGGTAGTCAGTCCTTTAGTGGCGGGATGGGCGGTGACCCATTCTTTACCGAGCACACAACGTTTAAAACAGATAGCGTTGCATTTTTTACTCAATTAACTTATCAAATGTCAGACAACTTGTCTCTTACCGCGGGAGCGCGTTACACAGAAGATGATAAAGAGTATACCAATCAATGTATAAGCTTTTTTATGTGTGTCGGTCCGCTAACTGTTGTCCTTGATGAAAGCTTTACTGAAACAACACCTAAGCTTAGTTTGGAGTATCAGTGGAAAGAGAATGTAATGGTTTATGCCGTTGTTGCCAGTGGGTTTCAAGCAGGGGGGTTTCAAACTCTTTGTATAGCCAATATGAATTGTGCAGGCAATATATATGATCCACAAACCGTTTGGAATTATGAAATTGGTATAAAAAGTGACTTGCTTGACAATACACTGCGAGTCAATGCCTCTACCTTTGTAGCAAAGTATGAAGACATACAACAAACTATTATTACAGGAAATGCATATCCTCAAGGCAACGTTGGTGAAGTTGATGTGGACGGTATTGAGTTGGAGATGACTTGGGTAGCATCGGAAAATTTAAGTCTTTTCGCAACGTTGGGATTGATGGATAGCGATTATGGAAAGGTAGCAGCCAATTCCCCAGTTTATGCGACAGGTGCTGACACTCTTCCTTCGACTCCTGATTACTCATTCAATGCTGGTTTTGATTATGCGTGGAACGTCCAACACCCCTTCTATAATGATCTTGAAGTTTTTCTAGGAGCTAATCTGTTTAAAACCGATGATTATTTTTCAGAAGCAACAAATGCTTTACTAATCCCAGGCTATAGCTTGGTTAACGCTTATGTTGGTATAAGGCCTCTTGATGGGCGTTGGCAAGTATCACTGAGGGGTAAAAATATAACTGATGAAGAATATTATGTCTCGGGTATTGCTGGTGCTGGAACAAACATCAGGACCACAGAACCACCCGCTGAGTATATGTTAACAGCAAAATTTAACTTCTAAAAACTGATATAGAAAAGCAAAATCTGTTCGGAATTGAACTTAGCTCACAGTTTTGATTATCTCTAAGCGTAGGTGCTGCCCTTCATGCCCGTGTCGATATCCTGGCGCATGACTACATTGACTAGTGCCGCTTTGCCAGATGCAAAAGCTCGCTCCAAGGCTGGACCGATCTCTTCGGGTCGTTCACAGAATTCACCATGACCGCCCATTGCTTCGACAATTTTATCATAACGGGTAAAGTTGAGCGTCGTGGCGATGACTCGTTTAGCACCATAGACAGCTGCTTGTGGCCTAGCCATTTGTCCCCAAGCACCATCAACGCCAACGATGCCTACAATAGGCAGATTAAATCGCAGTGCTGTATCATATTCAAAGCCATTGAGACCAAATGAGCCATCACCGTAAATGATCAATACTCTTTTGTCTGGTCTGGTAATCTGTGCTGCTAGAGCAAATGGCATGCCTACCCCCAAGGTTCCTAGAGGACCCGGATCCATCCAGCTGTTTTCAGCTGGTGCTGGTAGTACTTTAGCAGCTTGGGCAACGATATCTCCCCCGTCACCAATCAGAATGATGTCTTTTTCTGCCACAAAATCACGAATTTCACGACACAACCGCAGGGGATCAATCGGTACCTCATCAGAATTGAGTTGTGAAGAGAATTCAGCTTCTAATTGTCCTTCTCGTTCGATCAATTGATCTCGCCAGCTAGAATAATCTAAACTGTCACCAGTTTCTTCCATAAGCTCGATTATCATATCGAAACTGGCATTTAGATTGCCGACAACAGAAGCATCGGCTGATCGGTTAGTTCCAATAAGTTCATTCTCAACATCGAGTTGAATAATTTTGGCATCAGCCGCTATGGTGTCTCCATAATTAAGACGAAAGTCCAACAACACACCGGCGCATATAAACAAGTCACATTGTTGCAGAGATTCCTTGCGCACACGATTCAAGAGTTCGGGAGTGCCTGGCTTTACAGTTCCTCGTCCCATACCGTTTACAAAGGTAGGAATGTGGGTTTTTTCAATAAATTTCTGAACGGTAGCAGATGCGTTGGACCACTTGACACTGGTACCAGCCATCATCACAGGCTTCTTGGCAACTTTGAGTAATTCAACCACTTCCTGCACATCCGTTTTATTCGGTATCATGAGCGGTGCTTTTGAACGCATGGTCGGAAAGCGAATATCATCTTTTTCAACCATGCCCATTAGCACATCCATCGGGATCTCTAAGAAGGCTGGGCCTGGATTACCTGATACTGCATGACGAATGCCCATTTCAATGTACTCAGGAATGCGTCGTGTGTCATAACAGGTATCAGCCCATTTAGTGATTGGTTTCATGACCGCTACATGGTCCATTTCCTGCAGTGATCCTTGTCTTAAATTGCTGAAGGGACCCTGACCACCAATGACTAGGATGGGACTATTGGCACGCCATGCGTTTGCAACACCTGTAACACCGTCCGTAACACCTGGACCGGCTGTGAGTACTGCACAACCAATTTTATTGGGATTTAATCGACTCCAGGCGTCTGCAGCGTGCACAGCAGCTTGTTCATGTCGTACATCAATTATCTTGATACCTTCATCCAGACAGCCATCGTAAATAGCCATTACATGGCCACCACAGAGGGTAAAGATACACTCTACGCCAGCCTGTTTAAGAGCTTGTGCTGCTAGCTTTCCACCATGTACTATCATCTATCTCCCCTCACAAACGATTGATTCAGCAATCTGTTGTATTGCTGATGTTTTTTTATTGGAGATTTCATTATATAGAAATTAATTGCTACTAAAAACTGAGATATGTGAGTACACCAGAGAAAAAATTAAAAATAGACCCAAGGTCTTAGTTTTTTGTCTTTGTGCTCAAATTCTTTAATTAAGTTGATATTTTCTAGGGTTAATTCAATCGCATCAATTCCTCGTAGTAGTTTTTGTTGATCACTTGGATCAATCTCAAAGGGATATTCAGTACCGTCTCCAGTGGTCATCTTCGAGTGTTCTAAGTTCACAGTGAGTTGATTTTTTCTAGGATCAGCTTCTACAAAATTCTGCAACGATTTAATTTTATTAGGCTTTAAACTGATTGGGAGAATACCATTCTGAATGCAATTATTACGAAAAATAGAACCAAAACTAGAAGCTATGATGACTCGAATGCCCCACTGCTCTATAGCCCAAACAGCATGCTCCCTCGAGGATCCACAACCAAAATTATCACCGGTCAGTAAAATGGATGCTTTCTTAAATGGGTTTTGATTTAAAACAAAATTAGGATTTTCTTCCCGAGTTTTCAATGAAATATACCTCCACTCAGCAAACAGTCCATCTTTCAATCCTTCTCTATGAACGGTAGTTATTTCTCTACTGGGTATGATGTCATCGGTATTAATATTAATTCGCATCAAAGGAGCCACAATACCAGTATGTTCTATGAAGGGTTTCATTATAAAGTTCCTTGGTTGTTAGCATTACTGATTTTACCGGCAATGGCTGATGCTGCTACCGTAGCAGGGGATGCAAGGTGGGAACGAACACGTTTTCCTTGCCTATTTTCAAAGTTTCTATTGGTGGTAGTGATCACTCTTTTTCCTGGGTCAAAGCTTTCTCCACCCACAAAAAAACACATTGAACAGCCAGATTGTCGCCATTCAAAGCCGGCAGTTTTAAAAATCAGATCCAGTCCTTCTTGCTCTGCTTGTTGTTTTACCTGGGAGGATCCTGGAACACAAATGGCTTTTATACCAGGCGCTACTTTTTGGTTTTTTAAAATTTTGGCAGCGTTTCTCAAATCACTTAACCGGCTATTTGTACAAGAACCAATGAAGGCAGCATCAATCTTAATATCTTGCATGTTGGTACCTGGATTGAGATTCATATAATCGAGCGCTTGCATCATTGATTGTTGTTTATTGTTGTTCCTTTCCTGAGCAGGATCTGGGATTTTCCCATCAATCGAAATGGCATGCTCAGGGCTAGTTCCCCAAGTGATAAAAGGTGATAATTGATCGCATTCAATGGTAATTACTTCATCAAAGTGAGCATTTTTATCACTTTTTAAATTTACCCAATTGGCCAGTGCTTCGTCTAAGTTTTCACCCTGGGGAGCAAAAGCTCTATTGATGACATAATCGATGGTTTTCTGATCAGGAGCCACAATACCTGTCCATGCTCCGAACTCAACCGCCATATTGCATAGTGTTAAACGGGCCTCAATCTCTAAATGTTCAATGACAGAGCCTGAAAATTCTACTGCATAACCTTGGCCACCACTGGCTCCAAATTTTGAGATCAAATGTAATATTAAATCTTTGGCTGTCACTCCATAGGGAAGAGTGCCATTAAAAATGACCTTCATCATTCTTGGTTTTTTAATCACTAAAGTATTCGTGCACAAGGCGTGTTCGCAATTACTGCTCCCAATCCCCCAAGCTAAGGCACCTAAGCCTCCTAGGGTGCAGGTGTGTGAATCAGCACAGACCAAGGTTATCCCGGGCAGTGCAATACCTTGTTCAGGTGAGACAACATGCACAATTCCTTGACTGGGGTGGTTTAAATCAAAAAAATGAATCCCTGCTTTCTGAGCTGATGAACGGGTTGCTGTAATAAACTCTTTACCATTGGGCATCATGGTTTCATCAGTGCGCTCAGGGAATGTATCAACAATATGATCCAATGTACAGAAGACTTGTTTGGGATGGCGAATGGAACGATTAGCTTCCTCCAAAGCTTTCAAGGCAATACTCCCGGTGCGTTCATGTAAGAAAATTCGATCAATATAAAGGAGGCTATTGCCATCACTTTGCTCAACAATTTCGTGTTCTCGCCAAATTTTTTCTACCAGCGTTAAGCTCATATTTTCTAATTTCCTGATTGCATGCATATTATAAATTAATTAATGAATAATATTTCTCGAGTCTTCATTTACTTAGAAATCATGATTCTAAAAAAACAAACAAGTTATAATTATTCATAACAATGAAATAAATAAGAAGATGTAGTGCTGAGTCACATTGATAAAAATAATCACCCCAAAATGGTTGATATTTCCGACAAAAAGACAACCAAGAGAATTGCTATTGCTTCTGCCATAGTCAAGCTACCTGATTTGGTTCAAAGGGAATTTAAAGATGGGGATATTCAAACCAAAAAAGGTCCAGTGATCGACACAGCCATTGTTGCCGGTACCATGGCGGCTAAAAAAACTCATGAGTTGATTCCATTTTGCCACCCACTGGGACTGGATTCCTGCAAGATTTCAATTGATTCTGATGATTCTGGGCATTTAGTCATATGCTGTGAAGTTACTATAGATCATAAAACAGGGGTCGAAATGGAAGCTTTGACTGGAGCAACCGTGGCGGCACTGACAGTTTATGATATGTGTAAATCAATATCTCACGAAATTGAGATAACAGACATACAGCTTCGGAAAAAATCAGGAGGCAAACGTTCCGTTGGCTAACTATCTGCCGTACCAACTATTATGACACCATTGCAAGGACTGATACTGACCGGGGGGCAAAGCAAACGGATGGGTCAAGATAAAGCCTTGATGCGTTCAGGATCAAGAACTCAGCTGGAGCAGTCATACGATCTTTTGCAAGCACAGCTGTCATCGGTATATGTATCCATTAAAGCGAGCCAGGTGAATGATCCTGTCCGGTCACAGTACAGACTCATTATGGATGCACAGAATTGCTCGGGTCCAATGGCTGGAATCTTGTCTGCACACAAGACCTATCCTGATTGTGCTTGGTTGGTTATAGCTTGCGACATGCCTTTTCTAAATTCTGAAACACTTATGCAATTGATTAAAGCCAGAGACAATGCATACGATGCGACTGTTTTTAGCAATCCAGACGATTCCTTACCAGAGCCGTTATGTGCAATTTATGAACCCAATGCGCTGGTGAGGGTTGCCAGCGATCCCACTCGGTTGCCAAGCAATAGCGCTAGAGATCTTTTGCGGCAATCTAGGATAAAAATGATTGAAGCAAAAAATCCATATGCACTGGAGAATACGAATTATTCAAGATAAGGATTTGAGTGAAATTGAATGGTGACTATGCGATCATTGGTCGCAAACATTGATAATTTGCTTAATGCCTGAGGAATGAAAGGAAATCTTATCAAGGGAACACTATGACAGAGAACTACAAAAAGCCAACCCGTAAAGAGGCAGAACAAGCCGTTCGGACGTTGATTAAATGGGCAGGAGATGACCCGAATAGAGAAGGCTTGGAAAAAACACCAGAGCGAGTTATTAATGCTTATGAGGATTGGTTTAGTGGTTACCAGGAAGAACCCTACGAGTATTTGACTCGGACATTTAAGGAGGTCGCAGGTTATGATGAGATGGTCACCCTAAGGGGGATTGATTTTCAGTCCCATTGCGAACATCATATTGCATTGATTTCTGGCAAAGCCTATGTGGGTTATTTACCGGATAAACAAGTCGTTGGGATCAGCAAATTAGCCAGAGTGGTGGAAGCTTATGCCCGGCGTTTCCAGGTTCAGGAAAAAATGACAGCCCAGATTGCCAATTGCATCAATGATGTTTTGAAACCCAAAGGTGTCGGAGTGGTTATAGTTGCCCGACATGCCTGTATGACTACAAGAGGTATTCGAAAAAGTAATGTTGATATGGTAACCAGCACCATGTTGGGTGGATTTAGAAAAAGTGAAGCAACCCGAATAGAGTTTATGAATACTATCGGTAATTTAATGCTTGACTAGGATTATTTATGGAACACGAGATTTCATCTTTTGAAGATTTTAAGGCCCTTGAAGGTCACGAAGTGGGGGTTTCTGATTGGTTTGAGGTAACCCAACAGCAGATTGATCGCTTTGCGGACTTAACTGGTGATTTTCAGTGGATTCATGTTGATGTGGAACGTGCTAAAAGAGATCTTCCTGGTGGTAAAACCATTGCACACGGTTATTTAGTATTATCTCTTACTCCTGCAATGACCTCAGATTTTATGAATTTTAGTAATCTTGAGAGAGCAATCAATTATGGGGTCAATAAGGTGCGTTTTATGAATATGGTTCCAGTCGGCTGCAGAATAAGAGCCAGGTCAGCTGTGAAGCAGATCAGAAAACGCTCAGATGCTGTTCAAGTCATGGGTCAAACAACCGTTGAAATTGAAGGGGAGACCAAACCTGCTTGTGTTATAGAAACGGTATCATTTTTTTATTTTAAACAGCTATGAGTCAAGACAATACCCTGCATGCCTCAATCGAGAGATTGATCGAACTCCTTGATCTTGAGAGAATTGAAGAAAATATTTTTCGAGGAGAAAGTCAAGATATTGGCAGTCCACAAGTCTTTGGTGGACAAGTATTGGGCCAAGCTCTCATTGCGGCCAGCCGAACGGTTGAAAATCGTGATGTGCATTCACTGCATGCTTATTTTTTAAGGCGAGGGGATTTTGAAGCTCCAATTGTCTATGAAGTGGATAGAGCAAGAGATGGTGGCAGTTTCTCTAATAGAAGAGTCATAGCTGTTCAACATGGTGAGCAAATATTCAATATGACTGCTTCTTTTCAAAAACCTGAAGAAGGACTTGAGCATCAAACGACAATGCCGGAAGTGCCTCAACCAGAAGAATTAGAAGATTTACGTGATTTAATTAAACCCGAATGGGTGGAGAAATTACCACCTAGAATGCAAAGAATGCTGAAGCGTCAAAGACCTTTTGAGGTGCGGCCAGTGGAGTTGCCATATTTTCTGAATAACAAAATCAAGGAACCTATTAAACATGCATGGATTAGAGTCAAAGGACTTATATCTAAAGATTTTCAACTGCATCAGGCTTTGTTGGCTTATATTTCTGATTACAACCTACTGACCACAGCAATCCTACCTCATGGCACCAATTTTATGCAAAATCGTTTCCAGATGGCCAGCCTAGATCATGCCATGTGGTTTCATAAAACCTGTTTGGTTAATGAATGGATGTTGTTTGCCTACGATAGCCCAAGATCATCAGGTGCCAGGGGGTTTGCTACCGGTTATATTTTTTCAGAAGAAGGGGTTTTAATTGCTTCTATGGCTCAAGAAGGCTTAATGCGCATCAGGAAGTGACTAAGTTTTTTGCATAACGTTTGCCATTATCAATGTAATGGTTGGCAAATTCCATTATCGTTTGTAGATCCTCATCGGTGAGTTCACGCACTACTACCGCTGGTGAGCCCATGATAAGGGAATTTCCTGGAAATGTTTTGTTCTCGGTAATTAAGGAATTTGCACCGACGATGGAGTTCTCTCCGATGACAGCATAATTGAGTATGGTGCTATTCATTCCAATGATGCATTGATTATTAATTGTGCAACCATGCAGCATGACCTTATGTCCAACAGTAACCATTTCACCAATCGATAAAGGGGCACCCATATCAGTGTGCAGAACGGAACCATCCTGAATATTACTTCCTTTGCCTATATGAATTGGTTCGTTGTCCCCTCGAATGACTGCGTTAAACCAAATACTGACATCTTGTTCCATATGTACTTTACCGATCACTGATGCATTGGCAGCAATAAAACTGGCCTTTTCGCAGTTGGGGATAGCGTTATTAAGGGTGTAGAGCATTTTCTATTATTTTGCTAAGCCTTGTTTTGTAATAGCTTCTGTGGCTTCTTTGATGATTTCTTCATCACCAATAAAGCCTTGTTTGATAGGACTAAGGTTTTCATTGAATTCATAAACAAAAGGTATCCCCGTTGGTATATTGAATTGAGTGATGTCTTCATCTGAGATTTGTTCAATCATTTTTACCAATGCTCTTAAGCTATTGCCATGTGCTACGATCAGTACGTTTTGATTCCCGAGAAGAGAGGGCATTATTATTGTTTGCCAGTAAGGCCTCACTCTAGCAAGAGTATCCTTGAGACTCTCACCTAGTGGTACATCGTTGTGGGCTGCATATTGATCTTTAAATTTTAGGTGTCTTTCATCATCGGTCTCAAGTAACGGTGGAGGTGTATCGTAGCTTCTTCGCCAAATCTGAACTTGGTCCTCACCGTATTCACTTGCTACTTCCGATTTATTCAGCCCTTGCAGTGCACCATAATGTCGTTCATTGAGTTCCCATGCATTAATAATGGGCAATCTAGTGAGATCCATTGCTTCAAGCATAATCCATAGAGTTCTTGTGGCTCTTTTGAGAACCGATGTATAAGCAATATCAAAAGGTAAATTTTCATTTTTTAGAGCACGTCCTGCCTCTCTTGCTTCTTCTTCGCCTCGGGGGCTTAGATCTACATCCTCCCATCCGGTGAATCTATTGTCTTGATTCCACTCGCTTTGACCGTGACGACAAAGAACTAGTTTTCCAGGCATTCGATTACCTCGTTATATTTATCTCAAACAGTAATACTTCTTGTGTAATTTTACATTCTCTTGGTAATAAAAAACACTTGGTTGCCAAATTGCTTGAAAAATATTGATAGAATGAGATTTTAATAAACTACCATTTGTTATGACTGTAAAACGTGAATCGATGGAATTCGATGTTGTGATAGTCGGTGCAGGACCGGCAGGCTTAAGTGCGTCTATTAAACTGATGCAATTGTCACAAGAAAAAAGCCTTGATTTGAATGTTTGCGTGCTGGAAAAAGGATCCGATGTTGGTTCACATATTATTTCAGGTGCTGTAATCGAGACACGCGCACTGGATGAATTATTACCGGATTGGGAAAGCAATGATCCATTCAAACATACTGCGGTTACCAAAGACCAAATGTCTATTCTCATCAACCAGGCATCGAGTATTAATGTGCCTAATTTTTTAATACCAGGGGCTATGAATAATCATGGAAATTATATCACCAGCGTGGGTTCACTTTGTCGATGGTTGGCAGCAAAAGCAGAATCGATGGGTGTAAATATTTTTCCAGGATTTCCCGCAGTTGAACTGATCGAGGAAGAAGGCGCTATAGTAGGCGTGATTTCTGGAGATATGGGATTGTCTAAGGATGGACAACAAAAAGAGGGTTATGAACCAGGATATGAGCTTCGAGCAAAATACACAATATTCTCTGAGGGCTGTCGAGGTAATTTGGGCAAGCAATTGATTAAACGATTTGAGTTGGATGCTCATTCAGATTCCCAACACTACGGAATAGGATTTAAGGAAGTCTGGAATATCACTCCTGAGAAGCACCAGTTGGGTTCGGTGTTGCATACCGCAGGCTGGCCACTCGACTCATCAATCGAAGGTGGAGGCTTTGTCTACCATGCACAAGATCAACTATTATATCTGGGTTTAATCGTGTCTTTGGATTATCAAAATCCAAATCTTAGCCCGTTTGGTGAGTTTCAGAAATGGAAATCACACCCAAAAATTAAAAATCTTTTAGAAGGAGGGGAGCGTATTTCCTATGGAGCCAGAGCAGTTAACAAAGGAGGCCTTCAGTCGCTTCCCAAGTTAACCTTTCCAGGTGGATTATTGGTTGGTTGTGATGCAGGATTTCTCAATGGTGCGAAAATCAAGGGCACCCATACTGCTATGAAATCTGGAATGTTGGCGGCTGAATCCATCGTTGATTCTTTTTCTTCAGATGTTCAAGAAAATTTATTGGAAGGGTTTGAAAAATCTGTCCAACAATCATGGGTTTATCAGGAACTTTATCGTGCCAGAAATTTTTCACCTGCTCAAAAAAGATTCGGTTTATATTTGGGATCTATATTTATTTGGTTAGATCAAAATATTTTCAGAGGTAGATTGCCCATGACACTTCATGTTCAAGAGCCGGATTATTCCAAGTCAAGGCTTTTGGCAGAATCAAAATCCATCGATTATCCCAAACCCGATGGTGTAACTACATTTGATCGAACCACTTCTATTTATTTATCAGGAGTGGCTCATGAAGAGGATCAGCCCTGCCATCTTTATTTGACTGATCCTAATATTCCAATAGAGACCAATCTGCCAAAGTTTGGCGAACCTGCCCAATTGTATTGTCCGGCAGGGGTCTATGAACTTGTTGAATCCAGTGACGGGGAATTACAATTTCAGATTAATGCTCAAAATTGTATTCATTGTAAAACTTGCGATATTAAGGACCCCAGTCAAAATATAGTATGGAAATGCCCAGAGGGAGGAGGCGGGCCAAATTACACGGACATGTAGCACCCTAGGGTAAATAGATGGGGATGATTGAAAAAGTTCTGCCCAGTGAGGCAAATAATAATTATCAAGGTCATAAAATTGCTTTGTATGGATTGATTCTAATGACTGGCCTGATGACTTGGAGGAGCTGTATACATTTATTTTTCGCAGAATACGGAATGCATTCCATTGCACACTTCATTGTTTTTGAAGGCGTTCCTGACCCTAATTTGGTCAATTATCTGTTCTTCTCCCTATGGGGACTGCAGCAACTACTATTTTGCCTGATTAACAGTATCATTTTATTCCGATACCGTAATCTTATTCCCTTGATGTTCGTATTGTGGCTGCTTGAATGGTCCTTGAGACCCTTATTAGTAGGTAATCTTCATCCTCTTGGTGAACAGTATTTTACAGGTACTACTCCAGGGATAATAGGGACCCCGTATGTGGTTATTTTCTTGATCGTAATGTTGATTCTGTCGCTGACTCCTTCAAAACGACTTTCATAGGTAATATTTTATCTGATATCTTCTGTTGAATTTTTACTTATAATGACTTAACAAAATTTATAGGGATTTAGGCTATGTTAAATATTTATAGATTTAGAGTTGCGACAACTATGTTTCTCATGCTTAGTGTATTGCTCTTACCTCGTTCTAATTCTGCTCAAGAGATTCCTGAGGCAGAATTTATTTTACCCGATCCGATGGAGATCCTTGAGGGTAGTCTGATCGTTCAAAGAACTTCGAGTTTAGGCTCTAAAGATTCACAAACAACCGTGAGTGACCTTTCTATTGAAACACAGGAATTACTTGGTGAGTATCGCTTGGTTTTGCAACAGACTGACCGATTGATCGCATACAATGATTATGTCGAGCGCCTCATTACCGATCAAGAAGCTCAAATCATCGATATAAATGGGCAATTGGAAAAATTCGCAATGATCGAACGCGGTATTGTTCCACTGATGCTCGACAGTATCGAAACCCTAGATAAATTCATCGATTTAGATGTTCCTTTTTTATTGGAAGAAAGAAAGGCTAGAGTTGCTCGACTCAGGATCATAATGGACCAATCAAATATTACGGTCTCTGAAAAATATCGACAAATTATGGATGCATATCAGATTGAAACTAGTTTTAGTCGAGACATTGAAGCGTATACAGGATTTTTGGATATTGATGGAGAGAATCACCAGGTTGATTTTCTTAGAATTGGAAGAACTTCCTTGACCTATCAAACACCCGATCAGAATGAAACCGGTTTTTGGAATAAAGAAACTCATTTGTGGGAAGAATTACCAAGGAAATATCGTAATTATGTGACTCAAGGGCTCAGAGTAGCTAGAAAGCAAGTGACACCCAACTTGCTGGAATTACCGATTGAAGCACCGGGAGTCGTGAAATGAACAGCATAATAAACAGACTTATTTTCTCTTTGATTTTATTGCTAATCATAGGTTCACAATCATATGCTCAAGAAGAGCTAATGGGCGAGGAGGCCACTGATTCTGTATTAAGCGAGAAACTGAAAACCATTGAAACTATGGAACAATTACTCGATAGCGTACGTGTAGATGGTCGACAAACCGGAGCCGTTAACGATCGAAGAGAACAAAAGTTCTTGGATGCAAGAGATCAACAACAAGAACTCTTAGATCAGGCAATGGCGCGATTGGATCGGGAGGAACAAAGAAGTGTTAGGCTTCAGAATGAATTTGAAACAAATGAGAAGATTCTGGAAGATATTGGTGAAACATTGAGAATCAGACTCGGTAATTTTGGTGAATTATTTGGTGTTATGAGGCAAGTGGCTGGAGAAGTAATTGCAACGGTAAGAAATTCAATAGTTTCATTACAATACCCCAACAGAGAACATGCAATCATTGGATTAGTGGAATCAACAGGAGTGCCCTCGATTGAGCAAATGAGCAAGCTAACCGTAGTCATGCTTGAGGAGATGACCCAAGCGGGAAGGGTGGATCGATTTCAAAAACAAGTGGTATTACCAGGTGGATCAACTGCCGATGCAGAAATTGTTCGAGTAGGAGTATTTAACACAATTACTGAGGACTTTTTTCTTAAATTTATCCCTGACACAACAAGCTTGCAAGTATTAGCTAGACAGCCTGCTAGACGATATCGATCCATGGCGGATGATTTATTTAATTTAGAAAAAGGATATACCACCATGGCTGTCGATCCTAGTAGAGGGCAAATTCTAGGCTTATTAATTCAGGCTCCTGGTCTTTGGGAAAGAATCAGACAAGGTGGATTAGTTGGTTATTTTATTATTTTTATCGGTCTACTCGGAGCGGTTTTGTCGGTGTGGCGTTTACGTATTCTTCGTGAAGAGGGACGGGCTATCAATCTGCAATTAGCTACCGATAAAATCTCCACAGACAATCCTTTAGGAAGGATTCTTTCTGTCTATGATGACAATGAAACAATAGATCCAGAATCGTTGGAGCTCAAGATTGATGAAGCTATTCTCCGCGAAGTGCCCCAATTGGAGAAATATCACAGTATTGTAAAAGTTTTTGCTGCTATTGCGCCTTTGTTAGGTTTGCTCGGAACTGTTGTCGGAATGATTGTAACCTTTCAGGCACTGACGTTATTTGGTACCGGCGATCCAAAATTGATGGCCGGAGGAATTTCACAAGCGCTGGTTACTACAATGTTAGGATTGATTGTTGCAATACCTTTGGTTTTCCTGCATAGCATTTTGACCAGCTGGAGCGGTACTTTAATTGAAATTCTAGAGGAACAAAGTGCAGGCCTCATTGCCAGACATGCTGAAAAAATAAAATCATAAATAGTGATGAGTGTTTTGAGCAATTTTATGATTACAATTCGAGAGTTTTTTAAAGACTACAAAAGGATCGTAATCCTCAGTATTGTAGTCATAATTCTTGCAACCATTTTCAGTAATATCTTTATTGCTATCCGAAATTTTTTTGAAGCAGGTGGTCCAGTGCTTTGGGGTATTCTGTTCGTCACCATTATTATGTGGACGCTCATCGTAGAAAGATTCTGGTTCTTTAACTATGTTCTACCCCAAAGAATCACTGACATTAGTCATGAATGGCAATTGAGAAAAATCAATAGGACTTGGTCTTCGAACATGATCAGAAATGAATTAATCTCGCAAGTCTCAGTCGAGACACACAGATTCATTTTAACAATAGAAACAATGATGCAAATCTTGCCTCTTCTAGGTTTGTTGGGAACTGTCGTTGGCATGATTGGTGTTTTTGATGTTATGACATTTTTCGGAACCGGCAATGCTAGATTAATGGCTAGTGGTGTTTCTCAGGCAACAATTCCTACAATGGCAGGTTTAGTTGCTGCATTATCAGGCTTATATATCGCAAATCTTCTGAAAAGAACAGCAGATGATCAAGTCCATAAATTGGCAGATCTTTTGATTAGAAAATAGTCAAAATGAAGAGAAAATATAAAAGAAAGAAAGATGAAAGTGAAATCAATATCACACCCATGCTTGATATTGTTTTCATCATGTTGATTTTTTTTATCGTCACAACATCCTTTGTTAAAGAAATTTCATTGGAGGTAAATCGCCCCAGTAAAACTCCTATCAAAGAGGAAAAACGATCGGAGGTTATCTCGATTAGAATCTCAAAAGAAGGTCAGGTTTTTGTTCAAGATAGAATGGTTGATTTGGCTGCAATCCGTGTCAATGTTGAAGCAAATCTAGCACTTAAACCCAAGGCTTCCGTAGTAGTTGTATCTGATCGAGAAGCCGATGCTGGTTTTCTGGTCAGAGTCATTGATCAATCACGTTTAGCAGGTGCAAAAAATGTTTCATTGGCAGCACAGAAATAATGAAATTCAGACATAAAAGAAGAGAGGAAGAGGAAAGTGAAATCAATATCACTCCCATGATGGATATAGTCTTCATCATGTTGATATTTTTTATTGTCACTACTTCATTTATTAAGGAAACCGGGATTGACCCAAACCGTCCCGAAGCTGAGACAGCAAAGCGGGCTGAGCTGGGCAATATTCTCATTGCGATTGCTCCTAATGATCGCATTTGGATGAATAAAGCCCCTGTTGAGCTAGAAGCAGTAAAAATAATGATGGAGTTAGCACATGCGGAAAATCCAGAGAGTAGTGTCGTGGTTGTAGCAGATGAATTGGCTTCAACCGGTTTAGTATTGGACGTCATGGATCAAATTAGACTTAGTGGTATCTCTAAAATCTCTTTGTCAGCTAAGGAAAAATAGCTATTAGCTATGAGTGAGATTGTTTTGAAAATGACATCACAGCAGAGATACCTGACTTCATTGGTGTGTGGTTTTGTTATATCAATTGGACTTTTTTTTCTGATGCAATCGCTAATCGACTCTGGTGATCGACGCACTAAATCTTTATCCGAAGGTCAGATTATGGATTTTATTAGAATCCAAGAGGATGAGACTTTATCTTTAAAAGACAGGCGCAAACCCAAAAAACCTGTACCACCTAAAGAACCGCCTCCACCTCCTAAGTTGACTCTCCAAAAACAGGCGAAACCAATTTTTAACAAAATCAAAATTGAAATACCTAATATCGATTTACCAAGTATTTCTGGTGGAGGTCCATTTTTGGGCAATTGGGCGGATAATCCTGCTGCCGAAGGAGATGTTATGCCTATCGTTAGAATTGAGCCTCAATGGCCCAGAGAAGCCTTGGTCGCAGGCATAGAAGGTTATGTAGTGGTTGAGGTGACGATTGCTGCAGACGGTTCTGTTAAAGAAGCATTTGTCACGGAATCTAATCCAAAAAGGTTGTTTGATAGGAATGTTATCCGAGCGGTCTTAAAATGGAAATTTAAGCCCAGAATTATTAATGGGGTTGCAGTTGAAAGAAAAGCCGTCCAAAGATTGGATTTTTTACTCTCAAACATAGAGTAACTCGATGATAAAAAACTTTTCTGAAAATAGAAAGATAATGGCTCTAATCCTGGGATGCCTGAGTTTGCTAATTCACCTTATTATTGCCCCAGTCGCTTTAGGAGAACCTCTACCTGCTTACCATCCATTGAAAGAAGAAAGAGTGGTTATTGAGAGAGCAAATAAAACTGGTGAATTTGGTGGTGCTTGGTCCTCAAATGTTGGTAAAAAGTTTGAAGCAGTTTCCGACTATTTTGGTAATGGTGAACTTGAGCAGGCCATGACTGTACTGCAAGCTATGCTCACTTGGAATCTATCCAAGTACGAAAGGGCCTATGTCTATCAATTTATGGGTTTTGTTTATGTTCAGCAGAATAATATTGAGAAGGCTATTGAAGTTTTCAAACAATGTATACAATTGGATTCTCTATCAACATTTCAACATCAAAGCACACTATTTAATTTAGCCAGTTTGTATGGCGCAGAGGAAAATTGGGATTTAACCATCGAAACCTTGATGCAGTGGTTTCAGTATGAGGTGGATCCAGTGCCTGAAGGATATATCATGACTGGCATTGCCTACTTTCAAAAAGGTACTCCATTGACTGCTCTTCCCTATATTCACACTGCAAATATGAAATCAATCAAACCACATGAGAACTGGTTTCAATTGGAACTGGCAATTTTGTTCACAAATAAGCAATTTGATGAGGCGATTGAAGTGCTTAAGAAGATGGCCACACATTGGCCAGAAAAAGAGAAATATTGGGAAACCATGGCCGGGGTTTATATGGAGATTCAAAGAGACCCAGATGCGCTTGCAGCATTAACTTTGGGGTATAAAAATAATGCAATTAGCAAGAAAAAAACGTTAGAAAACTTAGCCCGATTAAATCTCTTTCTAGAAATTCCATACCAAGCTGCAGTCATTGTTCAAGAAAATATCGATAATGGTTCTCTGGAAAAAAATGAGGCTAATTTAAAGCTATTATTAGGTTCGTGGACAGCTGCAAGAGAATTTGATGCAGCCATTAAAGTCATTGACATTCTGGCTCCCATGACTAATCAAGGAGATTTATACATTCAAAAAGCAATGCTTTTGAATGAAAAAGGTGATTGGGAGGGCGTGAGAACGGCAGCAAAACAGGCACTGGAGACAGGGACAATAGACAAGCCCGGGGATGTTTACATTCTCTTGGGAATGGCTTATACCGAATTGGAAGAATACGAACAGGCGATAGACTCATTTGAGAAGGTTTTAGAAGTCGGAGCAGAAAGAAATAAAAAAAATGCCGAGGCTTGGATAGAATATGTCAGCGACAGGCAAGGCAGCTGAACTAAGGAAACGATTTATTTTTCAAATCGGGCTCATTAATTGCACTTAAGATCAGTTCACGGCATTGTTTCGCGATTTCTTTAGATTGATCAACTCCATCCTCACATTGAATGGGTGGAAATACAGAAATCTTAAGTGATACTCTTTTTGGCAACCAAGTTTCTGATCGAAGAAGTTCACGTGTTCCACTAATCGCAACTGGAATAACAGGTAAGTTATTTTTTATTGCAGTGACAAATGCACCCAGTTTAAATTTGCTTAAACCCCTTTCTGCATGAAATGTTCCCTCAGGAAAAAAAATAATTGAATCTGACATTTGGGAGCTCGTCATAATCCGTCTCATATCTTGGGCACCCTTTATTGCATTAAAGCGGTCCACTAAATGCGTTCCTAATTTACTTAATACATAACCAGTGAAAGGAATGTACTTCAATTCTTTTTTCGCCACAAAAGCATAGTTGGGTGGCAATACTGCAGCCAATACCATTGGGTCGATATAGCTAGCATGATTCGCAACAAGGATAGCAGGTGAGTCAATCAGATTGTCTAATCCATTAGTTTTTATTTTATAACCCAGTATTTTTAGTACCCAATTCATTCCTTTGTGAGCGATCCACCGTCTAGTTTTTACTGTGCGTGTGAACGGGAAGCTCAAGACCATGAGAATAGTAGTCACTGAAAAAATAAACCAAGCCCAAGCCCCAAAAAGATATCCCAATAGTGTTTTCATTGTAATTTTTTTGGATTTTTTATAATAAAACGTCCTATTCTTATAGGCTATGATACACAATCAACGATAAACAATGACAAATTCAACTTCTAAATCCACCTCTAAATCTTCCGATATAGATATCTTTATTGATGCCATATGGATGGAAGGAGGCTTAGCGAAAAATACTTTGTCTGCATATCGATCAGATTTATCAACTCTTGAGAAATGGGCTAAAAATAAAAAATTATCACTTAAGAAGATCTCAAGGGCTGACTTATTAGATTTTATATCGGAGCGAGCCAAATCGGGTTCAAGTTCACGATCCTCGGCAAGACAGTTGTCTACTTACAGACGGTTTTACAACTATCTTGCTCAACAAGAAATCATTGTTCACAATCCAACCTTAAAAATTTCAATGCCAAAAATAGGCAGACCATTGCCCAAAATAATCTCTGAAGAAGATGTGGTAAAACTCATTAAAGCACCTATAGCTAAGAAACCTTTGGGGTGTAGGGATAGAACCATGCTTGAACTACTCTATGCTACGGGACTGAGGGTTTCAGAATTGGTTCAATTGAAACAGACTCAAATAAATCTCAATCAAGGCTTTATAAGGGTTGTTGGAAAAGGTAATAAAGAAAGGTTGGTGCCATTTGGAGGCTTTGCAGAAAGATGGCTCAGACGTTATCTCAAGGGCCCCATTCATGAAATTCTCGGAGAGCGAAGAACAGACTATCTTTTCCCAACGAAAACCTCTGAATGTATTTCTAGGCAAGCTTTTTGGCAATTGATTAAGAAATATGCAAAAAAATCTGGTTTAACATCGGATTTGTCTCCACATACTTTGAGACACGCTTTTGCGACACATCTCATCAATCATGATGCAGATTTGAGAGTGGTACAAATGTTGCTGGGACACAGTGATTTATCAACCACACAAATCTATACGCATATTGCGCAACAAAGACTTAAAGATCTGCATGAAAAACATCATCCTCGGGGTTGATTTTTTTGTACACTAGAGCTTATGAAAGAGATTCTTATAAAAACAGTTATAACTTGTATTCTGTTATTCAGTAACGTCCTATTGTCCCAAGATGGAATTGACATCAAAGATTCTGAAGCTTCTCAAACTAATGAATTTGAAGAGTATAAAAAACAAGTTATCGCCTCATTATTTGGTGCGCTTGATGAGCAACAAATGGTCATTTTTTCACCAGAAAGATTTCAACACACTGTTACAGTTTTTACCGATATTGATTGTGGATTTTGTAGGAAATTCCATAATGAAATTGATCAAGTTATGGAACAGGGTATTCGTATTCGTTATCTTTTTTTTCCAAGAACTGGTCCCTTTAGCGAGAGTTGGGAGAAAGCAGAACAAGTTTGGTGTAGCCAAGATCAACACAGGGCTATGACTAAAGCAAAAAAAGGTCAAAATCTAACAGTTAGAGTTTGCCCTAATACTCCGGTAGAAAAACACTTTAATATCGGCCAACTATTACAAGTTCAGGGTACCCCAACAATTATCTCTGATAAAGGCGAGATCATTGTAGGTTATTTACCAGCAGAGGCTTTGAAGGCAAGACTAGAATCCAACCTTTAATTTATTTCTCAAGATATTTGAGTTTATCTTTCACATCCCGCCAATCGTCTGCATCATCAGGTGGAATTGGGGCTTCAGAAATGACCGGCCAGATTTGAGATAATTCTTTGTTTAATTCCAAGAATTTTTCTTGCCCCTCTGGGATTTCATCATCGGCAAAAATTGCATCAACAGGACATTCTGGTTCACACAGGGCACAGTCTATGCATTCATCCGGGTCTATAACCAACATATTGGGACCTTCATGAAAACAGTCAACAGGACAAACTTCTACGCAATCACCTAATTTACAATTAATGCATTGTTCACCAACTACCCAAGTCATAATAATCTCCAGATTTAAAAAATTTTAAAAATCATGCCACAAACATTGAATCATTTAAAGTGGATTACTCATCTGATAGTTTCATAGATGGGAATACTATCATTGCTCGCTTTATTGATTTGTGCTTTGAGTGCAATTTTTACTGTCTTAAATGCAATTTCTTCCCAAGGTATTTCAGTCAGCTTAAACAATTTTACATCCAAAGATTCTCTACCTGGACCAAAATCTAAATTATCAAGATGGGCTCTGAAGAACACATGAACTTGCTCTGCATAAACAACGTCTACAATTGCAATGATCTCTCCAAGATTTGGCGTGATTAACGCTTCTTCTTCTGTTTCTCTTATAGCACCATCTGAAATACTTTCTCCATTTTCAAGAAATCCCGCAGGCAGGGTCCAGTAATTTTTCCTTGGTTCTATGGCCCGAAGACATAAAAGTACTTGGTCTTCATGAACCGGAATAGAGCCAACAACTAGCCTAGGATTTTGGTAGTGAATAAAGCCACATTGGCTGCAAATAAATCTTGGCCTATCATCATCTTGGGGTATTTCAAGCTTAGTTTCGCCACCACATTGTGAACAATATTTCATCATATATTTCTACCAATAACTGCCGGGAGAGAGACTCGAACTCTCACGGGTTTAACCCCACCGGATTTTGAGTCCGGCGCGTCTACCAATTCCGCCATCCCGGCTTAATATTAGAAAGAGAATACCTTGGCAAAAATTTACAGTCCACAGTCTTTCTAAATTTTTTAATCGATATTATTTTCTAATCGAATAATTCAGTAGAATACTCAAAATGAAACTCACAGATTATAATTTTGATCTTCCTGAAGAACTGATTGCTCAGCAACCAAATATAAAAAGAATTTCTAGCAGGTTGCTTCATGTTAAAGGTTATGTAGTCAAGGATAGAGTTTTTTCTGAGCTCCCGGAATTACTCAAAAAAAATGACTTGTTGATTGTAAATAACACCAAAGTCATGTCTTCTCGCTTATTTGGAAAAAAAATAACCGGTGGCAAGGTAGAAATCTTAATTGAAAGAATTTTAGATACTACTATGGCCTTGATTCAAACAAAGTCCAGTAAACGTCCACTGCTCGGAGATATCATCCTTTTAGACAACGAAGTTTCAATAGAAATTATAGGGATTGAACAAGATTTTCTTAGGGGAAAATTTTCAGAAGATATCAATTGTGTTCTTGATGAAATCGGACATGTTCCGCTGCCACCTTATATCAGTAGGCTACCCAATATAAATGATAAAAAGAGATACCAAACGGTCTATGCAACAAAATCAGGAGCTGTAGCCGCACCCACTGCTGGACTGCACTTTAGTAAAAGTCTGCTCAATGCAATCCAGAACAAAGGAATTCGTATTGGTACAATTACCCTTCACGTTGGCAGTGGCACGTTTATGCCATTACGTGCAGAACAACTTAAAACTAAGAAGTTGCATAGAGAACAAACTGTCGTAGGGGAAGATCTTTGTCGGGAAATAGAACACACATTATCTATTGGTGGAAGAATTATTGCTGTGGGCACAACGGTGACTCGTGCTCTGGAGACAGCGGCTTTATCCGGCAGGATCAAACCTTTTGCTGGAGAGACAGACATCTTCATCTATCCAGGATTTCAATTTAGAATTGTGGATGCAATGATTACTAATTTTCATTTACCTAAATCGTCTTTGATCATACTAGTTTCCGCATTTATCGGAAGAGAAGAAGTATTAAAAGCATATCAACATGCCGTCAATCAGCACTATCAATTTTATAGCTATGGTGATGCAATGTTTCTAGAAAGATCCAATTCTAAGAGGTGTAAATGAATTTCGAGATTTTATATCAAGATTCAATGGCTCGATGTGGTCAGTTGTCTTTCTTAAGAGGGGAAATTCACACCCCTGTTTTCATGCCAGTTGGTACATATGGCACTGTCAAGGCAATGACACCAGACGAATTATTGAGTTTAGGTGCAGAGATTATTTTAGGAAACACCTATCATTTAATGATTAGACCTGGAGAGGAAGTGATTGCATTGCATAACGGTTTACATAAATTCATGGGATGGGAGAAACCCATATTGTCTGATTCTGGCGGCTTTCAAATCTGGAGTCTTTCAAAAAAAACCAAAGTCCATGACGATTTTGTAGAATTTGATTCTCCCATCAATGGGGATATCATTCGATTAACGCCTGAAAAAGCAATGAAAGTTCAAAGTATTCTTGGCAGTGATATTCAAATGATTCTTGATGAATGTACTCATTATCCAGCAAATAAAATCGATGCTCAGTCTTCAATGTTGCGTTCTGCACAATGGGCGAAAACCAGTTTTGATGCGTTTGAAAAGTATAAAAAAAATGATGACACTGCAATTTTTGGAATCATTCAGGGGGGCATGTATCCTGACTTAAGGGAAGATAGTTTGGATAAAATGGTTGAAATTGACTTTGATGGTTTGGCCATCGGGGGATTATCCGTTGGGGAAACAGAACAGGAAAGAAGAGATGTTTTGGCATCATTGGTTCCAAAAATGCCTAAACATCTTCCTAGATATTTGATGGGTCTTGGCACTCCTATTGATATCGTCAAAGCCGTATCTGTAGGCATAGATATGTTTGATTGTGTTATTCCCACACGGCATGCACGTAACGGTCAAATTTATACTTCACAGGGTCTTTTGAGAATTAAGAATGCTCAATATCAGAAAGATACTCGTCCCCTGGATGCTAATTGCTCTTGTTATACATGTCAGAATTACTCGCGTTCATACATTCGACATCTGGCAAATTGCAATGAAATACTGGGTTCGCGGCTTGCAACAACACATAATTTGTTTTTTTATCTCGACTTAATGAGGCAAATACGAGATTCTATCCAAAAAAATGAGTTTAAAAAATTTGCAGAAGCTTTCATTCAAGGTTATCAGCAGTAATTGTTTATGTGTCATAATTGCACAATTATTTTTTACGAAGGAGCAGTATGAATATTTTTATTGAAAACGCTTGGGCCCAGTCTGGTGAATCTGGAGGAGATCCGTTATTGGGATTTTTGCCCTTGATTATTATTTTCGTGGTGTTCTATTTCTTACTGATCAGACCACAGTCAAAAAAGACGAAAGAACACAAAGAGATGATTGCAAGCTTGGTTGTTGGCAACGAAGTAATAACCGCAGGAGGCATACTTGGAAAAATTATTGAAATCAATGAGCAATATGTTCATTTGGAAATTTCTAAGGGGGTGACAGTAAAAGTACAACGTCACACGGTTGGAACTTTGATGCCCAAAGGCACCATCAAAAAAGGATAAAAAAGGATACGAGTTCTATGAACCAATACCCATTATGGAAAAATCTAATGGTCTTAGCGGTCCTGATCCTAGGGATTTGGTTTGCACTGCCAAATTTTTATGGGGAAGACCCAGCGATCGTAATTTCCAAAGAAAACGGACAGGTTTTCAGTGCATCAGAAGTAGGGGAGATCGAAGAATATTTGCAAGAACAAAGTAGTCGTTATACATCAATCAATCAAAAATCTAACCAGATCCTGATTCGCTTTGATCAGGTTGAGGAACAATTGTTTGCGAGTGAAACCATGAGGCCCTACTTAGGCAGAACTGCAACAGTTGCCCTCTCATTTGCGCCTCGAACACCGAATTGGATCAATGCTGTCGGGCTCCAACCCATGAGTTTAGGTCTTGATCTTAGAGGAGGCGTTCATTTCAAATTCCAAGTTGATTTGGGTGCAGCGATTGAGCAACGTTTGAATCAATATATCGCAGACATTAACAAAGCTTTAATTGATAAGAGAATAAGAAGGAGCGTGACTAAACAAGGCAATGTCATCAATATTGAATTTTCAGAAAATAATGATTTATCAGTTGCAAGAACATTGATCAGGGAAATTGACCCCTTACTACAAATTACGAAAGTAACAGATACCATTCTTCAAGTTCAAATGACTGAGGATCAATTGAAGGAAAGGCGTGATTTTGCTATCCAGCAGAATATTTTAACCATGAGAAACAGAGTGAATGAGTTGGGAGTCGCAGAACCCATTGTGCAAAGACAAGGCCTTGACCGAATTGTTGTTCAACTGCCTGGAGTTCAAGATCCAACTCAAGCAGAAAGAATTCTTGGAGCAACAGCAACACTTGAATTTAGAATGGTTTGTGAGAATGAAAGTGCCTTTGATGCAGAAGCGAAAGGCAGAGCGCCAATTGGTTGTGAATTGTTTGCAGACCGAGGGGGTAATCCAGTTTTACTGAAAAAGAAAACAATAGTATCTGGGAATCAATTAATTGATGCTTCGCAGACCTTTTCAGAAGGAAGGCCCGCTGTTTCCATCAGACTCGATTCTAAAGGATCAAGAGAAATGCTGGAGACCACAAAAAGAAACTTGAACAAGCCCATGGCAGTTTTATTCATTCAACAAAGACAAGAAACCAAACGACAAAATGGGGAACTGATTACTTCGTCAGTGCTGGATAAGGAAGTTATTAATATCGCAACCATACGTGGCGTGTTTAGTAATCAATTTCAAATTACAGGTGTTTCTGTTTTTGAAGCAAAAGATTTGGCCATATTACTTCGAGCAGGGGCTTTAGCAGCTCCTATTTTTAAGGTTGAAGAAAAAACGGTAGGGCCCAGTCTGGGTCAAGATAATATCAATAGGGGATTCCAGGCCATGTTGATAGGTTTGGCTCTAGTTCTTGTTTTTATGATCATTTATTACAAAGGTTTTGGTCTGATTGCCAATATCGGACTGTTAATCAATCTTACCTTAGTCATGGCCTTATTATCTCTGTTACAGGCATCTTTAACACTGCCAGGTATAGCGGGCATTGTCTTAACCGTGGGTATGGCGGTAGATGCTAATGTTTTGATTTTCGAGAGAATCAGGGAAGAAATACGCATTGGTAATTCTCCGCAAGCGAGTATCACAGCAGGATATCAAAAAGCATTTGGCACTATTGCGGATGCTAATATCACAACCTTGATTGCAGCACTTGTTTTGTTTACTTTTGGGACGGGACCCATTAAGGGATTTGCGGTTACACTGACATTGGGGATTATCACTTCAATGTTTACGGCAATCATAGCTTCAAGAGCAATTGTAAATTTGGTCTATGGGCAGAGAACAATTAGCCGATTAAGGATCTAGATGAGTATGCATAAGAAAGAATATAATTTTCTCTCAATACGCTATGTAGCAATGGCATTTTCCATTCTGTTGTTGCTGATTTCTTTGGGTTCCTTAATGACAAAAGGTTTAAATAAAGGCATTGATTTCACAGGAGGTTTTTTGATCGAGGTGTCCTATCAACAACCGCCAACAATTAGCCAAGTGAGAAGTGAGCTTGCCGTTGGAGGATTTCCAGACGCCATAGTTCAGAATTTTGGCGGTTCCAAAGATTTGATGATTAGGATTCTACCCAGAGAAGGTGCTGATAATAAAGTTGTCGGCAAACAGATAATAGAAATATTGGATAATTCATCGAATAAGGCTGAATTAAGAGGATCAGAATTTATTGATCCTCAAGTTGGTGAAGAATTAACTAATGATGGTGCGTTAGCCATGATTTTTGCTCTCATCATGATCATGATCTACATTATTATTAGGTTTCAGTGGAAGTTTTCCATCGGCGCTGTCGCTGCTTTAATTCATGATGTTCTTATTACCATAGGAGTGTTCTCATTCTTTCAAATCTCTTTTGATCTGGCTGTTTTAGCAGCCATTTTAGCTGTGGTAGGCTATTCATTGAATGACACAATCGTGATTTTTGATCGAATTCGAGAAAATTTTCGTTTAATAAGAAAAATGGAAACACTTTCAATCCTTAACAAATCGGTTAACCAAACCATCAGTCGAACAATCATCACCAGTAGCACCACATTGTTGGTGTTACTTGCTTTATATCTTATAGGTGGCAAGTCTTTAGAAGGATTTTCTCTGGCTTTGATCATTGGTGTTATTGTTGGAACTTACTCGTCCATCTACGTTGCCACAACCTCTATATTTTTATTGGATGTTTCTACGAGTGATTTGCTTCAAGTTAATAAAGAACAACTCGATGATGGTATGCCCTAAGCAAGGGAATATTGGTACGCTAGCTGAGTTGAGTTAGTTGGGGACCATACTTGGAGATGATTTGTTTCATTTGATCGAAAATTTTTGGATTTCCTGCAAACAGATTTCCAGATCCAATCATGTCTTGATCGGGGATTAAATTTTCACACAACCCTCCTGATTCCTGGATCAGCAATACACCAGCTGCAATATCCCAAGAATTTAATCCAAACTCCCAAAATCCATCCAATCTCCCGCTTGCAATGTATGCCAGATCTAGAGCAGCAGCTCCTGGCCTTCTAATACCTGCGGCTTTTTGAGAAAATTCAGAGAATATTTCTAGATAAATATCCAACCAGTCTTTATTCTGACGATAAGGAAACCCAGTTCCCAGTAATGCTCCTTCCAATGTGCTTTGTTTACTGACTCTAATCCGTCTTTCATCAAGTCGACTGCCTTGGCCTTTTAGTGCGGTGAATAATTCTTGCCTAGAAGGATCATAAATTACCCCCACTTCTAACACTCCTTTGATTTGTAATGCAATGGAAACAGCGTATACAGGAAAAGAGTGTATATAATTCGTTGTACCGTCAATGGGGTCTACAATCCAAACAAAATCCTGTTTATTGTTGGTATTTTCTCCACTTTCTTCGGCAATCATTCCGTGATCGGGATATCGTGACTGAATAATCTCTTTAATAGCGGCTTCGGCTTGTTTATCAACGAAGGTGACAAATTCATTATAAGATTTGGTCTTGATATCGCTCTCATTGATTCTACCAAAGTTCATTTGTGCGATATCTCCCGCTTTTCTTGCGGCTTCGATTGCAGTATTTAAGAAGGCTTGCATGTTAAATTAATATTCGTTTAATAAATATAGAAAATAGATAATGTGTAGAATAACAAAACTTTTTAGCTAAATATCTGACTTTATTTTGGAAGCACAATAGTTTTATGAACCCACAAGTTAAATTTGTTTTATTTGAACCCTCCCATCCTGGAAATGTTGGTGCTGCTGCTCGTGCTATTAAGACCATGGGTTTTGATTTATTGTGTTTAATTAATCCAAAAGAGCATCCACACCCAGAAGCCAGAGCAAGGTCTTCGGGAGCCTTGGACGTTTTGTTGGATGCCGAAGTTTGTGACAACTTAAATGATGCGATTGAAAACTGTGGTTTAGTCGTTGGGACAACATCTAGAACTAGAAGAATCAGTGCACCAACATCAACAATCAGGGACATTGCTTCGAGTATTATTAATAAAGCCAAACATAAACCAGTGGCGATATTATTTGGTCCTGAAAAAACAGGATTGATGAATGAACAAATTGATTGCTGCAATCAATTAATTCATATTCCTTCAAGCCAATTGTATCGATCATTAAATTTGGCAATGGCCATTCAAATAATCGCTTATGAATTACATTTTGCTTGGCAAGCACTACCTTCAGAAATAGAGACAAGAAATCTAGCATCCAATTCAGAAATGGAATTATTTTATGAGCATCTTAATCAAGTATTACTGGAGACTGGATTTTTGAACCCAAGAAATCCCAGACAATTGATGAGGAGATTGAGAACGCTATTCAATAGAGCACAATTGGATGAAAATGAAATGAATATAATGAGAGGTATTCTAGCGTCTTATAAGGATAAGAGTGATACAAGCAAATGAAAGAGATCATAAAGCAAATCTATCTTGATTATGCATCGACCACACCCCTGGCTAGGGAAGTTGTCTCTGAGATGGAAGCTGTGATGAGTGGTCAATCCTTTGGTAATCCCTCGTCGGTGGACCATTTATTTGGTAAACAGGCATATGAAGCTGTAGAGAATGCGAGGCTAGATATTGCTTCATTGATCAATGCTGATGCAGGCGAGATTATTTGGACATCAGGTGCAACTGAAGCGAATAATTTAGCAATTTTGGGTTTGGCTAGGTTTAAAAAAAATGGATTTAAACAGCAAGTTATATCATCGTTCGCAGAACATAAATCAGTGATTGAACCATGTCTGCAAGTGAAAAAAGAAGGTTTCGAGCTGACCCTTCTAAATCCAAATGCAAACGGTTCAGTTGATATTAATGAATTGGAGGGGGCAATCAATGAGAAAACATTGATGGTGAGTCTGATGCATGTTAATAACGAAGTGGGGAGCATCAACGATATCAAGTCTATTGGTAATCTTTGCAGACAGAATAATGTCTTTTTTCATGTCGATGCAGCTCAAGGAATTGGCAAGTTACCCATTGATGTTAAAGATTACAAGATAGACTTAATGTCTTTAAATGCCCATAAGGTTTATGGACCAAAGGGTATCGGTGCTTTATTCATCAATCATGAATCGGTAGGCAGAGTTGAACCCATTTTGATTGGGGGAGGTCAAGAACGATCTCTAAGGCCTGGAACCTTGGCAACCCACCAAATTGTAGGCATGGCCAGAGCCTACAAAATTGCTCAGGAAAAAATGTCGAGTGATCACAGGCACTTAAGACAATGTAGAGAGCTCTTTATAGATACATGCAAGGATATTTCTAAATTGAGCGTGAACGGTCATTCAGAAAATGTTTTTCCAGGCATTCTGAGTGTCAGCATAGATGGCCTCTATGCGGAAAGTATTATCTATGGTATGAAAATAGCTGCTGTTTCAAAAGGTTCAGCTTGTAATTCTGATGATGATGAACCTTCTCATGTATTAAAGTCTATGGGATTAAGTCAATCTGAAATCAATGGAACTGTCAGATTTAGCTTTGGTCGGGATACAGAAATCAAAGATGTAGAATACGCTTGTCGCTTATATAGAGACTCTGTGGATCACCTGCATCGATTGAGCGGTGACTAAAATAGAAATATATGACTGAGAATTTAACAAGATTTTATTTTGACCAAGAAGATCATCTCTTTAACTGGGAGGATGATCAACACACTTACGAAGCTAAAGGCAGTGCCACAAACTCCCAAGGAATGAAAATTGATCTTTATTTTAAGGTTGAAGACGGTAGAATTGTCGACGCTAAATACAACGTTAGTGGGTGTCCAGTTTTAATTGCTATTTCTGCCTTTTATATCGAGAATGTAATCGGTAAAACATTGGATGGTTGTCATGACTTTAATGCGATTGGCATCCATGAGAGTATAGAGATTCCTAACCATAAAAAAGATAGGATGATCCTTTTGGAGAATGCCGTTGATGATTGTTTAGGTCAGATTAAGGAGTAGGTGAATTTTCTATGAATATTAAGATTACGGATAAAGCACTAGGACGCTTTAAAAAAAATTTAGATCAAAGGTCAGATGCCATAGGTCTTAGGATTAGTATTACAGCCAGTGGTTGTAACGGCTATTCCTATGTTTTGGATTATGCAACTGAGGTTGAACCAACAGATGAGGTGTGTGAGATATCAAATATTTCAATCCTGGTTGATCAGGAAAGTTTGCAGTACATCAAAGGGACGGAAATTGATTTTGAGGAAGAGGGTTTTAATCAGGTTTTTAAATTTAAAAATCCAAACGCAACCGGTGAATGTGGTTGTGGTGAAAGCTTCAGTATTTAGATCTTTGTATAAGGAATTCTGATGAGCATTGAAAGAACTCTTTCCATTATCAAACCGGATGGCGTTAGACAAAAAATCATCGGTGAAATAAACAAGCGTTTTGAAGACGCAGGCTTGGCTATTGTCAATGCCAAAATGATTCAACTCTCCAAATCTGATGCAGAGGGATTTTATGCCATTCACAAGGACAAACCCTTTTTTAATGATCTTGTGGCATACATGACTTCAGGCTTGGTGATGGTACAAGTTTTAGAAGGCGAGAATGCCATACAGCTCAATCGAAAAATCATGGGAGCAACAAACCCTGCAGAAGCAGCAGCTGGAACCATCAGAAGTGATTTTGCATCGAGTATAGAGGAAAACGTGGTCCATGGTTCAGATGGACCTGAGACGGCTAAGGCTGAAATAGAGTATTTTTTCGGTTGAGTCTTTACAGAATGAGGGCACCCCTTGAACTCTAACCTCAATAACTTAATCGGCAAACCTTTTGATGATCTCGTTATTTTTTTTCAAACCATTGGCGAGAGAAAATACAGAGCAAAGCAGCTAATGGATTGGTTATATCACCGTGGTGTTTTTGATTTTGATGCCATGACAGATTTGAATAAAAAACTGAGAGAGTATTTAAATCAGAATTGTTCACTCGAGATTGCAGCAGCCACTCAAACTCAAACATCCTCTGATGGAACGATTAAATGGGTCATTGACCAAGGGCAAGCACAAGCCATTGAAACAGTGTATATTCCAGAGAAGAGCAGAAGCACACTATGCGTATCAAGCCAAATCGGCTGTTTAATCGACTGTCCATTCTGTGCGACAGGTCACCAAGGGTTTAATCGAAATTTATCATCGGCTGAAATTATTGGCCAAGTATTGTTAGCAAAACAAGCTTTGAAACAAGAACTAAAGCAAGACCATGCCATTACCAATATTGTTTTTATGGGTATGGGAGAGCCTTTAGCAAACTTTTCTGAAACTATTAAAGCGATAAAAATTTTAACAGATCCCAATGGTTTCAATTTATCGCGAAGAAGAGTGACAATCAGCACTTCGGGTCTTGTTCCACAGATTATGAAACTTGCAGATTATGTGAATGTTTCATTAGCAGTTTCATTGCATGCTCCAGTTAACAAATTGAGAGATGAGCTGGTACCGATTAATAGACGTCATCCTATTGAAGCATTGTTGGATGCCTGTTGGTTTTATGCGAAAAATGGGCGACTAAAAACTGTCACATTTGAGTATACTTTGTTGAAAGGCATCAATGATCAGCCACAGCATGCCAGGCAATTGTGTAAGCTTTTGAAAGATCGGCCTGCTAAGGTCAATTTGATTCCATTCAATCCATTTCCTGGGGTTGCCTACCAACCCACTCCTGTCTATCAAATTAATGAGTTTAGGAATATACTCTTGGAGTCTGGAATAATGACCATGACTAGAACAACTCGTGGGGATGATATAAAAGCAGCCTGCGGTCAATTGTCTGGAATGGTGAATAATTTAGCAAAGCAATCATTGGGACAAAAACTAAAAACGATCAATTAGTTTATAATTTATGAGAACACATGATGACAATGACCTCGCAGCCAAACAGAATGAATTGTTTGTTGGCGCTTCCTTAAAGAAAGCACGGGAATCCAAGAAGCTATCAATCGAGGATGTTGCAAAGGGACTTTATGTGGTTCCTTCCATTGTTGTTGCTTTGGAGGAAGAAGCCTTTGATAAAATTGGACCGGTTGTTTTTATCAAAGGTCATTTAAAAAACTATGCAACTTTTCTAGGACTCCCTGCTGAAGAGATGCTAAAAGTACTATCAAGGAGTGGACAAATGAAAGAACAGAAAATTGTTGTACCAGGAATCGCCGACCATATGATTGCCTTAAAAATTATTTCCTATGCAAGTGCATTCATACTAGTTATAACCATTGTAGGTATCTATATATCGCATCATTAATGGTTGCTTTCTGTGGATAAGAAACTAGAGGAGAATTAAATGTCTGACCAGATAAAATCTGTCAGAGGAATGCCAGTTATCCTACCTCAAGACATTAAGAAGTGGCAATTTGTGGAAGCCACCGCAAGAAGTCTTCTCCAGTTATATTCATATAATGAAATCAGAACACCCGTGGTTGAAAAAAGTGAATTGTTTCAACGAACGATAGGTCAGGAAACCGATATTGTTGCAAAAGAAATGTATACATTCCAAGACCGAAAAGAGCAATCTCTTTCACTGAGGCCTGAGGCAACTGCTGGCATCGTGAGAGCAGGCATTGAAGCAGGATTATTTTACAATCAAAGCCAAAAATTCTGGTCTATAGGACCGATGTATAGGTATGAAAGACCGCAAAAAGGGCGATACCGTCAATTTCACCAGATCAATATAGAAGCTTATGGATTTCCAGGACCTGATATTGATGCAGAAATCATTTTATTGACAACAAGGATATGGAAAGCTCTAAACTTGAATTCATTGAAACTAGAGATTAATTCTTTGGGCACGCCGAAATCAAGACACATCCATAGAAAAGAATTACAGGATTATTTTAACAGCCATAAGGAAGATCTGGACGCAGACAGCCTGCGAAGACTGGATCATAATCCAATGAGAATTTTAGACAGCAAAAACCCTGACTTGCAAGACCTCATTGAGTCGGCACCCAAAACAATTGATTTTCTAGATCAAGCATCGAGCGAACACTTCCAAGCTCTAGAGGCTATATTGCAAGAGCATGCCATTGAATATACCTTGAATACTCGTCTAGTTAGGGGATTGGATTACTATACCAGAACTGTTTTTGAGTGGACGACGGACCAATTGGGTGCTCAGGCGACCGTCTGCGGAGGCGGTCGATATGACGAACTGATCTCAGAGTTGGGCGGTCAAGCAACACCAGCAATTGGTTGTGCCATTGGGCTTGAGCGTTTGATTGAATTAGTTGATCTATTGGATCAAAACCAGCAAAATGATCCTCCAAAAATTTATATTGTGGCTGTGGGTGCACAGGCAGAAGGGCAGGGATTGATACTCGCAGAAGAGTTGAGAGATACTTACTCGAATTGCTCAATTGAGATGAATTTAGGTGGGGGTAGTTTTAAACAACAATTTAAAAGGGCAGATAAGACCGGAGCAGATATCGCTTTGATCATTGGTGAGGATGAGATTGCTAATAACACCATCAGTATCAAATCAATGCAATCAGGGGAGCAACAAAAATCGGTTAAAAGAAAAGATTTATTGGATAGGATCAACCAATTCCTATAGATAAATTCCTTATCGGTCGAGAGATAATAATGGATGACAACTTAACAGATCAACAACAAGCAGAACTGATCAAAAATTGGCTAAAAGAGAATGCCAAATTTTTGAGTGCCGTTGTGATTTTGGGTTTGTCAGGGTTCTTTGGTGGTCAGTACTATAGAGAGAGCAACCAAAAACAAGCGGAAATGGCTTCTAGACTGTTTTCAGAAATGGAATACTCAGTCAAGCTGAAACGTATTTCACAAGCTCAGTCATTGCTCCAACAGATAGATAATGATTTTGCAGATACACCTTATCAAGATCAAGGTCATCTTCTGATGTCTAAGCTTTTTATTGATGCGACAGAATATGACAACGCCATCATCCAATTGGAGTTCTTGCTTGATAATTCTGATGAAGAATCGTTGCAGCATATCTCGAGATTGCGTATTGCCAGAATTAAACTTCAACAAAATTTACTAGATGAAGCATTAATAACACTCCAAATAGAATCAATGGGAACCTTTGAAGCTAAATATGAGGAGATCAAAGGAGATATTTACTCAGAGAAAGGCGATCTACTTCAAGCAGGAGAATCATATCGTAGGGCACTAGACTTAATGCTTCCTGGTAATTTTGATTATGATTTCATTGAAATTAAACTCAAGGATATTCAAAACAAGGAAACCCTGGGTGCAGTTGACACTGAGGAAGACACAGCATGAAACCACTCATAACTAGAGATCAAAACCATCAGCGATTGAGCGCTAAGTTTGTGCTGATAATCTCTTTGTTAATCATTCTCCAAGGATGCTCTTTGTTTGGTCGTGATGATGAAGAGGAAGAATTGTTACCAACAGAGTTGATTGAATTTCAGGGCACTATAGATGTTGATGAGAGATGGGATGTGTCTATTGGCAAAGGCCATGAAGGATTAGGTTTAGCTCTAAAACCAACATCTGATGGAGAGCAGATTTATGCGGCTAGTTTCAATGGGAATGTTGCAGCAATTGAATTGAAAAGAGGAAGAAAAGTCTGGAAAAATAATTTTGATTTACAATTCACATCAGGACCCACTTATAAAAACGGTATTCTGGTGTTAGGAACCAACAATGGAGAATTGGTTGCTTTGGATTCAATGACCGGAGAGATGTTGTGGACGACGTCGGTATCTAGTGAAGTTTTAGCACCCGTAGCCATTAAAGATGACAAAATATTTGTCCGCACGGTCGATGGCAGCCTAAGCTCTCTCTCAACAGCAGATGGGACACAACAATGGATTGTTAACCATAAGGTCCCGCCATTGAGTCTCAGAGGTACGTCTACTCCAATCAGTTTCGCGAATGCAGTTTTCTGTGGTTTTGATGATGGCAAAGTAAGTGCATACGATATCGAAGATGGAACAATCCTCTGGGATGTCATGTTGACAGCTCCGGGCGGCAGAACTGAGATTGAAAAAGTCATGGATATCGATGCCCCTATGGTTGTTTCAGGCAATGATCTTTATGTCGGTAGTTATCAGGGTGTCGTGGGTGATTTGGCGCTTGAATCGGGAAAGATTGTTTGGGTCGTTGAAGCATCGGTTTATTCTGGAATTGCTGCAGATGAAAATTATGTCTATACCTCAGAGGCCGACGGAACAGTCAGAGCTTTTTCGAGATTTACTGGGCGCGAGGCATGGACCAAGAAATACATGGTTAATAGGTATCCAACAGCACCGGTTATTATGGGTGATTCAATTGTTATAGGTGATTTGGAAGGTTATGTTCATTGGTTGGCTAAAGCCACTGGTGAGACCCAGCAAAGGCTAAAAATCAGCTCAGGTAAGATTAGCAATACTCCACTAGTAATCAATAATTCAATTTACATTTTAACCGATAAGGGCGATCTCATTTCTGTTGAGAAAAAAATCCCAAATTCTTGATGTGATGGAGTTACGATGTTGCCAGTTATTGCAATTGTTGGCCGATCCAATGTCGGCAAATCCACATTTTTTAATCGTCTAACCGGTTCAAAAGATGCCCTCGTGGCCGATTATGCCGGTCTGACACGTGACCGCATATATGGATATATTAATTACCAATCTTTCAAGGCCATTTTGATAGACACCGGCGGCTTGGTTTATGACCACGGTGACCTTTCTGGAGTGATTCAGGATCAGACAGAATTGGCTATCAGGGAAGCCGATGTAGTGTTGTTCCTTGTTGACAGCAGAGAAGGGTTGGTTGCCAATGATCAAGAAATAGCAAGACAACTGAGAAAAATAAACAAACCTTTAATTTTAGTAGTCAACAAAACCGAAGGATTGGATAGGGAAGCATGTGCTGCTGAATTTTTTGAACTGGGCTTAGGAGAGCCGAACTGTATTTCTGCGCTTAGAGGAGATCATTGCGAGGCCCTATCAGCAAAGGTTTTTTCTCTGATTAAGACAGAGACAGATGAGGCAAATTATTTAGAACTGCCTGAAGAGAACACTTCCATTGCCTTAATTGGTCGACCCAATGTGGGTAAATCTACCCTCATCAATAGTCTGCTCAAAGAAGACAGATTGCTGACCCAGGATCAACCGGGTACGACCCGAGATACTATCCATGTTGATTTTAAATACAAATCAAGAGACCTGACTTTGATTGACACAGCTGGCATTAGAAGACGGAAAAATATTAGCCAGACTGTTGAAAAATTCAGTATTGTTAAAGCATTACATGCGATTGAATTAGCCGATTCAGTGATCGTTGTGATTGATGGAATAGAAGGCGTCACCGATCAAGACGCTTCGCTAATCGGTTTGGTCATTCAGAATGAAAGAGCCTTGGTTGTGGCTATTAATAAGTGTGATCAACTCAATGAAAGTCAAATGCAGGATTTGCAAAGGAATATCGATCGCAAACTTCGATTCGTTAATTTTATAGACATTCATCATGTTTCAGCTCTAAAAGGCACCAAAATAGGCGCTGCATTATCATCGGCCATTAAGGCAGCAGATGTGTCATTAAAATCCATCTCAACCCCAGAATTGTCACAGTTCATCGAACATCTGGTTGAAACCAACCCACCTCCTGCAATTCAAGGAAGAAGAATTAAGTTAAAATATGCACATCAAGGGGGGAGCCAACCGCCTATTTTTATAATCTATGGCAACCAAACACATAAATTACGTAAGAACTATAAGAGTTTCTTGATTAATCAAATACGCAAGAAGTTTGAGTTTTGGGGAACACCCATACGATTGGAATTCAAAAACAGTAATAATCCCTTCTCTGACAAAAAGAACAAACTGTCATCAAGGCAATGGCGTAAGAGAAAACGAATTATTCGGATGCATAAAAAGAAGAAATCCTAAATTATTTTTCATCCATCGGTTTGAGTGGTTCAACTCGACTAATTTTGGCATCGAAAGTACCGTCTTTTAAGCGAGTTTTTGTATCTGACCCAGTTTTAATTTGCTCAATGCTCCTGATGTGTTTTTTAGTTTTTGGATCTATAACATAAGCATAGCCTCTACCGAGGGTATTCAGGGGTGAAACGCCATCCAATTTAGCCATGGAAACAAACAATAGCTGTTCTATATTTTTGTAGGTCTCTTGGATGGAAGCCATGAGTCGGCTACGAAGATTGCCTGTCTCAGCTTTCATTTCTTGTGATAAGGGCAAGGGAGTGGATCGGAATAAACGGGTGTTGAGGACATTAATTGTATTGGAAATTCTTGAGATGTATTCCTTTGGAATCGGCTTAATACGCTGCAATACAAGATCAAATCTTTGGTTGTATTGTTCCATAATCGAAACCGGGTGTTGCTGTTGTAGTTTTAAATCGAAGGACAACCATTGTTGTTTTATTTCGTTTAAGAGCAGCTTCATATTGGAATAGAGTTGCTTTTCAATCCCAGCCAATTGCCTTTGAATTTCCTCTGAGTCAGGCAAAGCGATTTCAGCAGCACCCGAAGGTGTGGGTGCCCGGTGATCAGCAACCATATCGGCAATTGTTAAATCGGTTTCATGGCCAATGCCTGAGATGATCGGTATTTTGGATTGAAAAATAGCCCGGGCAACATCTTCTTCATTGAAACACCATAAATCCTCCAGTGATCCTCCACCACGTGCAAGGATTAAGAGTTCACATTCATTTCTATCATTGGCTGTTTCAATGGCTTGGCAAATTTGTTTTGTTGCTTGGGTTCCTTGAACCTGCGTTGGGTAGACAAAAATATCAACACTAGGGAATCGTCTTCTAATGATATTAAAAATATCTTGAATGGCAGCTCCTGAGGAAGAACTGATGATGCCAAGTTTTTGTGGAAATCTAGGGAGTGATAATTTGTTGGCTCTATCAAAGAGACCTTCTTTTTCTAGCTTGTTTTTTAATAATTCAAAACGTTGCTTTAATAATCCTTCTCCAGCTTCCTCAAGATATTCAATAATCAACTGGTAGTCACCTCTGGCCTCATAGAGGCCGACTTTGGCTTTGGCCAGTATTTGTTTGCCATTTTCAATTTCAATATTAACGAGTTGGTTACGATGTCTAAACATCGCGCATCGGATCTGAGAGGATTCATCTTTTAAAGAAAAATAGGCGTGTCCTGCCGCAGATTTTACAAAGTTGGAAATTTCACCTTCGATCCAAATAACACCAAATGCAGAAGAGAGCATATTGAAAACTTCTCTGTTGAGTTCAGAGATGGAATAGATGTGTTCGTGATCAATATTTTCCATAGCAGAGGGTAGCAATTATACAAAACAATCTTATCTAAGGTTTACCAATTCATTAGGGCAGTGTAAAATTGCCCATGGTTCGAGCAAAGATAGAAAAATTAGCATTAACATTCGATGATGTTCTAATCAGGCCGAATTACTCGGAAGTTCTCCCACGCGATACGGATTTGGCCACCCAGTTGACGTCAACAATACGTCTAAACATTCCATTGATTTCTGCCGCAATGGATACAGTGACGGAATTTCAGCTAGCAATCGCCATTGCCCAAGAAGGTGGACTTGGCATCATTCATAAAAATTTCAGTATCGATGATCAATCGGCTCAAGTTAACCGTGTTAAGAAATTCGAGAGTGGAGTCATTAATGATCCCATCACGATTTCACCAGATAAAACGATCCAAGAGGTACTTGAAATCACTAAGAAGAATAATATTTCCGGTGTTCCAGTTGTCGATAAGGATGAAACGGTAGGCATAGTGACCAATCGTGATCTACGATATCAAAATCAGTTGGACGCTTTAGTTAGTTCTGTCATGACACCCAAAGAGAAATTAATTACCGTCAAAGCAGATGAAAAGAAAGAAGAGGTTTTGAGACTACTCCATCATCACAGGATTGAGAAAGTACTCGTGGTGGATGATAATTTCAAACTCAAAGGCATGATCACCGCAAAGGATTTTCAAAAAGCAAGTGATTTTCCTTTGGCGGCAAAAGATCAGAATGGAGCCCTTTTGGTAGGAGCTGCAGTTGGCGTTGGAGAAGAATCATACACACGCATAGATCAATTACATGAAGCTGGAGCAGACGTTATTGTGATCGATACAGCTCATGGACACACAAACCGTGTCATCAGCATGGTTAAGTCAACAAAGAAAAAATATCCCGATATGCAATTAATAGCCGGTAATATCGCCACATCTGAAGCAGCAATTGCTTTAGCAGATGCGGGTGTTGATGCAGTCAAGGTGGGTATTGGACCAGGGTCCATATGCACCACTCGTATTATTGCTGGAGTTGGGATGCCACAGGTGACGGCTATTTTAAATGTAGCTCAGGCCTTGTCATCCAAGAACATACCCGTCATAGCAGATGGTGGCATAAGATATTCAGGTGATCTGGCAAAGGCCATAGCATCAGGTGCTGATACGATCATGATGGGCAGTTTGTTTGCAGGCACAGATGAATCACCAGGCGAGGTAGAACTGTATCAGGGTAGAACCTACAAATCATATCGAGGGATGGGATCAATTGGTGCCATGGCTCAGCAATATGGTTCTAAAGATCGTTATTTTCAGGACAATGTTGAGGCAACTGAAAAACTCGTTCCAGAAGGCATTGAAGGACGCGTACCCTGCAAAGGAAGTTTGTCAAACATAGTCGATCAACTCATTGGCGGACTGAGACAATCAATGGGATATACCGGTTGCAAGAACATCAAAGAGTTACAGGAGAATACTGAGCTTATTCGAATCACAGATGCCGGGAAGAAAGAAAGTCATGTTCACGACGTGACTATCACCAAAGAGCCACCAAACTATACGCTTGACTGATTAATCTTCATTGCAGAGGCCAATATATGACGACATCGAATTCTAACATCGATGTAAAATCTCAAAAAATATTGATTCTTGATTTTGGATCTCAATACACTCAGCTTATTGCTCGCAGAGTTAGGGAAGCAGGGGTTTATAGTGAAATTTATTCTTATGATACCGACATCTCATTCATCAGAGAATTTGCTCCTTCAGGATTGATACTATCGGGCGGTCCACAATCAGTATTCACAGAGGAGGCACCGCAGGCGGATCAAGCAATTTTTGATTTGAACCGACCAATATTGGGCATTTGTTATGGGATGCAAGCCATGGCTGAACAATTGGGTGGCAGAGTGCAATCGTCTGCCAATCGGGAGTTTGGTTATGCAGAAATTCAGATGCAAAACTCAAATCGGTTATTTGCTGGAATCAATCAAGAGAATCTTGATGTTTGGATGAGTCACGGTGACAGAGTAGAGGTCATGCCTGATGATTTTCAATCAATAGCATCCACTGACAATGCACCTATAGCTGCCATGTGTGACGATAACAGATCATTGTACGGACTCCAATTTCATCCTGAGGTTACCCATACTGAGAAAGGACAAACTATTATTGAGAATTTTGTACATAAAATCTGTGGATGCACTGATCATTGGAATCCTGGCAATATCATCGAAAGCGATATCAAGCGTATTAGGGAAGAGGTTGGTAATGGTCAAGTGCTTCTAGGACTTTCTGGCGGAGTAGATTCATCAGTAGTTGCAGCGTTACTACATAAAGCCATTGGTGATCAATTGACCTGTATTTTTGTTGATACCGGTTTGCTTCGATTGGATGAAGGAGATCAAGTGATGGAAGTGTTTGCCAGTCATTTAAAAGTCAACGTGATTCGTGTGAATGCCGAAGACTTATTTTTACAAAGATTAAGTGGTGTGGCTGATCCGGAGGAAAAGAGGAAAATCATAGGGAATGTCTTTATAGAAATTTTCGAGGAGGAAGCTAGCAAATTAGAAAATGTTGATTGGCTTGCCCAAGGTACAATTTATCCCGATGTCATAGAATCGGCTGGTGCAAAGACTGGCAAAGCTGAAGTGATAAAATCCCACCACAATGTTGCTGGTCTGCCAGAAAGAATGTCTCTAAAACTCATTGAACCACTACGAGATCTGTTTAAAGACGAAGTGAGAGCAATTGGCAAGGAATTAGGTTTACCAGATCAACTGATTAATCGCCATCCATTCCCAGGACCCGGTTTGGGCGTGAGAATACTCGGCTGTGTTGAAAAAGAATACGCTGATCTTTTAAGGCTTGCAGACAATATCTTTATTGAAGAGTTAATCAATCAAGACTTGTATGACAAAGTGAGTCAAGCCTTTGCCGTTTTTCTGCCTGTTAAGTCTGTAGGTGTTATGGGAGACGGAAGGAAATATGACTACGTTATTTCTCTTCGGGCAGTTGAAACACTAGACTTCATGACAGCTACATGGGCAAAATTACCATATGATTTTCTGGACCATGTTTCTACTAGAATCATTAATGAAGTAAAGGGAATATCCAGGGTAACTTATGATATTTCTAGCAAACCACCAGCAACGATTGAGTGGGAATAAAATGAATAAGTTAATAAAAATTTTGCCAATGATTCTGGGTTTTCTAATGCCCTTTCTCTTAGTGGGTGCAGAGCAAAGTGTGTTAATACAAAAAAGTGAGAAATTTGTAGAATATTTCAACAAAAGCGATTCTAAGAGTGCGCATGAGATGTTTTCTGTTGAAATGAAGCAAGCTATACCTTTAATGCAATTGGAAAAAATCTTATCTCAATTTTCAAGGCAATATGGAGTTATTACGGAAAAAGAGTTTATAAGATACGAGAATACTTATGGGATTTTCAAATTAGAATTCTTAAAAAATAAATTTTCAAAAGAGTATTTAACTTTGAAAATATCACTAAATGAAAAGTCAGAGATAAATGGACTCCTTTTTGCACCTTGGGTAGAACACCCTATCTTAGTAAGGAATGAGTCCAAACTAATTCTCCCCTTCGAAGGTGAATGGTGGGTTTTTTGGGGAGGTGACACTAAAGAAGAAAATTATCACGTAGAGAGTAATGCTCAAAAAGGAGCTTTTGATTTTCTTATAAAGGATCAACAAGGAAAAAGTTTTAGGAATGGAGGAAAAACTAATGAAGATTATTATGCATTCGGTAAGAGAATTATTTCACCTTCAGACGGTGAAGTTGTTCTTGTTGTTGATGGTGTAAAAGACAATATTCCAGGCAAGTTAAATCCAATCTACGTGCCAGGTAATTCTGTGATTATAAAAACCGATAATAACGAGTTCTTATTTTTTGCACACTTCGTAAAAAATTCTATAGCGGTTAGCGAGGGGCAAATTGTAAAACAAGGAGATTTACTGGGGTTTTGTGGTAATTCAGGCAATTCTTCAGAACCCCATCTCCATTTTCATATCCAAAACGTAGAAGACATGAACGAAGCAACTGGAGCTAAGGCTTATTTTGAAAATATATTAGTAGATGGAAAAATAAAAAGAGATTATTCCCCAGTTAGAAATGAAAAAGTAAGCAATACAAATTAATGAATAATTTAACTGTAAAGATTATTGTAAGGGAGAGAACAGTTGTTGATTTACTTTTTAAAGTCAAAGAATTCACAAGTTCAAAGCGAGACGTGACAAACTTATGACAAACTACTTTTTTCACCTCTGTATCCCTTTTTTTGTAAGGGTTTCAGAAGATATTATTATTGAGTGGGAATAGTTGCAAAAGGACAACGCTATGCCAACGAGCAGACCAAAATTTAGAAAAATGACGGGAACAGGACGTTTATTTCTCGTTTCAATATTGATAGCCACATTGGTCAGTGCTTGTACAAAGGAACAGGATGCTGCCGATTTGATTCTAATCAACGGCAATTTCTTCACCGCAAACCAATCCGCCACGAACGCCAACGCTGTCGCAATTCGCGACGGCAAATTTGTGTTTGTCGGAAACAACTCAGACGCGTCATCATTTGCTGATCCAGCTACCCAAACACACGATCTCGCTGGCGCTACGGTCATTCCGGGAATCGTCGATAGTCACACCCATCCGGGCTTAATCTCGCGAACCACAGACGAGCTCGTGCTACCCGCATATGCGTCCAAAGCCGAAGTCCTCGATGCCGTTGCGGAGTACGCCGTCGCAAATCCTGACGCGGAGTTTATCGTCGGCGGATACTGGCAGACGTCGCTGTTTGACGAGCGCGGCCCGCACAAGTCAGAACTTGATGCAGTTGTGTCTGATCGCCCTGTTATCCTGGTCGATACGTCTGGCCACGCTCAGTGGGTTAATAGTAAAATGCTTGAAACCCTCGGGTTTGACAAAGATACGCCTGATCCTGTCCCGGGGCTTTCGTTTTTGTACCGGGAGCCAAATGGAGAACCAACAGGTTGGGTCAAAGAGTTTGCAATTCGCTGGCAAATGAGGGAACGGGGCATGCGAGGCATTCCCAACCCCGAAACATTAAAGAAAGTCCTGGATTATATGTCGTCGATGGGCGTTGTAACGCTGTTTGACGGTGGTAACAGCGGCGCTGGTGAAGATATATACGAGATTCTTGCAGAAATGGAGGCAAATGGTGAGTTGCCGCTTCGATACGAGGGAACCTATCACATTATTTTACCTAAGCAAATTCCCAATGCCATCGGCTCACTCAGGAGCCTCCAATCGCGATTTGGCGGAAAACGATTACACATAAACACGATCAAGATTCACTACGATGGCACTCATGAAGTCGGCACCAGTGGCGTTATTGAACCGTTCATTGATACCAGTGATGAGAATCGCGGTGGGCTCATCATGGACACACTTGAGCTTACGGATTTCATAATGAAGCTGGACAAAGAGGATATCGATCTTCATATGCATGTCGTTGGGGATCGTGCAGCACGCTCAGCACTGGACGCCGTCGAAGCTGCCAGAAAAGTGCTCAAACGCCCACTAAAAATTCAAGTCACCCTCTGCCATCTGGAGCTAATCGCTGATGTTGATTTTAGTCGATTTAGTGAACTCAATGTTGTTGCGAACTTTACTCCACAATGGCATGGCGGCTGGATTGACGGCGCGCAGCATACGCTCGGGCAGGATCGATTTGATCTGATGTACCGAGCTCAACCGCTGATCGACAACGGCACGACAGTGACGTTTTCCAGCGATATCGTCAGCACGTTTGAATGGAACACCGAACGAGGCAATCCTTATTTAGGTATGCAGGTCGGCCACACGCGAATCGAGCCGGAATTCGAAGACCCGGAGCGAGTGCGGCCTCCTCTTTCGGAGCAATTGTCGCGAGAGGACTTGCTGCAGGGATACACGATCAACGGCGCTCGGCAGCTCAATCTGGATGTCGATACCGGCTCGATTCAGGTTGGCAAATGGGCAGACCTGGTCGTGTTAAACAAGAATCTATTCGAAGTGAAGTCGAACGAGATTCGATACGTCAAGCCTACGGCTGTGTTAATGGAAGGCAAACTGGTTCACGGCCAGCTGGAACGATAGTCGGCCTAAAGGCTTTCCATTATAGAACCGAGCTCTCGAATAAAAAAGGGATTTAAAGTAATTATGGAGATAAAAACACTACCTCAAAATATCTCAGATGCTGCGCAACGCATTGGCAGTTACATCAGAGAGACTCCACTAGAGTTTTCACCTTATTACAGTGATATTAGTGGCGCAAAAGTATGGTTAAAACTAGAAAATCTCAAGCACTGATCTGACACCCTCGTTAACCTAACGTTTACCTTTTAACCCCTAACATATTGGGGCATGAATCAATCTAATTTGAAGATAGGTCTAACTTGTTGCGCTGGAATTTTAGTGTGTGGAATTATTCTATTCACTGGCCCTGAGCCACTCGAGGTGAACCCTCAGGAAAAGAAGCCTAGTGTTTCAATCCAAGGTCTTGAACGCACCACTATTTCAAACACCGTAATAGCATATGGTGAGCTTTTGCCTCGTAAGTCTCTAGAACTCACTACGCAGGTGCAGGGTGCAATATCCTGGGTAAGTGATGATCTTTTTCCTGGAGCACGAGTTAAAAAGGATGAGCTTTTATTTAGTATTGATGACCGTGATTACACCAATGCGCTTGCTATCGCAGAAGGGCGTTACGCAGAAGCAAAAGCCAAGGTCGAAATTGAGAATGGAAGATTTAGACTCGCTCAGTTCGATAAGGAGAAATTTAAGGAGTATTACGATAAGGATTTAAAAGATAATCGATTGGTGATGCGGATGCCTCAGCGTGCTGAAGCAGAAGGGTATCGCAAAGCTTTAGGTGCCGAACTTGAAAATGCTAAACTTGCCTTAGAGCGGACTAAAGTGAGGGCTCCTTGGCCTGCAACAGTTGTGCAAACAAATGCAATTTTAGGAAAGGTTATGCAGGAGGGTGAGGTTGCAGCGACACTATTTCCTTTGGATTACGCTGTAATTGAACTCCAGTTACCAATTAAAAAAAAGCAATTACTTAATGCTGGGTTCAATAGAATAGAGATAAGGCCAATATTCGATCTGGATGCTGAACCAGTCTTTGGCGAGATAGAAGGGATTGTAAGAAATCTTACCTCTGATACCCGGCTCTTAACCGTGCGAGTTCGCATCGATAATCCTCTAGGTAATGAAGGGTGGTTTTTTGGAATGCATATGGAGGCAAGGCTACTTACTAAGCAGGTAATATCTGTTGCGCTTATTCCAGAAAATCTTTTAGTCAGCGGCAACCTTGTTTGGATTCATCGTAATGGGCGCGCTAAACTACATCAGTTATATCCGGTTGAAGTCAAAGATCAGACTATCAGCGTCAAGGATAACTTTGACATCGGAGATGCTTTGATCATAGAGCGTCCCATAGGTCTTTTTGACGGTGCACCAGTTGATGTAAGGGAGATGTAAGTGTCTAAGCGTCAGTCTATACCTCAATGGTTTTTGCATAATCCGACTGCGGCGAATCTACTCATGTGGGTGTTTATCATCGGCGGAGTAATTGCCCTTTTTAACATGCGGCAGGAGGTATTCCCGAACGCGATCCTAGACACCATCGAGATT
>Ga0208521_1000106_pt1 | contig 55608 bp, 57 predicted proteins | sample ETNtaG_24_FD_185754 | JGI IMG/M metagenome (GOLD analysis project Ga0208521, IMG submission 185754) | Marine microbial and viral communities from oxygen minimum zone, Eastern Pacific Ocean - ETNP201306SV47 (SPAdes) (version 2) | ecosystem: Environmental > Aquatic > Marine > Oceanic ... | reverse complement strand
CGACCTTCAGGTTATGAGCCTGACGAGCTACCAGACTGCTCCACCCCGCGATAAAGTTCAATTATATACCTATTTTATTAAAAAAACTAAATTAGATATTATTCCGCATTCTCTGGATCTTTTTTGACCTTCGTATATTTTCTGATTTTTCTCTTTTTCTTTTTTCAGAAGGTTTTTCATAGTTGCTTTTCGTTTTAAGAATTCTAAAAAACCCCTCTCTTTGAAGTTTTCTCTTCAGAATTCTTAGTGCCAGTTCAACATTATTATCTCTAACTTCTATTTTAATAACTACCTCCTAATTAAAGATGCACTAACTAACATTAATAAAAAAGATTGTCCAGATGGAATTAGAATAATGTTGTATACGGGTTTTCATGGGTTTTTTATAGTCAATCTTTGATTGTTATATTTTTGTTGTTTGTTTCTTTTTTCATTCTATTAATCCTTCGACTAGCTTTGTCCGTTGCTTTTTTTATATCAACTTGAGTACACAGATTAGAGACCACGGGATCCTTTGGTTCCAAATTGGAAGAATTCCAATATTTATTGTTTTTTATTAAATGCACTGTGTTTTTTGTGCTGCCAACAAGCTTCCCTATTTGCCCATCAGATAAATCGGGATAGTTTTTTATTAACCAAAGTGTAGCATTAGGTCTATCCTGTCTCTTAGATAATGGAATATATTTTTGTCCTTTTTTTTGTTTTTGGGACTTTATATCTAAGTCTTTTTTATTTAAAACAAGAGATCTATTATAGTCTTTAGAACAAGCTTCAATTTCTTCTCTTGTTAATTGTCCCGCCAGAATTGGATTGTAAGCTTTTATTCCTTTAGCCACATCTCCATCAGCTATACCTTTTACCTCAAGTTCGTGAAGGTCACAAAAATCAGCTATTTGCTTAAAACTTATCTTGGTGTTTTCGACTAACCACACAGCAGTCGCCTTTGGCATAAAAGGTTTATTGTCCATTATTTCTTGCTTATTGATCTAAAGTTAGTGAATTTTTTATAAAACTTGCTTACCCTGCCTTTATCTAACACTTTTTGATCTCCACCCGTCCAAGCCGAATGAGATTTTGAATCAATATCAAGTTTTAGGGTATCTCCTTCCTTGCCCCAAGTTGACTTTGTTTCAAAATCGGTTCCGTCAGTCATGATAACTTTTATTTTATGATAATCCGGATGTATTTTTTTTTTCATATAGGAATAGTTTAATATAACAAAAAAAAAAAATTAACAATAAAAAACTAACTAGTTCAAGATTTTAATCATTTCCTCATTAATATTTGAATTACTTGCCAAAATAGTTTTATTTTCAAGGTATTTGTCGCTTCCTTTAAAATCAGTAACGAATCCACCAGCCTCTTTGACAAGAATTATACCTGCGGCAATATCCCAATAACTTAAATTTCTTTGCCAGAAACCATCACATCTTCCTGCTGCAACATAAGCCATATCTAGTGAAGCACTTCCCATTTTTCTAATAGGAGTCATGACTTTTGATGAAAATTTATAATACTCACTTAATGAGAGTTGTCTGTCCTTGTCTTTTGATCTAAAAGCAGGTCCACCAGTAATAATTAAACAATCTTTTAATTTTGATCTTGACGAAACTCGCAAACGCTGATTGTTTAAATATGATCCATTACCTTTTTCGCTTAGAAACATTTCATCTTTTATTGGATCGTAAATTATTCCACAAATTATTTCTTTATTATGCTCTAAGCCTATCGATATTCCAAAATGAGGTATTCCATGAAGAAAATTTGATGTTCCGTCTATGGGGTCAATAATCCATTTAAATTCTTCGTCATTTTTTATTAATCCAATCTCCTCACTTAGAATTGAATAATTGGGTCTAGCTTTTTGCAATTCATCAATTAAAATTTTTTCAACTTTTTTATCCGAAGCTGTCACAAAGTCTCCAGGACCTTTTAGAGAAACTTGAAGTTTTTCTATTTCGCCAAAATCTCTAATCAAGGGCTTGGCTGCTTTTCTACAAGTTTTAATAAGAACATTTATATTAGGTGAATTAAGTTTCATTTATTTAACCTTTTTAATATATTCGAGCGTTCTGGTATCCAAAATAATTTTATCACCGGAATTAATAAACGGCGGAACTGTAATTTTAATTCCATTTTCCAAGGTTGCGGGTTTATATGATGAAGATGCAGTTTGTCCTTTTATTGCTGCATCGGTGACGTCTATTTTTAATTCTACATGAGATGGTAAATCAACAGACAGAGCTTGATCTTCATAAAATTGAATAGTCACTTCCATATTTTCTTTCATTAGTTTATTTTTTTTCCCTAAAACAGATTTATCGATTTCGATTTGTTCAAAATTTGTTTGGTCCATAAAGTGACATTTTTGTTGGTCTTCATACAAAAAATTAAATTTTTTTTCATCTAAAATAGCTCTCTCAACAGAATCACTAGATCTGAATCTTTCATTTAGTTTTATTCCCTTCTTTACGCTTTTTAGTTCAACTTGATTAAAAGCTCCACCCTTTCCCGGCTTGACATGTTGAGTTTTCAACACTGCCCATAGATCATTATTATGTTCAATAATCATTCCTGGTTTAATTTCATTTCCCAATATTTTCATTTTTCTTTACTTAAATTCACTTATTGCTGAAATAGGATCTAATTTTTTGTTATTCCAAATATAATTAGAGCAAGCAATAAAATTTGCTCCGTTTGATAAAATTTTTTTATAATTAGAATTGTTAATTCCACCTATTGCAACGGTCGGCATATTAATTTTTTTTTTGGCCCAACGCAATATTTTTACATTGGCTTTAAAAACTGTTTTTTTTGTTGAAGATTTAAAAAATGATCCAAAAGCAATATAATTTGCACCTTGCTTTTTTGCCTTCAGAGCCAATTTTTTTGAGTTATGACATGTTACTCCAATGATCTTATTTTTTCCCAATATTTTCCTACTCCAAATATAATCCATATCTTTTTGACCAATGTGACAGCCATCCGCACCAGCCTTTTTTGCTATAAGTGGTTTATCGTTAATAAGAAACTTTACATTGTTTTTTACAGCTATTTTTTTAATTTTCTTAGATATTATTAATAAATTTGAGTTAGATATTTTTTTCAGTCTTAGTTGGAAGTATTTTACTTTTTTAGTTCCTAGCACATTGTTAAGCTCTCTATAAAACTCAACTCCTTTTATCTTTTGAGGTGATATTAGATAAATATATCTTTTCAATTTTTGTTAGACGGTTAATTGTTTTTCTAAGTCCATACTCCACTTAGCTGAAGTGGAAAGTCCGTTCATTTTGGATCTATGATTAAAGATTTTTTGGGTGTTATTTATATCACGAATATTTTTTGCCCAGTTCTTAAGAGCACTTTGTTGTAGGGCTCTCCCATAAGAAAAACTCAATAAAAAATTTGTGTCATTAATTTTATTTATTTCATTTAAATTTTGTGTGGCTTCAATTTCTGTTTGTCCTCCTGATAAAAAAGCTATTCCAGGAACTTCATTAGGCACATTCTCTTTTAAACATTCGAGTGTCATTTTAGCAATTTCTAAAGCATTGTTTTTATCTTTTGATTTATTTCCTGGCAGAATCATATTGGGTTTTAGTATTGTTCCTTTAAGATTTACGTTATGCAATTTTAACTCTTTATAACATTCTTTCAAAACTCTGTCGGTTACTTCATAACATTTCATTATGTTATGTTCGCCATCCATTAATACTTCCGGTTCAACAATGGGAACCATTTTCGCTTCTTGAATTAGGGCCGCATATCTTGCGAGCGCGTGCGAGTTTGACTTAATAGCTAACTTGGATGGATACTCTTCAGAAATATTGTATACTGCTCTCCACTTTGCAAATCTTGCTCCTAATTTATAATATTCTGCTAGCCTCTCTCTAAGTCCATCTAATCCTTCAGTGATCTTTTCCTCGGGAGATCCAGCTAATTTTTTTGCTCCAGTATCCACTTTTATTCCTGGAATTGATCCAAAACTTCTAATTAACTCAGGTATAGTTTTTCCAGAAGATGTTTTTTGTTTTATAGTTTCGTCATAAAGTATTACTCCTCCAATGTATTTTTTTGTGCCTTCTGCGGAAAATAACGCTTCTCTAAATTTTAGTCTATTTTTTGATGTTGATTCAATATTTACACTGGATAATCTTTTTGTCATAGTTCCAGTGCTTTCATCGGCAGCTAATATACCTCTTCCCTTTGCTATCATTTGTTTTGCAATATTTTCTATTTCACTCATTTATTTCTAAAGCGTTTATACCAGGTAATTTTTTTCCTTCAAGAAATTCCAAAAAAGCTCCACCCGCGGTTGATATATAAGTGAATCCATTAGAACAACCAAACTTATTTATAGCTGCAATAGTATCACCACCACCAGCAATTGATGTGAGAATTTTTTTTTTAGTATTTTCAACTATTTTATTAGCAATTTTATTACTTCCCAATGAAAATTCTTCAATTTCAAAATAGCCTGCTGGCCCATTCCACAAAACTGTTTTTGATTCATCAATTTTTTTAAGAATATTTTCTATGGTTTTATTACCAATATCTAAGATTAAGTCATTTTCATCAATTTTATTCAGACTTTTTAACTGTCCTTTAGAGTTATAATCTTTTGAAACAATAACGTCCTCGGGTAAAATAAGATTACAGCTATTTATATCACATTGTTTTAATATGTCCTTTAGCAGTTTTTCTTGATTTTTTTCAAATAGAGATTTTCCGATATTATATCCTTTATATTTTATGAAGTTATTTGCCATCGCTCCTACAATGATAATATTTTTTATTTTTTTTATAAGATTATTAATAATTCTGATTTTGGTAGAAATTTTTGCCCCTCCAACAATACAAGTAACAGGTTTTTTTGCATTACTTGTCAGCATTTTTATTACATTAACTTCTTCAGTTAGGAGTTTACCTGCATATGAATCGATATGTTTTGTTATTTCACAGACAGATACATGAGCTCTATGTGAGCAAGAAAAGGCTTCATTTATGTAAATATCACCGATTTTAGAAAGTTCCTTTGCTAAAGATACCTCATTCAGTTCTTCTCCTTTATTAAATCTAATGTTTTCAAGTAATAATACTTCTCCGGAGTTAATTTTCTTACTTTTTTCTATCGCTGACGAACCATAGCTTTCATCAAAAAAGTGAACTTTAGAATTTAACGAAGTTTCTAAAATAGGAGCTATAACCTTTAAAGATAGTTTTTGATCAATTTTTCCTTCTGGTCTACCAAGGTGTGAAATAAGAATTATTTTAGTTTTTCTTCTTATAAATTCTTTTATTACCGGTACGATTTTATTTATTTTAGATTTGTCAGTAACTTTGCCATTTGTTATAGGTACATTTAAATCAACGCGCAAGAGAACTCGTTTGTCAGTTAAATTAAAGTTTTCATCAAGAGCCTTTAGTTTGCTCATTTTCTACTTTAGTTTTCCAGAGTAAACTGCTAGGTCGCACATTCTATTTGCAAAACCCCATTCGTTATCATACCAAGCAGATACCTTTGCCATTTTGCTATCAATAACTTTTGTCAAAGAAAGATCAACTATAGCCGAGTGAGGATTATGATTAAAATCTGAAGAAACAAGTTGATCGTTATTTGTGCTCAAAATATTTTTTAATTCTGACTTTGAAGTTTTTAAAAATGAATTATTTATTTTTTCAACAGATAAACTATTATTTGAGGAAAAAACAAATTCTACTAACGAAACATTAGACGTTGGTACTCGGATAGAAACTCCTTCAACTTTACCTTTTAGCTTTGGTATAACATTACCAAGAGATTTTGTAGTTCCTGTTGTTGTAGGTATCATAGAATTGGGGGCGCTTCTGGCTCTTCTTAAGTCCTTATGTGAATTATCTAATAATCTTTGATCGTTGGTATAAGAATGTATTGTTGTCATAAAACCTCTTTCAATTCCAAAATTATCATCTAATACCTTAGCCATCGGGGCCAAGCAATTTGTAGTGCAGGATGCCGCCGATATTACTTGATCACTGGATTTCAAAATTTTTTCATTTACTCCATAAACAATATTTATGGCACCTTTACAGGGAGCAGAAACAATAACTTTTTTTGCACCAGAATTAATATGTTGTTTTGATTTTTCATTTGTGTTAAACTTTCCAGTGCACTCGAGGACAACATCAACTTTATTTTTTTTCCAATCTATTTTTGAAATATCTGTTTCATGAGTCATGTCTATTTTTTTTTCGTCAATTATAATTGATTTATCAGAATGACTTATTTTGTTATTTAATTTTCCATGTATAGTATCGTATTTTAAAAGAAAACTACTAATTTCTGCGTTGCCCCTATTATTAATAGCAACTATTTCTAAATCTTTTCTATTATTTTCAATAACCGATCTTAATGTCATTCTTCCAATTCTGCCAAAGCCATTGATTCCAACTTTTAAAGTCATAATTATTGTTCCAACATTTTCTTTGCTATTCTAGTGACATTATTGCTAGTTAGACCGAAATTTTCGTATAGTTTTTTTAATGGAGCACTTTTTCCAAAAGATCTAATTCCTAAAGATATTCCTTCAGACCCAACATATTTCTCCCAACCAAAAATACTACCAGCTTCTATTGAAATTTTTATAGAATTTTTTTCAATAATTTTTTCTTTATACTCTTTCGATTGTTTGTCAAATAATTCTTGGCATGGCATCGAAACTACTTTTGTACTGATATTTCCGTTTTGAAGTTCTTTTTGAGCATCAATAGCAATTTGAACCTCTGAACCAGAGGCAATCAAAGTTACTTGAGAATGAGAATTGGAATTTGTCTTTTTTATTTCATAAGCACCAAGACTACTCATATTTTTTGTTTCTAATGTTTCTGAAATAAACGGAATTTTCTGTCTTGTTAAAGCTATCACGCTGGGATTAGTACTACTTTTTAAGGCAATTTCCCAACATTCAAGTGTTTCAATTGTGTCTGCAGGTCTAAAGACATTTAAATTTGGCATTGCTCTTAAATTAGCCAAATGTTCAATTGGCTGATGCGTTGGTCCATCTTCACCTAGTCCAATAGAATCGTGAGAAAATATATAAATAACTTTTAAACCCATAAACGCTGATAGTCTTAACGCTGGTTTGCAATAATCTAAAAAAATTAGAAAAGTTCCACCGTATGGAATTATGCCTCCGTGCAGAGCCATGCCATTCATGATTCCAGCCATAGCATGTTCTCGGACACCATAATGGATGTAATTTCCTTTAAAATTTGTAGGCTTGATAATATTAGAATATTTAGTTTTTGTATTGTTCGAACCACTTAAATCTGCTGAACCTCCAATTAATTCTGGCAAATTTTTTGTAATAGTTTCTATAACTGAAGCAGAAGATTGTCTTGAAGCAATATTCTGTTTTATATCAAAAAATCTTCTTTTTTCTTCTTTAATAATTTCATCAAAATTTTTTGGTAATTTTCCATTTATTGTTCTAGAAAATTCGTCTTTAAATTTATTATTTTTTTTATTGTAAATAGCATTCCATTTTTTTTCCTGCAAAATTCCTTTTTCTCCAATTTTTCGCCATTTATTAAGTATTTCTTTCGGAATTTCAAAAGGGTCATATTTCCATTTCAGTTTTCTTCTAACTAGCATAATTTCTTCATCTCCAAGCGGAGAACCATGAGAGGATGCTTTGCCAGATTTATTGGGAGAGCCGTATCCAATAATGGTCTTACATGAGATCAGGTTTGGTTTTTTTGATTTTAATGTTTTTTTAATGGCTTTCGTTATTTCTTTTTCATTGTGTCCATTTACTTCTTGGAAAAACCATCCATAGCTTTCAAATCTTTTCTTATAATTATCAGATACTGTTAAATTTGTTGAGCCGTCTATAGATATTTTGTTGTTATCAAAAAATACAATTAAATTTTTTAGTTTTAAATGTCCAGCCAAACTCATTGATTCATGACTAATGCCTTCCATAAAATCGCCATCGCTAGCAATGACATATGTTTTATGATTAATTAAATTGGAACCAAATCGTTTTTTCATTATCTCTTCTGCAATAGCTATACCAACAGCGTTTGACAAACCTTGGCCCAGTGGTCCAGTGGTAGTTTCTATTCCTGAATTTTTTTTATATTCTGGATGACCAGCACATATAGAATTTAATTGTCTGAAATTTTTTATATCTTCTATTGAGATGCTCTTGTAACCAGTTAGATAAAGAAGTGAATATAAAAGCATAGAACCATGTCCGGCTGAAAGGATAAATCTATCTCTGTTAATCCAACTAGGATTTTTTGGATTAAACCTTAGGTAGTATTGAAATAAAACTGTCGCAACATCTGCCATTCCCATTGGCAAACCTGGATGACCAGAATTAGCTTTTTGAATAGCATCAATAGATAGAAATCTCACCGCGTTTGTTAAATCTTTGAAGACTGGACTCACTATAAAACCTATATAGACTTGAACGTTTCAAATCAATAATATGATTTTGGTGCAAATCAAATGATAAATTATGAAGAAAAAGAAAAAAAGTTAGATAACGTTCTAAATGAATTGAATTCGATGACTAACAAGGTCCTAAAGATGAACAAAGATATAAGTTCTCTGAATTTAGAAAAGAATCAATTATTAAGGGAAAAAGAAGAATCGCAGAAGAACTTTGAACAATTGGCACAACAACACACGAAATTAAAGTCGGAGCTTGAAAAAATTAAAGAAGATATTGGTTGCAAATTTGACAAACAAAACGACCTTAATCAAAAAATTGATGAACTTAATCAAGAAACAGAAATTCTTATTGATGAGATTGACAAATGGCAAACGTAAATATTAAATTTAATAATAAGGATTATTTGCTTTCTTGTGACGAAGGACAAGAAGAAAACCTTAAAGATTTAGCAAGCCATTTAGACACAAAGTACGCTGAACTTAAAAAAAATCTTGGTAATATAGGAGAAAATAAACTTCTTTTGATAACGACAATTAAAATAATAGACGATTATTTTGATTTATTAAAAAAAGTAAAAAGTACTAAAAGTGATTTTCAAAAACTATCTGATAAATTTAAAGAACTAAGATCTTTGGCCATTAACTACAAAGATGAAAAAGAATTGGAGATTGGAAAATTAAAAAATGAACTTGATGAATTTAAAGCAATGGCAGAAAAGAACAAGATTTCATATGAGGAGACTTTAGAAAAAACAACAAAATCAATAGAAAAATTTATTGAAAGCACCAATCCTGAGTTAGAAAAAAACATACAATAAATGAAATTTAATAAATTTCTTTTAAGAAAGAAATTTCTTTCAAAAAGAAGAAAAAAATATTTAACTGCAAAAAAATTTAATTTTAATTTAATTTTTGGGTTGATCAGGAAACATTTTAATAAAAAAAAAATGGTTATTGGAGGTTATTTTCCTTCAGATTATGAGGTCAATATTGTAGAGTTTTTGGAAAATGTGGCAAAGAAAAAAATTAAAATCGTTTTGCCTGTTATTGAATCTTCAAACAACATGTCATTTAAATTATGGATTTATGGAGAACCGCTTTATGTAAATAATTTTGGAATTCTAGAGCCAAAAAATACAAGAATTGAAATTATTCCTGATCTTGTTTTAGTTCCTCTTGTGGCATTTGATGAAAAATTAAATCGCATAGGTTATGGCAAAGGGTATTATGATAGAAGTTTGAAAAAAATAAAAAAACACAAAAAAAATATGATTTCAGTGGGAATTGCTTATTCATTTCAAAAATGTCGGGAAATACCGATCAATAAACATGATTTTAAATTAGACTATATTTTCACTGAACAAGGTATTATAAGCTCAAAATAACAACTTATGAATATTTTGTTACTTGGCGATATCGTGGGGCCTTCAGGAAGAAAGGCTTTGACCGAAAATTTACCTGATCTAATTAAAAAAAAAAAATTAGACTTTGTTGTAGTAAATGGTGAAAATGCTGCTGATCCAGGAGTGGGTATAACAAAAAAAAATGTTGAACAATTCTTTGAAGCTGGAGTTGATGTAATCACAACAGGAAATCATGTTTGGGATCAGATGGAGGCAATGGATTTTATCTCTACAGAAAAAAGATTATTAAGACCAGAAAATCTTGTCAAAGAATCTCCAGGCAATGGATTTGGAATTTTTAATTCAAAAAATAATAAAAAAGTTGCTGTGATAAATTTAATGGGAAATATTTATATGAAAAAATGTGATGATGTTTTTCAGGCAGCGCAAAAATTTATTCAAAAAGTTCAGTTAAAAAAAAATGCAGATTTTATAGTTGTCGATTTACATGGTGAAATAACAAGTGAAAAAATGGCCATGGGTTATCTATTTGATGGTAAAGCCACGTTGGTAGTTGGGACCCATACGCATGTTCCTACGTCAGATCACAGAATAATGGAGAAGGGTACAGCTTACCAAACAGATGTAGGTATGTGTGGAGATTATAATTCAGTTATTGGAATGAACAGGGATAATTCCTTAAAAAAATTTTTTAAAGACCCTTCAGCAATTAAACATTTTCCAGCACTTGGTGAAGCTACAATTTCAGGCGCGATGGTTGTTGCTGACGATAAAACTGGTTTAGCTAATGAAATTACGCCAATCGTTTTTGGTGGCCAACTAGAAAACACAATATAAATAATGGCAGGTCATTCACATTGGGCTGGCGTTAAACATAAAAAGGGTCGTGTGGATAAACAACGTTCTAAAATCTTTTCAAAACTTTCTAAAGAGATTATTGTGGCAGCTAAATCAGGATCAAAAGATCCAGACATGAATCCAAGATTAAGATCAGCTATACAAGCAGCAAAAGTTGCTAACATGCCAAAAATCAATATTGAAAGAGCAGTCAGTAGATCTGAAAAAAACAAAGATTTAAACTATAACAATCTATTGTACGAGGGCTTTGGACCTGAAAAAGTTGCAATTATTGTAGAAACCTTAACTGATAATAAAAATAGAACCGCATCAAATGTCAGAGCAATTTTTCAAAGGTTTGGAGGAAATCTTGGAGAGTCAGGCGTAGCTTCACATCAATTTAAACAAGTTGGCGTGATTAGAATTGATAGAGATAAAATTTCAGACGATGATATTTTGGAGCTTGCAATTAATATAGGAGCGGAAGATTGTTCATCAGACGGCTTGTATCATGAAGTAATTACTAAGAAAGGTGGTCTGTACAAAGTTAAAACTACGATAGAAAAAAAAATCAAAGGGGATATTTCATCAAATATTGAATGGATACCGATAAACAAAATTTCATTAAATAAAGAAAAAACTAAATCAATGGTAAATTTTCTTGAGACATTAGAAGATGATGATGATGTTCAAAATGTATATGCAAATTTAGAAATTAATGACAATTTATTAGAAGAAAATTCAATATGATAATTTTTGGGATAGATCCTGGGGTAAGCGGCGCAATTAGCGTTTTGGAAAACAAAAAAGTTATCGAAGTATTTGATATGCCTACTATGATAGATGGGAAAAAAAATAAAAAACAGGTAAACGGCTCTCAGGTTACGAACATTATTAAAGAAAAAGTAAATAATAATGATGAAATTATTGTTGTTGTAGAACATGTTAACGCAATGCCCGGACAAGGAGTTACCAGCATGTTTAATTTTGGACAATCTTTTGGGGTAATAAAAGGTATTTGTTCAGCTTTGAGTTTACCCATATATTTTGTTAGGCCAACCAAATGGAAAAAATATTTTAACTTAATTAAAACAAACAAGGACGCCAGTAGAACGAAGGTAATTGAAATCTATCCGGAAATATCAGGTAAAATTTCTAGAAAAAAAGACTCTAATAAAGCTGATGCAATTTTAATAGCTAGGTATTTCAACGATACACAACTTTAATTCCAATGAAAAATTGGTTTTAACGCCAAATTCATGACACATTTAGATGCTCATTAAGCCTTAATGGAACAAGAAATAGCTACACAGGTTGTTGGATTGGGAGGATCAACTGATTTTTCTTTAATTCAACTTTTTTTGAGAGCCGATATTGTGGTAAAAAGTGTTATCGTAATTTTGATTGCTGCATCCGTGTATTCTTGGGCGCTGATTTTTGAAAAATATAGACTTTTTGCAAAAATTGAAAAGACCACAAAAGATTTTGAAGAAAAATTTTGGAAATCTAAATCAGCAGAAAATTTTTATAATAATCTTGCTAATAAAGAAAAAGATCCACTGGCAAATATATTTCAATCAGCAATGGTTGAATTGTTGAAAACAAGATCCAAATCAGTTTCAGTTCAATCCGCTCGAGTAAGTAGAGTACTTGAAATTTCGAGTGATAAAGAAGTTAAATTGATTGAGAAACACTTTACTTTTTTAGCCACCGTGGGTTCAACGGCTCCCTTTATAGGTTTATTTGGAACGGTCTGGGGAATAATGAATTCATTTCAGTCAATTGCTATTTCAAGAAATACCAGTCTTGCAATAGTAGCACCTGGAATAGCAGAAGCACTTTTTGCGACAGCATTAGGTTTGCTTGCAGCCGTACCTGCTGTTGTAGCGTATAATAAATTTACAAGCGACTCTGCAAAATATAACGCAAGAATAGAAAATTTTTCTAAGAGATTTATATCAATAATTTAAATTATATTTATGGGTTTTCAATTGAATCGTTCATCTAAAAAACCAATGAGCGAAATAAATGTAACTCCTTTTGTTGATGTAATGCTAGTGCTTCTAATAATATTTATGGTTACAGCTCCCTTGTTAACAGTAGGAGTGCAAGTTGACCTACCAGAATCAGCAGCCGACTCTTTGCCCGATGAACAAGAACCACTGACACTATCAATTAATTCAAAAGGCGAAGTTTTTATACAGGAACATCAAGTTGCTTTTGAAAAAATAGTACCAAAAATTTTAGCTATATCAAAGAATAGAACTGATACCAGAATATATGTCAGAGGAGATAAAACGATCAACTACGGTCGAGTCCTTGAAGTTATGGGAATGTTATCTGGGGCCGGTTTTTCTAAGGTTGCTTTAATTTCCGAACCCTACAAGAATTGAAATGACCAGAAGCATATTTTTGTCTTTGTTATTTCATTCAGTTATGATCGTTCTGACGGCATTAAGCCTACCTTTTATGAAGAGAATGCCAATTGATTTACCGCCAATAGTATCTGTAGATTTAATACAAATTTCTGATATCACCAACATTCCCTTTGCACCAAAAGCTAGAGAAGTGCTTGAAAAAATTAAAAAAAAAAAAGAAAGAGTAGTTTCAGAACAGGCTCCTCCGTCTGAAAAAAAAAAGGAAAAGCCAGATAGAATTCCACTACCTGATGATTTAAATAAAGAAAAAAAAAAGATAGTAAAAAAAAAACAAAATCCTGAAGAAATTAAAGAACTTATTAGGCAAGATTCAGAGTTTGAAAAAAAGGAACTTTTTGATCCTAATCAAGTAGCGGCTCTTATTGATAAATCTAAAATAGAGCAAGCTGAAACTTCAAAAAAAGAAAAAAAACTTACACAAAGCAACGTTAAAAAAACCTCATTTACAACCGGATTAACTTTAAGTGAAGAAGACGCATTAAAAGCGCAAATTTTTGGATGTTGGAGTTTGCCATTAGGACTACCTTATGAGGAGAATTTGTTAGTGAGAATTAAATTGAGATTGAAACCCGATGGTACCGTTTTAAGGGCAACAATATTAGATCACGAGCGCATGAATACGCCAGGGCAAGGATTTTATAAAGTCTTGGCCGAAAGCGCTCATAGAGCTATCAGAATTTGTCAACCCTTAAGAGTTCCGCCAACAGGATATGAAAGATGGAAAGATTTACAGTTAAATTTTAACGCTAACGAAATGTTGAAGGGATAGTATGAAGAGACTATTTTTTGTTATTTTTTGTTTTTTTCTTCTTATCAGACCTACAGTTGCTTTAATTGAGGTTGATATAACAAGAGGAAACCTAGAACCATTACCAATAGCTGTGTCGTCTTTTTATCACGAGCAAGATTCACAAGAAATAATACAAGGTGAAAAGATTATTAAAAATGTTGGAGAAGAAATTTCAAAAATAATTGAAACAAATTTAAAAAGGTCTGGTTTGTTTAATCCTTTAAAAAAAGATTCATTTTTACAAAGTTCCGACATAGCTCACATTAAACCCAGATTCGAAGATTGGAGATTAATAAAAGCCCAAGCTCTTGTTAGTGGAAAAGTGACAATTTCAGAAAACAGACTAAGAACTGAATTTAGATTATGGGATGTCATAGCAGCAAAAGAAATGATAGCTTTGGCCTTTTCTACTACACCGGATAATTGGCGAAGAGTAGCACACATAATTTCAGATAAAATTTATCAGAGATTAACGGGGGAAAAAGGTTATTTTGACACACGAATTGTTTATGTTTCCGAAACCGGTAAAAAGACTCGAAGAATTAAGAAACTTGCTGTCATGGATCAAGATGGCGCGAACGTAAAATATTTAACATTAGGTAATGAGTTGGTTTTGACACCAAGATTTAGTCCAACAAATCAACTAGTAACCTATTTATCGTATTTTAGAAATTTTCCTAGAGTGTATTTACTTGATATTGAGACGGGAGTTCAAGAAGTAGTAGGAGACTTTCCTGGAATGACTTTTGCTCCAAGATTTTCACCAGATGGAAAAAAAATTATTATGAGCTTCGCCAAGGATGGAAACTCAGATATCTTTACAATGGATTTAGCTACAAGAGTTGTTGAAAAAATTACTGATCACTCTTCCATAGATACATCACCATCGTATTCACCTAACGGAAAGTATATATGTTTTAATTCTGATAGAAGTGGCTTGCAACAAATTTATGTGATGCGAAGCGACGGTTCTAATGTAAAAAGAATAACTTTTGGCAAAGGTCTATATGGAACTCCTGTTTGGTCACCTAGGGGTGATTTAATTGCGTTTACAAAAGTTCACAATAATAGATTTTATATTGGAGTCATGAGAACTGATGGAAGTGGAGAAAGATTATTAACAGAAAACTTTTACCAAGAAGCACCATCATGGTCACCAAATGGGAGGGTACTAATATTTTATCGGGAAACAAGATCAGATGAAGAAGGAAAGGGGTTTTCTGCCAAACTTTGGTCAATTGATCTAACAGGTTATAACGAAAGACTTGTAGAGACCGAGACAGACGGATCCGACCCATCTTGGTCCTCTTTACTCTCAAAGTAGTGTTTTTTCAGAGCAAAATTGACTTGCTACTTGAACGTTATTTTGAAATATTGTATTGAGATTGACAACAGAATTTAAAAACATTAACAACAGTCAGGGAGATATATAGATGGATTACCTAGTGAATATAAAAAAGATTTTGCTAATTGCGTTTGCAGCCGTTGCGTTGACAGCATGTGCTACACAAAAAAAAGTTGGGAAACAAGTTACAGCAGGAGCAGAAGCAGTTAAGGGTGATGTATATACTGGACAAGAGACTGTGGAATACCTCGCAACTGGAGTTCCTGACAGAATTTTCTTTGCGACGAACAAATCAGTTTTAACAACTGCTGCAAGAGACACATTACGTAAGCAAGCGGCATGGATGAGAAAGAATAAAGATGTTAACGTAACAGTCGAAGGGCATGCAGACGAGAGAGGTACAAGAGAATACAATTTGGCTCTTGGTGAAAGAAGAGCTAATGCAACCAAAGATTATTTATTAACCTATGGCGTTTCTGGGGGAAGAATAACAGTTATAAGTTATGGAAAAGAGAGACCGGTTAATTCAGCTAGCACACCTGTAGCATGGTCTCAGAACAGAAGATCTGTAACGGTTAAAGTTAACTAAGTTATAATTTAAGAAAAAATTTATAAAAGACCCTCTTGTATAGACATGAGGGTCTTTTTTTTGCCATCATTTTCCTTAAAGTATCAAGTTAAAAAATGGGTAAAATTTTAGTTTCTTTAAACAGGGCAATACTAATTTTAATTCTTGTCGTTTTAGGTTCATTTAAAGCTTATGGAGAAGAATCGGAATCAATCTTACAGCAAATAAAAATTTTACAACAAGATATAAAAACATTAGAAAAAGCAATTTATGCGCAAAATAACGAAGATATTGGTGGCAGTGTAAGATTATTAGATAACGATGGAGATGTTTTAACAAGACATTTGCTTAAATTATCAGACCTCGAAGAACAATTTAAAATACTAACGAACAGTTTTGAAGAAGTTAATTTCAAACTTGATAAACTTTCAAACAGAATTACAAAAATTCAAACAGATAACCAAACCCGTTTTATAGAATTAGAAGCAGATATAGAAAAAGGTGGATCGGATGTTAGAGAAAGTACTGCTGCTAATTTGACAAATGAATTGCCTGGAAGTAGCAAAGCAAAAAATTTAGGTACCATTGCAGATAAAGATTTAATTTCTCTAAAACAAAATCAAGAAACACAATCTATCGAGTCAGCAGGAACTGTTATCATCGAAACATCGGAAAGAACCGAAAAACTTCTTCCAGAAGGTTCACCAGAAGAACGATATAAATTCGCTCAAAGCTTTTTGAAAGTAGGAGATTACGAAACAGCAGAGTTTGCACTCAAAGAATTTGTAAATTTTCATCCAGAGCACGAACTTGCTGGAAGTGCACAATATTGGTATGGAGAAACTTTTAGAGTAAGACAACTTTACCAAGATGCTGCAAGTGCATATTTAGATGGTTACCAAAAATATCCAAAAAGTGCCAAAGCACCCGTAAACCTACTTAAACTAGGAGTTATGATGGTGCAGATTGGAGAGAAGGATCAAGGCTGCTCAATGATTTTGGGAATTAAAACTCAATATCCAAAGGCCAATCAATCTGTTATTCAAAAAGCTGAATATGAAAAGAAAAAATTTAACTGCGACAAAAAAGGTTAATAATAAAGAATTATCATTTAAAAATCTCAAAATCAAAAAAACATACGCAAAATTTAAAACTGTAATTTCTAAAGAAGTTAATAAAAAAAGTTTTGCTCTGGCCGTTTCCGGTGGCTCAGATAGTTTGTCCTTAGCTTATTTTGGTAAAATGTATGTTCATGAATTTAAAAATAAAATGTATGTTCTAATTGTTGATCACAAACTAAGGAAAGAATCTCGCAGAGAAGCCACAAAAGTTAAAGAAATACTAAAAAAAGAAGGTATAAAAAGTAAAATTCTTAATTGGAAAGGTAGCGTTCCCAAAAGCAACATTCAAAGCAAAGCTAGGAATATGAGATATTCTTTAATATCTAACTACTGTTTAAACAATAACATAAAGTATTTAGTTACCGCACATCATAAGGATGATCAAATTGAAAATTTCTTTATAAGATTGCTTAGGGGAAGTGGACTAACCGGCTTGTCTTCAATGTCGGATAGCGTTGTCTACAATAATAAATTGAAAATTATTAGGCCACTTTTGGCTATTGAAAAAAAAGATTTAAAGTATGTAACTTTAAATATTTTTGAAAATTATATTAAAGATCCATCAAATAAAGATAATAAATTTTTACGTGTTAGAATAAGAAAGTATATAAAAATCATGGAGAAAGAAGGTTTAGATAAAGGTAAAATTATTAGGACAATTAACAATCTTCTGTCTGCAAATAAAGCGTTAAATTATTATAAAAATAAAGCTTTATACAAGTATGTATCTTTTTTGTCGAACAATAAATGTTTAATAAATACACAAATATTTTCAGAAGAATCTGGAGAAATTATTTTTAAATCTTTTTCTAATGTATTATCTTTGGTATCAGGAACGTACTATCCACCAAGATCCAAAAAAATTATCAATTTAATTGATCGTGTTAAAAAAATTAAGTTCAATAAATCTACTTTAGGAGGATGCATTATTGAAAAAAAAGGAAGTCTTATTTCAATTGAAAAAGAAAAAAAAATCAAAAAAGTATTAAACCGGTTAAGAAAATGACCATTTTTTTAAGATTATCATGGTGAAATTGCTACTTGTTTAGTAAAGAATAATGCTTATCTTAAATACTATATGAATTACAAAAATCTAATGATGTGGAGTGTAATAGTTCTGCTTATAGTAGGACTTTTTCAATTATACCAAAATCCCAAACAATCTATTACGTCAGATAAAGTCCCCTTTTCTAGTTTTTTAAAAAATCTCGAAGAAGGTAGAGTTATAGAAGTTGAGATCAAGGGAAATGAAATCAAAGGAGTTTTGTCCAATGGTACAGCATTCAATACTTATGCTCCAAACGATCCTAATCTCGTAGAAAAATTGTCTTCAAAAGGCGTCAACATAACAGCTTCACCTCAAAACGATAAAATGCCTTCTCTGTTGGGAATTCTTTTATCTTGGTTTCCAATGTTACTGCTTATTGGAGTGTGGATATTTTTTATGAGGCAAATGCAAGGAGGCAAAGGTGGCGCTATGGGATTTGGGAGATCCAAAGCAAAACTGTTATCTGAAGCTCGAGGCAAAGTGACTTTTAATGATGTTGCTGGAATAGATGAAGCAAAAGAAGAAGTTGAAGAAATGGTGGAATTTTTAAAAGATCCAAGAAAATTTAGAAGACTTGGTGGAAAAATTCCAAAAGGAGCACTTCTAATTGGACCCCCGGGAACAGGCAAAACTTTACTTGCGAAAGCAATAGCCGGAGAGGCTGATGTACCCTTCTTTACAATTTCAGGATCCGATTTTGTTGAAATGTTTGTTGGTGTTGGTGCTTCAAGAGTTAGAGATATGATGGAGCAAGGAAAAAAGAATGCTCCTTGTATAATTTTTATAGATGAGATTGATGCTGTTGGAAGAAGTAGGGGAGCTGGACTTGGAGGCGGAAATGATGAAAGGGAACAAACATTAAATCAATTACTCGTAGAAATGGATGGTTTTGATACAAATGAAGGTGTAATAATTATTGCTGCAACCAACAGACCTGATGTTTTGGATCCCGCTTTGTTAAGACCTGGAAGATTTGATAGACAAGTTGTTGTGCCTTATCCAGACATTATTGGAAGAGAAAAAATTTTAAAAATACATACAAAAAAAATTAATTTAAGTCCTGAAGTAAATCTAAGAACTATTGCCAGAGGCACACCAAACTTTACAGGAGCCGATTTAGCAAATTTATCAAATGAAGCTGCACTATTGGCTGCGAGAAAAAATAAAAAAATTGTAACATCTTTGGAATTTGAAGAAGCTAGAGATAAAATAATGATGGGTGCAGAAAGAAGATCTATGGTAAGGACGGATGAAGATATGAATCTAACTGCCTATCATGAAGGAGGTCATGCGATAGTCTCACTAAATGAGAAAGCAGATGATCCCATTCATAAAGCAACAATTCTTGCTAGAGGTAGAGCCTTAGGAATGGTAATGACATTACCAGAACGAGACAAGTATTCAACAAGTAGAGAATATTTAAAATCACAAATTTCGAAAGCAATGGGTGGTAGAGTTGCAGAGGAAATTATTTTTGGACACAATAAAGTAACTTCGGGTGCTAAACAGGATATAGAAAGCGCAACTTCTATAGCAAGACAAATGGTAACTAAATGGGGTATGAGTGAAATGCTTGGTCCATTAACTTATGGTGAAAATGAAGATGAAGTTTTTCTTGGAAGATCAATAACCAGAAGTCAGCATATGTCTGAAGAAACTTCTAGAAAAGTTGATTCTGAAATTAGAAAATTAGTTGATGAAGGGTACCAAAGGGCAAAAAAAATTCTTAGCGAAAAAATAGATGATCTTCATAAATTAGCTAAAGCATTATTGTTATACGAAACTCTTACTGGTGATGAAATTAAAGATTTAATTTATAAGAATATTCAACCAAAATTATCAATAGAAGATGACGATAAAGTCGAAGAAGAATCTACAGCCCTGGGATCATTAGGTTTAAAGCCAAAACCTGCTGTTTAGTTTTTAATGCGCAAATATTACACAAGACCGTGTAATTTCTATTACGGGAATTACGCTAAAAAACTTATTGATGAAAAAAAAGCTCTTTCTTTAACCGGACGTTCAAACATAGCCTTTGATCAAATAGAAATTTTTAATAGAGAAAAAAAAGGAGTTACTGATAGTAAATTTCATTCAATTAATAAAATCTCTGAGATTGATAGGAAAATCCTAGCCACGATTGAAAAAGATTTAAAAAATATAACTTCAAAAAGAGAAAATATATCAGGATTAAGATTTGATATACCATTATTAATAGGAGTGTTAAATATAACTCCAGATAGTTTTTCAGATGGTGGATTATTTTTTGAAGAAGCGAAAGCTTATGATCAAGTTAGGTTAATGATTAATAGTGGCGCGACAATCATTGATATTGGAGGAGAATCCACTAGACCAGGATCCAAAACTATTGATGCGAAAGAAGAATGGGAAAGAATAAAAAATACTATTGTTAAATTTAAAAAGAAATTTCCGAAAGGAATTTTATCCTTAGATACAAGAAAATCCCACGTGATGATCAAAGGTATAGAAAACGGAGTTGATATCATTAATGATGTCTCTGGCTTAAATTTTGATAATAAATCTTTTGATGTTATCAATTCCAATAAAAAACCATTTATTTTACATCACATGCGAGGAACTCCTTCTACAATGCAAAGTAATCCAACCTATGGAGATGTCATATTAGATATTTTTGATTTTTTTGAAGAAAGAATTAATTTTTGCGTGAGACGAAATTATAAAAAAGAATTAATTATTTTAGATCCAGGAATTGGTTTTGGAAAAAACTTAAATCATAACTTAAGATTGATGTCTAAAATTTCTATTTTCCATAGTTTGGGATGTCCAATCCTAATAGGAACATCGAGAAAAAGATTTATAGAACATATAGTAACAAAATTTGATACACCTGATCGAACAGGAGGTACATTGGCATCAGTGTTATATGGACTTTCTCAGGGAGTTCAGTTATTTAGAGTTCATAATGTTAAAGAAATTAATCAAGGAATATTAGTTTTTAATAATATATTGAATACAAACTAATCCATGAGCAATAAATATTTTGGAACTGACGGCATTAGAGGTACTGTCAACGAAGGTAATATTACTGGAGAAAAATTTTTTAAATTTGGCCTAGCAGCCGCTACTTATTTTAAAAATCAAAAAAAAAAAAAACAAATTGCAATAATAGCCAAAGATACAAGATTATCTGGATATACTTTAGAACCAGCGTTGGTATCAGGTTTAGCATCGGGCGGAATGCATATTTTTACACTGGGACCTTTACCAACCAATGGACTTGCAATGTTAACAAAATCAATGAAGGCAAATATGGGTATTATGATTACTGCCTCTCATAATCCTTATTATGACAATGGTCTTAAGTTATTTGGGCCGGATGGTATGAAATTATCAGACCAAATAGAAAAAAAAATTGAAAAACTAATAGATGCAAAAAACACAAAACAACTTACGAATCCCAAATTGCTAGGTAGAGTCAAAAGACTTGAAGATGGCAATGATAAATATATCGAAATATTAAAAAAAAATTTTCCAAATAATTTTAGCTTAAAGGGAACTAAAATAGTTTTAGATTGTGCCAATGGAGCGAGTTACATAGCTGCTCCCAAATTGCTTAAAAAACTTGGGGCTAAAGTTGTGCCCTTTGGTGTAAAACCTAATGGCTTTAATATTAACGACAAATGTGGATCTACACATCCATCAAAAATTAAATTAGCTGTTAGAAAACATAAAGCTAGTGTTGGCATTTCATTTGATGGTGATGCTGACAGAATTATTATGTGCGATGAAAAAAGTAAAACAATAGATGGTGACCAAATTATTGCAATGCTAGCTCATAGATGGAAATTAAAAAAAATTTTAAAAGGTGGTGTAATTGGAACTTTAATGTCGAACTATGGACTGGAATATTTTTTAAGAAAAAAAAAAATTAAATTTTTCAGAACTAAGGTAGGAGATAGATATGTAAAGGAAAAAATGAAAAAATTAAATTTTAATTTAGGCGGCGAACAATCTGGCCACATAATTCTTGGTAAATTTGCAACTACCGGCGATGGTTTAATGGTTGCATTAGAGGTTTTGTTTTCATTGAGAAAAGGAAAAAGGGCCAGTCAATTACTTAATGTTTTTCGACCTTTGCCACAAGTATTGGAAAACGTGATCGTGAAAGATAAAAATATAATCCATAAATCCAAATGTAAAAAAGCGATTAAAAAAGCTAGTAAACTTATGAACGGTCATGGAAGATTATTGATAAGAAAATCAGGCACGGAGCCAAAGATAAGGATCATGGGTGAGTCACACAGTAAAAATTTAATTTTAAAATGTATAAAAATAATTAAGAAATCAATAAAATAGTGAAACTTAAGTCAAAAGTATTAATAATTGCAGGCTCAGACTCTTCTGGGGGAGCGGGCATACAGGCAGATATTAAGACAGTTACAGCTCTTGGTAGTTATGCAATGACTGCTGTAACGGCAGTGACTGCACAAGATACCAAGGGAGTAAAAAAAATTACTCCAATTCCTACAAATAGCTTACAAAAACAAATAATAATGATTTTAGATGATATTGGAGCTAATGCTGTAAAGATTGGCATGCTTCACAACGCAAGCATAATAAAATGTGTTTATAAAGTTTTAAAGAAATATAAATTAAATAATATTGTTCTTGATCCAGTAATGATTGCTAAAGGTGGCGCAAAATTAATTAATAATAGTTCAATCAGACATTTAAAAAAATTACTTTTGCCATTATGTAATTTAGTTACGCCCAACATTCCAGAAGCAGAAGTGTTAACTGGATATTCAATTTCGAATAAAGAAGATATGATTAAAGCCGCAGAAAAAATTCTCAACATGGGAGCAAAAAATGTGCTATTAAAAGGTGGACATCTTAAAAATAAAATGATTTTTGATATTTTGGCTACAAAAAAAAGAATTAAAATTTTTTCAAAAAAAAAAATTAGGACGAAAAATACTCATGGAACAGGGTGCACACTGTCCTCAGCTTTGGCTACATGTTTATCCCAAAATAAAAATATAGTTAAATCATGTAAAATTTCTCTAAAATATGTAAATAGCGCAATAGTTTCTGCACCAAGTTATGGAAAAGGTTTTGGACCTTTAAATCATTTAGTTTCATTAAATTTAAGAAAGACCAATGTCTAATGTAGCTGTTGTAGGTTCCCAATGGGGAGATGAAGGCAAAGGAAAAATAGTTGATTGGCTTTCAGAAAAGGCCGATGTGATAGTTAGATTTCAAGGAGGTCATAACGCAGGTCATACATTGGTGGTAGATAATATCACCTACAAATTAAATCTTTTGCCTTCAGGAGTTGTTAGAAAAAATAAAGTTTCTATTATAGGCAATGGTGTAGTTATTGATCCTTGGGCTTTATTAGATGAAATCATAGAGATAAATAAATTAGGAATAAAAGTTGATGATGAAAATTTATATATAGCTGAAAACGCAAACTTGATTTTGCCTGTTCATAAAGAACTGGACGAAATTAGAGAGGATTCAAAGAATACAGTTAAAATTGGTACTACGAGAAAAGGTATTGGTCCTGCTTATGAAGATAAGGTGGGAAGGCGCGGAATTAGAGTAATGGATCTTGCCAACAAAAAAAATTTATCAAGAAAGATAGATACGTTGTTAAATCATCATAATTCAATAAGAAAAGGTTTAGAAAGAAAAATAGCAGACAAGGATCAGTTAACAAAAAAGTTACTTACAATATCTTCTGAAATTTTGAAATATTCAAAGCCAATATGGAAAAAATTAGCAGAGTTTAAAAAAGAAAAAAAAACAATCCTTTTTGAAGGAGCCCAAGGGATTTTATTGGATGTAGATCATGGTACATATCCGTTTGTTACGTCTTCGAATACGGTCGTCGGAGCAGCGCTTTCGGGATCTGGTTGTGGAATTGATACTATTAATTATGTTTTAGGTATAGTTAAGGCTTATACAACCAGGGTAGGCGAAGGACCGTTTCCTACAGAATTAAAAAATGAAATAGGGAAAAAAATAGGCGAAAAAGGTAAGGAATTTGGAACTGTGACCAATAGACAGAGAAGATGTGGTTGGTTTGATGCTGCTTTAGTTAAACAATCTTGTACTGTATCCGGAATAAACGGAATAGCTTTGACGAAAATAGATGTATTGGATGATTTTAATGAATTAAACGTTTGCATTGGATATGAACTTGATGGAAAAAAAATTGATTATTTTCCAAGCGGGTTGCAGGATCAACTAAATGTTAAACCAATTTATAAAAAAATGGATGGATGGGTGAAAAATACAATTGGAATAAAAAAATGGAAAGATCTTCCAGAAAATGCAAGAAAATATGTTTCTTTTATAGAAAATTTTTGTGGTGTTAAAATATCTAGTATTTCTACAAGTCCCAAAAGAGAAGATACAATACTTTTAGAGAATCCTTTTAAGTGAATAAATATAATTAGTTTTTTGGAAGTAAATTATTTGACTTAGCGGCATTGAGCATGGCTTTTTGTAACTTTTCAAAAGCCTTCGCTTCAATTTGTCTAACTCTTTCCCTGCTGATTTTGTATTTTTTACTTAAATCATCTAAGGTGCATATATTTTCAGATAATTTACGGGAAGTTAATATTTCTTTTTCTCTCGAATTTAAAATACTCATTGAATCATTCATTAATTTCCTTCTTTCTTGAAGCTCTTGATTTTGAGATAATTTTAGTTCCTGATCGAGATTATCATCCACAAGCCAATCTTGCCATTGCAAACCATCTTCATTTTTTACTGGATCATTTAGTGATTTTTCTTTTCCATACAGTCTTCTATTCATGGAAATTACTTCTTCTTTATTAACATTTAGTCTTTTTGATATTTCATCTACATGTTCAGGTTTCAAGTCTGTTGTATTAGCAGGAGCTAGTTTATTTTTCAGTTTTTTTAAATTAAAAAAAAGTTTTTTTTGGGCTGTTGTAGTCCCTATTTTTACCAAACTCCATGATCTTAATACGTATTCTTGTATCGATGCTTTTATCCACCATATTGCATAAGTAGCTAATCTAAAACCTTTTTCTGGTTTAAATTTTTTAACAGCTTGCATCAATCCTATATTGCCTTCAGAAACTAATTCGCTTACGGGCAATCCATAACCTCTGTATCCCATTGCGATTTTTGCAACCAATCGTAAATGACTTGTTACCAGCTTATGTGCTGATTTTAAATCTCCTCTGTCCCTCCAATTTTTGGCTAGCATATATTCTTCTTCAGCGCTAAGCATAGGAAATTTTTTTATTTGTGCCAAATAACTTGAGAGGCTTCCTTCTGAAGTTATCGTTGGCAAGTTTGTATTAATTGTTTTAGTGTTCATAATTCCATTGGACTATGTATTATTAAATTGAGGCAAATACAAGACAGCTAAATACTAGCCTTTTTAAGGCTTTTTACAAGTTGATCGAAATCCTTTGGGCTTTCGACTTCAAAAAATATTTTCTTTTCCGTTCTAGGATGTATAAAACCCAAGCTTTTTGCGTGAAGAGCCTGTCTGTTAAAACTGTTTATTTTCTTTTCTATATTTGCATCAATTTTTTTAAATTTTCTTTTTATTTTTCCGTAAGACTTATCTCCTAAAATTGGATTTCCTTTAAAATTCATATGTACTCTTATTTGATGGGTTCTTCCTGTTTCTAATTGGCACTCTACAAGACTTATTTTAGGTAAATTCAGATTATAAAAGATTTCCAAAGTTTTATAATTCGTAACAGATCTCTTACCTTTCTCTTTCTTTACTGTCATAAGTTGTCTATTTTTTATACTCCTAGAAATTTTTTCATTTATCTTCCCACTTTTGGGTTTTAGAGAACCCCATACCAAAGTTTCATAAGTTCTTTTTATTGTATGATTGCTAAATTGTTTGGACAAATTGATGTGAGCGTTATCATTTTTCGCGATAACAATAATTCCACTAGTATCCTTGTCAATTCTATGAACTATGCCTGGTCTTAATTTTCCACCTACACTTGAAAGTTTATTTTTGTAGTGAAATAGTAGTGCGTTTACTATGGTTTTTTCATAATTTCCCGCACCAGGATGAACTACAACACCGGAAGGTTTATTAATTACCAAAATATCATCATCATCGAACAAAATATCCAAAGGCATTTTGTATGGTTTAATCAAGATTTCTTTTGGTGGTGGAAAATTAATTTCAACTTTATCGTTGTTCTTTATTTTTTTTGAAGCTTCATAGATTGTAATATTATTAAGTTTAACATAACCGTCACATATCAAGCTTTGTACTTTTGTCCTGCTTATTTTGATTAATTGCGATTGCAAAAACTTGTCCAAGCGATTTCCAAGGGAATCAATGCATGTACTTACATTAAATATTTTTTTTTCCATTAATGATTCTATATGTTATATAAACAATTAATCAAAGCGCTCGTAGCTCAATTGGATAGAGCGTCTGGCTTCGGACCAGAAGGTTGAGGGTTCAACTCCTTCCGGGCGCGCCAATTAAATTATCCATTCATTATACATTTCTTTATTATTAATAATATACTTAGGAAAACTTTCATCCACTTCAATTTTTCTATATTTGATATTTCGATCAAATAAATCCTGATTGTTTTTAATTCTTTTAGCTATTTTTTCTTCGTCAACAAATTCGTTCTTATAAAATTCTTGATGAGAATAAACCTTTATTTTTAATGAAATATCCTTTGGTTTTTTTAAAAAACTAAAATGCCAACCACCGTCATAAATTAACTGTGGTTCTTTTGGTTTATAAAATTTCCAAAAAGGTCTTTTTTTAGTTTTAATATTCCTTAACCATTGAGGAGATTTTAAATATTTTTTTTGACAAATTTTTGTTCCCATCCAATATCCGTCAGTAATATTCAGTAAATTTAATTTTGATTGAAAATTTTTTTGCATAAAACAAGCGTATTTATTCTTAATTTCGAATTCTGATATTTTTTCTGGATTTGGAATTTCATCAATATCAGATATCATTATTAAATCATTATCTTCACAATTTTTAAATCCTCTTACCAATGAATTTCTTTGATATTGATCTCTCCAATGATTCGGTGTCCAGTTCTTTTTCTTCGATTTTACTTCTATAGGCAGATCTTCAATTACCAAATATATGATTTTATCTTTAAATTTAGAAAAATTTTTATAATCAAAATTTAATTTTTTTTTATTTCCAGCATGATCTCTGGTGGCTTCAGCGATAATAAATTTATCTACATAATCGTTTAGAGTATTTAAGCGTAAATCTAAAACAAGATTCTCGTCAAAATACATACAACAGTCGTATAATTTCATAAAAAATTATTCTCCAATGTTAATGAGCGTTCCTTTTTTTCTCGCTCCATAGAAAGCCAAATAAAATATAAAAACAGATGAAGTAAAATAAATCAAGTTCAGTTTTAATGCAGTTATAATATTTGCGTAATTTACAATATTATTTAATAAAATAGATCTCACTTCTTCAAATATATAAACCAGAGGTAGGATCTTGGCTATTATTTGTAGCCAATCGGGTAAAATTGATAATGGATAATAAATACATCCGAGTGGCGCAAGAAAGAAAAGTGATGACCAAGCGATATTTTCAAAAGCCGGACCGTATCTCAATAAACCCGAGGTAACTAATAATCCCAAGGTTATTCCAAAAAGATACAAACTTAGAAAAAGTAATACTAATGATGGACCCAGGTTAAAAATGGAAACGCCAAAAAAAGGAGACGCAAGAAGTATCGCTGGTATTACTCCAATTAGGGTTCTCAATAAAGCTGTAAGTGTGAGAGCTGTTATAATTTCACTAATTTTTAAAGGAGCAACAAACAGGTTTGTAAAATTTCTACTCCAAATTTCTTCAAGAAATAACATATTAAAACTTATACTTGAACGAAATAAAAAATCATAAAGAATAGCTGCACTTAAAATAATCCCAGCAGTGTGGTTGTAATAATCACTATGCAATGAAAAAAACATTGAAATAAAACCCCAAAGAATTATTTGAATTGTGGGCCAGTAAATTAGGTCTAAAATTCTTGGCAGAGAACTTTTAATTAAATATATATGACGCAGAGACAAGGCGTATATTCTATGAAATTTCATATCATTCCCTCACTATTTTTAAAAATACTTCTTCCAAATTTTTTCTTCCATGTTTATTGATTAAATCGTTGCTTTTCCCTTTATCAATTATCTTGCCATTCTTCATCATCAGGACTTGATGGCAAAGTCTTTCCACTTCATTCATGTTGTGTGAAGCTAGTAAGATGGTGGCACCTTTAATAGATGCATAGTTTTCTATAAAACTTCTGACATAGTCACCGACATCAGGATCTAGGCTTGCTGTAGGTTCGTCCAAAAGAAGTATTTCAGGATCATTCACCAAGGCTTTAGCAAGAGAAACTCGATTTTTTTGTCCTGAAGAAAGTTCACCAGTTTTTCTTGATTTAAAATCATTTAAATTTAGTTTTTCCATTAAATCAGAAACCTTATCTTTCAGATTTTTTACACCATATAATCTTCCATAAACTTCAAGATTTTCTTCAACCGTTAGCTTTTTAGGCAATTCGATGTATGGAGATATAAAATTCATTTTTTCTAGCAAGCTTGTTCTGTTATTTTCTATATTTAGGCCATTTACCAAAACGGTTCCTGAACTGGGTTTTATCAGGCCCAACATCATCCCTATGGTAGTTGATTTGCCACATCCATTTGGTCCGAGAAGTCCAATTATATTACTTTTGTTAATATTAAAGCTTATACATTTAACCGCTAATGTATTTCCAAATTGTTTAGATAAATTTTTTACTTGAATTATTTTTTCATTCATTTTTTTGATGCTTTTTTTAATCTATCATTAATTGCACGACCAATTCCAATATTGGGTATTTTAGTGACCGCAATTGATCTAAATTTTTTATTTTTTATTTTTCTCATAGTCTTATATAAATTTCTAGCGGCTTCTTTTAAGTTTCCACCTTTACTCAGATTAAATTGATTCCTCTCTTTAGTAAATTTTTTTCCAAATACAATGAATGCCTGATTTTTTTTAGGATATTTTCTGTTCATTTTTACTGGTATTCCAGGAGAATAGTGTAATTTTAGCTGACCAGGAGCTTTAACTATTTTTGATGATTTTTTAGTTACAATTGTTTTATTTAATATTTTTTGAATTTTTTCAGCAGTTATACTACCTGGCCTTAAAATAGAAGGTTTTTTCGTTAGATCTATTATTGTGGATTCAAGACCAATTTGACAATAGCCACCGTTAAGTATGAGTTTAATTTTATTTCCAAACTCTTTTACAACATCTTCCGCTGAAGTTGGACTTAGCTTTGATGCAATATTTGCACTTGGGGCAGCTAGAGGTACGTTTAGAATTTTAAGTAAATTCCTTGCAATTTTATGTCTGGGAATTCTAACTGCCACAGTTTTTTTTCCAGCAGTGGCTATTTTAGAAATGTTTGATTTTATTTTTCTATTTAATATAAATGTAATCGGTCCTGGGCAAAAAGCTCTATAAAGTTTTATAAAAGCTTTGTTTAATATTACATCATCTTTTAAGTCCATTAAATTTTTATAATGAATTATAAGGGGGTTAAAATTTGGCCTTTTTTTAAATTTAAATATTTTTTTTACAGATTTGTCCGAGTACGCATTTCCCGCCAAGCCATAAACAGTTTCGGTCGGCATTCCAATAATATAATCATTTTCTATATTTTTTTTTGCTTTTTTTAAATTTGTTAAATTTGCTTTATATATATTTGAATAGATATTTTTCATAAATTAATTAATATATGGATATATTATGAAATTAAAAAATATTCCAGAAGATATAAGAACAAAATCCATTAAAGAAGCACAAAATGAAATTAAAGAGATAATAACACAATTAGAAAACAAAGAAATTAATTTGGAAAATTCGATACAACAATACAACAGAATGATACATTTAAATTACCATATACAAGAACAATTTAGAAAAAAAGCCAATGAAATTAAACATTTAAAGCTAGATAAGAATAAAAAAAATATAATCAAGGATCCAAAATAATTTTTATGTCTAGTTTTTTGCGAAAGTCAAACATTATTGCAAGAGCTACAAATACATATTTGAAAAATGTTTTTTCTAAACAGGAGAACCATTCAAGCTTAATTAAACCTATGAAATATTCAATTTTTTCTGGAGGTAAGAAATTTCGATCAAACATTGTTGTTAATACCGGCAAAATTTTCGGAATAAATTATAAAAAATTAATTATAATTGGTGCAGCAATCGAATGTATTCACTCATATTCGTTAGTACATGATGATTTGCCGTCAATGGACAACGATAATTTTAGAAGAGGCAAGCCTTCTACACACAAAAAGTTTAATGAATTTACTGCAATTTTAGCAGGAAATTCATTGCTAACTTTGGCGTTTGAAATTTTGTCTGGTAATGATTTAAAATTATCTCAAAAAATTAAATCTGACTTAATACAAACATTAGCAAATTGCTCTGGTCACTCCGGTTTAGCTGGCGGCCAGTATTCAGATTTAACTTTTGAAAGAAAAAATATTTCAAAAAAAAATATAATTAATATGCAGAAAAAGAAAACTGGTAAATTATTCGGTTTCTGTTGTGAGAGCGTTGCTATCGTGAAGGGATTAAATATAAAAAAAAGAAAATTATTAAGAGAAATCGGTTTACAAATTGGTTTGCTATTTCAAATTATGGATGATTTAATTGACTATGAAGGAAGTTCAGCAATAGTTGGAAAACCAACTAAAAAAGATATAAAGAAAGGTAAAGCAACACTAGTTAGTTTATTGGGCTATAACGAATGTTTAAATTTTGCGACAAACGTCAAAAAAAAAATAGATCAACAAATAAAAAAATATGGTACTAAGTCTGACGATTTATTAAAATCAGTTGAGTTTATATTAAAGAGAAGATTTTAAATGTCAAAAACTAATTTACTAGATAAAGTTAATTATCCATCTGACTTAAGAAAATTTAATAAAAACGAACTTAGTCTATTAGTCAAAGAGCTCAGACAAGAATTGATAGATGTTGTTTCAACAACAGGTGGACACTTAGGTGCTGGTTTAGGCGTAGTAGAATTAACTGTTGCGTTACACTACGTGTTTGATACACCAAAGGATAAGTTGGTTTGGGATGTTGGGCATCAATCTTACCCTCACAAAATAATTACTGGTCGTAGGGATAAAATTCGTACTTTAAGAAAAGGTGGAGGTCTTTCAGGTTTTACAAAGCGATCGGAAAGTGAGTATGATCCTTTTGGCGCGGGTCATAGTTCAACTTCTATTTCTTCAACATTAGGCATGGCAGTAGCAAAGAGTCTATCAAAAAATTCAAATCATGTTATTGCTGTCATTGGAGACGGGGCCATGAGTGCTGGCTTGGCCTACGAAGCAATGAATAATGCTGGCGCAATGAAATCAAAATTAATTGTAATACTTAATGATAACGATATGTCTATAGCGAGACCTGTTGGTGCTATGAGCTCATATTTGGCAAAACTTTTATCTGGAAAAACTTACTTTGGACTTAGAGAAACTATAAAATCTATTACATCTAAATTTTCAAAAAGATTTAAAGACAAAGCTGGAAAAGCCGAAGAATTTATCAAGGATATTGTTACAGGAGGAGGAACACTTTTCAACGAACTTGGTTTTTATTACGTTGGTCCTATTGATGGACATAATTTAGACAATTTAATTGAAGTTCTAAACAATATAAAAACATTAAAGTATGATGGACCTATATTAATTCATACTGTTACAAAAAAAGGAAAAGGATACAAACCAGCTGAAAATTCTAGAGACAAATACCATGGAGTAACAAAATTTGATGTAGTTACTGGAAAACAATCTAAATCAAAACAAAGCGCACCATCCTATACTAAAGTATTTGCTAACACTTTGATTGAACACGCTGAAAACGATACTAAGATTATCGGAATCACTGCTGCTATGCCTTCGGGTACTGGCATGGATGTTTTTGGAGAAAAATTTCCGGACCGAATGTTTGATGTTGGGATTGCCGAACAGCATGCCGTAACATTTGCTGCTGGTTTAGCTACAGAAGGTTACAAGCCTTTTGTTGCCATTTATTCCACTTTTCTTCAAAGAGCATACGATCAGGTCGTTCATGATGTTGCTATACAAAATCTTCCAGTGAGATTTGCAATAGATAGAGCAGGTCTAATTGGTGCAGATGGATCAACTCATGCGGGTTCGTTTGATATTACTTACTTGTCAACTTTGCCAAACTTTGTAGTGATGGCTGCCAGTGACGAAACTGAGCTTGTTAAGATGATTAATACCGCAGTGAGTATTAACGATAGACCAACGGCCTTCAGATATCCGAGAGGCAATACTTCAGACATGGAACTTCCAAAAATTAATGAAATTTTGGAAATAGGAAAGGGTAAAATCGTTAAAGAAGGAAAAAAAGTTGCAATTCTAAATTTTGGAACAAGATTGCTCGAATGTTTAAAGGCAGCAAACCAGTTAGATGCTAAAGGAATTTCCACAACCGTTGCCGATGCCAGATTTGCTAAACCTCTTGATCAAAAATTAATTATGGATCTTTGTTCAAATCACGAAACCATTATAACAATTGAAGAAGGTTCCATAGGAGGGTTTGGTTCGCATGTTTTTCAAATGCTTTCCGAAAGAGGCTTCTTCGATAAAGGTTTAAAGATAAGATCAATGATATTACCAGATCAATTTATAGATCAGGATATGCCAGAATATATGTATAAAACTGCTGGACTTGACGCATATGCAATTGAACAGAAAGTTTTAAATACACTCAAGTCAAACATAATAATTCATAAAACCAAGCAGTTTAAATAGACAGAGTCTATCAACCGCATTGACTCCGATTTAATAAATAGTGGTCTAATAAAACACAAGTCATCATAGCTTCGCCTATTGGCACAGCTCTGATTCCCACGCATGGATCATGTCTTCCTCTAATCGAGATTTTTGTGTTTCTTTTATTATCATCAATAGTTTCTCTGCTTTTCAAAATTGAAGATGTGGGTTTTACTGAAAAAGAAACAATAATCTCTTGACCAGAAGATATACCACCTAATATTCCTCCAGCGTTGTTAGATTTAAATTTTGTTTTTCCAGCAACACTTCTGATTTCGTCAGAATTTTCTTCACCACTTAAAAACGCGACATTCATTCCAGCACCGATATTTACACCCTTGACGGCATTAATACTCATCAGTGCGCTTGCCAAGTCCGAATCTAATTTAGAGTAAATTGGGGCTCCTAGACCAGCCGGCACTCCAGATGCTCTTAGTTCAATTACGGCTCCACACGATGATCCTACTTTTCTTACTGATAAAAGATATTTCTCCCAAAGTTTAATTGATTTTTGATCAGGGCAAAAAAATGGATTTTTTCTTATTTGCTTTTCACTCCAATTGCTTTTATTGCACGCAAGTAGACCTAACTGGACCACGGCTCCAACAACTTTAAATTTTTTACCTATCAACTTATTCAAGACAATTTTTGCAATTGCGCCTGCCGCTACTCGAGCTGCTGTTTCCCTAGCAGATTGTCTTCCTCCACCTCGATAATCTCTTATTCCATACTTTATAAAATAGGTATAATCGGCATGCCCTGGTCTAAATTTCTTTTTAATGGTTTCATAATCTCTTGATCTTGCATCATTGTTATAGATGATCATAGCGATAGGAGTTCCCGTAGTCTTTCCTTTGAAGACACCAGATAAAATTTCTACTTTATCTGATTCTTTTCTTTGAGATGTAAATTTTGATTGTCCAGGACGCCTTCTATTCATATCTATTTGTATATTCTTTTCAGACAAATCAATATTAGGTGGACAACCATCGACAACACATCCTATGGCTGGACCATGAGATTCTCCCCATGTAGTAAAACGAAATATCTTTCCAAAAGTATTAAATGACATTAGATTACATTATATAGAATATTTTGACTATTTTATGAATCAAAAAAACTCATTAAGTTTAAATTCTTGCTTTACAGACCTAAATGATCCTATTGAACTGTTTAAACTTTGGATGGCTGAAGCTGATAAAAAGGAAATTAAAGATCCAAACGCCTCATCTTTAGCAACCGCAAATAATGCTGGAGAACCGGATGTAAGAATAATCTTATTAAAAGAGATAAATTCTAAAGGATTTGTTTTTTACACAAATTTAAATAGTCCTAAAAGCCAAGACTTAAAAAAGAATCCAAAAGCAGCTATGTGTTTTTATTGGAAGAGTATTAATAGACAAATAAAAATTTTGGGAAATGTAACTCAAGTAGACGATGAAGAAGCAGATCGTTATTTTAAAAGCAGACCTTATGGAAGTAGAATTGGTGCTTGGGCCTCCGATCAGTCAAATGTAATGAAAAGTACGTCTGAAATTTTAAAAAAAATAGAAAATTTACAAAATAAATATAAAAACGAAAAAGAAATACCCAGACCACCTTTTTGGTCAGGTTGGCAATTGGAACCTCTGTCCATTGAATTTTGGCTTCGAGGAGAAAATAGAATTCACGAGAGACTTAGATACAGAAAAGTAGATAGTGGATGGAAAAAAGAAATTTTGTATCCTTAAAAAGATCGTTCCAAACTAAAAGAAGTCATGTTTTGTAGTATAGTTTTTTCTTTTGAGGGATTGAAAGCACTTAGGGCATTATATGACATGTTAACAAAGTGTTCAGCACGTTTAAAACAGGCTTTTATAGAATTATATTTTGTTATCAAGTTTTGCACTTGATCGAGATCTTTATTCGAACGATTTTTTTTCTTAAAAACTTTTTTTAAAAAATCTCTCTCTTTTAAATTGGAATCTTGGTACGCAAATATGGTAGGTAAAGTTACATTTCCTTCAAAAAAATCTTTGCCTATTTCTTTGCCAAATATTTTTTTTGAGGAATAATAATCTAATGCATCATCCGCAATTTGAAAAGCAAGACCAAGATTTCTTCCATATGACTCTAAAGCGTCTTTTTTCTTTCTATTGTTATTTGTAATACACGCTCCTATACGTGTGGCCGCAGCAAACAAAACTGCAGTTTTTGAATTTATAATATTAAAATAGGTTTCTTCTAGCATGTCTATTTCACCCCTACATTCCAATTGCGATACCTCTCCTTGCGAAATTGTTGAACAGGTTGAAGATAGTAATTTTAATACTTCTAGGCTTCCATCTTCTACTATCATTTCAAAACAACGACTTAATAAATAGTCTCCCACTAAAATTGAAGATTGATTGTCCCACATGGCATTAGATGTTTTGGTACCTCTCCGAAGGCGACTACTATCGATTACGTCATCGTGTAATAAAGTAGCATTGTGAATTAATTCAATACACGCAGCCAAGTTTATGTCTCTGCTACCTTCTGTGTAATTACATAACTTAGCAGAACATAAAGTGAGCAGTGGCCTAATTTTTTTTCCTTGTAGTTTAAAATGATAATTGGTCATTTTGTGAATAAGATTTACTTTACTAGCAAGCTTTAATTTTATTCTTTGATCCACTTGATCAATTTTTTCTTTCACAAGATTTTTTAGCTCTGCATAAGAACTGCTTATCTCTTTTTTTAAAGGTATTACCAAACCCATATAAATAATTATAACTTTTATTTTGTCTCAAAAAAATTTCTTTCTTTCAGTTCATTAATGCCGCACCAATAATTACAACCTAAGGTAGTTTTATAACTTTACTTAGACTTTCAAAGGATCTAAAAACTATGATAATTAGGATATATATCATTGCATGTTTTCAATTTTTAAAATTTTTAAGAAAATAATTCCTCATATTAGACTGTCCGGGGTGATAGGTTCTGTTGGAAAATTTAAACAAGGACTAGATTTTTCTGGGCAACAAGAATTAATTGATAAGGCTTTTTCTATTAGTAGAGCCCAAGCAGTTGCAATTTCTATAAATTCTCCAGGAGGATCTCCAGTACAATCCCATTTAATTTATAGCTACATAAGGAAGCAGGCAATAAAAAATAAAAAAAAAGTTTTAGTATTTGCGGAAGACGTTGCGGCATCTGGCGGATATTTGATTGCTTGCGCTGGGGACGAAATTTACGCTAATTCAAGCTCAATAATAGGATCCATAGGTGTAATTTATTCATCCTTTGGTTTACAAGAGTTAATTAAAAAAGCTGGGATACAAAGAAGGGTTTATACGGCAGGTAAAAACAAAAGTACATTAGATCCATTTTTAGAAGAAAAAGAAGAAGATGTTAAAAGATTAAAAAAAATACAACTAGATTTACATGCTGATTTTATAAAAGTTGTTGAAGAAAGCAGATCTGGTAAACTTAAAAAAGAAGCAAGTACGGACTTGTTTACAGGTGAATTTTGGTCAGGCTCCAAAGCAAAAGAACTAGGCTTAATTGATGGTTTCGGTAGCGCGGATGAGATATTAAAAAAAAAGTATGGTGAAAAAGTGCTTATTGAGAAATTAGAGAAACCAAGAAGCTGGTTAAATAAAAAATTATCGGGTGCTAAAGAAAATCAAATAGAAAATTTATTAGATATTTTAGAGGAAAAAACAATTTGGCAAAGATATGGCTTCTAGATGCCTAAAAAAATAAAAAAAAAAGATATAAAAAAAAAAAAATGGAAACTAAATCCAGTAAATTTTCAAGATACAATTTTGAATTTACAAAAATTTTGGGGAAACTATGGATGCGTAATACTTCAGCCTTATGATATTGAAGTTGGGGCAGGAACATTTCATCCAGCTACAACATTGCGTTCGCTAGGAGCAAAACCATGGAAAGCAGCATATGTGCAACCCTCACGTCGTCCGACAGACGGCAGATATGGAAAAAACCCAAACCGTTTACAACATTATTATCAGTTTCAAGTTATCGTAAAACCCTCCCCTGATGATATAAAAAAAGTTTATTTAAAAAGTTTATCTACAATAGGAATAAATCATAAAGAGCATGATATAAGATTTGTCGAAGACGATTGGGAGAGCCCAACACTTGGTGCCGCAGGATTAGGTTGGGAAGTTTGGTGCGATGGTATGGAAATTACTCAGTTTACTTATTTTCAACAAATGGCTGGAATTGAATGTAAACCAGTTTCTGTAGAACTTACTTATGGTTTAGAGAGGATATGTATGTTTGTCCAAGGAAAAAAAAATGTTTTTGATCTTGTTTGGAATAATTCTGGAATGAAATATAGAGATGTTTTCTATCAAGCAGAAAATGAATATTCAGCTTATAATTTTGAATATGCTAATATAGAAAACTTGTTAAAAAATTTTAAAATTGCTGAATCCGAGTGCAAATCACTACTGAAAAAAAAACTATCATTGCCAGCATATGATCAATGTCTAAAAGCTAGTCATGTTTTTAATCTTCTAGATGCACGTGGGGCAATTGGAGTTGCTCAACGAACGGAATTTATTTCCAGAATAAGAGATTTGGCCAAGGGATCGGGAGAAATTTGGCTTGAAAGTCAAAAGTAAATTATGGCTGAACTATTTATAGAGTTATTTAGTGAAGAAATTCCTGCAAGACTTCAAATTGATGCTAGGCAAAAAATTAAGCAAATGCTCGAAGAAAGAATGCAAAAAAAAGAAATCAAATTTAATTCAAGCAGATCTTTTTCAACGCCAAAAAGGCTTGTTTTTATTATAGATGGAGTTCCTGAAAAAATTGAACAAAAGAAAAAGGTTTTGAAGGGACCCAAAGTAGGAGCTCCTCAAGTGGCCTTGGAAGGTTTTATAAGATCACATAAATTAGACAGCAAAGATATATTTAAAAAAAATATAGAAAAAGGTGAGTTTTATTTTGCAAATGTGAAACCAAAAATAATTAGTCTTTTAGATGAGTTTGAGCTTATTATTCCAGAGGTGCTTCAAAGTTATTCTTGGAAAAAGTCAATGAAATGGGCTGATTATGATTTGAGTTGGGGAAGACCTTTAAAATCTGTTATTGCAATTTTTAGCAACAAGATAGTTAATTTTAATTTTTTTCACCTCAAGAGTCATAATTTAACCTTTTTAGACGACATTAACAGCGGAGGACAGCGAAAGATAAGTAATTATAAATCGTACTTAAATGTTCTCAAATCCCAAAAAATTGTTTTAGATCAAGCAAAAAGAAAGAAAATAATAATAAAAAGATTTAATAATATTTGCAATTCTAAAAAATTAAAAAATCACTTCAACGAAAGATTAATTGAAGAAGTAGTTAATTTGGTTGAAAAACCAAACGTTATTATTGGAAAATTTGACACGATTTATTTGAAAATACCTCAAGAAATTTTAATTTTAACAATGCAGCAACACCAAAAATATTTCCCCCTTTTCGATACAGATGGAAAACTGACTAACCTATTTCTTTTTGTTGCTAATTTGTCGGATAAAAGAGGTTATATTAAAACAGGAAATCAAAGAGTTATTGAAGCAAGATTGTCTGATGCTAAGTTTTTTTGGGATAAAAACAAAACACAAAGTTTGGTTAAGCAAGTAAGTAAATTAAAAAATTTAACATTTTTTGGTGAACTGGGTACTTTGTATGACAAAACCCAAAGGTTAAGAAAGCTTGCTTCCCTAATTTCTGACCATTTAAATATAAATAAAGAAAAAGTAGAAATAGCTGCATCAATTTGCAAAGCGGATCTTGTGTCAGATTTAGTTGCTGAATTTCCTGAACTGCAAGGGACTATGGGAAAATATTTTGCAATAGAGCAAGGGTTTGAAAAAGACATTTCTTCAGCGATTAGTGACCATTATCTTCCAAGTGGCCTAAATAATTCAGTTCCGAAGATGCCAATTGGCGTTACTGTATCGATAGCCGATAAAATTGATACGCTTATAGGTTTTTTTGGAATTAATGAAAAACCAACAAGCTCTAAAGATCCATTTGCACTAAGAAGAACTGCAATTGGACTTCTAAGAATAATAACTGAAAACAAATTAACCATTCAATTAAAGGATTTAGTTAACTATTCAACTGCTGTTTACCGGGAACAAAATATAAAGTTTTCAAACGATTCTACAATTAAAGATGTTTTAATTTTTTTAAGAGAAAGGTTAAAAAATTTGCTTAAGGATAAAAAGATAAGAAATGATATAATAGAGGCAGTTGAGTCATCACATACTGGTAGCGATTTCCTTGCACTCTACAAAAAATGTATAGTAATGAATAAAAATATTTCTAAGGATATATGTAAAAATATTATAGGAACATATAAAAGAGCTTCGAATATTGTTGATCAAGAGTTAAAGGGTCAAAAAAGAAACATTACCGGTCAACCAGAATCATACTTATTTAAAAAAGATGAAGAAAAATATTTATTTGATAAAATTAATGAAATTCGAAAACATTTTGCCTCCATAGAAAAGCGAGAAAGTTACGATGAAACCTTAAAAATATTAGCAGAAGCTAAGCCTGCCACAGATAACTTTTTTGATAATGTAATTGTAAATGATGAAAATTTGGATATAAAAAAAAACCGTTTAGAATTACTCCAAATGTTTTGTAAGACTTATAATAACTTTATAGATTTTTCAAAAGTAGAAGGTGCTTAATTGGAAAAATTGATTTTTAGATTTAACAACAAGAAACGTCAAAATAATTTTAACTCCGAAAATATTCTTGGAGGCAAAGGTGCAAATTTAGCGCAGATGGCGAAATTAGGTTTACCAGTTCCTCCAGGCTTTACTATATCTACTAAAGTTTGTGAATTTTTTTTTAAAAACAATAAAAAAATACCAAAAAAAATTTTTCAACAAACTAAAAAAGAAATTGGCGTAATTGAAAAAATTTCCAAAAAAGAATTTGGAAGTTTGTCAAATCCTTTACTAGTTTCTGTAAGATCTGGATCAAGGGTTTCAATGCCAGGTATGATGGATACCATTCTAAATTTAGGCTTAAATGACAAGACAGTAGTTGCGCTAAAAAATAAAACTTCCAACGGAAGATTTGCCAAAGATAGCTATAGGCGATTTATTCAAATGTACGGTACTGTTGTGCTGAGGGTAGAACAGCATTTTTTCGAAGAACTGATAGAGAACTACAAATTAACCAAAGGAGTAATACAGGATACAGAACTTGAAGAAGATGATTGGGATGGCTTAATTGAGAATTTTAAAGAAGTAATTAAAGAAAAAACAAAAAAAAATTTTCCTCAAGATGTAAACGAGCAATTGTATGGAGCGATCAGTGCAGTTTTTTTATCCTGGAATAGCAGGAGGGCAAAAATTTACAGAAAAATAAATCATATACCAGATCATTGGGGCACCGCTGTAAATGTTCAATCAATGGTATTCGGCAATATGGGAGAAGATTGTGCAACAGGTGTAGGTTTTACAAGGAATCCTTCAACGGGAGAGAAAGAATTATTTGGTGAATATCTGATTAATGCTCAGGGAGAAGATGTTGTTGCTGGGACGAGGACTCCACATCATATTTCAAAAAAATTAAAAAAGAAGTCCAATACTAGAAGTTTATCTATGGAAGAAACTATGCCGAAAATTTTTCAACAATTAAAAAAGATTTTTAATAAATTAGAAAATAAATATCGAGATATGCAAGATATTGAATTCACGGTTGAAAATAATAAATTATGGATGTTGCAGACTCGTTCTGGAAAGAGGACGGCTAAAGCAGCAATTAAAATTGCTGTTGATATGGTTAAAGAAAAATTAATTTCAAATAAAGAAGCTGTTCTTAGAATTGATCCAAATACACTTGAAACATTATTGCATCCCACTCTAGACGAAAAAGCTGATAAAAAAATAATAGCGTCTGGCTTGCCTGCATCACCAGGGGCGGCGAGCGGAAAAGTTACTTTTTCTGCAGATGAGGCAGAAAAATTAAAAGAACAAATGCAAGGTACAATTTTGGTTAGAGTAGAAACTTCTCCAGAAGATATTAATGGAATGCATGCAGCAAAAGGTATTTTAACTGCAAGAGGAGGAATGACAAGTCATGCGGCCGTTGTTGCTAGAGGTATGGGTAAACCCTGTGTATCTGGATCGAATGAAATTAAAATTGATTATGAAAATAAATTATTTAAATCAGGCAATCATGAAGTTAAGGAAGGAGATTTGATTACTATAGACGGAGGAAGTGGAAAAGTTATGTTAGGTGAAGTTTCAACTGTAAAACCCGATATATCTAAAGATTTTTCACAATTAATGAACTGGGCTGATAAATTTAGAAAACTCAAAGTAAGAACTAATTCAGAAACGCCCGAAGACACTAAAACTGCTAGAGATTTTGGAGCCGAAGGTATCGGTCTATGTAGAACAGAACATATGTTTTTTGACGAAAAAAGAATTATTTCTGTCCGACAAATGATACTTTCTAAAACAAAAGAGGATCGAAAAAAAGCATTAGACAAACTTCTTCCTTATCAAAAGGGAGATTTCTTCGAAATTTTTAAAATCATGAATGGTTTACCTGTAACGGTTAGACTTCTAGATCCTCCTTTACACGAATTTTTACCAAAAACAGATAAAGATATTAATGATATAGCTAAAGAGCTAAATATTAATCATCACGATGTAAAGTCCAGAATTATTGAGCTTCATGAAGAGAATCCTATGTTGGGACATAGAGGATGTAGATTGGGTATTTCATTCCCTGAAATTTACCAAATGCAATGCCAGGCTATCTTTGAAGCATTAGTTGAATGTAAAAAGAAAAAAATAAAACCGGTTATTCCAGAAATAATGATTCCTCTTGTTTCTACAGTTTCTGAGATTAAAATACTTAGAAGTTTAGTTAAAAAAACTGCAGAAGAAATTCAGAAAATTAATTCAATAAAAATAAAATATTACGTTGGAACGATGATAGAACTTCCAAGGGCAGCTTTAAGAGCAAAAGATATAGCAAAGTATGCTGATTTTTTTAGTTTTGGAACTAATGATTTAACACAAACTACTTTTGGAATAAGTAGAGATGATTCTGGAAAATTTATGTACGATTATGTGGAAAATAAAATTTTTAATAAAGATCCTTTCGTGAGCATTGATGAAAGAGGAGTGGGAGAGCTAATTAAAATTGCTACAGAACGCGGCAGAATGCAGAAAAAATTACTTAAATTGGGAATTTGTGGAGAGCATGGCGGCGATCCAGCAAGTATAGAGTTTTGTGAAAAAACTAAACTAAATTATGTATCTTGTTCTCCCTATAGAGTTCCAATAGCACGTTTAGCTGCCGCACAAGCTTATCTGAAGAAAAAAAAATAATTTCTCTATTGTTACAAAAGAGTTAGTTTATAATCTACAGCCGGAGCGCTATGAGTAATCTTTCCAACAGAAATTCTCTCAACTCCAGTTGCGGCAATTCTTCTTACATTTTTAATATTAACCCCACCCGATGCCTCTGTTTCATAAATTTTCTTTGCCATTTTTACCCCTTTTCTGAGCTGTTTAAGATTCATATTATCAAATAGTACTCTATTGAATTTTAAACCCATAATTTTTTTGAGCTGACTTAAATTGTCTATTTCCACGGTGATTTTTTTACCTTTTTTATTTTTTATAGCTCTTTTAGTTAATTCACGAATGTTTCTGTCTATAGCAATATGATTATCTTTTATTAAAATCTCATCACTGAGATTAAATCTGTGATTAAGTCCACCACCTAATTTGACTCCATATTTTTGTATTACTCTTAAATTTGGTGAAGTTTTTCTGGTGCAACAGATTTTGCATGATTTTCCCTTTACTTTATTAACAAATTTTTTTGTTGTAGTTGCCACTCCTGAAATTAAGCTTAAAAAATTAAGAGCTACTCTTTCACTTCTTAGAATTCCTTTGGCTTTTCCATGTACAGTAGCTACAATTTTTCCTTTATTTATTTTTCTTCCATCTTTTATTTTTTTTTTAAAAATAGCTTTTTTATCTGAATATTTAAAAGCCTCTTTTGCAAAATTTAATCCACCAACTACACAGTTTTGATTTGAGATAATTTTTGCTTTGATTTTTTTATTGTTTTTAATGAGTTTAGTGGTGATATCTCCAGAAGGTTTTAAATCTTCTAACATAGCTTGTTTTACTAGATTTTTTTTTATCACGTTTTAATGAACGCGACCTACGGCAATCATGCGCTCAACAGCTTTTCGAGCTTTTCTAGATATTATTTCAGGTATAAGAATTTCGTTGGTTTCATTTTCAAGACATTCCAATATTTTGGGCAAAGTAATTGATTTCATATACGGACATAAATTACAGGGTTTAATAAATTGAACATTTGGATTTTTAACCTGAACATTGTCACTCATCGAACATTCGGTAACCAGCATCACTTTTTTAGGTTGTTTTTGATCAACAAATTTACTCATGCCTGAAGTTGAGCCAGTGTAATCAGAAGTCGCTATAACTTCTGGTGAACATTCTGGGTGAGAAAGAATTACAATTTCAGGGTTTTGTTTTTTAATATCTTTAATTTCTTGAGCGCTAAATTTTTCATGAACAATACAGGTACCAACCCAAGATATAATTTGAACTTTTGTTTTTGTTGAAACGTATTTTGCTAAATATTGATCTGGTAAAAATATAACTTTATCAACGCCTAACGATTCAACAACTCTGATTGCATTAGCTGATGTGCAGCAAATGTCCGATTCAGCTTTAACCTCAGCAGAAGTATTTACATAAGTAACAACAGGTACTCCCGGATATTTTTCTTTAAGCAGTTTTACATCTTTTCCTGTGATTGATGACGCTAAAGAACAACCTGCGTTCATGTCAGGTAGTAAAACTTTTTTATTTGGATTCATTAATTTTGCGGTCTCAGCCATAAAATGAACTCCACATAATATGATAATATCAGCATCCGTTTTTTCTGCTTCTACGGCTAATGCTAATGAATCGGTAGCTATATCCGCGATGCCGTAAAAAATTTCAGGAGTTTGATAATTATGCGCTAGCACAACTGCATTTTTCTCCTTTTTTAACTTATTAATTTCATGAATTAATGGCGCATGAAACGCCCATTCAATTTGCGGTATTACTTTGGAAACTTTTTCATAAATTGGATCAGTTTCTCTTATTATCTCAGTTTCTATTTCAGTACTTAATTTCATAAATAATATCTATCAACTTGAAGATAAATTGTCATTCATTTATTCTGACGCATAGGCGGCTATGCTGGAATTGGTAGACAGGCTTGGTTGAGGGCCAAGTGGGGTTTCCCAGTGAGAGTTCGAGTCTCTCTAGCCGCACCAAAAAGTTAAGCGAATCAGTAATTATTTTTCTTTTACTCAAGTAATCCATTCTGGTTTTAATATTTTAACTTTCGAAGCACCACACATAAGCTCAATATTTGTAAATTCCTTTAGATCGGGTTCGATAACTTTTATGAGAGCAAATGAATAAGGTTTATCGATCATAATTTTTCCAACTTCAATGTTTTTATATTTAATAACATCATTTTCGGTAACTTCGCCTGCAATTTTTTTAACAGGCAATATTCTTCTTCTTAATTTATCTCTTAGTTTAATTCTTGAAGTATTCTCCTGTCCGATGTAACAACCTTTTTTAAAATCAATACCATGAAGTTCATCTAAATTATTTTCAATACCAAAAACTTTGTCTTTTAATTTATTCAGATTGCTTTGAGGAATACCTAATTCAAAACTTTTATTGTAATATTTATTTTTATCAGCAATTATTAAATTTAATTTTTTAATTGTAAGATGAATCTTTTCAAGTTTTGATATAATTTTTGCACCTAATTTGAAATTTCTCGGATCAATATAAACAGGATCTTCTCGATAAATTGTTGTTTTACCCTTTGATAAATCGGAACCATTTATTTCTTTAAATTTTTCTAGAGAAATTACTGCAGCTACATATTTTTCGCTTAAATCAATAAGGTTAACTTTTGATCTCAATTTATAGAAATTGAAAAGTTTTATGATTTCTATTGTTGATTTCTTTTCACATTCTAGAAGATAGCCATCTTCCAACCTCATGATAAAAAATTCAAATAAATACTTCCCCTGTGGAGTTAGTATTGAAGAAAATACAGTTGTGCTACTAGTTACTTTTTCTATATCGTTGGTGACTATATTCTGTAAAAAATCTTTTGCGTCAGGTCCGTTTGCCTTTATAAACCCTCTATCTTCGAGAACTATAACTTCATTCTTTTCCATATTTGCAAATTTTTATTTCATAATATATTAAATACCTAGAGAATGCCTACTTCTTTTGATCTTATCTTAAAAAATGGCAGATGTTTTATTGATGGTCAATTAAAAACTGCTGATATCGGTATTTCTAATGGAATTATAAAAAACATCGGTAAAATTGAAAAAACTTTCAATGAAAAAATTTTGGATGCCAATAACCTCGTAGTTTTGCCAGGAATCATAGATACCCAAGTTCATTTTAGAGAACCAGGATCTACTGATGTTGAAGATTTAGAGTCGGGAAGTAAAGCTGCGGCATTAGGTGGAATAACTTCAGTTTTTGAAATGCCTAACACCAATCCACCCACATCCAATCAAATTGAATTTAATAAAAAACTTAACTCAGCTAAAAATAGAATGTTTTGTAATTACGCATTTTATTTTGGAGCAACGCCACAGAACACAGATGATTTAAAAACACTAAATGATCTCGAAGGGTGTTGTGGAGTCAAATTATTTGCAGGCTCTTCCACAGGAAATCTATTAGTCAAAGATGAAAAAGATATAGAAAAAGTCATTTCAAGTAGTTCTAAAATTGTTTCTATACATTCAGAAGATGAAGACATTCTTAATCTTAGAAAGAAATTCATAAAAAAAGGAGATGTCAGTTCTCATCCGCAGTGGAGAAATGAAGAATGCGCAATGTCATCAACCAGAAGAATAGTTAAAATTGCTGAACGTTATGGCAAGAAAATTCATGTCTTACATGTTACTACCAAGGAAGAAGTAGAATTTTTGTCAAGATACAAAGGTAATGTGAGTTTCGAAATTACTCCACAACATTTAACTTTGAGCGCACCTTATTGCTACAAGATGCTAGGATCACTTGCACAAATGAATCCTCCGATTAGAGAACAGAAGCATCAAGATATGCTATGGAAAGCTATAAGAGACAATGTAGCCGATATAATCGGTTCAGACCATGCTCCTCATAGTCTACAAAATAAAAAGAAAGAATATCCTCAAACTCCATCTGGAATGCCTGGAGTTCAAACACTAGTTCCGCTTATGCTTAATCATATAAACAATAATAAATTAACTTTAAAACAATTTGTAAATTTAGTTTGCGAAAATCCAACAAGAATTTTTGGAATAAAAAACAAGGGTCAGATCAAAGAAGGTTTTGATGCAGATTTAACCATCGTAGATATGAATATGAAAAAAGTTATTAAAAATGAATGGATTGCTAGTAAATGTGGCTGGACCCCATTTGATGGTTATGAAGTAAAAGGATTTCCATTAGGAACCATTGTTAATGGAAAAGCAATTGTTTGGGACGGTAAGCTTATCGAAAAAGCTAGTGGTAAACCGTTGAAATTTTAGAGTAAATTTTTTTTTTAGTTCTTCAAAATATTGTGCCTTATTAAATCTGATTTAATTTCATCTAATATTGCAGGATCATCAATGGTTGCGGGCATTTTATAAGGTTCATTATCCGCTATTTTTCTTACCGTACCTCTCAATATTTTTCCAGATCTTGTTTTGGGTAACCTTTTTATAACGATAGCCGTTTTAAAAGCCGCCACGGGACCCACTTTTTCTCTGATCATTTGAACGCATTCTTTGGATATCTCTTCATGCTTTTTGGTTACTCCAGCCTTAAGAACTAGTAAACCAATGGGCAATTGTCCTTTTAATTTGTCTGTTATTCCCAACACAGCACATTCAGCTACATCTTGATGTTCTGCTAAAACTTCTTCCATCGCACCCGTTGATAGTCGGTGACCCGCAACATTAATAATGTCGTCGGTTCTAGACATAATCCAAACGTAACCATCTTCATCAATGTGTCCTGCATCAAAAGTTTGATAGTATCCGGGATATCTGGACATATAAGTGTCTTCATATCTTTGATCTGCATTCCAAAGGGTTGGAAAAGTTCCTGGAGGCAAAGGTAATTTAACGACAACATCACCCATTTCATTTGGTTTAGCTTCTTTACCATCGCTTTTTAATATTTTTACATTGTAACCTGGAACTGGTTTACATGCTGATCCATATTTTGTTTTTGAAAGTCCTAAGCCAGCACAGTTCGCACTAATGGCCCAACTTGTTTCCGTTTGCCACCAGTGATCAATCACAGGAACTTTTAATAAAGACTCTGCCCATTTTAAAGTATCGGGGTCAGCTCTTTCTCCCGCAAGGAATAAAGTTTCAAAAGAGGATAAATTATATTTTTTAAAAAAATTTCCGTTGGGATCTTCTTTTTTAATTGCTCGAAAGGCAGTAGGTGCTGTAAAAAGTGATTTTACTTTATGTTCGGAAATAATTCTCCAAAACACACCAGCATCAGGAGTGCCCACAGGTTTTCCTTCGAATAACACTGTTGTACATCCATGAAACAGTGGACCGTAAACAATATAGGAATGACCTACTATCCATCCAATATCACTAGCAGACCACCAGACATCATCTGGATCAATATTATAGATATTTTTCATGGTCCATTTTAAAGCCACTATGTGTCCTCCAATATCTCTAATGATCCCTTTAGGAATTCCTGTGGTTCCAGAAGTATAAAGAATATAAGCATAATCGTTAGCATTCATTTCAACACATTCAACGGGCTTTGTATTTTTTGTAAATTCATTCCAATCGATTTCGTTTTTTTCTAAATCGATTTTAAAATCTTTTCTTTGATAGATAATACATTTTTCTGGTTTGTGTTTTGCTTGTTCAATCGCTTTTTTGAGTAACGGTTTATATTCTATTGTGCGTCCTGGTTCATAACCACACGAAGCAGATATAATAATTTTTGCTTTAGAATCATCTATTCTACTTGCAAGTTCATTTGCTGCAAAACCACCAAAAACTACCGAATGAACTACACCAATTCTTGCACACCCAAGCATAGCAATTACGGCTTCTGGTATCATGGGCATATAAATTATGACCCTATCTCCTTTTTTTAAGCCTTGGTTTGTTAAGGCTCCTGCAAAAATTGAAACCTGATCTTTTAACTGGGCATAAGTTATTTTTTTTTGTGAATTTGTGATTGGACTGTCGTAGATAATAGCTATTTTATTACCACTTCCATTGCTAACATGCAGATCAACAGCATTGTAGCAAGTGTTTGTGGTTCCATCCTGAAACCATTTGTAAAAAGGAGGATTATCAGAATTTAGAATTTTTGTAGGTTTTTTATACCAAAACACATCGTTGGCAACCTCAGACCAAAACCCCTCTGCATCCTTAATAGATCTTTGATATATTTCTTGGTATTTTGTCGTCATAAAAAAGAACCCAATAAACTATTAAAACACATGATTTTATCTATTGCATTATTTTATTTAGCATATATTTAAGTAACTTAAATCATGGCAAAAATTACATATATTGAGCACAGCGGAAAATCCTATACCTGCGAAGTTCCAAACGAACTAACCGTTATGGAAGGGGCTTTACAAAATAATATACCAGGTATTGACGCTGATTGCGGAGGTGCTTGTGCGTGCGCAACCTGTCATGTTTATGTTGATGCAAAATGGTTTGAGAAACTAACAAATAAAAAAGAAAACGCAGAACAAGATATGCTTGATGTTGCTTTTGAGCCAAATGAGTTTAGTCGGTTAAGTTGTCAAATCACGGTTACAGACGATCTTGATGGTTTGGTCGTAAAAATGCCATCAAAGCAAGCATAATTAAATTATGATTAAAACGGATGTACTGGTGATTGGTGCCGGGCCTGTTGGTTTGTTTGCCGTGCAACAATTAGGTTTGATTGGACTTAAAGCAGAAGTAGTAGATAATCTAGATAAGATTGGAGGGCAGTGTATAGAACTGTATCCGGACAAACCTATTTACGATATTCCTGCAATACCCGAATGTACTGGGGAAAGTTTGACAAAAAGTTTATTAGAACAAATCAAACCTTTTAAAACAAATTTTAATTTGAATGAAAGAGTTCAAGAAATTTCTAAAGAAAAAAATAACTGGAAAATTATAACAAGCAAAGGCAAAATTTTTATTGCGCCAAATGTTATTATTGCTGGTGGCGTTGGATCTTTTGAACCTAGAAAATTTCAAATTGCAGGAGTTGAAAAATTTGAAAATAAAGGAGTTTTTTATTCCATTAAGGATAAAAATTATTTTAAGAATAAAAAAGTTTGTATTTTCGGTGGCGGAGATTCAGCTTTGGATTGGGCAATTGAATTGTCAAAATTTGCCGAGGTAATTTTGGTGCATAGAAGAAACGAATTTAGAGGAGCGGGGCATAGTGCAGAAATAGTAAGAAAACTTGAAAAAGAAGGAAAATTAAAAATAAAAACTCCATTTCAAATTAATTCAATTGAGGGTCAGGATAAAGTGAATGCAATAAACATAAAAAACGATGATGGAAAAGTTGAAAAAATTACTACCGATTTCGTTCTAGGTTTTTTTGGTTTAATAATGAAACTAGGTCCTATTGCAGAGTGGGGATTAAACTTAGAAAAAAAAACAATACCAGTAAATACGGAAAATTTCCAAACTAACAAAGAAGGTATATTCGCAATTGGAGATATATGTACTTACCCTGGCAAACTTAAATTAATTTTGTCGGGTTTTCACGAAGGAGCTCTTGCCGCAAGGGCCTGTTTTAAATTGGCAAAACCTGACGAAAAATATCGATTTGAGTATACTACAACCTCAAAAGGCATGCAGGAAAGACTAGGAGTTAAAAAAAGTGATTGAATTATTTTATGCACCGACTCCAAATGGAAAAAAAATTTCAATTATGCTTGAAGAAATTAGATTTGAATACAAAGTTACTCAAATAAAACTCAATCCTGGAGGAGAATTTTCAAAGGGTGAACAATTTAAACCAGAATTTAGAAAAATTAGTCCTTTTAGTAAAATTCCAGTAATTATTGATCATGATAATAATAAAGAAGTTGTTTTTGAATCCGGAGCTATCCTTATGTATCTCGGAGAAAAAAGTAATAAATTTTATGAACAAAAAGATAGAACAAAAATTAACCAATGGTTAATAGCTCAAATGGGTTATGTTGGTCCAATGCTAGGACAACACCACCAATTTCATCGTTATAATTCTGGTAAAGATAAATGGGGCGAAGAAAGATACTTTAAAATAACCAAAACTATATATGGAGATTTAGACGAAAGATTAGGCCAATCAAAATATCTTGCAGGTGAAAATTATTCAATAGCCGATATAGCGACCTTTCCTTGGATTGCAAGACACGACTGGCATGACATAGGTCTGAAAAATTATAAAAACTTAACAAGATGGTACAAAATCATATCTGGCAGGCAGGCTGTGAAAAAAGGATACGATTGTTTAAATAATGGTGAAAATATACCAGAAGTTTAAACTAACTATCAGCATATATTTTCTCATTTTTCTCGTGTTTTTCTTGAGCTTCAATTGAGAGGGTAGCTATCGGTCTTGCAATCAGTCTTTTTACACCAATAGGATCACCTGTTTCTTCACAATAACCATAGGTGTTATTTTTTATTTTATCTATAGCTTTATCAATTTTTGATAAAAGTTTTCTCTTTCTATTCAATGTACGCATTTCTACTGTTTTTTCAGTCTGAGAAGAAGCTTGGTCAACTATATCGGATGCAGAAATTTCTTGATCAACCTCATTTAAGTAGCGATTGTTGCTATTAGATTCTATAATCTCTTTTTTCCAATCCATTAATCTTTTTTTGAAATATGTTTTCTGTTTCGGGCACATATACTTTTCTTTTAAGTTGGGAATATATTTTTTTGACATCTTTACTGTAATATATATTATTTAAAGCTGGCCAGTATATGGGCGTTTTTTTGGATGTCAAGATATATAATCTTGTATAAATTGAAGTTATGCAAATTAAAAAAAAAAATGTTAATAAGACCTTAATATTTTTTCTTTTTGCTCATCTTATCGTTTGGACGTTAGTACCAAGCGTCTCAAATACTAACTTACCTTTGGACACCATAGAAGCTTTAGCTTGGGGCAACGAACTACAATTTGGATATCACAAACATCCACCACTCAGCGCCTGGTTTCCTGAGTTTTTTTACCAAATATTTGGAAGTCAGGACTGGGCATATTATTTTCTTAGTCAAATATTTGTTATAACGAGTTTCATTATTATTTTTAAATTTTCAAAAAATTTTTTTCAAAATAAAATTTATAGTTTATTATCTATACTATTGTTGGAGGGTATTTACTTTTATAATTTCACTACTCCAGAATTTAATGTTTACGTTTGCCAATTGCCTTTTTGGGCAGCAACAGTTTATTACTGCTGGAGAGGGATTAAACAAAACGATAATATCAGCTGGGTTTTATTGGGAGTTTTTGCCGGCCTAGGAATGTTATCTTTTTATTTGACATTTTATTTATTGTTATCACTAGTTTTGTTTTTTATTTATATTATAGTTAAAGAAAAAAGATTTAATTATAAATATCTAATCTCTTTATTTAGTTTTTTTATAATACTTTTACCTCACCTGATTTGGCTAGTAGATAATGATTATATTACTATTAATAATGCCATATTTAGATCAGTTAATGATCCTTTGTCAGGATTTGAAGGTTCAAAATTTTTAGATCATTTATTTTATCCATTTTTATTTTTGTTGAAACAAATCAGCTTGATTGTACCTTTTGTTTTTATGCTTTTAATTATTGTTACAAAATTTAAAACAAAAATAAATTATAGAGATAAAAAATTTTTATTTTTGATTTCGGTTACTATTTTACCTTTAATTTTCATGTTCTTCACTTCTCTAATTACAGGAGCAAGAATTAGAACAATGTGGATGACTTCCTTCTACTTATATACAGGTGTATTGTTTATGTATATATATCAGACTAGTATTAATCTAAAAAAACTCAAAAGTTTCTTTTTAGTATTTTTATTCTTATTTATTTTTTCTCCGATAGCTTATTATGTTGTTTCTTATAATCAAACAAATCAAAGAACAGATTATCCCGGTAAAGAGATTTCAGAAAGGGTCCAAAACAAATGGGAAAGCAATTTCTCGAATAAAATTGAGATAGTAGTTGGATATGGTTGGATAAATGGAGGATGGTTTGCAGGCAATCTATCTTATCATCTTGAATCAAGACCAAAATGGAAAACTGAACTTAAAGATGAAATAAATATTGGAACTATTTGGATTCAAGGTTTTAATAAAATAGATAATTGCAAAGGTGTCATGTATCAAATCAAACCTCTTAATGATATTTGTATGTTTGGAAAAAAATGAAAAGATTTGTAATATTAATACCTTTATATAATGATTGGAAATCAGTTTTTAAACTTTTAAAAAATATCGATTTACAAATCACAGAATGGAATGCAAGCGTTTCGGTTTTAATAGTTAACGATGCTTCAATTGAAAAGAAACCGAAAACTGAATTAAACTTTAAAAATATAAAGTCAGCTCGAATTATCAGTATGAAAAATAATCAAGGACACGCAAGATGTTATGCGGCTGGACTAAAATTTTTAACGGAAAAAGAAAATTTTGATTATGTTATCTTGATGGATGGAGACGGAGAAGATAGACCAGAAGAACTTAGTTTGCTTTTTAAAAAAACTAGCGATTACCCCCTAAAAACGGTTACTGCTAATAGAATTAGGCGCTCCGAAGGTCCTTTATTTAAATTAATGTATGAATGTCATAAAATTTTGACCTATGTGTTTACGGGCCATCTTATTAAGTTTGGGAATTACAGTTGTTTGCCAAAGGAAGCAGCTGCCAAATTAGTCAAGGAGGCTTGTGTTTGGAGTAGCTTTTCTGGTTCTGTGTCAAAAATTATCCATGATCGAGTATCAATATCTTCTATCAGAGGTCGAAGATATTTTGGCCCATCTCAAATGAGTTTTTTTAACCTTTTGATACATTCTTTTTCTATCATTGCGGTTTTTAAAGGATCTGTAATAGTGCGTTCTGTATTATTTTTGATTTTTTATTTATTTTTTGTCTTTAGCAATCTATCTGTTATTACTTTTTTTCCAGTACTAGCCGTTCTCTTTTTTTTGCTCTTAGTTCTTAGAACTTCTTCTCGCGAGAATATTGAAGAATTAAACAGTTCTTTGGAAAACATCGGTAGTATTGATGTTTTAGGTAACTCTAACAATAGGTAAAAAATCGAGACACGCAGTATCGATTTTTGAAGAGTATTGTCTTCTGATATTCCATTTTCTATTTAATCTAGCTTGCGCAATATTTAAAGTATGACGACCATATTTAATATTTGTATAATCAATTGCTTTCATTAATCTTTTTCTCTTTTCCTCACTGTTTATTGATGAAAATAAGTTTTTTTTATAAATATTATCATCATTCAGTTTCGAAAGAATTATTCCTATCTTTTGATATTTGTATCCTTTCTTATATATGTATTTTAGTGCAACTAGAGCTTGTTTAACTAATTCAATACTGTCATTTGTTCTAATTGGTAAATCAATATCTTTTGAATTTGCATAATAGTTTTTATCTTTTTGAAAAGGACTAGTTCTTACAAAAACAGTTATTCGTTTTGTTGTCTGATTATCTGATCTGATTTTTTCTGCTGCATTAAGACAATATGTTGCTATAGATTCACTAAGTTCTTCTAGTTTTGTAACTTTTATTCCAAACGATCTTGATACACAGCAATTTTTTCTTTTTTCTTGATATATATCTAAAGAGGTACACGAGATTCCTTTTAATTCCATTGCAGTGCGTGATCCAAAAACATTTGTATTTTTTTTGATCCAATTATTATGCATATTTTTGAGTTGATATGCTGTATTTATCCCATTTTTAATATAGAATTTGGTTAGCTGGCGTCCCACACCCCAAACGTCATTTATTTTAATTTTTGCAAGAATTTCGTCAATTCGTTTTGAATTTATTAGATTAATAATTCCTGATTTTTCTTTTTTTGCAACATGATTTGCTGCTTTACTTAAAGTTTTTGTTGCCGCAATACCAATACTTGTTGGTATTCCTGTCCATTTCAAAATAGTTTTTCTAATTTTATTGCCGTGATCAAACAAATTATTATCCTTAATAAAAGACAAATCTAGGAATGCCTCATCAATTGAATAGATTTCTATTTTTGGTGAAAATTGCTTTAATGTTTTCATGACTCTTCTTGATATATCACCGTATAAAGAATAATTTGATGAAAAAACTTTTACGTCATTTTTTTCTACTATTTTTTTTACCTTGAAATAGGGTTCTCCCATTTTAATACCCAAGGCTTTAGTTTCTATTGATCGAGAAATTACACATCCATCATTACTTGACAATACAATGACTGGTTTTTTAATTATTGATGGATTAAATAATCTTTCACAAGAAACATAAAACGAGTTACAGTCTACCAGAGCTATCTTATTTTTACTATAAAGCATGAATTACGTAAGTAACTATACCCCAAATAAAAATTTCAGGATTTTCGATTAAATTAATTTTGTCTTTTAATTTTTTTGATCCGGAGGTTAGAAACGATTCATCTTTTTCTCTTACAAAGGTTTTTACAACTAATTCTTCATTGACATTGGCGACTACGATAGAAAAATTTTTTGGATTTAAACTTCTATCTACTATCAAAATGTCATTATTGTGAATTCCAACATCGTTCATAGATTTACCTTGGACTCTAATAAGAAATGTAGAAGGGATGTTTTTTATCAAGTGAGCGTTGAGGTCAATATCATCTTCTATGTAGTCTGTAGCTGGTGAAGGAAAACCGGCTCCAACTTTATGTAAGTGAAATGGTAGTAGTAACTTCATAATGTTCCTATTTTGTTCTAAACTACAGTATAAAAAGGTAGGTAGCAAGATATACACAATACGCACAATTGGTTGTATTTTGAGTCCAAAAAAGAATCTAAACTGAATCAAAACATGAACATCGAAACTAGATCTTGTAATGATGTGGATAACTATTACTGCAATATGAAAATCGTGCTAAAGAATTTAGATTAAAAAAATGAAAAAATTGACCTGTCACTGCGGCGGAGTAGAGGCTGAAGTAAAATTACCAGAAAAGGGATTTGAAAAACTTGTTAGATGCAATTGTTCAATTTGTAAAAGGAAAGGCTATATTATGACGCCAGTTAATCCAGAAAATTTTAAACTTGTTAAAGGACAAGATCTTTTAACTCTATATCAGTATCATACAAAGGTAGCTGAACATTATTTTTGCTCAAAATGTGGAATTTACACTCATACAAACCCAAGAAGCAATCATAATAAAGTATTTATGATAAATGTTGCATGTATTCAGGGTATAAATCCGTTTGAATTAAAAAATGTTGTAATTAGTGATGGTGTCAACCATCCTCTTGACCAAAAAAAATGAAAAATAAATTTCAAATTGCATTGGTTGTCATGTTAACTTTAAGTTTCACAGATTTAAAAGCATCTACCTTGCTTGATACTTTGAATTCTGCTTATTCGAAAAACCCAAAACTTAATGCAGAAAGAGCTAACGTTCGCGCAATCAATGAGGATAAAAAAGGAGCTTTAAGTGAATT